>Ga0272443_10000110_pt1 | contig 157342 bp, 134 predicted proteins | sample SSMAcet12_FD_193581 | JGI IMG/M metagenome (GOLD analysis project Ga0272443, IMG submission 193581) | Marine sediment archaeal communities from Little Sippewissett salt marsh, Falmouth, MA, United States - SSM-Acet-12 | ecosystem: Environmental > Aquatic > Marine > Wetlands > Sediment ... | reverse complement strand
TCTTTCCCCGGCGCGTCAGGGCCACAAGCTCTTCTCGTTCTTCTTGGGTCAGCGTGACTCGGTATCTGGGTGCCATGGCGACCTCCATAAAAGGGTTGTCGCCATTCTATCACATGAACCTTAAATACGAAAACTAAAATGTTACATGGTACTAGTTTGTTATTGTATGATTCCAAGATCCTTCATGATCTGCCCGAAGTTCTTGAGCTCGCTGTCCATCTGCTTGCGGGCTGCCTCCGGACCCGTGGGATGGGGGATCACCCCCACCTTTTCGATGGTGTCCTGGATCTCGGGCATGGCCATAACGTCGAAGAAGGTGTTGCTCAACCTCTCGGCCACGTCATCGGGGGTTTTTGCGGTGACAAAGGCCCCGAACCAGATGGAATAGGCGTCCCCATAGCCCTGCTCAGCCACGGTGGCCACGTCCGGGTACTGGGGAAGCCTGTTGGGGAGCATGCAGGCCAGGAGCTTCAGCTCGCCCGCCTCGATGTAGTCCTTGAGACCCGGGGTGGAAAAGGTGATGACGTCCGCGTCTCCCTTGACCACCAGGAGCGGGTTGAGTTCCTTGTAGGCGGTCTCCTTCCACTCGAATCCGCCGATCTTGGCCGCATTCATGGCAATGAGGGTGGGCACGGCGCCCAGGCCCCAGTGCGCGAGCCTGAGGTCATGCCCTTTCCCGTATTCGGCGAGCTCCTTGAGATTGTTGTAAGGGGCGTCCGCGCGGCAGGCCAGGGTGAAGGGGGAGGACCACACCAGGCCCAGGGGCCGCAGGTCTTCATTCTTGTATGGGGTTTTCCCTCGGAGGACCTGGGTGATCATGGGGCCGATGGAGATCAGCCCCAGGGTGTAGCCGTCGGGTCTGCTCTGGGCGAGCTCATGGGTCGCAAGGACCGCCCCGCCACCGGGCTTGTTGACCACCTTGACCGGCACGCCGAGTTTCTCCGACATGTGCGGGGCCATTTTTGTGGCCACCATGGTGGACGGGTCGTTACCGGCCGGCCAGGGGATCATGATCTTGATGGGCTTGTCGGGCCACTCGGCAAAAACGGGTCCGGCCGCGAGGGTGGACGCCAGGAATGCCGCCGCACACAAGATGTACAGGACACTTTTTTTCATGACAACCTCCTTGAGGATTAAGGATTAAAAGACATGCTTGCGGATTTTTGTTATACGTTATATGTTAGTCCAAATGACGTCAATACTTTTTTTGGAAGTTCAGGAGGATCACCTATGCCGTCTTTCAAGCCCGTCAAGCAGGCCCGGGCCTCCGAGGAGGTGCTGGGTCAGATCAAGCAGGCCATTCTCGGGGGGGAGTACCCCGCCGGGGGCAAACTGCCCTCGGAACGGGAGCTCTGCGAGCAGTTCCACGTGAGCAGGGTCGTTGTCCGGGAGGCCATCCGCGCCCTGGAACTGACCGGCTTTGTCCGCCTGCGGCAGGGGCCTTCAGGAGGCGCCTTTGTCCAGGAATTGACCCTGGACCGCCTCTCGAGCGCCTTCATGGACCTCTTCCTGACCAGCAAGCTCTCGGCTAGGGAGCTGGTGGAGGTGAGGTCCCACATAGAGCCCGAGACGGCGAGGCTTGCCGCCTCCAATCCGGACGGGGAATGTGCAACGCGCCTGGAAAAAGCCTTTCAGGAAGAGCATTCGGAGACTCTGACCCATTCCCAATGGGTCTCGCGAAACCTGGCCGTCCACTACATCCTCGCGAGCATGTGTCGGAACCGCTTTTACGAGGCCATCGTGACCCCGCTCCTGGATCTGACCCTTGAAATGGTGCTTGTGGTGAAACCCAGCCACAAGGTGATACACGATCACCAGGAGCACGAACTCATTATTGACGCCGTGATATCCCAGGACCCGGATGCGGCCGCCCAGGCCATGAAAGAGCACGTGTCCAAGGTCGGTGCGTCGCTGATCGAGCTGGAAAGGGACTATCGAAGGAAAAAGGGCCTCAAGCAGGGACCCTGATGTGTGTGGTTTCGAACCGACCTCAAACGGCTGCTGTTTGTGGTGTTTTTACAATATGAAAAAGATACTGACAGAAAATCTTCCCCCACGCCTCTCTTTAAAAAGACCTGTCCTTTAAAGCACCCAGTATTCTTGAATAATCACCCTACATGAATAGTTTCGCTCGTGGCATGAAACTTGCCACAAGACTCTATCGATAGTTATAGGACAGCACTTTATATTTATAATTGGGTTCTTGTTGTATTGAATCTCTTCTGATGAAATATAACTATAATTATTTCATGAGATATGTAAACTTATATATTGCATTTTTGTATGGGAATTATTTCAAAAGGGACTGGTTCTGCCTGTAAACAGGAGGTGCGGAATGGAATGGCAAATGTGGCTGACGATAGCAAGTGTGGTTGTGATGTTCATCCTCCTCGCGAAAACGAGAATAGGCCCTGAGTGGATCTGTCTGGGAACGCTGGTCCTCCTCCTGACAGTGGGCATTCTCAAACCGGCCCAGGCCGTAGTCGGCATGGCCAACCAGGGCATGCTGACGGTCGCGGTTCTTTTCATCGTGGCGGCCGCCATCCAGGAGACAGGTGCCATCAAATTGCTGACCCCTTTCCTGTCCGGCCGTCCAAAATCCATCGGCAGGGCCCAGTTTCGGACCATGGCCCCGGTGACGTTGCTGAGCGCCTTTTTGAACAACACCCCGGTGGTGGCCATATTCATCCCGGCCATTTCCAACTGGGCAAAGAAGGCGAATATCCCGGTGTCCAAGCTGATGATCCCTCTGAGCTACGCGGCCGTTCTGGGGGGCACGTGCACCCTGATCGGCACGAGCACCAACCTGGTGGTGAGTGGCATTTTTGAAAAGGAGACCGGCATCAAGATCGCCTTTTTCGAGATTGCCAAGGTTGGAGTGCCGAGCGTCATCGTCATGTATGGGGTGATGTTCCTTCTCAGCCGCTGGCTGCTCCCGGACCGCTCCTCCGCCATCGCCCAGATGGGCGACCCCAAGGAGTACACCATGGAGATGCTGGTGCGTCCCGGCAGCGACCTCGCGGGCAAGTCCCTGACCCAGGCGGGGTTGACGGAGGAAAACAACATCAATGTGGTGGAGATCATTCGCGACGGCACGTCCCTCCCCGCAACCGAGCCCTCGATCCTCATAGAAGGCGATGACCGCCTGGTCTTCTCCGGCAACCTGGAGCTGGTCTCCGAGCTCCAGAAGACAAAGGGGATGACGCCGGTTATGGACAGGCTCTTTGAGATCAGCACCCCACGGCCGGACCGTTGCCTGGTGGAGGTCGTGGTCTCGCCCTCCAACCGGCTGATCGGAAGAAGCCTTGTGGGAGGGCATTTCCGGCAGATTTACGATGCGGTGGTCGTGGCCGTCTCCAGGGGCGGGAGCCGCCTGAACGGGAACCTGGGGAACGTCGTGCTCCAGTCGGGCGACACCCTGCTCCTGGAAACCCACCCGTCCTTCTACCTCCGGCACCACCGGTCCAGGGATTTTTACCTTGTCAGTCAGCTGGAGGACTCCTCCGCGCCCCGGCACAACAAGGCCATACTCTCCGTCCTGGTGCTGATCGCCATGGTGGTCTCGGCAAGCCTGCTCGGCCTGGGCATGTTCAAGGCGTCCATACTGGCTGCAACCACCCTGCTCCTCACCCGGTGCCTCACCCCGTCCCAGGCGCTCCGGAGCATCGACTCCCAGGTCCTCCTGGTGATCATCGCGGCCTTCGGCATAGGAAACGCCATGCAGATCACGGGGGCGGCCGAGTACATCGCCGGCAAAATCGTGGGGCTTGCCGGGGGCAACCCCTGGCTGGTCCTTTCGGCCATGTACATCACCACCTCCATACTCACGGAGATGGTCACGAACAACGCGGCCGCACTCATCCTTTTCCCCATCGCCATGGCCATGGCCAATCAGATGGGGGTGAGCCTGATGCCCTATGTCTTCGCCATCATGATGGGCGCCTCCGCGAGCTTCGCCACGCCCATCGGATACCAGTGCAACATGATGGTTTACGGCCCTGGAGGGTACAGGTTCAGCGACTATCTCAAGATCGGCATACCCATGAACCTGATCATGTGGATCCTGGCCAGCCTGCTGATCCCGTTGATCTGGCCGTTTTAGCGGCCGGGCTGCCGAAGATCCATTCATCTCAAGAGAAGAGTCCAAGGAGGGCAGACATGGAACAAATGAAGATACTCCTGGTGGATGATGAAAAGACCTTTATCGACAACATCGCCTCGCTCCTCGCGAGGAGGAATTATCAGGCAAAAGCCGTGTACAGCGGGCAGGAGGCCGTGGACGCCATGAAGTCGGAGGAATCGGATGTGGTGGTCCTGGACCTCAAGATGCCCGGGATGGACGGGATGACCACCATGAAGGAGATCCGGAAACTGAACAAAACCTCGGAGTTCCTCATGCTCACCGGGCACGGCTCCATTGACACGGCCCTGGAGGCGGTCAAGCTCGGTGCGCACGACTATCTTGCCAAGCCCTGTGAGATCGATGAGCTGATGGAAAAAATTGAAGAAATAGCAATTAAAAGAAAAGAAAAAAATAAGAAAAAGTCATTATTTGCCCTCAAAGGCAAGGGGAAATAAAAAACAATCAGGGTCCGTATTTCTCTATGGAGGAAGGTCAGCCATGGGCAAGGGCAGGGAGTCGAGCGCTTTAAAAGACTACGAGAACCAGCCGCGGCCGGATTCCCACTACAAGCGGCTGCTGCTCAGGTTTGTCTTCTTGACCACGGCCTGCTCCCTCATCCCCCTGCTCCTGGTGGGCTGGGGCATCAACGGGCACTACACCCGGTTCGCGAAATCCCGGCTGATCCACTCCCTGGAAACCCAGCTCGCCGACCACCGGAAAATTATTGAGCTCTTTCTTCAGGAGCGCACCTCACGGCTTCATCTGATCGCCTGGACCCACTCGCTGGCTTACCTCGAAACCGGGAACAACCTGGAGTCCATGTTTACCGTAATGAACCGCATGGACGGTTCCTTTGCGGATCTGGGGGTCATCGATGCGGAAGGGAGCCACCGGGCATATGCCGGCCCCTACGACCTCATGGGCAAGAACTATCTCGGCGCCCAGTGGTTCAACGAGGTCCTGGAAAAAGGCGTCTACATCAGCGACGTGTTCATGGGGTTTCGGCAGGTGCCGCACTTCGTCATCGCGGTTCTCCGGATAGAAGAGGGCGCCAGGTGGATCCTGAGGGCCACGGTCAACAGCGAACTCTTCAACGCCCTGGTCCAGGGAATGCAGGTGGGAAAATCCGGGGAGATCGTCCTTTTGAACCAGGAGGGCGTCTTCCAGGCGACCCCTAAGTTCAGCGGAGCGATCATGGGGCGGGCGCCCTTTTCCCCGGGCGGGCTCCACGATGGGGTTAAAATAGAAACCGTGGCGGCTGACGAGAAAAACGCCCCCTCGCGCGCGCATCACCAGATTGTCGCCCAGACCTGGCTGGACGAGCCCCGCTGGCTTTTGATGATCCGGCAGGACTACGAGGAGGCCCTGGATGAAGTGAACCACGCGAACAGGCTCACCCTCTTTTTCCTTTACATAAGCGCCGCCATCATCCTTGTCGTCACCTTTTTCATAACCAGGTACATGGTCTCGGTCGTGAAAAAGCGGGACATCGAGGCGGAGGGACTGAACAACCAGATCATGGAGGCGAGCAAGCTGGCGGCCATAGGGGAGCTCTCGGCCGGAGTCGCCCATGAGATCAACAACCCGCTTGCCATCATACTCACCGAAAAGCAGATCGTCGCGGACATGATCGGGGAAACGCGGAGGCTCGAAAAAGGCTTCAAGGAGCGGCTGGAGAATGCCCTGGCCCAGATCACCACACAGGTGAAGCGCTGCAAGAGGATCACCCAGAACCTTTTGAGATTTTCAAGACGCACCACATCGGTCATCGAAACCATGGACCTCAACGCCTTTATCGAGGAGGTCATCGAGCTCATGGAGAGGGAGGCCAGGACCAGCGGTATCCGGTTGCTCTTCGACCCTGGAGAGAGCATGCCGCCCCTGGTGACCGATCCGTCTCAGCTGCAGCAGGTGTTCCTGAACCTCATCACCAACGCCATGGACGCCCATGACGGAAAGCCCTACGGCACCATCAGCATAAGCACGCGTCACGACCCGTTGAGAGATGGCGTGGTGGTTAAATTCGCGGATACGGGCACGGGGATCCCGGCGGACAAGATCACGAGGATTTTCGATCCATTTTTCACCACCAAACCCGTGGGCAAGGGAACGGGTCTTGGGTTGTCCATATCTTACGGGATCATCAAGCGCCTCGGCGGGGAGATCTCGGTGGAGAGCGAGGTCGGCCAGGGGACCGAATTCACCATTTCCCTCCCCTTGAGCGCGCCGCTCCAGGCCAACGGGGAAGATGCGAACGGCCGGAGGAGTTTGTCCCCCGAGTGAAGGTTTGTCATGATAAAGGAGGCATAAGAGATGAAGGGATCAAGAATACTGCTCGTGGACGATGAAACGGTTTTCACGGAGAACATGTCGGCCCTCTTGACCGCCAGGGGGTATCGGGTCACCACCGCAAACAGCGGGGACAGCGCCATCCAGGCCCTTGGGGAAAACTCATTCGACGTGGTGGTGCTGGATCTGAAGATGCCGGGCATGGACGGGATCACCACGCTCAAGGAGATCAAGAAGCTGGGCCTGCTCACGGAAACCCTGATCCTGACCGGCCACGGATCCATCGACACGGCCCTGGAGGCCGTGAAGCTGGGCGCCTACGATTATCTCACCAAGCCCTGTGAAATCGATGAGCTTGTGGACAAGATCGAGGGCGCATGGGAGAAAAAGGACACCGGGGAGAAACAGGAGATGATGGAAACGGTCCGTAAGATAGTGGAATCCCCCAAGTCGGTCTATGGGGTGTACCCCCGGGACAAGAAGAACAAATGATGCGTGGTCCTTATTCCTCGAGAAGGCCTGCCATGTCCCGGGGAATTTCGGAATGAAAGCGCAGCGGGCTTCCGGAGGCAGGGTGCCGGATGCGAAGTTCGGCCGCGTGAAGGGCCTGCCGGGAAAGCCGCAGGAGCTTTTCGTCCTCCAGGGTGATGCCCTTGTCGATGAATCGGAGGAAACACCCTTCATCGGGGCCGTAGATCTTGTCGCCCACCAAGGGGAAGCCCATTGCGAAAAGGGTGGCCCGGATCTGGTGGAGCCTTCCCGTGTGCGGGAGGGCCTCCACCAGGCTCACGCCGTTTGAAAACGCCATGGAGCGGAATGTTGTGGCACAGATCTCCCCGTCCGGGCTGTGACCGTGAGTGGAGGCAAGGGGGAGGAATGCGCGGCGCTTCCGCACGGCACTGTTTAGGTCGGGTGCGAGCCGCCCCTCGACCTTTCTCGTGCCCGGAGGGAACCGGCCCTCCACCAGGGCGAGGTAACGCTTGAAAACCATCTTTTTTTGAAACTGCCGCCCCATTTCCCCAGCCGCCCACCGGCTCCTGGCCGCCAGGACAATGCCTGAACTCTCCCTGTCGATTCGATTCACCAGGGAGAGGTATTCGTCTTCCCGGCAGCAACTCTCCCTTAAGAGCCACCAGAGGGTGTTTTTGAAATACCTGCCCCCTGGATGGCAGGGCAGGTCCCCGGGTTTCTCAACCACCAGGAGGGCGCTGTCCTTGTAAAGGACGGAGAAATCCCTCCGCACGGGGGGTTCCTCCTCTTCCGGCGGGCGGTATTCCAGCAGATCTCCCGGGGCGAGGATGCGGGACTCCGGGGCAGGGGCCCCGTTGACGGTGACCGACCCGTCAAGGACGTGTTTCCGCCAGGCTTCCCTGTCCTTATAGGTGAACCTGGCGGCGAGGTGGTCGAGGAACTCTCGACCCGCCTCGTGATCTCTCACCCGGACGGCTGCCCGGCGTTCTGCTGGGGACGACATCAGGTGCACCTCTGCTTTGTCGTCGCCCCGGCGGAGGCCTGGCGGAGGCCGGGGCCCAGTGACTTTGGTGATTTAGGGTTTTTAAAGACACTGGATCCCGGCTTTCGCCGGGTTGACACCGAGGGATAGCTCACAGCCTTTATTTGTAGCCTTCGTGATAATTCTTTTTGTTTTTTGGGGTGTAAAGTGTATCTATCATCGGACGTCCATTTCCAACAGCCTCATCAGGTCCTCCCAGTCGGATATCCTCGACACGTGGTCCCGGGGCACGAGATCTTCACGGGAGGCGTACCCCGGTGCAAAGGAGAGTCCGTGGTCCATCACGTAAGTGGTCCAGACAGGGGTGAGGCCGTTTTGAACGGCCCCGTAAATGTCGGGCTCCAGGTCATCCCCCACATAGATGATACTGGTTCTTTCGAGGCCGAGGCCCTCCACGAGCTCGTCAAAGGCCGCGGCGTGGGGTTTTCTGTAGCCTATCTCGCCGCTGATGGCCTGCACGGCGAAAAAAGGGTCCAGTCCCGTGGCCTTCAGGATGGCCCGAGCCGCGGGGGCGTGGGTGAAGTTGGACAGGAGACCGAGTCGAAATTTCGTGCCCAGAAGCTCGAGCATCCGGAGAGTGCCTGGGACGAGGGCAACGTAATCCAGAAAGGCGGCAAAATAGGACTCCAGGGCCCTTGTGATACGCTCGTCATCAGGGGAGAGGTCGAAACCCTGGAGGGACAGGGCCTCTTGTATCCAGTACCTGTTGTGGGTCTCTCGGCCGTCCTCCCGGGTCTTTTCCAGCAAGCGAGCCGCCGCGCTCCGGTGATCCGCGACAAAGCGAGCCGGGTCCACGGTTAGACCGCTGTCCTTCAGGCTTCCAAGGAGCCTTGCCGTGGCGTCCTCCAGGGCCTTTCTGTCCATGGTTATGAGCGTGTTGAAGAGATCGAACCCGACCGCTTGGATTTCCTTCACTTCTTTCCCCCTTTCGGTGCTCCCGGGGATATGCCTTCATTTCCGAGGGGCCTGACTCGTCCCGGCATCTGAATAAAACAGTCCGCTATTGAGAGGTTTGCTCACAGAGCTCCGGGAAGAGAGGCATTTGAATGGTTGCTATGAACTTTTTGCACTTCATTTTCCACCGGCACCTGAAGCAGACTTCAATGGTGATGCGGGGGTTGGACTTTCTACGGGGACAAACCACATAGATCCCCCGCCCGGATTCCGTCGGGGACCCATCCTTGCGCTGGTATTCTGAGGGGAAAAAACTCATAGCAAAGCCTTGTTGACCGCCTGGGCCCCGGCTATCGCAGGATTTATGAGTTTTGCGTCGATTTCGAATATGGTCTGCTTCATGTGCCAATGTGATCGGAGTGTCCGGAAGTATTTATACAGAGTGTCCCGGTAAAAGACAAGTGATTCGTGGCGGTCGGGATTCCTCTGCCTCGGATCCCCCGGCCCCAAACCCAGGACGGCAGGGCGCTTGACATGCCCGAAAGGGCTGAAGTATAGTTTTGCGATATCGGAAACCAGGTGCGGAGGGGCTGAAAGAACCCATTGAGCAGGCGGTCGTCGTGAAAATACGTTCTCTAATGATATCGGAACCCATCACCATCCTTAAGGGGACCTCCATACAGGAGGCCATAGATGTGATGAAGTCACATTCCATACGGCACCTTCCAGTGGTCTCCATCGGCGGCAGGCTGGAAGGCCTGGTCACCCTTTCCGACCTGAAGCAGGGGCTCATTCCATCCATGGTGGCGGATCTGTCCCTTTCGGATCTCATGATCCGCAATCCCATTACGGTGGGTCCGGACGAGGACGTTGAGGTCGCCGCCCAGTACATTTACAACTACAAGATAGGCGGTATCCCCGTTGTGGAGGGCGACAGGCTGGTGGGCATCATCACGGAGAGCGACATTCTGAGGGCCTTTATCGACATGATGGGTGTGATGACCGCGAGCTCCAGGATCGACGTGGCCGTGGGAGAGAGGCAGGGCGCCTTGAGGGACGTGCTCCAGACCATCAACGAAAACGGCGGGGACGTGATCAACATCGGGATCACGGCGCGGGACATCGACAGAAGGGTTTACTTTTTCCGTCTTGCCTCCTGTAAAACCGACAACATCCGGAAGGCCCTGGAAAGAAAGGGGTTCAGGGTCGTGGCCGCCATGGACTAGCTTCATAACCGGCCATTTGGGTCCCCAATTCCGCTGTCCCGCGGAATTGTCTTGTGCTTGCCGAAATTTCTCATTTGTGTTCAGCTGACATTGCGGATGCGCATGCAGGGACTCCATTTTGAGTCCGGAAAAGGGCCGTGCGTTACACCCACTTGTACTCCTGGACATCCAGGGCCTGGTATCTGCCGTCTTCCTGGGCCACGAGATCAAACTCGAGGATGGCCCCCCTCTCAAAGAGTTTTCGGAATTCCCTGTCGTCGACCGGCGTGCCGTTCTCATGCACCTCGCTGATGTGGCAGAACACGTTGTACATAACGTCTTCCAGTCCGAGTCCGGTCTGGACCTTTAGAAACCCGTACCCCTTGTCCTCGACGATGTGATGAATCACGCCACGGGTCCGGTCGGGGTTGTCTCCCGTGGGGGGAAGGAGTCCGGGAACGAGCGCCCCCGAAAAAAAGAAATCCGCCTCTTGGCGAAGCTCGGCGCTGGCGTTTGCAAAGGCGATCACGTCGACCCGCTTGCCCTTGTTCTGCAAGGCCCTGACCAGCCTGATGAAGTCGCCGTCGCCGCTCCCGAGGAGAATGTAGTCCAGGTTTTCCGACTGGAGCAGCGCATCCACGGCAAGGTCCAGGTCCGCGTTGGCTTTGAGGACAACCTGCCCGTCCTCGTCGATGAAGCGCTTGACGTCCTTTGAGGTGGGGTGAAATCCGTTTCTCCTGATAGCGGCCATGTAGGCCTGGTTTTTTTTCCTGTATTCCTCGTCCTCCCGCCTTCGCTTGGTGTCCACGGAAATGTATGCGTTTGCCCGCAAGACCACGGTCCCCTGGGCCTCGGCGAGTTTCTTGATCACATCGAAACGCATGCCCCACCCGCCGTTGCGGCTCAGGTTTTCGATGTCCAAAAATATTCCTGCCTTGAGCATATGATCCCCTTGATGAAAACTTTAGATTTCCACGAACATGAGGCGCTCGTCCCGCTCAACCCAGTCGACGCCGCAGTTGGAAAGATGCCTGGGGCAGTTCTCCCGCGTGAGGTGGAACCTCTCGGCGACATCCCGAAAGGAGCGCCTGATGAGGTCGCACGGGACAGGGGTAGAGCGTGCACCCGCCCTGAGAATACTTATCTTAGGTGTATCCATGCGGCGGTTTGAAAAGGGGGCCGGCAGCAGGTTGAGTGGCTCGAACCGTGTGATTTCCGGAACGGGTCTCGTCTCTTTTGCCTTGACTTTGCCTTGAAGGATAGCTTTGTTTTATGCGGAATTCAAGAAAACAAGGCTCGACAGGGATTTTTGAGCCTCTCGAAGCCATCTTTGGACAGGAGAAATCGATGATCTCGAGGAAGTTGGACTGTAGAAAAACTGCAATTGTTCTCGCTTTGTTTGCCCTGTTAGCCTTTTCCCTGGCCTCGGCGGTCCTGCCGGCCTACGCCGCGTCCGGGCCGGTCGTCGATGTCCAATCCTTCACCCTTGACAACGGCATGCTGTTCCTGGTGGTCGAGCGCCACACCACACCACAGGTGTCGTGCCGGGTGGCCGTCCGTGCGGGATCGGCCCTGGAGGAGGCCGGAAAGACCGGAATCGCCCACATGCTCGAACACATGATGTTCAAGGGCACGAAGAATTACGGGACCCGTGATTTCGAAAAGGATAAGCAGCTTCAGGAAAGGATCGAAAAGGCCTACCAGGGCGTACTTCGAGAGCAGAAAAAGCGCAAGCCGGACGAGTCAAAAATCCGGGAAAACCTGGAGGAGATGGCGCGATTGAGAAAAGAGGTCCAGGAGATCTATGTGCCCCAGGCCTTCTCATCTCAACTGGGCAGAAACGGCGCCGTGGGTGTCAATGCCTTCACAAGCAAGGATCAGACCCAGTATTTTCTCTCCGTGCCGTCGGACATGATTGAGCAGTGGTTCTCGATTGTGAGCGAGCAGCTCTTCGAGCCCAGCTTCAGGGAGTTCTATGTGGAAAAGGAGGTGGTTCAGAGAGAGTGGGCCTACCGGTACGTGAACAACCCCTCCGGCGCCGGGTGGCTGGGTCTTTCTTCCTCCATGTATGCGGCCCATCCCTATGGGAACCCCACCATAGGCTGGAAGAGCGACATCGATCTTTTCAGCACAACGGACGCCCTTGATTTCCACCGTAAATACTACAACCCCTCCAACGCGGTGGCCGTGCTGGTGGGGGACATCACAGTTGAGAACGCCAGGAGATTCGCCGGGATCTATTTCGGTCGATACACCGCGGGGGAGAGGGCCCCGGAAGAGGTCACAAAGGAGCCCGCGCAAAAGGGCCCCAGAAGGGTTGTCCGCTACCTGGAAGGGGCGCGGACCCCGCTTGTCTTTATCGGGCACCACGGGCCGAGCATGGGCACCCGGGATTTCTACGCGCTGGACGTGATGAACATGGTTTTGAGCCACGGACAGGGAGCGCGAATGACAAGGGACATCGTCCGGAAGGGGCTCGCTGTGAGCGCCTGGAGCTACAACCCCGACAACCGCTACGGGGGGGAGTTCATCCTCGGGGGCACCCCCAACGATCCGGAGTCGCTGCGAACAGGAGACCTGGGTGAAGAGGAAAAAAGGAAGGCCTATGTAAAGGCCTGCGAGGCCCTGGAGAAGACCCTCCTGGAGCAGGTTGAAAGGCTCGCCCGGGAACCCGTCAGCCAAAAGGAGCTGGATCGGATCAAGAAGCTTTCGCACTACGATTTTCTCACGCGGCTGACGAGCAACGAGTCCCTGGCCGGGACGCTCGCCACTTTGGAGGTCCAGGTGGGATGGGAGTACCTCAACACCTATCTGGACGAAATTGCAAGCGTCACGCCCGAGGACATCCTGCGGGTGGCCGCAAAATACGTGAGGGAGGACAACAGGACCACCTGTTTCGTGATCCCAGGTGGCGAGCCCTCGGAGCCCGCCCAGCCCTACGAGGAAATCCGGTCGTTCAGCGCGGCCGCGGCACGGAAACCGGCGGCACCCGGAGACTTGAGAAATCACTCCAGGTACCCCACGCCCGAGGGCTGGAAACACCCGCTCTCCTTCGAGCGAAGCCCCGAGAAGATCCGCTACCCCGAGGCCGAGACGTCGAACGTCCTGGGCGCCCCCCTGTTTTACCTGCCGGATCGCGAGCTTCCCCTCATCAACGTGAATATCTTCATCAAGGCCGGGGCCGTGGATGTTCCTGACGGCATGACCGGGCTGGGCGGCCTCCTGAATGCGGCCTTTGTGGAGGGGGGGACCCTTTCCCACGGCCCGTCAGAGCTGGCGCAGATCATGGACGAACATGCCATACATCTCGACGCCTCGGTGAGCGAGGAGATGTCCGCCGTTTCCCTGTCCGTGATGAGGGAAGACTGGGACGCGGCCGTTAAGGTGCTCCGGGAGGTGCTGGCGTCCCCCCGGTTTGACGAACAGGTCCTCGAATCCTCCCGGGCCAGGCTTCTCACGAGCCTCAAACGCCAGGCGGAGAGCGCGGCCGTGGTCAGCCGCCGCGAGTTGGAGATTCGCCATTTTCAGGGGCACCCCTACGGGCGGGACCCCCTGCTGGCACTGGAAACCGTCCCCGGCATATCCCGGGAGGACCTCAAGGCCTTTGTCGAAAAATACTTCGTTCCCGGAAACATGGTGATCGCCGTGTCCGGGGACATCGATCTCAGGGAGGCCGAAGAGGGGCTGCAAAAGGTCCTCCTCGGCCTCGGGGCCGACGGCGCCCCTGAGAGGTCCCTGGAAGCCCCTTCGCCCACGCCCCCCGTCCTGGCCTTTGTCCACAAACCGGGACAGGTTCAGAGCCACGTCTCGATGGCCCTCCCCGGACCGCTCCGGACCGACCCGGCCTACTGGAAAAACAGCATCCTCGTCAGCATCCTGGGGGGAGAGGACTCCCTGATCTACAAGCGCCTGCGCGAGGACCTGGGGCTCGTGTATTCCACTTATTTCATCCAGTCCTACAAATGGAAGGCAGGGTGGATCCTCGGTTTTATCGCGTGCAAGGGGGACCGGACGGGCCAGGCCATACGGGAAACGGTCGGGATCATGAACACTCTGAGGCGGGAAATCCCGGCCGGGGAGCTGGAACAGAAACGGCTCGACTCCCTCAACAGTTTCGTGTTCAATGTGGACACCCCTGCGGCCCTGACAGGCGTTTACGCCCAGTACCGCATGCGGGGAGAGCCCCTGGACACCCTCGAAAAGATCCAGGACGCCTTCATGGAGGCCGGACGGGACGATCTTCTGCGGCTGGCGGACACCTATCTCGATCCAGAGAAACTCCAGATTGTCGTGGTGGGGGACGGGAGCATCCCCGTGGCAGGAGAGGGCGGAAAGGTCCTCACCATGGAGGAGGCCCTTCAAGAAACGGCCGAAGACCTGGGTCTGCCCTTTGAAAAGCTTCCCCTGCGCTGAGGCGGCTCTCGTGCCTATTTTTCCGCGGGCCCGGGTATGGTCAGCACTGGAATCGAGGCCATCCGGACAACCTTTTCCGCGACAGACCCGAAAACGAACCTTCGCCAGCCCGTCCACCCGTGGGTGGCAATGACTATGAGCTCCACGCCCTCTCTTTCCGCCTGCTCCACGATCTCATCCGCGGCGTTTCCCTGCCCCACGACCTTCCGCCTCCGCACTCCCTGGGGCACCTTCTCCCGTTCCATTTTCTCCAGGGATTCGGTGGCAAAATTCATCATCTCCTGATGATATTCTTCCACCCGGTAGGCGGGGGGCACCCCAGGGGCGCCCACGGGGTAAGTGGAGGTGACAACGTTTATCAGGATGAGTTCGGCTGAAAAGTTTTCCGCGAGTTCAACGGCGACCTCGATCCCCCTTTGCGAGGGCTCGCTGAAATCCGTGGGACAGAGAATCTTCTTAATGGGTAGCATGCTTTTTCTCCAAATCCTTGAAAGTGCTCAAATGATCCGCTCCACCCGTCCCAGCGGCCGGGCTGTAAGCAAAAACAGCACGCCGCCTCACCTCTGGTACGCCCCGCTCACCACCATTTTCGTGCGGCGGTTCATCCGCCGCCCCTCGGGGGTGTCGTTGGGGGCGATGGGGAAGTGCTCGCCGTACGAGTTGAGTTCGATCTGCCCCCGGTCGATGTTGAAGTTCCTCGCCAGATAGTCCCTGACACTCATGGCACGGCGCTCGGAGAGCCCCATGTTGTACTCTTCGGTTCCAATGGCGTCGGTGTGGCCTGCCAGAATGAGCACGGCTTCTTCATGATTTTCCAGGAAACGTCCATAGGCATTGATGTCATCATGGAACTGATCTTCGATGAAGGATTCGTCGAACTGGAAGTGCACCATGCCGGGCTGCATCCTGGCCGGTATCATGCAGCCGTCACTGTCCACTGCGTATCCCGGCCTGGTTCCCGGACACTTGTCCTGGTTGTCGGGTACCCCGTCTCCATCAGAGTCTCCGGGCGCGACCGCCACAACCTCGACGGGAAGAGTGCAGAGCTCCCCGGTGCACAGGCCCGGCTGCTGGATGAAGTCGGCGAAATCGATAATTCGGGAACATTCGTTGACGTCGGCGATACCCCTCAGCAGGGCCTGACGCTGCGGCTTGTTTTCATCCGCGTAGCTTATGATCAGGAAACAGACGTCAAATACGCCGGCCAGTGCCCGCGCCTCGATCACCGGGTTGAGTTTGTCCGTGTTCTGGCCGTCGGAAAAGAGGAAGACAACGGTCCTTCCGCCGAGCCCCTTCAGGACACTGCCCAGTTCCCTGATACCCCAGCCGAGGGGTGTGGGCTGCTGAACAATGTGGACGTTTCTGGCCCCGAGTTCCCTGACAGCCGCCGCAAGGGTCTGGGGGTTGTACGGGCCCACCTCCAGGTATGTCTCCTGGGGGGTGAACACATAGACACCCGCGTTGAAGCCCAAGTCGGGTATCTGGCGGTTCATCTCGAGGAGGGCCTCCTTGGCCATCACAATCTTCTGCTCGCCCGTGGCCTCATCCGCCTCGGTCATGGAGTGGGATGCGTCAAAGAGGATGATGAAGTTGTCCGCCTCTTTCACATAGTTTTCCTGGGCAAGTGCGACCGCGGGCCCCAGGCTGCACAGTGCCGGCATGAAAATGAACACGGCACATGCGATCATGAAATTTCTCTTCATTTTTGACTCCTTTTCGGTTCTGATGGTTTTTCCCGGTCGGTTCAAGGACACGGGATGTGCTTGATCGATGTCGCTCAGCACCTTGGCAGGTGCTTCTAAAACTCTAGGGGTTGTGATGGGAGAAAATAATGGGTTGCACACCCTACTTAAGGCGGCGTGAAATGTATTTCCTCACGGTCGATGTTATTGAGGCCGGTTTCAGCGCAGCCGGGCGGAGGAGCGGCGCCGCCGGCTGGGTGTCTGGTTGTTTCCGGCGGCCGGCTGTCCGGATCAGGGCATCTCGCCTTCCAGCATGACGTCGCATTCGATCCTGAACCCGCATCTCGCGCACTCGAAGGCGATCAAGCGGTTGGGGACTTCATCGGCGTCCGGTTGGCATATGAGATACCACGAACTGCACCCACAGCTGCAGATCATGACGGGTTCATTTTTCAGCTGGATTACTTTTTCCGACATTTTGACATCCGAAACACCCTGAGGATGACGGCGTCAGGCGGGGCGAGGCACATTCAGTGGCGATGGAGGCGCAGGTTTTATGGGCCGGATCAACCGGTCATCCCGGAGGACTTATCCTCCGATGGGCTTGGCTAGAGGTTATGCGTGTGATTCGGTAGCGCCCGAGAAATTTATGGCTCCTTCTCACTGTAAAGGTTGATGAGTCTCAGGTCTCGATCTCCGTCTCGTCCTGTAAGGCGTTGACCCCTCTGGTTGCGCTCACCACTTCCCTGACCGCATCCTGTTCCCGTTTGTTCGAAACCCTGCCGCTCAGAGTGACGACCCCCCGCTCCACATGCACGGTGACCCCTTGGGCACGGGTTCCCAGCCTCCTCTCCACTGCGTTCTTCACGGCCGCGGCCACTGCCGTATCCTTGATGTCCTCAGTGGGGACCACGACAAGATTGTTGGTGATCCCGGAAACACCGGAGATCAGGGAGCAGAGATTTTCGGCCCTTTCCTTCACCCAGAGAGTGGGCACATTCCCTTCCAGCGCGACACGGCCTTCTTCCACTGAAACGTTGAGCCGCTGGGGGCCCAACCTGCACAGTTCGTTGAGGGTCCTCATGACTGTTGCCCGGATCTCGTCGTCCGGAGGCCTGGGAACCCCCGTGTCCAGTATGATCCTGTTTTCAACAAGCATAGCCCCGCGTGTTCCACGTGCAATGTCCTCGGCCGTTTCAAGGCTCGAGTAATCGGATACCTCCCCTTCAAGGCTCACAACCCCTTTGGTGACCCTCACGCTCACATCCGAGGCATCCACGCGGCTGTCCCATACCAATTGATCCACTATTTCCTCTTTGATTTCTTCGTCCTTCCGGTCCATGTTGCGATTTTCCTCCAATACACTTCTTCTCCGAAATTCTCGGGCGATCTCGGTGGCTTCAGTTGGGGCGCCTTGATTTTTCCCGTTTTTCGACACATTATGCGGGAGGATGGGGCCCGGGTATATGGGGCCCAGAAAGTATTCAGTGGTTTCCATCCACGAATGGTCCTTTTAAGCAATCTCAGCGTCAATCCGGATCGGCCTTTCCGGGGCGGATCGCATGAAACCGCAAAAAAAATACTGGATACACCTCATTAATCGAACACTCGGGGCGTGCTAAATTTTCCATGGTACCGAAGGATGTCCTCACCACGCGCAGCCTGCCGGAGCTCCTGAAGATGCTCCGCAGACAGTCGCGTGTTTCTGATCATTCAAATCATTCAGTAGGAGGGTGATGTGGAGGAAAAAGAGAAATATTACGCCGAAATGGAAGCGCGGCTCACCAGAATGAATGAGACCCTCACCGAAATGAAATTGAGGCAGGAAAAGAGGAAAGAGAGGATCCCGGACAATGAGTTTGCGCGAATCACCGAAAGGCAGGGTGAGTTGAAAAACCGGCTGGAGGATTTGAAAAAGATCCACCATGAGGAGGACATGTGGCGGAAGCTCAAGGCGGAAATTGACCAGCTTGCAAACGACATAGACGAGGACACGAGAAGCGCCATGGCCTATGCCCCCTTTTGATTCCCGGCGAAGAAGCCCGACATTTTACTCTGAATCTCAAGGTACAGGAGGTGTGGGAATTCTGAGCGATCTATCGGCAAGCCTTCTTGATTGCGGCAGGTTGCGGTCGGATCCAGTGACGATTTGTTTCGATTGCGATTTCGATTACCGCCGATACCGATACCGATGAAAGGGATGTTGATGCATTCCATCCAAAATTTTTTCGGCATGGTCGTTGTCTCCGGCGGCCTTTCCGGCTGAACCCGCCGGGAGACTTGCAGGGGGCCATGCCTTGAGGCGTTGCCGCGGAAACCATGGCGAATTTTTCGGAGTTGTGGAATCAGACGGTCGGTTTCCTGTCTTTCGACCCGAGCCTGCTCGCCGAGCCGGAAATGGCCCTGCGGTTCGTGATCCAGGTGTGCCTCCTGTGTGGGTCGGCATTTTTTTCCAGCTCGGAGACCGCGCTTTTTTCTCTGTCAGACGTGGACCTGGAACAACTCCGCCGCAGGCGCAACCCCCGAGCGGACTTGATTCATGACCTTCTGGGCCAGCCCAGGAGGCTGATCATCTCCATACTCTGCGGGAATGAGTTGATCAACATTGCGGCCACCACCAACATGACGGGCCTCGTGATCGCCCTGTACGGCCCGGAGCGCGCCGGCTGGATCAGCGTGCTCGTCATGGTGCCGCTGCTGCTCCTCTTCGGGGAAATCACACCCAAGTCCATTGCCGTCACCTACCCTGTCCAGCTCAGCACAAAGGTGATCTCCGCGCCCCTGGGTTTCTGGGTGCGGGCCATCGTTCCCTTCCGCTGGGCCGTGCGCCTGGCGGCCGATCGCATCACAACCTGGATCGTCGGTGTGGAAAGGGACCCGGACCATCTCTTGAGGATCAGCGAGTTTCGCTCCCTTGTGGCCGAGATTGAGGAGCAGGGCCTGGTGAGCGCCACGGACAGGGTTCTCATCTACAACCTGCTGGAGGCCGGAAGCACGGAGATCGAACACATCATGACCCCTCGCATCCAGACGGACTTTGTGAGCGCGGGGCTGCCTCTCCAGGCCGCGGTGAATGAACTCATCCGCCACCGAAGGCTTCGCCTTCCCGTTTATGAAGGGACCAGGGACAAGGTCCTCGGGTTCATTCATGCGGAGGACGTCATGGAGATGAGGAGGGAAGATTTGAGCGGGGTCGTGTGCAGGGACATTGTGAGGCCCTGCCGCCAGGTGCCCCTGACAAAGACCATAGACGAGATGCTCGATTATTTTCAGCTGCACAACGAGCGGGCCGCCATGGTCATCGACGAATTCGGCGGCATCATGGGGATCATCACCATGGAGGACGTGCTCAACTTCATCTTCGGCGAGATCGCCGGGGACTTCATCGACCCGGACTCCTACACAAAGGAAGGCGACCATGTCTACGTGGTGCCCGGCGACATGAGGCTTGCCGACTTCGAGGCCCTGACCAATTTCGGGATCGAGGACGAGCGCATGACCACCATCGGCGGGGTGGTCCTCCGTCATCTGGGGCGGCTTCCGGAGGAGGAAGACGTTGTTGTTGTTGAAAACACAAAGATCACGGTCCTCGCGATGGAGGGAAATCGAATCGGCCGGCTCAAGGCGGAGAAAAAGGGGGGAATGGATGAGATGGCCGCTCGCCCCGAGACCTCGAGTCAGGCCGATGAGGGTTCTGCCGAGAAAAGGAAGGGGTCATGAATTTGTTGGAATTGGTGGGCGTGCTGGTTCTGCTGCTTCTTTTGAAAGGTTTTTTCTCGGGATCGGAGATCGCCCTGGTGAGCTCGGACAAAATCCGCATGCGCCACCTGGCCAGGCTCGGCAACAGGGGCGCGAAGCTCCTGATCAAAATGTTTCGAAACCCCGACAGGCTCCTGACCACCACCCTGGTGGGCACCAATCTGGCCACGGTGGGATTCACGGCAATCGGAACGCTTGCCATGGTGGAGCTCTTCGGAGGCCGGGGCGATTTATACGCCTTTCTCCTTTTCACTCCCCTGCTTCTCATCCTCGGCGAGATCGTCCCAAAGAGCGTCTACCAGCAGAAGGCGGAATCCTTCGCCCCGGTTATCGTCTATCCCTTGAGGCTCGCGGCCTTCCTCTTCTTCCCTGTTATTTTCATTTTTTCCCAGGTGGTCCGGGTGTTCATGCGGCTTCTGGGGGCGGGGAAGGCCGCCCAGAGCGTTTTCCTGACCCGAGAGCAGCTGCGCGCGATTTTGGAGATGACCGAGAGGAGATCCCCCATCGCGGCCTTCAAGAGGGGGCGGATCCGGCGGGCGGTGCGGTTCGGGCAGACCCAGGCGGTGGAGGTCATGACGCCGCTTCGGGACCTCGTCCTGTTCAACGTGAAAGACAGCACCCAGGAACTCCTGAAGGTGGCCAGGTACACCGGGTACAACCCGATCCCGATTTACGAGGAAAACACGGCCAATGTCGTGGGAGTCATCTCCCTGACCCCCTGGGATCTCATGAAGGACGACTTGGGCGGCGCCTCTGTCAACGGACTCATGGTACCCGCATATTTTGCCGCACCCCAGCAGAGCATCGGCCAACTCCTCCCGGCCCTTCGCGAACGCGACGACCAGACGGCGGTCATTGTGGACGAATACGGCTCCGCCATCGGCATCCTGACCCTGGAGGATGTCCTGGCGCAGGTGGTGGGAGAGGTCATGCTGGGCTATCACTTCGAAAGACCGGGACACCGACGCAAGAGGACTTTCCAGGTAGTGGAGGACGGCGTGTACCTTCTGGACGCCAGGCTGTCCATATCCGACGTGAACGACGTCATCGGACTCAACCTGCACGCGGGCGCCTACCGCACCATCGGGGGCATGTTCCTCGCCCAACTCAAGCACATCCCCCGGCAGGGGGAATGGATCGTGGACTCGGGCTACCGGTTCACCGTGACCGAGGCCACCGAAAAGACCGTGGTGGCCGTGCGCGCGGAACCGGAGATCTGAAGCAGTTTCCATCCATAAACAGCCCTTGTTTATGTACGGGAAACTTGGAAGAGCCAAAAATAAGGTTTATGGATGGGCACGAATTAACGAATCAGAAGGACGGGATTTGGGATCTCCTCCACCAGACCGCAGAGCTTTTCACCCTTGAACCAGTCGCCCTGGCAGGGAAGGACCACGGGGCCGGTGCTCTCTTTCCGGATGCGCTCAGCCAGTCCCGCGTGCTCGAATCGGGTCAGGGACCTGAATTCAGCCGGGGCCCCGAGGGACCGGACCTGCTCTTCAGCCTCCCCCCTGTTTTTCTCCAGCCCTTCCTCGTCATCTCCCAGAATGAGGACCGTGAGCGGGGTGTGATTGCTCTTTGAGAGAAATGCGGCTATCTGGAGGACCCGCGGGGCTTCCCTTGTGCCGTCATAGACAGCGACAATCGGCGCGTCCGCGTACCTGAGCTGCGAGTAAACGATCAGGGTCATGCCCCGGCGCTGCATCAAAAGTGTTCGAGCGGTGGAGCCCGATCTCCGGGGCCCGGGCAGGGACCTGCCGATTTTTCCCAGGACCACCAGGTCCGCGTCCCCGCCGGCGGAAAGAACCTCGGCCCCGACCTCGCCCCGGGTTGTGCGAAACTCCCAGGGCACGCGGTGCTTTTCAGCTGCCCGGCCCAGGACCGCTCGAACCCTCGCGGCCTGGGTGCGAAGCTGCATCTCCATATCCAGCGGTTTGAGTCTTCGAGGCCGTGAGGAATAGAGGCTGACCTCCCTCGCAAAAGGCAGCTCGGCAAGACGCAGGAGGTTGATGTCCTCCACATAGAGCCCCAGCACCCTGGCATCAAACCGGGCTGCGAGCTCAACTGCGGTCTGCAAGGCGTTCAAACTCGATATGGAGGCGTCCAGGGCCACCAGTATGCGCCGGATCGGGGAGGGGTGCGAGTGTTCTTCATTCATATCAAACCTTTAGTGTGGCCTCAAAGGCCGTCCATGATTGGATTGACCGCGATCACGAGTTTGGCGGACATTCCATGCCGGGGTCGGTCAATGCCTGGTTCTTGTGTTCGGGAGTGTCCTGCGAAAAAAGCTTCCTCTTCTGCGCAAAGTCTTTCAATCTTCTCTGAACCATCCCATTGACGGTGTCCTCCGGATAGACCCCGTTCTCATCAGGCTCCCCTGCCTTCATGCCGGTGAGGATCTCGATCCCCTGGTCGATGGTCTCCACGGCGTGTATGTGGAATTGTCCCGCCTCCACCGCGTCGATGACGTCCTGCCTCACCATCAGGTGCTGGACATTGCTTGCGGGGATCAAGACCCCCTGTTCCCCGGTCAGCCCTTTGGCCCTGCACGTGTCGAAGAACCCTTCGATTTTCTCGTTGACTCCGCCTATGGGCTGCACGTGTCCGTGCTGATTCACCGAACCGGTCACCGCAAGGGACTGGCGGATGGGGATGTCGGCGATGGTCGAGAGCAGGGCATAGAGTTCGGCTGAAGAGGCGCTGTCTCCTTCCACGCCGCCGTATGATTGCTCGAAGACCAGGCTTGCGGACAAAGACAGTGGTGTGTCCAGGGCGTACCGCCCGCCCAGGAAACCGGACAGGATGAGGACGCCCTTGGAATGGATGGGTCCTCCCATGGCGACTTCCCGTTCGATGTCCACCACTTCTCCTTTCCCGAGACGCACCCGAGCGGTGATGCGGCTGGGGCGCCCGAAGGCGAAGTCCCCCAGGGAAATGACCGAGAGCCCGTTCACCTGGCCGACCCGTGATCCTTGGGTGTCGATCAAGACGACCTCCCGCTCGATCTGCTCCTGCATGCGCTCCCGCAGTCGGTCGGAGCGGAAGATCGACATGTCCACGGCCTTTTGGACGTGGCCGGCTTCCACGGCGGATTTCCCTTCCTGGCGGGCCCAGTAATCGGCCTCGCACAGGAGGTTTGTCATCCCTTCCATGTGGAGGAGGATCTTGTGGGCATCCCCCAGCACACGGCTTCCCCTTTCAATGACCCGTGCCACGGCATCGCGAGTGAATGGCAGGAGCTTTTCCCGGCGCACGGCCGTGGCGATGAGGCGGACAAAATCATGCTGGTTGCCCCTGGTTCGATCCATCTGCTGGCTGAAATCGGCCGCCACTTTGAAGAGCTGCCCGAAATCCGGATCGTATTGCTTCATCATGTAATACAAGAGCGGTATCCCGGTCATCACCACCTTGACATTGAGGGGCAGGGCCTCGGGCTCCAGGGAAACCGTGCTGATGAGACTGTACATCTGGGCGATGGATTCGATCTTCAACTTACCTGATTTTAAGGTCCGTTTGAGGCCGTCCCAGGCAAAGGGCTCCTGGACCACCTTGAGGGCGTCCACTATCAAATAGCCTCCGTTGGCCCGGTGAAGTGCCCCGCTGCGAATCATGGTAAAATCGGTGATCAGGGCGCCCATCTGCGCCTGATGCTCGACCCTGCCGAAGAGGTTCTGGTAGGTGGGGTTTTCCTCGTAGACCACGGGCGCGCCCTGGTCCTTGCTGTGATCCACCAGAACGTTGACATGGTAGCGGCGCTCCGCCTGGCTTTCCCCCTCACCCATGCCCATGCTCATCTGCCCTTGCAAAAACTGCTGCAGCTGCTGCGGTCCCTGCTGCTGGCCGGGGAACAGGTCGCGGACGTTTTCGATCAGGTCTTCTCGGACGTCCTGGAGGTAGCGACGCACAGCCTCGTGGCCGGCGTATTTTTCCCTGAGTTCGTCGATCAACGGATCGACAGTGACCTCGGTCACCTCACGGGCGAACTCCTTCTGCTTTTCGCGGAGATCCCGCTGCCACTTGGGGACGTTCTGGAGCACACGCTGGGCCTCTTTCTGGAGTTCCTCGGCGTTTTCCTCAATACGTTTCTTTTCCTCATCGGGAAGCTCCTCGTACTCTTCCCTCGAGAGTCCCTCTTCCGTGCCTTCCTTGGCAGGGGTAAAGGCCAGGCCGCTGGGGGTGGGGACGGCCATCAGGTTTTTTCCCCTGGCTTTTTGCCTCAGTTCCTCGAAGGCCTGCCTCTGCTTTTCATTGATCTCCTCGGCAATGGACTGCGCGCGATTCTGGTATTCCTCATTCTCCAAGGCCGCCTGCATGGCATTTCGAACGTCTTCAATGAGCCGTTTCATATCCTCCGCCAGGGCCTTTCCCTGACCCGCCCCAAGGGTGAGGAGACGGGGTGCGTGCTGTTGTTCGAAATCGGCCACATAGCAGATGTCTTCGGGCACCCTTTCGTGCTGCGCCCTGCTTTCCAGAAATGTTCGAATGACCGTGTGCTTGCCCGTGCCCTGTTCTCCCAGGGCAAAGACGTTAAAACCCTCCCGGTCGTTTCCCACCCCGAAGTGGAGCGCCTGTTCGGCGCGCGGTTGGCCGATAAATTGGGACGCCACATCCATGTCGGTGAAGTCGTCCGTGGTCTCGAATGGAAGGTCCTCGAGTCGGCTCTCCTGATAAAGCTGCCGCGGTTTTAATTCCGAATCATGCATGGTATGGATCCTTTTTTTGAAAAGGTGGATTCCTTGTTCATGAAGACACCACTAGCACCTCCAAGGGGCCGCACCCATAGTCGCCAGCCTGTATTTGGCTCCGGAATTTGCAGTAGGCGTCCACAACAGACGCCTTCGAAACCCCTGCCTTCGCTTGTGAAGTCGGAGGAGGGCGGGGGAGCGGGCTCATTTTACTTGACACAGGGCCGGAAAAATTATTTGATATGGAAAACTTGAGTTTTCCATAGAGAATAACAGGCCCGCTGGGATGGGCCTGTGAGTATATTTGTTTTGCGGTTCTTTTTTTTAAAGGATTTTTTCCTAGAGAGGAGGGAAAGTCATGTTGCTACCCCAATTCGAGTTTCATGAACCCCGCACAGTGGATGAGGCCTGCCGCCTCATGGGGGACATGGGCACCACCGCCCGGCCGCTGGCCGGCGGGACCGACCTGCTTGTCAACATGAAAAAGAAGCTGGTCGCCCCCGAGAACCTGATCTCCCTGGACCGGATCGAAGACCTCAAGGGCCTCCGGGCAGCGGGGGACGGGCTGAGCATCGGGGCCTGCATGAAGGTCGCGGATGTCGCATCCGCGCCGGAAATCCAACAAATGTTTCCCGCCCTGGCGGAGGGGGCCTCGAAACTCGGTTCCCCGCTGATCAGGAATCTCGCCACCGCCGCGGGCAATCTGGTCTCCGCGCGCCCGGCGGCCGACCTCCCGCCCTCCCTGATAGCCTTCGGCGCGGAGCTGGCTGTCCGAGGCCCGTCGGGTGAGAGGACGCTTCCCGTGGAAGATCTCTTCTCGGGTCCCGGACTCACCGTCCTGGCCCCCGACGAGATTGTGGAATCCATCAGGCTCAAAAAACAGCCGCAGGGGACAGGAAGCGCCTATATCAAGCTGGGGATCCGGGAGACGCTCGAGATATCCATCGTCAATGTGGCGGTGTGTTTGTCCCTCGAGGGCAATGAAATCAAAAACGCCCGCATCGTGCTGGGTTCCGTGGCACCCACCCCCATGCGCGCTCCCTCGGCGGAAAAGGTGCTCATGGGAGAGAAACCCTCCGAGGCGCTTTTTTCCAAGGCCGCCGAAGCCGCATCCTGGGACGCCAGGCCCATAGATGATTTCCGGGCTTCCGCCGAGTACAGACGGGACATGGTATCGGCCCTCACTCGAAGGGCCCTCGGCCTCGCCCTGGAACGCGTGGCGTAGGCCGGACGCCTGGGGAGACCCTCTTCCGGCATTTCATTGCAGACCACTTCCCTGATGGAGGAAAAGATGACCAAACTTATCAGTCTAGAAATAAACGGCCGGCCCCATGACCTGGCGGTGCACCCCAACCGCACGCTCGCCGACCTGCTCCGGTACGACCTCAAACTCACCGGCACCAAAAAGGGGTGCGACGAGGGAGACTGCGGCTCGTGCACTGTCCTTCTGGACGGCCGTCCCGTGAATTCCTGTCTTGTGCTCGCCGTTCAGGCCTCTGGAAAATCCGTCACGACCATTGAGGGTGTTGAGACGGATGAAGGGCTGCACCCCATCCAGAAGGCCTTTGTGGAACACGGCGCCATTCAGTGCGGTTTCTGCTCGCCGGGAATGATCATGAGCGGAAAGGCCCTTCTTGATGGAAATCCCAACCCCGACGAGTCTGAAATCCGCACCGCCATCTCCGGAAACCTCTGCAGGTGCACGGGCTACCAGAAAATTGTCGAAGCGATCCGGGCGGCCGGTAAGGAGATGTCGTAGCCGCGGCGAGCCGGAAAGCCAGCGCCCTGAGGGGTGAGGGGCCTTTCGGCCTGTAACGGAGCCAATAATTTCAAGAGTTCCGCCAAAGGAGGATTTGAATGACTTCATATCATGTGATCAACAGGCGCGCTCCACGGCTTGACGCCCCGGACAAGGCCAGGGGACGAGCCAAGTACATAGACGATTTTGAATTCCCGGGCATGCTCCACGGGGCCATTCTCCAGAGCCCCATAGCCCACGGAAAAATAATGAACATAGACACCTCCAGGGCCCGAAGGCTGCCGGGTGTCAAGGCGGTCGTCACCCATGAGGATGCGGGATACGTCAAGTACGGCGTGAGCCCCGCGCGTTATGACGAGCAGGTGTTCTGCCACGACATCGTCCGCTACATCGGCGACGAGGTGGCGGCGGTGGCCGCCGTGGACCTCGAAACCGCCATGGAGGCCCTCAGCCTCATCGAGGTCGACTACGAAGAGTTGCCGGTCCTTCTGACCATGGAAGACGCCATGAAGGAAGGCGCCCCGCTGATCCACGAAAAGTACGCCAGGAACATAGGCGCCGAGGTGCATCAGGAGTTCGGCGATGTGGAGGCCGCGTTCAAGGAGTGCGACCTCATCCGCACGGACACCTTCCTGAACAAGATGCAGGATGCCGCATTCCTGGAGCCGAACGGGTGCATCGCGGATTTCGACCTGAACGGTTACATGAACCTCTACACATCCACCCAGGTCCCCCACTATATACAGCGCATCGTCTCCATGGTCCTCAACATCCCCCTGGGCAAGGTCCGTGTTTCCAAGCCATACGTGGGCGGTGGGTTCGGGCCCAAGGCCGGGACCAACCCCATGGAGTTGATCGCGTGCCTCTTCTCCAGGATGACCCACAAACCGGTCAAGATGAACTACTCGCGGGAGCAGGTGTTCCTGTTTTCCCGCGGGCGGCACCAGTTCAAGCACACCCTGACGACGGGCGTCAAAAAGGACGGGACCCTCATGGCCCTCGCCAATGAGTGTTATCTCGACGGAGGCGCCTACACGAGCTTCGGGATCGCCACGGTTTATTATGCCGGATCCCTCCTGGGCGCGCCTTACAGGCTTCCCAACATGAAGTATGACGGGTGGAGGATCTACACGAACAAACCCGCCTGCGGCGCCCAGCGGGGTCACGGGGGCGTCGCGGCGAGGGCGGCCTTCGAGCAGCAGCTCGACCTCATCGCGGACGAGCTCGGAATGGACCCCATCGACCTGCGGCTCAAGAACGCCATGGAGGTGGGGGATATCACGTGCAATGATTTCAATGTGAGCAGCTTCGGCATGAGAGAGTGCCTGGAAGCGGTCCGTGAGGGCTCCGGGTGGAATGAAAAGAAGGGAAAAATGCCGGAGGGAAAGGGAGTGGGCGTTGCCTGCGGCTTTTTCGTGTCCGGCGCTGGATATCCCATTTACCGCTCGGACACGGCGCACTCGACGGCGGTCGTCAAGCTCAGTGAGGACGGGGGCACGGCGCACCTCCTGACCGGTTCCGCGGACATCGGGCAGGGTTCGGACACGGCCCTTGCCATGATCGCCGCCGAGGCCCTGGGCGTGACCCTGGACCGCATGCGGGTGAGTTCCGGGAGCACGGACTACGGCGTGGACCTGGGGGCCTATTCCAGCAGGCAGACGCTCATGTCCGGCCACGCGGCCAAGCAGGCCGGGGAGGACGCCAAGGCCAAGGTCCTGGCAGTGCTCGGGGACCTCCTCAAGATCCCGGTGGACCAGATGGACGTCAAGAACAACCTGGTTGTGTTCAAGGGCGAAAAACCCGATGTCACCGGCCTCCGCACCAGGTATATCAAGGAGCACCGGGGATTCGGGGACAATCCCGCGGACGAGGACGAGCTCACGTTCAAGGAGGCGGCCCGCATGGCCTTCCTGGAGAAGGGCACCATTGTCGGCACGGGGAAGTACAGGCCCGTGGGGCTTGGGGGCAAGTTCAAAGGGGCCGCCGTGGGGACATCCCCGGCTTACGGCCCCAGCGCCCAGGTGGTGGAGGTGAGCGTGGACATGGACACAGGGAAAGTCCGCGTGGAGCGGATGTGCGACGCCCATGACTGCGGCTTTGCCATCAACGTGACCTCCGTCGAAGGCCAGATGCAGGGTTCCCTCTCCATGGGCCTGGGCGAGGCCCTCTTCGAGGAGGTCAAGCATGACGAGAAAGGCAGGGTTCTCAACGCCAACCTGGCCGAGTACAAGATCCCCACGGCACTGGACATGCCCAACGTGGATGTGATCATCGTCCAGAGCAACGAGCCGGCCGGTCCGTTCGGGGCCAAGGAGGTGGGGGAAGGGGCGATCATGCCCACCATCCCCGCCATTCTCAATGCGGTCTCGGACGCCATCGGCATCCAGATCAAGGAACTGCCCCTGACCCCCGAGCGGGTCTACATGGCCATCAAGGAGGCCAGGGGGAAAAAGTAGGAGAAGAGGGTGAGACGGCCGCCGCGGCCGCGGCGGCCGTCCATTCTCCGCCGTCGGCGATTTGGGTTATCAGGATCATCCGGGCCGCCGGCGGTGTTTGCCAGGCGCGGCAAGCCACACGAAGAGGATTGAGACGAGGAAGACAACGATCACCAGAACAAAGGCCCATCGGTAGCTGTTGTGGATGTCGAAGATGTACCCCGCCAGCCAGGCCCCGAGGGCGCCCGCCACGCCGATCCCGCCCTCTATGATCCCGTAGATAAGCCCGAAAATCCTGCCCTTGAACAGATCCGCGGAAATGGCCATGTACATGGGCGCGGTCACCCCCCAGCCCATGCCGAAAAAGATGCTGAATGCGAAGGCATACCCCTTTGTGCCGGTTTTTTCCACGAGCAGCAGGGATGCGGCACCCAGGCAGGCGCAGAGGATGCCAAGGGTAAAGGTGAGTTCCCTGCCGATGCGATCCGAAAGCCACCCCCAGAAGATCCGGAAGCCCGAGGAAATCGCCCCCACAAGGGCAAAGAGAAAGGCCGCGGTCATTTTGTCGATGCCCTGGTCCACAAGAAATTTTACGTTGTGCACCAGGATTGTATAGATCCCGATGATGGAAAAAAATGAAAGAGCCATCACATGCCAAAACCGTGCAGAGGCAAGGGCCCCCTTGAGGGTCCAGTCCGTGGTCGGGGATTTGAGGAAAACCCCGTCCGGTCCGCCCTGTTTTTCCGGGAAGGCGGCTCCGTCCACGAGCTGGCCCACCTCCTCGGGTTTGTGCCGGAGAAAGAGGCCGTTGATGGGCAGTAAAATGACGAGCACAAGGATTCCGGTGACCACGAAGGTGGCCCGCCACCCCCAGGTGGAGATCAGCTGCTGGGACAGAGGCACGAGCACAAAGGTCCCCAAGCCCATTCCGGAGACGGCGATACCGCTTGCCAGTCCCCTCTTTTTCTCGAACCAGTGGGCCAGGATCGCCGAGTAGGAGACGATCCCTATGCAGCTGATCCCGGCGCCCATGACCACGCCGTAGTATATGAAGAACTGGGTCAGGGATTGAATGGTCGCGCACAGGACGAGGCCCACGGAAAGGACCAGGATCCCGGGGAGTATGACGCGCCGGGGGCCGAACCGATCGATCATGCCTCCCACGAGGGGCGCAAGGAATGTATAAGTGAGAAGGGCCGTGGATTGGACGCCCGCGGAATCCCCCCTCTCCCAGGGAAACTCCTCCAGGAGGGCCACATAGAACACGGAAAAGCTCGTGCGAATCCCCAGCCAGAAGGCCATGGAGGCCAGGGCCGCCCCCACGACGACCCAGCCGAAATAGAGCTTCCTGGACCCGGTTCTCTCCTGTGCCATGCAGTGCCCCCCCGGCGATGGGTGCCGCGCCTAATAGGAAACGAAACTCGGGAGATAGGTGGCGATCTGAGGAAACAGGACGATGAGTATCGTCAACAGGAAAAGGGCCCCGAGGAAGGGGAAGACCCCGCGAAAGATGGTGTGGAGAGGGATATCGGTCGCAATGCCCTTGATCACAAACACGTTGACGCCCACCGGTGGGGTGATGACGCCCATTTCCGCCACGAGCACGATGATGACGCCGAACCAGATGGGGTCAAAGCCGAGCCTCATCACCAGGGGAAAGAATATGGGGATGGTGACCACGATGAGGGCCATGGAATCCATGAAGAAGCCCCCAAAAAAATAGATAAGGATGATGACCGCCATGACGGCCATGGGGGAGATGGGGAGGCCACCTATCCAGTCCGCGAGGATGAAGGGGATGTTGGAGATGGCCATGAAGTGGCCGAAGACCGTGGCACCCATAATGATGAACAGGACCATGCAGGAGGTCTGAAGGCCTTCCCTGCTGGCCTCCACGAAGACACTCCAGTTGAGCTGCCTTCGCGCCAGTCCGATCACGAGGGCCCCGCCTGCTCCGATGGCCCCGGCCTGGGTCGGGCTGAACCAGCCCAGGAACAACCCGCCGATGGTCAGGAGGAAGAGAATGACAGCCTCGATGATCCCGGTAATCGACCTGAATTTTTCCCGAAGGGGCAGGTTTTCCCCCGGAGGGCCCAGTTGGGGGTTTCGAAGGCACAGCAAGGCCACGGTGGCCACGAAGAAGAGGCTCAAAATCGCCCCCGGCAGCACGCCCGCCACAAAAAGTTTGCCGATGGATTCCTCGGTGAGGATGCCGTAGACGATCAGGATGGTGCTCGGCGGAATCAGGATGCCCAGGGCCCCGGATGCGGCCACCGTGCCGGTGGAGAGGGTGTTGTCGTATCCGTATTTGCGCATCTCCGGGAGTGCGATTTTGCCCATGGTGGCCGCGGTGGCTGCGGTGGATCCACAAATGGCCGCAAACCCGGCGCAGGCCAGCACGGTGGCGACAGTCAGGCCTCCGCGCATGGGTCCGGCCCAGGCGTAGGCCGTTTTGTAAAGCCTGCGGCTGATGCCCGAGGCATAGGCGAAGGACCCCATCATGATAAACATGGGGATGACCGAGAGGGGATAGGAGGAAAAGGTCTCGAATATGTCCTGGGCAAGGAGGCTGAACGCCGCCTCCGGGCCCGCGAGATAGGCGAAACCGATGACTCCCACCAGGGTCATGGCGAATGCCACCGGCATCCTCAAAAGGAAAAGGAAGAGAAGGAGTGCGATTCCCAGGAGACCTGCGGTCGATGGATTCATTTGCCGCCCACCACTCGAATGGATTTCAGAAAATCATGAAGATATATCAAACAAACAGGGACAAAGGAGACGGCAACGCCGTAAGCGAAGTAAAACAGGGGGATGCGGGCGGTGGAGCTCACTTCACCTGAAACCTGCATCAGGTAGGCGTAAACAGTCATCCGCCAGACAATCACCACAAAGAGAGCGAATCCCAAAAGTTGGACAAAGGCGTCCACGAGTGCCTGAATTTTTTTGGGGAGCAAAATGACGAAGAACTCGACCTGCACATGCCTCCCGACAAGGAGGGTTGCCGCAACCGCAAAGGCGATGGCGATCAACTGCGCGAGCTTCACGATGTCGATGGCCCCGAAAACGGGCTTCAGAAAGACTTTCGCACCGATCACATCAACGCACGTGATGAGTATCAGCAGCAGAATAGCAACGAGCCCCAACCATTCCAGCCAGCGGCTCAGTCGGGAATTGAGCTTTTCGAAACGTTCCAGCATCAAGGTCCTTCCGACCGTCCGGGGAAACCCTCATGGGGTGGTCCCATAAGCGTCCCCTTCTTGTGAATTCACGATCCGGGAGCCCCCCCCGGCTTTTTTTGAGCCGAGAGAGACCACAGGGCTTCTGCGGCCTCTCTGCAAGGGCTTGATCAGCTAAGGCCTGATGGACTCCGGGCCGGTGGGCGATTTGATCCTGTATTCCGCCTGCTTCTTTGTCCAGTAATCAATGCGCTCGCGCAGAAAGGAAATCCATCCCCTGACCTCCTGCTCGCTGTACCCCTGGCCGGTCATATCCTTGACGTACTTTTCAACGACCGGTTCGGTCTGCTTCTTCCACCTGGCGATTTCCTCGGGCGGAAGATCGATTATTTCGACGCCCTTCTGAACGGCGAACTCCATGCCGTCAAAGTCGATCTCGTTCCACATGAGGGCGAATCTCTCCTTGTATTCTCCGCAGAGTTCGTCGAATATTCCTTTGAGATCCGGGGGGATTTTTTCGTAGCTCCGCCTGTTCATGGCCACGTAGAAGGTGTACATGTTCCCCACCTCCCAGGATGAGGTGACGTATTTGGCGACCTCGCCGAAACGGAAGGTCTTCAGGGTTTCAAAGGGCGTGTTGACCCCCTGAATCACCCCCTTGGAGAGACCGTCGTATACCTCCATGATCGGCATGGGGGCAGGAGAGGCGCCAAGGGCCGTCACCGTGTCCCCCACCCGGCCCGGCGCTCGGATGGTCAGGCCCTTGAGATCTTCCAGCTTTTTGACCGGTTTGGTCGTGATCATGACGTTGGGGGTGCTCGCGTGCATCCAGAGCACCTTGAGCTTGTCCCACTCCTTGGGTTTGAACTTCTGATAAAAGTCGTTCACCACCTGATTGGCCACCCACCCGCTGGGGTAGCCCAAAGGAAGATCGCAGGCCTCGGTGACCGGGAATCGGCCTGGGGAGTATTCCACATGGGCAAAGCCCATGTCGGAAATGCCGGCCTCCAGCCCCTTCGCCATGCCCGGGGGGTTGAGAAGGGAGCCCCCCCCGAAATAGCGGGTCTTTATGCGGCCATTCGTCCTTTCCTCCAGTTCCTTGACGAATGCCTCGCACAGCAGGGACTGCTTGGCCGGCTGCGGAAAAATGTGGGCGAATTTGAAATTGATGACCTTGTCTTCAGCGTGCACTGGGCCGCAGGGCGTGAACAGCAGCACAACCGCCAGGCAAAGAAGCCCTCCGAGAACAGTATACCGTTTTTGCCTCATCGTCTAAACCTCCTTGTTGAATGGTGATCGGACCTTCTTTTCTCCATCACGCACTTTACGCCTCGACCCCGGACCCACTCGGACCGCCCGGATGGGCTGGAGGCCGGTTTCACACGCACAAAGGTCGAATGCTCTCAAACAAACGGTGACCATCCGCGCCATAAACTCGAGATTAGGCACCGCGAGGCGGCGCAAAGAAAAAAGCCTTGTTTATTTCAGGTTCAGGAAACAGGACAATGCCCAAAAAGTCGTTTGTGTAGTGACGCTGAAGCCTCGTTGAAAATATTTTCATATGGTGAAATTTAATTTTATTTTTTCACTTTGTATAATGTGGGTACGATCTGTGTCAAGAAAAAACTCTTCCCGGGAGCCTGTCCGGATCGTGGAATTGTCTGCTTGACAGGGCACTGCCCCAAATGAGACGCTCTGCCAGAGCGGGATAATATACAAAATTATAATATCAAAGACCGCCAAGCCGTCTATGACCGCCGTCATATTCCCGGACCGGAGTCTTCATGCTTCCGCATTTGACATCAGTCTACATAATCGGGGGGCAAAGGCCAAAGTGATTTTCTTGAAAGGCCGTCGCGAGCCCGGCGCTTCCGGAATGTCCCTGCGGCCCGCATGCGGCGGTTGCTGTTTGTGACAACCCCATGGTGATCGATATCCACACACACGTTTTCCCCCAAGAAATAGGGCCGGCCATCCTGTCGGAGCTTTCGGGCCGGGCGCCGATCCAGCATTATACGGACGGGAGCGTGCAGAGCCTCGTTCAGTCCATGGGGAGATCCGGGATCTCGATTTCTCTCATCAGCAGAATCACGACCCAAGTGGAGAAGGTGCCGGATGTCAATTCCTGGCTTCTGGAAAGCGCCCGCGAAGGCATTCAGCCGCTGGCCACCATTCATCCTGAGACCCCGTGTCTGGAAGACTATCTCGTAAAGCTGAAATCCCAGGGGTTCAAAGGCATCAAGCTTCACCTCGATTATCAGGGGTTCTACGCGGATGAAAGCAGGATGTTCCCAGTGTACGAGGCCGCTCAATTCCTGCAGTTGCCCGTGTTGTTCCATGCCGGGCTGGATAGGGGACTGCCCCCACCCATTCGTGCGACCCCTGAGCGGCTCCTGAAGATACACCGGCAGTTCCCGGGGCTCGTAATGATCGCCGCGCACATGGGCGGCGAAGACAACTACGATGAGACCGAAAACTTTCTCCTGGGCAAGGAGGTCTACCTGGACACGGCCTATGTCCTGAGGATCATGGGAGAGGGGACACTGAGGCGGTTTTTCTCAAAACACCCCGTGGAGAGGGTTCTGTTCGGGACCGACAGCCCCTTCAAGGACCAGGCGACTGAACTGGGCTATTTTCAGGGGCTGAAATTCTTAACAGAGGGCCAAAAGGAAAAAGTCCTGGGTGAAAACGCAGCTGCTTTATTCCAGCTGTGAAAGGACTCACCACCCGGCCGCAGACGGCCGGTGCTAGATCTTTAAGTACCCAAGATCCGAAGAGATCGCATCGCATGCTTCCCTGACCAGGCGGACGATCCTGTCCAGGTCTTTCTTCGAGCTGGTTTTGACCAGGGGAAGAGCGGCGCCGATCGCCGCAATCACCTTGCGGGAATAATCCCTGACAGGCGCGGCGATCCCCACGATGCCCTCCACGGCCTCCTCTTTTTCCAGAACATAGCCGTTTTTTCGTATCTCCTCGAGTCGAAGGCTGAAGGCGTGGTTGTCGATGATGGAATAAGGTGTGTGGGGCTCCAAAGGGGTTTGCTTGAGAATTTGACTCACGTGCCCGGGATCCATGTAGGCCATGAGGACCATGCCCAGCATGCCGTAGTGCAGGGGCCGGCGCCACCCCACATCCGAGGAAATCCGGATCATCCCCCGCCCCTCCCGTTTATCCACGTAGACGAATTCATTTTCCATCATGACGCCCATGAGCACCGTGGCGTTTGCCTCGTCGCTGAGGCGGGTCAAATAATGGGCCGCGGCCTTGCGCAAGGAGAATGAGGAGAAGACGATGCCGCCCAGTTCGAACAGCCTCATCCCCAGTCGGTACTGTTTCGTGTTCGGGATCTGCTGGAGATAGCCGCGGTCGGTCAGGTTTGAGATCAGCCGCTTGACCGTGGTCTTGTTGAGCCCGGTCTTTTCCGTCAGTTCCGAGAGCCCGAGCTCCCTGTCCTGGAAGGAAAAGCAGTCAAGGATGTCAAGTGCCCTCTCCAGGGCCTGCACCCTGTATATGGATTCTTTCCCCTTTCGAGTCGGCATACCCCTCTGCCTCGCAGTGCCCTATTTGCGATACACCTCCCGATTCGTATCCCTGGCCGCAATGTCAGCCAGACCGTTCTCTCCGAACTTCTTGATCTTGACACCCCCCGAGAGTCTTGGAAAATCCTCCATGATGCACATTTCATTGGGGAACTTGTTGCGCGCGACCTTTCCCTCCAAAAATTCGCGGATCTCCTTGAGGCCAACGCTCTCGCCCCTCGCAGGGATCACGCACGCACAGATGTTCTCACCCAGGACCGGGTTGGGGGTGGCCACCACGCAGACCTGTTCCACCTTGGGGTGCTCGATGATTTTCGACTCCAGCTCATGGGGGTAGATCTTGTACCCACCGCGATTGATCAGGTCTTTTGTCCTGCCGTAGATCCTGAAGTAGCCGTTTGGGTCTCTCGATACCAGATCCCCCATGAAAAGCCAACCATCCATTATCTGGTTATTGGTCTCTTCGGGGTTTTCCCAATAGCCTTTCATCACATGCCAACCCGAGAGTGTCAGCTCGCCGATCTCGCCGTCGGGTACTGGCTCGCGGGTGGAAGGATTCACCACCCTGGCATCCGTACCCTCCAGGGGGATTCCGATGGTGGCCTCGCGAACCTCCAGGGGTGAGGGATAAGGACACAGGATGGCCAGGCCGGGCCCCACCTCGGAGGCCCCCATGAACGAGGTCAGGTAAACCCCCATTTCCTTTTCCACTTGTCTGATGAGCCCCTCCGGTGCCGGCTGGCCGGCTATAAGCCCGGCCCTGAGCGAGCTGAGGTCGTAGTTTTTCCTGGCTGGGTGGCTCAGCTCGAGGATGTAGTGGGCGGGCGCGCCCAACTGAAGGGTGATTTTTTCCTCCTCGATGATCTTGAAGGCCCCCTCCGGATCAAAGGTGTCCATGAGAACGACCGTGGACTTGAGCAGCAGCGGTTGGATCAGGATGGCCCCGCAACCGTAAGAGTGGGACATGGGGAGGATCCCGATAAAGATGTCGTCGGGCCCGGCCTGGACCCCGAGGGAATAGGCGCGGCCCGCCATAACCGCTTGATAGTGGGTGATCATGGCCCCCTTGGGCTTCCCGGTGGTGCCCGAGGTGTAGATGAGCATGGCGAGGTCTTCCTTCGGCTCTATCGGCGGGGGCGTGTAAGTCAGGCCCTTGCCCCGTTCTTCCAGTTGATCGAACCGGACGACACCCTCTCCGTCCCCCTCTCCTGCCACAAAGATGAACTCAAGATCCGGCAGCGCTTCCTTCATGGGGAGGAGGGCTTCCAGGTAGTCGAAGCCACCCCACTCCCTGAACACAAAGACGCCTAGCGCACCCGAATTACGGAGAATGAATTCCGCCTCGGATCGCCTGTAAATCGGATTCACCCAGGCGATGATCACCCCCAGTTTTTCAAGTGCATAAAAGGCGGCAAAAAACTCGATGGAGCTTTTCATATAGATCGCGATGCGATCACCCTTTTGGATGCCCATCTGCGCGAGGGCCGCGGCCAGGGATTCGGTCAGATCATTGAGCGCCTTGTAGGTCATCCGCTCCGACCCGTAGACAATGGCTGTCTTTTCGGGAACCTCCTCGGCCCCATTTTCGAGTACCTGTCCCAAGGTGAGGTTTTCCAGGTCCATGATCGTTTTCCTCCTTTTGTTCGTCCCCGGGATACCGGACGGGTTCATCGGCTGCTGACGAAGGCAAGCCGAATTAATTTCATATTATGAAATGTATTTTTATTTTTTTACAAAAATGAAGAGCTTCTGTCAACCGAAAACATGGGGTGAGGACTGAGAATTTTCATATCTTTTCAGGTGAACCCAATCATGAATCTGGGTGAGTGGGGGTCTGATTTTGGTTGACACACCCTGTAAAGTGTTTTATAGAGGAAATATATGTTTTCCATGGAGAATGAAAGGTCGCCCTGCGAGAAGCCATGAAAGCAGAATTCAAAAGAGTCCCGGCACTGGACAAATGCTTCAGCATACTGGAATACCTCACCACGAAAAAGGGCCCGGCCGGCATGAGCGAGATTTCCGAGAAATTAAAGCTCAACAAAAGCACGGTTTACAACATCCTGCACACCCTGACGGATTTGGGGGTTCTCGAAAACAGCGACGGACAGTTTCGTTTCGGCCCCAAGCTCTATGTCTTTGGGAAAGCTGCTGAAAGCGGGTCCGATCTGATTCGGACGACTCACCCCTTTCTGGAGCAGATCAGCCGGAAAACCGGGTTGTCGGCGTTTCTGGGGATGCCCTCGGGAACTCGGACCGTCATCCTGGACAAGGTGGATTCTCCTTTCGACCTGAGGGTCTCCTCTGAAATCGGGCTCCACATCCCGCTTAACAAAGGGGCGCACGGGAAGGCCCTCATGTCCCTCTTCAAGGATGAGGAAATCGAAGAGATGCTTGCGGTGAAAGGTGCCGGTCTGTCCAGGTCCTTGTCGTCCTCGGATTTCAAGACCTTCCTGGATGCCGTCAAGGCAGTCCGGGCGGAAGGGGTCGCCTTTGACGACGAGGTTTACATCGAGGGGATCAGGGCCCTTGCAGCGCCCTTGAGTGTCAAAAACAACCTCAAGGCGGTGATCTGGGTTGTGGGCCTGAAAAAGCAGGTGCCCGACGAAGTGGTGCGGGAATATTCGGAGCTGCTCAAGGAAACCATCAAAAACATCGAGAATCAGTTTTAGGACCGCGGGCAGCCGGCCGGACCGTGTCCCCCTGATGAGAAAATGGCCCACGGTATGAGGAAGCTACAAGGGAAAGAACGAAAGGCAGGACAAAGGCCGTCGTACACGGGGCGTGCGGCGCGGGCCGGGACTTTCGGAGGAGAATAGATGAGGTACGCAGAGACGGGATATCAATTGGAAGTCGACTTGTCCACCGGGAACATCGAAAAGGTGGAAACCGATCCGCGGGACGTGGAACTTTTTCTGGGCGGGCAGGGCATTGCCGCGAAAATACTCTTCGAGAGGGTCCCCTCGGACGTCGAGCCCCTTTCGCCGGACAACGTCCTGATATTCAGCGCCGGCCTGCTGCATGGGACGCCGGTCCCCGGCGCCAACCGCACGGCAGTGAACACCTTTTCCCCCCAGACGAACCTCATGGCCCACTCGCTGATGGGCGGATTTTTCGGACCGGAGCTGAAATACGCGGGCTATGACCGGATCGTCATCACCGGCCGGGCGCCCGATCTGGTCTATCTGTACATCAAGGACGACAAGGTGGAGATACGGGACGCGACCCACCTCAGGGGCAAGGGCTGCACCGAGACCGGTGAGCTGCTCAAAAAGGAGCTGAAGGACGACAGGTTCCAGGTGGCGGCCATCGGACCCGCCGGTGAAAACAGGGTCTACACGGCCTCCATCGACCACGGGCACTCGAGCGCCGCCCGGGGGCCGGGGCCGGTCATGGGGGACAAGCGGCTCAAGGCCATCGCCGTCCGCGGGACACGGGATGTCTATGCGGCCAGCCCTGCCGAACTCTACGAGGTGTGCCAGGAGCTGCACAAGAAAATCGCCGAGAGCGACGGGTGCGGGGACTGGATGGCCGTGGACGAGGACGACAGCTTTCACCACGACAATTTTGCCTGGGGAAACGCCCGCACGCGCCGCAGGGGGTTCTGGAGCGAGGAACTGGAAGACAGGTGGCGCAATTTAAAATACGACCACATGGATCGCCAGACCAGCTGCTTCAACTGCCCCAAAAAGTGCCGGAACGTCATCTCCTGGCCGGGCCGCAGAAGGTTCGCCTACAAGTGCTACGGCAAGGACACCTATCACATGGCGGCCTTCCAGGAACTGGATTTTTCCTACGAGATACTGGGGATCGCCCAGGAGTACGGGCTGGACTCCTACTCCACGCCCCAGGTGATCGCCTTCGCCCTGGAGCTCTACGAGGCGGGAATCCTGACGGACGAGGATTTCCCCGGGATGCCGGCCGACTCCAAGGGCAGGTTCTACTACATCATGGACAAGATCGTTCACCGGGAGGGTATCGGGGACAAGCTGGCCAACGGCGTCTACTGGGCGGCACGCCAGATCGGCAACGGGGCGGAGGCTTACGACCACAACACCACCAAGAAGTTCGAGCAGCTGCCCATCAAGCTGGGGAAGCTAAACCCCCCCTATTTCCTCATGATCGCCACAGGCGAGAAGATGGCCATCACCCAGATAGAGGGCTCCTTTCCCCAGGACCCCCTCCCGACCATGGAGGAGCGCGAGGAATTCATCAGGAAATGGGATGCCCTGCCGGATGAAAAGTTCGCGGACATCTTCAGGAAGTGGGAGAAACGAAACGAGATATCCAACGAGGCGTCCTGCCTCATCACGGACTGGAACGAGGCCATGCACTACATCGACGATTCCATCGGCCTGTGCGGTTTCGTGTCCTCCTTCAGGGGGCAGTTCGGCGGGGGCGTCGCCTACCACATGAACAACATCCCGCAGGTCCTGACGCTGGCCACCGGTGTGGAGTTCGACAAGGACAGGCTCTGGAAGGCCTTCCAGAGGATCCGGACCCTTGTCCGGGCGGTCAACGCGAAAAGGGGCCTCAGGAGAAAGGACGAGAGACCGCCCGAGGACCACTGGGCGGTGAGGGACGAGACGTTCGAACAGAAGCTGCTCGACGACTACTACGAGTTCAAGGGCTGGAACAGGGAAGGCGTCCCGACAAAGGAAACGCTCGAGGCGCTCGACCTGGGTTTTGTGGCCGATGACTTCGAGAAAAGCGGCATCTGGGAAGAGAAATAACGGGGGGGTCTGACCGTGAAGGATGGAAAAAAAGTCAAGATCGTCAAGGACATAAAAGTGGATGTGGACAAATGCACAGGGTGCCGGTCGTGCGAGCTGGCCTGCTCCGCGTTTCACGCCGTGCCGAAGTACAGCAGCATGAATCCTTCGAGAGCCAGGATCCGGGTGATCATGGACGAGATCGCCGACGTCTTCGTCCCGGTTCGCGCGGGCGGATACATCAAGGCCGAGTGCAACGGGAGGAACATCTACACCATCAACGGAAAGCAGTACTCCGAGTGCAGCTTCTGCCCGGCATCCTGCCCCTCCAGGGATTATTTCAAGGAGCCCGATTCGGGCCTCCCCCTGAAGTGCGACATGTGCGAGGACGAGCCGCCCCTCAAGGAGCCCATGTGCGTCCAGGCCTGCAAGTTCGACGCCCTGGTCTACGAGGAGAGGGAGGAGCCGGTCGAGGAAGGCGAGGAGATCGGCCAGGGAGACATGGAGCTCGCCTATGACGTGCTGGTCAAGAGGTTTGGGAAGAAAAAGGTGATCGACACTTTTTCCCGTTTGTCCAAGGGATAGAAAAACGAAGATTTGAGGTATGACGTGGAGACCGTAACTCCTTTAGAAGAGGTGCTGGATCTCATCAAAGAGACCGGCGGGGAATCCTTCAAATATTGCTATCAGTGCGGCATGTGCGACACGGTATGTCCCTGGAACCGGGTGCGCCCTTTCAGCATGCGAAAGATCATCCGTCAGGCCTCCTGGGGGCTCACCGAGATAGAGACCGAGGAAATCTGGCGGTGCACGACGTGCGGGAGGTGCCCCCAGGCGTGCCCGCGGGGGGTCGACCAGATAGAGGTGGGGGTGGCCGCGCGCCGCCTCGCCACCGAGTACGGGGTCTTCCCCTCGGCCGTCAAGCCGGTCCGGGGCATAAGCGCGAGCCTCACCGGAGAAGGCAACCCCTTGAACGAGAAGAGGGAGAAGAGAGGGGAATGGGCCCAGGGACTCTCTGTCAGGCCCTACGAGGAAGGCATGGAGTTCCTGTACTTCACCGGGTGCTACTACAGCTACGACCCGAGGCTGAAAAAAGCGGCTGCCGCCGCGGCCGCCGCCTTGAATCGGGCAGGCGTGGAGTTTGGTATCCTTGGCTCCAGGGAGAACTGCTGCGGAGAGAGCATCCGCAAGACGGGCGACGAAGAGGTCTTCAAGCAGCTCGCGAGGGAAAACATCAAGACCTTCATCGACAACGGTGTGCACAGGATCCTCGTCTCCTCCCCCCACTGCTATCACACGTTCAAAAACGAGTACCCCGAGTTCAACGTGAACTTCGAGGTGATCCACATGTCCCAGCTCCTTTCAGAGCTCATCCGGGAGGGCCGGCTCGAAATCACCGGGGAATACGGGAAAAAGGTGACCTACCACGACCCGTGCTACCTTGGCCGCCACAACGGCATATACCGGGAGCCCCGGGATGTCCTGTCGAGCATACCCGGCCTGGAGCTTGTGGAGATGCCCGACTCCATGGAACAGAGCCTCTGCTGCGGGGGAGGGGGCGGAAGAATATGGATGGAGACCCCCAAGGGGGAAAGATTCTCCGACCTCCGGTTGACGCAGGCGCTGGAAGCGGGCGCGGAGGTCCTGGCCACGTCCTGCCCTTACTGCATCGCCAACTTCGAGGACAGCAGGCTGACCCTGGACGCCGAGGAAAAGATAGAGATCAGGGACATCACCGAGATTCTTTGGGAGGTCCTGCAATAAGGATGACAACAGAGGGCGGGGGAAACCTGCAAACGGCCGCCCCCCGGCTTTGCGACTTTCCCTGCCGGCGCCCGAAAAATTTGACGAGGTTTTGTCGGGGAAGCGATTTCAACAACCTCGTGAAGGGAATGAAAAGTGGAAAACCAGACGGTGGAAGGACAGGCTCATATGGCGCCCGAAGGCGGCAACTTCGGCGACGTCCTCGTCGTGGGCGGCGGGATCAGCGGGATTCAGGCCGCGCTGGACCTCGCCGAAACAGGGTTGAAGGTCTACCTGGTGGACAAGTCCCCGGCCATCGGGGGCAAGATGTCCCAGCTGGACAAGACCTTTCCCACCAACGACTGCTCCATGTGCATCGAGTCCCCCAAGTTCATCGAGTGCGCCAGGCACCCCAACATAGAGATCCTGTCCTACACGGAGGTGGAGAGGGTCAAGGGAAAGGCGGGGGACTTCAAGGTCACCCTGGTCAGGAAGCCCAGATACATCATCGAGGACAGGTGCACGGGGTGCACGAGCTGCGTGGAGCGCTGCCCGGTCAAGGTCCCGGACCCTTTCAACCAGGGGCTTTCCATGAACAAGGCCATCCACATCTACTTTTCCCAGGCCGTCCCGCTCATCACCTACGTGGACCCCGAGGCCTGCCTCTACTTCGAGGACGAAAAGTGCAATATCTGCGTGGGCGCCTGTGAAAACGAGGCCATCGATCTCCACCAGAAAGAGGAGGAGATGGAGATCGAAGTGGGGGCCATTATTCTCTCCCCTGGTTACGAGATCTTCGACCCGGGGGTCAGGGGGGATTACGGCTACGGAAAATTCGAGAACGTGGTGACAAGCCTCGACTTCGAGCGGCTCCTGTGCGCCACCGGCCCCTATGAAGGCGAAATACTGCGCCCCTCTGACAAGAAGCACCCTCACAAGATCGCCTGGATCCAGTGCGTGGGCTCCAGACAGGTCACGGAGGGCGGCAACAGCTACTGCTCGGGCGTGTGCTGCGCCTACACCCAGAAGCAGGTGATCCTGGCCAAGGACCACCACCCGGACCTGGAGGCCGTTGTCTTTCACAACGACATCCGGGCCTTTGGAAAGGACTTCGAGCGATTCTATCAGCGGGCCGAGGGCCTCCCGGACGTCCGGTTCATCCGGAGCTACGTCTCCATGGGGAGGGAGAACCCGGAAACCAAAAACGTGGGCATCCGGTATTCAACCCTGGAGGATGGTGTCCAGGAGGAGGAATTCGACCTGGTGGTCCTGTCCGTGGGGCTGACCCCGCCGGCCCAGGTGGAGAAACTGGCGGAAACCTTCGGAGTCGACCTCAACGAACACCGCTTCTGCGAGACCAATCCCGAAAACCCCATCGAGACCACCGTTCCGGGAATCTTCGTGAGCGGGGCCTTTCAGGGACCCGTGGACATCCCCGAGTCGGTCATGGCCGCCGGCGGGGCGAACGCCCTCTGCAGCGAGATCCTCAAGTACCGGCGGGGCAGGCTGGCCCAGGACAGGGTGTACCCCCAGGAGAGGGACGTCTCCGGGGAGGAGCCGAGGGTCGGGGTCTTCGTCTGCCACTGCGGCGCGAACATCGGCCGGGTCGTGGACGTCCCTTCGGTGGTGGAGTATGCCGCGGGTCTCGACAACGTGGTCCACGCTCAGGAAAGCCTTTTTGCCTGTTCCACGGACAACGCGCAGCAGATAGCGGAGCAGATTCGCGAAAAGGGGCTCAACCGGGTGGTGGTGGCCGCCTGCACCCCCAGGACCCACGAGCCCCTTTTCCGGGACACGTGCCGCGAGGGGGGCATCAATCCCTATTTCTTCGAGATGGCGAACATCCGGGAGCAGTGCTCCTGGGTCCACTCGCGCGAACCCAGGGAGGCCACGGACAAGGCCAAGGAGATCGTCCGCATGTCCGTGGCCCGGACCGCCCTCCTGGAGCCGCTCCAGGAGTTCGAGCTCCCGGTGGACAAACGGGCCCTGGTGGTGGGCGGCGGCATCGCCGGGATGACCAGCGCCCTGAGCCTCTCCGGGCAGGGCTTTGAGGTCTATCTGGTGGAAAAGGAGAAGGATCTGGGCGGAATGGCCCGGAGAATTTACCACACCCTGGAGGGGCTGGACGTTCAAGCCTTCCTGGGTGACACGGTTCGAAAGGTGTACAAGGACCCCTCCATCCACGTGCTCACAGGCGCAAACATCACGGGGGCGACCGGCTACGTGGGGAATTTCGAAACCCGGGTGGAGCACAAGGGCCGGTCCAGGGAGATCCGCCATGGGGTGGCCATCGTGGCCACGGGCGCGGAGGAGACCAGGCCCACGGAATACCTCTACGGCGAAGACGACAGGGTGTTGACCTCGGTGGAGCTGGAGGAGCGGATCGCGCAAGGGGACGAAGGGGTGATCCAGGCCCCGAACCTGGTCATGATCCAGTGCGTAGGGTGCAGGAACGAGGAGAGGAACTACTGCAGCCGCGTGTGCTGCAGCCACTCTATTAAAAACGCCCTGAAGCTCAAGGAGCTGAACCCCGGGATGAACATCACCATCATCTACCGGGACATGAGGACCTACGGCTTCAAGGAGGACTTTTACCGGGAGGCGGCTGAAAAGGAGATACGCTTTATCCGCTACGAAGCCGAAGAAAAACCCCGGGTGGAGGCGGTCGAGGAAGGCGGGCAGCCCGTGCTGCGGATCTCGGTGCCCGACCCCGTTCTGGGCCAGAGGATGGAACTGGACACCCAGTGGCTGGCACTGGCCGCCGCGGTCGTTCCTTCGTCCACAAGCCAGAAGGTGTCCAAGCTCTTCAAGGTCTCTCTGAACCCGGACGGCTTTTTCCAGGAGGCCCACGTGAAACTCCGGCCCGTGGACACCGCATCGGACGGGGTTTTTCTGTGCGGCACCGCCCACTACCCGAAGCACATCACGGAAACCGTAAGCCAGGCTTACGGCGCCGCGGGCCGGGCCGCGACCATCCTCACCAAGGACTCGGTCGTCGCCTCGGGCGCCGTGGCCGAGGTCCGGGAGGACGATTGTGTTTCGTGCGGGGCCTGCATTTCGGTGTGCACCTATGGGGCCATAGAATTCGTGGACACGCCCAAGGGCAAAAAGGCCAAGGTGAACCCCGTCCTGTGCAAGGGGGACGGCCTGTGCAACTCGCGGTGCCCCACGGGGGCCATCGTCCTCAAACACTTCACCAATGACGAGGTGTTCAGTCAGATTGATGCGGCCTTTGCGGGTCCCGAGGGGGAGGGCGACCTCGAGGGGATTCCTCTCAAAAGGGCCATGAATGAAAATTGAGGAGTGTGTGAAAAATGAGTTCGAAATTCAAGCCCAGGATCCTGGGGTTTCTGTGCAACTGGTGAGGTTACTCGGCCGCTGACCTGGCTGGAGTTTCCAGACAACAATACGCCACGGACATCAAGCTCGTCCGCGTCATGTGCACGGGCAGAATAGACCTGGAATTCATCCTCCGGGCGTTTTCGCGCGGGGCCGACGGGGTGTTCATCGGAGGGTGCTGGCCCGGGGAGTGCCACTACATCACAGAGGGAAACTATCTCGCCCTGAGCACGGTACACCTTGCCAGAAAGATGCTCGGGCTCGTGGGAGCGGCCCCTGAAAGGGTCCGTCTCGAGTACGTGTCCGCCTCCGAGGGGGCCCGTTTCGCCGAGGTCGTGAACGATTTTGCCGCCGAGGTGGCGCGGCTTGGTGCCTTCGGCCGGGGCGAGGGGATCGACAGGGACAAGCTGCTCTTCAAGCTGGATCATGCCCGGCGGATGGTGCCTTACATCAAGCTGGTCGAAAGGGAAAAGCTGCGGGTCCCCGTCAAGTCCATAGAGGCCTACAACAGGTTCTTCAACAGCGAGGAGTTCGACCGGCTCTTCAAGTCATTCATAGGGGACAAATTCGAAGTCAGCCAGGTCCTGTCCGCCCTGCGGGGGCAGCCGCGCTCCCCCGAGGATCTCTCGGAGATGTGCGGCATGAACCCGTCGGAGCTGGCGAGACACCTTCACCTCTCCGCACTGTACGGGCTGGTTAAATTCGATACGGACCGGAACCTCGTTTCCGCGGTCTAGCACGAAGGAAAAACGGGAAAAACCATGGACCATGAAAAGGTGGATCAGATCCTCGACGAACACCAGGGCAAGCCGGGCTCCCTCATCCACGTCCTGATGGAGCTCCAGGGCGAAATCCACTGGCTCCCCAGGGACGTCCTGATGAAGGTCGGCGAGAAACTCCAGGTGCCCTTCAGACAGGTGCTCCAGACAGCCACGTTTTACAAGACCTTCCGGTTGGAGCCCCCCGGGCGGCACGAAGTCCACGTGTGCACGGGCACTTCCTGCCACGTCCGCGGGGGCCGGCGAGTCCTGGAAAAGGCCGGCGAGGTGCTGGGGATCGCACCCGGCGAGACGGACGCCCAATCCAGGTTCACCCTCGTGGAAGGCAACTGCCTTGGGTGCTGCACGCTGGGACCGGAGATGATCGTCGATGGGGAGCACCACTCCGGGGTCACGCCGGATGATGTGGAAGATATCCTGAAAAAATACGAGTAGGGAAAGATCATGACTAGGATGAGTTCAGCCGCTGAACTGGAAAAGTTCAGAGAGGATATCCTGTCGAGCCGGGATCCCGAGAGGCTATCCGTTGCCGTGTGTTCGGGAACGGCCTGCCTCGGCCGGGGAAACGCCGGGGTGCTCCGGGCGTTTGAAGAGGAAATCAAAAAGCAGTCCCTCGGCCGAGAGGTGGACGTCCGCGCGACCGGGTGCCACGGTTTCTGCGAGAGAGGCCCCAACGTGGTGATCCAACCGGAGGAGATCTGCTATATGGAGGTCTCGCCCGAGGACGTCCCGGAGATCGTGTCCGAGACCCTGGCCGGCGGGAGGATCGTGGATCGCCTGGTTCACACGGACCCTGACACCGGGGAGAAGGGGGCGCATGCGAACGAAATCCCCTTTTACCGGAATCAGGTGCGAAACCTGATCGGGGACAACACCCGGATAGACCCCCGGAGCCTGGAGGACTACCTGGCCGTGGGCGGTTACTCGGCCCTGTCCAGGGCGCTCTTCGAGATGGACCCGCGTGGGGTCCTCGAGGAGGTCAAGAAGGCCAACCTGCGGGGCCGGGGCGGGGGCGGGTTCCCGGCCGGGTTGAAGTGGGAGACAGCCCGCAACGCGCCCGGCGATGAAAAATATGTGATCGTCAACGGCCACGAAGGGGAGCCCGGGGCCTTCATGGACCGCGCCCTGTTCACCGGGAACCCCCACCGGGTGCTGGAGGGACTCATCATCGGCGCCTATGCCATTGGATCGGGCCGGGGTTTCATTTACACACGCCACGACAACCCCCCGTTGGTCAGAAACATCAACACGGCCCTCGAAAAGGCCAGGGAGGCCGGGCTCCTGGGGGAGAACATCCTGGGGTCGGGCTTCAGCTTTGACGTGGAGGTTCACTTTGATGTGGGCATCTTTGTTTCCGGGGAGTCGAGCGCCCTCATGAGGTCCATCGAGGGGAAGAACCCCGAGCCGAGGCCCAAATACATCCGCACGTCCGTGAGCGGGATCTGGAACAGGCCGAGCAACCTGAACAATGTGGAGACTTGGGCGAACGTCTCTCAGATCATCGGCAAGGGCGCTGAGTGGTACGCGGGCATTGGCACGGAGAGGAGCAAGGGAACCAAGCTTCTCTCCCTCTCGGGCGTGATTTGCAACACCGGAGTCGTGGAAGTGCCCTTCGGGACAACCCTCAGGGAGATCGTCTACGACATCGGGGGCGGCATACGAAACGGAAAGAAGCTCAAGGCGGTGCACTTCGGCGGGCCCATGGGGGGCTCCGTGCCGGAGAGATTCCTGGACACCCCCCTGGATTTTGACGAGATGTCCAGGATAGGCGCACCCATCGGGGCCGGCGGCATGCTGGTCCTGGACGAGGACGCGGACATGGTGGAGCTGACCAGGTTTTACCTCGATTTTCTCACCAACGAGTCCTGCGGAAAGTGCGTCCCGTGCAGGGAAGGAATCCGTCAGATGCTCAAGATCGTGGGCCGGATCGGCCGGGGCGAGGGACGTCCGGGCGATATCGAGCTGCTCGAAGAGATCGCCGAGGTCTCCGGGGCCGCCTCCCTGTGCTCTCTGGGAAAGACCGCGGCGGACCCGCTCAAGGGGGCCCTGCGCTATTTCAGGGACGAGTACGAGGCGAACATTTTGACAAGAGAAGTGGAATGATGAGCGAGATCCAATTACAGATAGACGGGAAAGAGGTGAAGGTCGAGGAGGGGATGACCGTTTTGGAGGCCGCACGGAAGGCGGGCATCGACATCCCGACACTCTGCCACCACGAAAAACTGGAGCCCTACGGCGGGTGCCGGCTCTGCACGGTGGAGGTGGAGTCCCGGGGCAGGACGAAAACCGTGGCCGCGTGCCTTTACCCCGTGGAGCCGGACCTGGTGGTCAGGACGCGCTCCGAGCGTGTGGACAGGATTCGAAAGATGATCCTGGAGCTCCTGATGGCCCACGCGCCCGATTCCCCGCAGCTTGTGGAGCTGGCCCGGGAGTACGGGGCGGACAGGAACCGTTTCGAGAAGGAGACGTCTTTTTGCGTGCTCTGCGGCCTGTGCGTGAGGTACTGCGCCGAGGTCAGGGGGAAGAACGCCATCAGTTTCATCAACAGGGGAGGGCAGAGGGCGATCGCCTTCATCCCGGAGATCGCGGCCACTGAGTGCTGGGACTGCAAGGAGTGCTTTCCGCTCTGCCCCACGTCCTACCTGCAGGCGGCTTACGCTCTGACCGAAGCGCTCTCGTTCCCCGAACGTTCCTCACGGACATCGCAGGGGGCATAGCTCACGGGGCCTTGAGCCGCACCAAGCGGAAAGGCACATTCGAATGGGGTTTTTTCCACTCAAAGGAGGTTCAGGATGGCGGTGGTGTTTTCAGCCCGCGAGGTTCTTGAGGCGGCGGTTGAAAAGGAAAAGAAGAGAAAAAGTTTTTACGAGAGGGTGAGCGATCAGAGCACGCACGGGGAAATGAAGGATCTTTTTCGCTTCCTGAAAAATGAGGAGGAAAAGCACATCGCCGCCTTTTCCGCCATTCGCGACAGCCTGCCCGAGGAGAAAGGAGCCGCGGAGTACGACGCGGACATGGATGCCTACATGGATTCCGTGATCGACGATCGTCTCTATTCCCGGATGGATTCCGAGGAGTTCGTTCGAACCGCCCTCAAGGAGAGGGATGTGTTTCGCCTGGCCATCGGCTTTGAAAAGGATGCGATTCTGTACTTCAGGGAGTTCCTGCCCTATCTGAGTGAATCCGACCGCGGGATCGTGGAGGGACTGATCGAGGAGGAAAAGGACCACATCCGGAAGCTCGCGGACCTGGAGCGGCGGATGGGAACCTGAAACCTATCGCCCCGGCTTTTCCTTGTCAGCACGATCCTAAACCTTCGCCCGCAGCGCCGCGATCAGTTCCTGCCGCAGTTGGGGGTCATGGAGGCGCTCCTTGACCTCCCGCCAGGTTTGAGAGCAGTCCTTGTAACCGACCCCCACGATTTCGTGGATGATCCTGTCAACCTCCTTTTTGTTCTCGTTCGTCACCTCAATGCCGGCCTCGCCTAATTCGTTTTTCATGTATCTGAAATAACAGGACATTGAATCTCATCCTTTCCCCCGAGGAACTCCTCGGCGCCGATGGGCCCGGTTGCTTTCACTCAATCAAGGTTAGGTTTTTCCCAACCAGCATACTAGGAAGAATAGCGGCATGTCACCTGATTTCCGGCAAAGTCTTCTCGGTGTGCAGACTTTCGGGTCATTTCAGTTGACATCAAAATCAAGAACCCATACATAAGAACAAGTATGTGGTTTCATACCGATAAATGATTTAAAGATTAATCCAAAGTGAACAAAGAGAACACAGGGAATATACTATACTCATTCACTATTATTCGTTTTTTCTTTCTTTATCTCTCTGTGATCTCTGTGTCCTCTGTGATGAATTTCTTTAGTCATCGCACTCAAGACAATGTAAGGAAAGGAACCAATGGAAAAAGTAGAGGAATTTCTCGAACGCTGGACAGAGGACCCGCTGGGGGCAAAACCTGCTTTCGAAAGCCTGTACCGGGATCTCAGGGGCAAGAGCGAGGCTGTGTGCGAGTTCCACGAACGCCCGGGGATCAGCTACTCCCTGCGCGGGGTCCACAAGGACCAGAAGGACAGGCCTCTTTTCGTCATGATCGACGTGATCGACGACGATCCCAAGCAGCGGTGGCTTTCGGTCTGCTTCTACGGCGACATGATCGAGGACCCGGACGACCTGGGCGACCTCATCCCCGAAGGGCTGCTGGGGGCGGATGGGTATTGCTTCGACATCACCGAAGAGGATGAAGGCCTCCTGGATTACGTGCTCGGACGGATCCAGGAGGCTTACGAAAGCGCGCGCCCCTAAGGGTGTGTCCCGCAGGGGTGGATCACGCACGGGGGCATGGCCCCACGCGGCCCGGGGAGCCGGGCATCCAACGTGCCCCGAGATTATTCCCCGAAGTAAAGGTCAGGCAGCCACAGGGCGATCTCGGGAAAGATGATCACCATCGCAAGGCCGACGATCATGACGAGCACAAAGGGTATGATGGAACGGTAGATGTCGGCGAGCGTTATCTCCGGGGGGGCCATCGCCTTCATGAGGAAGAGGTTGTACCCGAACGGAGGCGTCATGTAGGCGATCTGGCAGGTGATCGTGTAGAGGACGCCGTACCAGACAGGGTCGAACCCCAGGCTGATGACCAGGGGCACGTACAAGGGGGCGACAATGATGAGCATGGCCGTGTCGTCCAGAAACATCCCCATGAGGATGTAGGTCAGCTGCATCATGACCAGGACGCCCCAGGGGCTCATGCTCCACTTGTCCAGGAACAGGCTCTTGATGGCGTGGACGGCCCCCAGGCCGTCGAACACGGCGCCGAAGCACAGGGCCGCCAGAATGACCCACATGAACATGCAGCTGACATTCAGGGTGTTTCGGAGCGTGTTTTCCATGACCTTCCGGGTCAAACGGCGTTTGACAATCGCGGCCAGTGTGGTGGCCGCGGCGCCGGCGGCTGAGCACTCCACAAGGCTTGTGACCCCCATCAGGAAAAGCCCGGTCATGGAAAAGATGATGATGATGGGAATGATACCCGCCCTCAGGAGTTTGAGCCTTTCGGCCCAGCTGATCTGCTGCCGCTCTTCCAGGGGCAGCGCCAGCCCCAGGTGCGGTTGGATCGCGCACCGGATCATAATGTACAGGACGAAGAGGACTGCCAGAAGGAGACCGGGAAAAACGCCGGCCATCCAGAGCCGTCCGACGTTCTGCCTGGCGATCATTCCATAGAGGACGAGGACCACGCTCGGCGGCACCATGATGCCCAGGGAGCTGCCGGCCTGAATGACCCCGGTGACCATCACCTTGTTGTAATTCCTCTTGAGCATTTCCGGCAGGGCGATGCTGGCCCCGATGGCCATGCCGGCGACGCTCAGGCCGTTCATGGCCGATATGGCGACCATGAGCCCGATGGTCCCTATGGCCAGCCCCCCGTTGACCGGCCCTGTCCAGACGTGGAACATGCGGTAGAGATCGCTCGCTATGCCGGATTCGGAGAACATGTAGCCCATGTAGATGAACAGGGGCAGCGTCAGGAGCGGGTACCAGTTGAGGAGGACGAAGCTCGCGTTGAAGGGCATTTCCTCGGCCCCCTGGCCCCACAGGAGGATGGCGAAGACAGCCGCAACCCCACCGATTGCGGCGAACACGCGCTGTCCGGTGACCAGCATGAGCAGCATGGAAGTGAAGATCAGCAAGGCAATCAGTTCATAACTCATAGCATCCCCCTGGCCCGGAGTTTCGTCGTGCCGGAGCGAAGGTCCCCGGGGTGTTGCTCTTCTCTAAATTCAACGCCCACTCTCCTGGAACCGCTGGTGGGGCTGTTGTTGTTTACGGGATCAGTCGGTCTTGTTTTCAGGCAGGGCATCGGGATTGTATTCAATATAGGTCGACTCAAAAACATCCAGACCTCTTGCCCTGGCCAGGTCCTTGAAAAAATAGGCCAGACCCTCGAGGAGCATCAACAGAATCCCGATTCCCATGATGATCTTGATCGGGGAAAGCGGAGGCGCCCACGGGGTGTAATTGGTCTGCCCGTAGGTGACTGCGTAATGAATGCTGGAAATGGCGCCTATCAGGAGAAGCACCATGTAAAAGAAAAAGAGCGGCGCGGTGAGGAGGTCTGAAATGGCCTGCCCCCGCTTGGTCCACCGGCCGTAGAGGAGGTCCATTCTGACATGGCCGCCGAGCATCAGGGAGTAACCGCCGCCCAGGAGGTAATAGGCCGCCATGGTGAACTGGGCGATTTCGACAACCCAGATGTGGGGTTTGTCAAAAATGGTCCGGGATATGGACTCGAACAGAAGGACCCCCCCCATGACGAAAATCAGGTACATGGCGAACTTCCCGACCGCCTTGTTCATGGCATCCACGTATCGTACAAAGAGAATTATTGGTCTCGGCATGACTCATCCATCAGCTTTTTGGTTTTTTGACGTTCTTGGGTCCGGAAAACAGGGATAGAACGCGGGCATCACTCCACAGGAGCGTTCGTCAGCGAGATTTCCCCGCTCCCTGCCCGGCGTCTTCCGGACAGGGGGCGGGCGCTTGAGAGCTCTCCGTTCCCGCGATTAGTACCGGTACGGAGGACCGGCCTTTTCCATGGTTTGGGCGTAGTCTTTGAGGATCGCGACGACCTTGGCGTTTAAGGGGCTCTTTGCGGCTATCTCATCCCAGAACTTGAGGGCCTCGGTTTCGACCTTCTTCCATTCCTCGTTCGGGATGCTCGTGAGCTCCAGTTTCCCGCCCTTTGTCCGGTAGTGCGCCTCCCCCCACCAGTACCAGTGCAGCCTGTAGTAGTGGGAGCTGTCGATGCACAGCTTGAAAAGGGTTTGCAGGTGTTCGGGCAGGGCGTTCCACTTGTCCGAGTTGACGAAGTAGGACCCGGCCCACGCGCCGGAGATGGGGTTGGTCAGGTAGTACTTGGTGACGTCGGCCCAGCCCACGGTGTAGTCCTCGGTGATGCCGGACCAGGCGACCCCGTCCAGTTCGCCCGTCTGGATGGCCATCTGGACGTCCTCGTAGGGAAGGGACATGGGGACGACGCCGAACCTCTGCATGAACCTGCCGCCGGTGGGGAACATGTAGATTCTCAGGCCCTTGAGGTCCTCGATGTGCCGGATGGGCTTTGTGGTGGCGAAATTGCAAGGATCCCAGGATCCGCAGCTCAGCCAGGTGACCCCCTTCACCTTGGAGTAGGCCTCTTCCCAGATCTTGTCCAACCCGTACCAGTTCCAGAGCACGGGGACGTCCAGGGAGTATCGGGAGGCAAAGGGGAAATAGGCCGCGAACACGGAGACGTCCACGGGGGCCGCTATGGAGTCGTCGTCGCTCTGGACCGCGTCGATTGTGCCCCTCTGGACGGCCCTGAAGAGCTCCGCGTGGGGCACCAGCTGGTCCGCATTGTAAAGCTCTATGACCATCTCCCCGTTGGCCGCCTTGTTGAAGGCGTCAATGGATGGCTTGATGACGTGGGCCGCCAGTGCCGGACCCGCGTAGGTCTGCAACCGCCATTTGATGGTCGTTTTGGACTGGGCGATCACATAAGGTGCATTGACTGATGTGGCGGCGACCGCCGCGGCTCCAACTCCAGCTTTTTTAAGAAAATCCCTTCTCTTCATGCCTGCCTCCGTGTTGAGTAAATAATAAAATTTAATTTATACACCATATGGCTCGGTATTGGGAATCCTCTTTCAGCCTTGGGACTCCAGGAGCATTTTCCTCAAGAGCGCCCTCACGATCTGCACCTTGAACTTGTTTCTGGAGAGGGCCTGAGTCTCCTGAACCGCGGTGTCACCCGCGGCGGCCGCTGTTTCCTCGCCGGCCTGTTTCCCTTCGAGGACCTTCTCGACCGCCCGCAGCCTCAGGGGGGTGGGCGCCGCGGCTCCAAGTACCACCCTGGCGTCCTTGATGACGCCCTCGTCGTCACGGAAGGCGTAGGCCAGGCTCAGAATGGGAAAATCGATGGAGTTCCTGATCCTGAATTTGAGGTAGCCTTGCCTCCTGGGCTTCTTCGGGGCGGGGATCTCCACTTCCTTGACGAGCTCGCCCTGTTCAAGGACGGTGGTCTTCATGATCTCCGCGCAGAAAAACTCCTCGGCCTTGAGGTTTCTTCGGGTTGTCTTGATCCTGGCATCCAGGGCGACGAGGGCGGGGGCCAGATCGGAAGCATTCACGGCGACGCAGCCGCAGTTCGCGCACCTGGCGGCCTCTGCCTGGATGTCGTCCAGTTGGGTTATGTCCTTTGTCCTCCCGGACCTCTCCTGGCTCCTGGCATCCATGTCGAGAACCTTGTCCTGGAAAAGGTGGGATACGGGTTTGACCCTTGCAATGGACTGAGCGGCCTTCCTCCCGGCAGCCACGGCCTGGATGACGGACGCAGGGCCGGTCGCCACGTCCCCGCCGGCGAAGACCCCCTTGAGATCCGTCTTCTGGGTCGCCTCGTCTATGACGATGAGGCCGCGCTCCGTCTTGATCTTCTCGTTGATGAAGGAAAGGTCCGTGGCCTGGCCGATGGCCAGAATCACCTGATCCGCCTTGAGCGTTTTTTTCTTTGAAAGGTTGAAGCCGGGGTTGAACCGCCCTTCCTCGTCGAACACGGACGTGCATTCCACAAACTCCATGCCCGTGATGGCCCCGTCCTTTTCCAGGAGGCGGTGGGGTCCCCAGGAGGGCATGATCTTGACGCCCTCGTCCAGGGCCTGTTCGATCTCCTCGGGAAAGGCGGGCATCGTGTCCCGGGATTCCAGGCAGACCATGGTGACGTTTTTCACTCCCAGATGCCTGGCATTCACAGCCACGTCCACGGCCACGTTGCCGCCGCCGATCACCAGCACTTTCTTGCCTGTGGGTGGTTTTTCGCCCAGGCCGATGGAGATCAGGAAATCCAGGCCCGAGGTGAGGAGATCGGCCTTTTCCATGTCGAGGCCCCTGTGCTTCCAGGCGCCCGTGGCCGCGAAGATGAAATCGAAATCCCTGTGGAGGTCCTTGAAGGTCCTCCCCCTTTTCCCCACCGCGGCGGAGAGCTTGAACTCGATCCCCATGCCTTCGAGCGCCCGGACCAGCCGCTGGACAACGTCCTTGGCCAGTCGGTAAGCGGGAATCCCATAAGTGAGCATCCCGCCCGCTTCGGGCATCTTGTCGAAGACCGTGACCCGGTATCCGGCCTTCCGCAGGTAAAAGGCGGCGGAAAGCCCCGCGGGTCCCGCGCCGATAACGGCGACCTTCTTCTTGAGCTGCCGCCTGGGCGGTGCCATGAACCGCGCCGCGTTTTCGAGGACGTAATCCCCTATGACGCGTTCCACGTTCTGTATGGAGACGGCATCGTCAACTCCGGAGCGGTAGCAGTTGGACTCGCAGAAGTGTGGGCACACCCGGCCGGTGATCGCGGGTATGGGGTTGTTGGCAAGGAGGATCTCGGCCGCCCCGTCAAGGTCCCCCTGACGGATGCGACTCATGTAGGCCGCGATCTCCACGCTGCCCGGACAGGCGTCGGTGCACCCGGGCAGGGCCACTCTCACGCCCCCGTAAATGGAATGGTACCGGTTTTCCCCGAGGAGCGCGGAGCACCTGTCCCCGCCCTTTCTCAGGCAGTGGAAGGTGTCGTCGGGCGACCGGTAGTACCAGCACCTCGGCTCCTGGCAGATGTTGCCGCCCAGGGTCCCCATGTTTCTGATCTGCGGGGATGCCACGCTCCGGGCGGCCTCCGATAGAATGCCGTATTTTTCCCTGACCGAAGGATGGGTAACGATGTCCTGGAGCGTGGTCAGGGCGCCGATGCGGAGCCCCCTCTTGTTCTCCGCCACAAAGCTCAGTTTCGGGATGGTTTTGAGGTCCACCAGGATCTCGGGGGACTCGGCATGAATTTTGTCCTTGAGGGCCCCCAGCAGATCCGTGCCCCCTGCAATGGCGCTTGCCTTTCCGCCTGCCTTGGCGAGTACGGCCGCCGCCTCCTCGAGAGAAGTCGCTGGAACATTACTGAATTTTCGAAGAGTCATCTTTTTCCCTCAAATCTTTCCAAGGGCCCGGAGTATCTTTTCGGGCTTTATGGGGATTTCGTTGATTCTGACACCGACGGCATTGTGGATGGCGTTCATGACGGCTCGCGGGGTGCAGGTCAATGTCCCCTCGCCGATGCCGCACGCCCCGTACTCTCCCACCCCCTTCCAGACCTCCAGCAGGACGGGATCGATCTCGGGCATGTCCGCCATGGTGGGTATCTTGTAGTCGATGAGGTTGAAATTCAGGGGGATGCCGGTCGCTTCATCATAAATGATCTCCTCTGTGAGCACCTCCCCAAGCCCCATGACCTGGCCTCCCACCTGCTGGGCCTCGGCGCCCGAGGCGAACATCACGGTTCCGCAGTCGTTGATGACCACGAGGTGCAGCACGTCCACCTTTCCGGTGTCCATGTCCACTTCCACCTCGGCGAAATTGGCAAAATAGGGGACACCGGTCTGCGTGCCGTCCGGGATCCTGCTCATCAACACGACGATGGGCACCAGGTCTCCCTGGAAAAACATGTCCTTCAGGGTCATGCCCCTGTCGGGCGACGAGCGGATGAAGATGCGGCCGTCCTCGATGTCCAGCTCCTTGGCCTTGGCATCCAGGAAGGGTTCGGCCCTTTTGAGGATCTCCTTCTTGAGCTCCCCGGCCAGGATGGCGAGCACCTCGGACTGGAGGTAGGATACGGAGCTGTCCGTCTGCACGCAGTCCTTGAGGCTGGTGTCCGTGTCCACCGTGTGGGGCCAGTGGATGTCCTCCGGCCCGATGCCCAGAAAGCTCAATGCCTCGGCGCATCCGAGCACGTTGCAGGTGTTGGAGCCGGTACCGATCTCCACCGTGGGCGCGTCGAGTATGACCGTGCAGTCCGGGTTCAGACGAATGGCCACCGGGATGTGCCCGCGCCTCAGCTCCTGCCACTCCGCGTGCCACGCCGGGTGGAACGAGAACCCCACGCCGCGTTTCCTGGTGCCGCCGTAAACGGGGCCCTCCGCGGGCTTGTGGTGCTTTTTCTTCCACTCGATCCTCTCCGCGCCCTCCCGGAGGACCTCCTGGAGACTCTTGTCCGGCATGGACCCCCACTCGTGTCCGAAGTTTTTGATGCACAGCTCGATGGGGTCCATGTCCAGCTCCTCGGCGAGCTGGTCCACCACGTGGTTGAGGATCAGGTTGAACTGGGAGTTCCCGACCCCCCGCATCATGGAGGCCGGTATCTTGTTCGTGTAAACCCCGTAGGATTCGAGCTTGATGTTGGGGATGTGGGCGAAAGAGACCTCGGCGACCTCCACCGGCGCGAACTTCAGCGCGAAAAACGTGTGGTCCGCGTAGGCCCCGGAATTGCCGATGGATTTGAAATAGAGGCTGGTTATGGTCCCGTCCTTCCTTGCGCCGACCTTGGCCGTGTAAATGGTGGGCTGCCGCGTGTCGTGAAAGCTCTCGCGGCGGGTGTGCCTGAATTTCACGGGCCGGCCCGTCCTTTTGGATAGCACCGCCGAGCAGAGGAAAAAGGGCTGGTCCCCGGTGTCGGCCCTGCCGAACTGCCCCCCCACGTAAGAGCTGATCACGGCCACCTTGTGGATGGGAAGGTCCAGCATCTGGCTCATGAACATGCGCGACTGGTCCGGTTCGTAGGAGTTGGAATAGACCAGGACCCTGTCCCCGGTCCAGTCCACCACGCAGCACCAGTTGTCCAGGGAGCAGTGGGTGGCGTTGTGGTGCGTGGAGGCGACCTCCATGACGTGCTCGGCCTCCGCAAACCCGGCCTCCACGTCGCCCCGCACCATGAAGACGTCTTCTCCGCCGACTTCGTCCGCGGGCATGACGTTGTTCTTGGTGATCTCCGGGTGCACCAGGGGGGCGCCGGGCTTCATGGCCTCGACGGGGTCGAGGACAAAGGGGAGGACCTCCCACTCCACGTCGATGAGCCCGAGGGCCTCCTCGGCGATCTCGTCGCTCTCGGCGGCCACCACCGCCCCGACCTCGTCGCCGAACCAGCAGGCACGGTCCCCGAGCACGCGCCGGTCCTTGTAGTTCCGCCACATCATTCGATCGTAGGAGACCGTGTCCACGCCGTCCGTCCAGCCCGCGTTGGTGAGCTTGAAGGCCGCGAGCTCCGGGTCTTCGTAAGTGAGGATCAAATGGACCCCGGGGAGCTTCTCGGCCCGGCTCACATCGATGCTCTTGATGCGCGCGTGGGGATAAGGGCTCCTCAGGACCTTGGAGTAGAGCAGCCCGGGAAAGCGGCTCTTGATGGTCAGGTCGTCCGCAAACCGGACTTGGCCGCTTGCCTTGTCGTAGGCCTCTATTCGGGGCCGGTAACCCCCGATGAACTTGCGGTTCGTGCGGGGTTTGAATGGCTGTTTCATGAACGTCCTCCTTTGCCCGCAATCTTCTCCGAGGCATGCATCACCGCCTGGGCGATGCCCGCATAACACCCGCACCGGCAGATGTTCCCGGAAAGGGCTTCCTTGACTTCATCCATCGTGGGGGTTGGGTTCTCATCGAGCAGGGCCCTGGAGGCCATGACGAAACCAGGCGTGCAGATCCCGCACTGGAGAGCGGTGCCGTAACCGGGTTCGCTCTGTTCGGCAAAGGACAGGACCACGGGGTCGTCCTTTTCCAGGCCTTCAATGGTGCGGATCTCGTGTCCGTCGGCGTGCACGGCGAGGATCATGCACGACAGGACCGCCCTGCCGTCCATGATGATTGTACAGGCCCCGCAGGCGCCTTCGTCGCACGAGACCTTGAGCCCCACCAGCCCGAGCTTCTCCCTCAAGAAGTAGGAAAGGGTCATGGTCGGCTCGATATCTCGCCCCATTTGGAATTCCTGCCTGCGCCCATTGATTGTCATTGTGATTGTGGAAGGTTGGTTGGTCGAGACTTTCCCATCAGCGCGGGGTAATTTCGGCATTGCTTGCCCCCTTGAACGAGTTGTCACAAAGACGAAAGTTTAGATTGACAGTTTGCGGATACCCAGAAGAGTTTGGCCTTAGAATTAATCGATCCTGCGGTTGAGTGTCAACACAAAAGAAATATATCCTGATTTTCGAGAAAAATTTGATCGATTCCGCTATTTTTCATTATTATTCGAGGAAAAATTCAGTATGGCTGCAAAGAAATGGTTTTGTCTTTCATCCACCCGGCTCCGCTCCAGGAAATATGCTCAGGCGGGCCTTTCGGCGGATCTGATCTTCCCCCTGCCCAGGGAGGCGAAAATCCCCGCGAAACAGAGGACGGTAAAAATCATGAAGGCCCACCCCATGCCCTTTATGAATGAGGCTGTGGTTTCAGGCGAAATCCGCACCCGGCCGAGCAGCATGGCGAAGATGGAGGTGACTATCCCCATGCTGATCATCATACCGAGCTGCCGCATGGTTCCCACGGCGCCCGAGGCGATCCCGTAGTAGCGTCTCTCTACGGAGCTCATGATGGCGTTTGTGTTGGGTGACGAGAAGAGGGCGTATCCAACCCCGATGAGCACGAGATAACCGGCCACTTGTCCCATGGAGGTGGCGGCGCGCACGGTGGACAGGAGCCCCAGTCCGATCACCGTGACACTCATGCCTATGGAAGCCACGACCTGGGGTTCGATCCTGTCTGACAGCCTGCCCGCAAACGGGGAAAAGACAGCCATCACAAAGGGCTGGGCAATGAGGATCAGGCCGGCGGACTGCGCGCTGAGCCCTTTCACATCTTGCAGGTAGAGGCTCAGGAGAAAGGTCACGGCAAAGGTGGCGCTGTAGTGAACGAGCGCGGCCAGGTTCGACAGGGCGAAGGTGCGGTTGGCGGTAAAGAGCCCGATTTCGAAAACGGGTTGCGCGGTCCGGCCCTCCCACTTGACAAAGGCGAGGATGCCGGCGAGCCCCGCGACGGTGATCCCGATCCCCATGGGAGTGGGCAGTTTGGAAATGCCCAGCATCAGGATGGTGACGGCGGCGCCGTAGATGAGGGATCCCACGAAATCAAAGGATTCCCCCGCGGCGTCGGCCCAGTCCTCCTTGAGTCTCGTGAAGATGAGCCAGATGATCAGCACACCGGAGGGTATGTGGACAAAGAAGATGCTCCTCCAGGTGAGGTGGGTCGTCAGAAACCCGCCGAGAGAGGGGCCGAGAGTGAGGCCCAGGTAGACGGCCGCCACGTTGATGCCGATGACCCGGCCCCTCTCGCGGGCCGGGAAAACGGAGGTGAGGATGGCGATCCCGGTGGAAAAGATCATGGCCCCGCCGATGCCCTGGAAGACCCTGAACAGGATGAGGAGAGGCCCGGTTGTGGAGAATCCCGCGAGCAATGAGGAAAGGGTGAAGGAAAAGATGCCGTAGGTGAATATTCTCTTTCTCCCGTAGATGTCCGCCAGCCTCCCGAAGGGCACCAGGGCGACGACCGAGGCCAGGATGAAGGAAGTGGCCACCCAGCTGAGCGTGACAGCACCCATCTCGAATTCGTCGGCAATGGAGGGCAGGGCGATGTTGACGGCGGATCCCATGAAAGGTGTCATGAAAGAGGTGAGCGTGGCGATGATGAGCGCGGATCTTCGAGTCGCGTTTTCGTGTCTTGTCATGGGTCCTGCCGTCTATATGTAAAAATACTTTTTCCAGAATTCCTGGCCCTGTTTGTCCCGCCAATCCGCCCCGAATTTTTCCTCGAAGAAGTTTTCCAGCCGCGTGAACCACATGGGCCTCTTTTCCCGGTCCTGCTTTGCCTCCAATACATCCCGCAGGAAAACCGCGATTTCCGAGATCCTGTCCTTTGGCACATAGGCCTGTGCGCCGGATTTTATGGACTTGACAAAGTTGTCCGAACTGAGCGCGTGGGCCGTGAGCATGAGCGTCGGGATGCCCCGGCGGGTCGTCTCCTCGAGGAGATCGTAACCGCGCACCCCCATGATGTCCAGGATGGCCGCATCGTATGTTTCCCTCTGGAGGAGCTGCATGGCACCCTCGTACGCCTCGGCCTGATCCGTGTCGCACATATAGAGGAGGTCTTCCAGGGAACCCAGGATGTCGGGTTCGTCATCTACGATAAGGATTTTCTTTCCATTCAGAATGTCATTGTCTTCCATGTGAAATTCCCTTTCCTGTCTTTTTGCGCCTGCTCCCCGGGCCCGTGCAGGTTTTGTGTCACCCCTGGCCAGGACCTTTTCAGAGATCTTCAGTTCGCATAAACAATCTTCGCGAGGGCGTCAAGATGAAATATGGGCCCTGTCTCCCCGCGGGTCCAGGGCAAGGCGGGATCTCCTAGCGGAACAGGACTTCCTGGAGCGACTGGACGGAGTCCACCCCTTCCAGGCGCATGCCGTGGACGGGGCCAGCCGTGGATCGGTTCCTCTTGCTGAGAATGCACCGGCTGAACCCCAGCTTCAGGGCCTCTCGAATCCGGATTTCGGGCTGACCAACCCCCCGGACCTCCCCCGCGAGCCCGATCTCCCCAAAGAGGACGGTCCCCAGGGGCACGGGGAGGTCCAGGAAGCTCGATATCAGGGCGGCCGCAATGCCCAGGTCCGCGGCCGGCTCGTCCACCCGAAGCCCCCCCGCGACATTGACGAAGATGTCCTGGTCACCCATCTCCACGCCCACCCTTTTTCCAAGCACCGCGGTGAGGATGGAGATCCTGTTGGGATCCACCCCGATGGCCGTCCGGCGGGGGACCCCGAAGGGACTCGGCCCGACCAGTGCCTGGACCTCCACGAGGACCGGCCTGGTGCCTTCCAGACAGGGGATGACCACCGACCCGGAGGCTGCCTCGGGCCGCTCTTCCAGGAAGATCCGGGAGGGGTTCCCCACCTCCGTGAGGCCGCTCTCCTTCATCTCGAAAACCCCGATCTCGTTGGTGGGGCCGTAACGGTTTTTGATGGCCCTGAGGATGCGGAAGGCGTGACCCCGGTCCCCCTCGAAGTAGAGGACCGTGTCCACCATGTGCTCCAGGACCTTGGGGCCCGCGATGGCCCCGTCCTTGGTCACGTGCCCCACGAGAAAGGTGGGGGTGCCGCTCTCCTTGGTCCAGTTCATGAGCCTGGCCGCCGTCTCCCGGACCTGTCCCACGCTCCCGGGCGCCGAGGGGAGGGCGTCCGTGTGGAGCGTCTGAATGGAATCCACGATCAGGAGATCCGGTTTGAATTCCGCCAGCAGGGACAGGAGACCTTCGAGGTGGGTGCCCGTGGCCACGTGGAGATTTCCGGCCCTGATGGACAGGCGCTCGGCCCTGAGTCGAATCTGCTGGGGGCTTTCCTCTCCCGAGAGGTAAAAGCAGCGCACCCCCTGCTCCGCGAGTCTGGCCGCCACCTGAAGCAGCATGGTGGACTTTCCGATGCCGGGTTCTCCTCCCATGAGGACAAGGCTTCCGGAGACGAGCCCTCCCCCCAGGGTACGGTCGAATTCCGAAATGCCGGTCTCCATCCGGCCCTCGCGGTCCAGGGAGATGTCATCCAGCGGCACCGGATGGAGGTCCGCGGAAGGAAGGCCGGATCCCGCGCTTCTGGACGCGGACCTCACCTCTTCCACAAAACCGTTCCACTGCCCGCAGTCGGGGCACCTCCCGAGCCATTTCGGGCTCGTGTAACCGCAGGCCTGGCACACGTAGGATATCCTGTCATGTTTTTTCATCGGTTTCTTTCCGCGAAGGCCTTCCTCCATCCCGCCCGGGGTTGGACAAAAATGGCGCCGGCCCGACGTCGGCCCATTTTTGTTGATTACTGAAAGGGCGTCAACCTGATTTAGTGCCCATCCACAAACTATTTTGGGCAGCCCATATTTTGGTAAAAAAAGAGGGAAACCGAACCCCGGGAACGGACTCATTAGACAGTATGTGTTTGATTCCTTCATGTTGACAAAGCATGGGGGCCGTGCTAATCCAAAAAATTGGAAAATCTTTTATTGTTTGAAAGGAGAGCTTTTATGGCGGATATTCTCCAGGTAACGGATGATAGTTTTGACGCGGAAATCGTTCAGAGCGATCTCCCAGCGGTGGTGGATTTCTGGGCGGCGTGGTGCGGTCCATGCCGGATGGTGGGACCGGTGGTCGAAGAACTCGCCCGCGAATACGAAGGCAAGATCAAGGTCGCCAAAATGGACGTGGATCAGAACAGGCAGACCCCGGCCAGGTTCGGCATCCGGAACATCCCCACTCTTATTTTCTTCAAGGGCGGCGAGGTCGCTAACACGATCATCGGGGCCCAGCCCAAGTCGGCCATTGAGGAAGAGATAAAGAAGCTGCTTTGACATGTACGACAACATCATAATCGGCGGAGGACCGGCCGGGCTGACCGCCGGGCTTTACAACGCACGGGCGCGGATGAACGTGCTTCTGCTCGAAAAATTCGCGCCGGGCGGCCAGGTCCTGAACACGGACTGGGTGGAGAATTTCCCCGGGTTCCCGGAGGGCGTCAGCGGTTTCGAATTGATGGACCGCATGAAGAACCAGGCGGAGAGGTTCGACCTGGAGATCCGGAGCGAGGAAGTCATCAAGCTGGAAGTCCGGGGCGACACGAAAATCGTGACCACAAGCAAGGAGGAACTGGAAACCAGGGCTGTCGTCTTGGCGTGCGGCGCCTCCTGGAGAAGGCTCGGAATAGAGGGTGAGGACCGTCTCATCGGCAAGGGTGTGAGCTTCTGTGCAACGTGCGACGGGCCTTTTTACCGGGACGAGGAGGTGGCCGTCATCGGCGGCGGGGATACGGCGGTCGAGGAGGCCATGTTTCTCACCCGCTTTGCCAGCAAGATCCATCTCGTCCACCGGAGAGACAAGCTCCGGGCCGTGAAGGTGCTCCAGGAAAGGGCCATGGCCGCGGAGAAAATCCAGTTCGTTTGGGATACGATCCCTTTACGGATCATCGGTGAGAACGGCGTTGAGGCCATAGAACTCAAGAACGTGAAAACGGGTGACGTGAGCCAAATAGAGGTCCACGGCGTTTTTGTCTTCATAGGGACCCTCCCGAATACGGAGCTTGTCAGGGAGCTTGTGGATTTGGACAAGAACGGGTTCATTGTCACGAATCCCAGAATGGAGTCGTCGATACCGGGGATTTTCGCGGCGGGGGACATCCGCTCCAAGGCCTTCCGGCAGATCTCGACCGCGGTCGGCGATGGGGCCGAGGCCGCATTTGCCGTGGAAAAATATCTGGAAAATTCGGGGGAGAACTGATCACGTGATGGGCCGGTTTATTTCTCTTCCAGGGAACCGTTTTTTCCGCTGTGCGCTGAGGCTCTCCCTGGGATTTCTCCTTGCAGTGTCCCTGGGCGGGTGCGTCGCCATGGATTATACCGCCGGCTTTTTGGACCGGCTTTTCGGCGATGCGCCGGAATTGACCCCTCCGGAGCTCATGATGGAAGGGGACGAACAAATGGCCGAGGGCCGGTACGACTCGGCCGCCGAGGCCTTCCAGCAGGTCAAGGACCGCTACCCTTACAGTCCCTATGCCATCCGGGCCGAACTCAAGATGGCCGACGCCCTGTTCAAGCGGGGGGATTACAACACGGCATTCGAGGCCTACGACGAGTTTGAGAGGCTTCACCCCAGGGACGCGAACATCCCCTACGTGATCTTCCAAAAAGGGGACTGCCACCTGGAGCAGGTCTCGGCCATTGACCGGGACCAGACCCACACCACAAGCGCACGGGAAGAATTCGAACGGCTTATCAAGCGGTTTCCCAACCACAACCTGGCCAAGGTCGCCCGCACCAAGATCCGCAAGTGCCTCATCTACCTCTCGGAGTACGAGTTGTACGTGGGGCATTTCTACTTCAGGAATGAGCAGTACAAGGCCGCTATGGGGAGATACAAGTACATCATTGAGAATTACCCGGACACGGGGCAGTACCATGAGGCCATGGAATACATAAGGATCTGCCGGGATATGTTGCAGGAGCAGCAGGCAGCCGAGGCGGAAGAGGTCGAGGAAACCGCCGAGGCGCCCCCCGAGGAAGCGAAAGAGGAAACCGCCTCGGATTAGCTCAGCCATCCATTGGATGTTCGATGTTGAATGTCCGATGTTCGACGTTCAGTGCTTCTTGATCATCTCCAGCACCACATCCGGAACGGCCTGAAGCGCCTTTTCCAGGTCTTCGGGCCGGCTGCCGCCTCCTTGGGCCATATCGGGCCGCCCTCCCCCCTTTCCCCCCACCATGGGTGAGAGCCTGCCGATGATTCGGCCGGCCTGAACGCGGTCCGTGATGTCGGGGGAGACCGTGCAGATCAACATGGCCTTGCCTTCCGCGCGCGCCCCCAGGACCGCCAGGCCGGATGAGAGCCTCTCCCTGACCTGATCGGCGTAATCCCTCAGGACCTTCGGGGAGTCGGCCTCCACTTCCCGGGCGAGCACCCGGATGCCTCCGACATCCTGGACCCCGTCCAGGAGACCCGAGGCGCTCCCAGCCCGAAGCCTGCTTCGAAGGGATTCGATCTCCCTCTCCCTGTCCTTCAGGTCCTTGAGGAGCCTTTCAACGCGCTCCTCCAGGTTTTCCGGTGAGGTTTTGAGCGCGGCGGAGGCCGTCTTCAACTCCCGCTCCTGGTCCTGCACAAAGGCCAGGGCCGCCTCGCCGGTGAGGGCCTCGATGCGGCGCAGGTTCGCCCCCACGGCACCCTCGCCGACGATCTTGAAGAGGCCGATGTCCCCGGTGCGTTCCGTGTGGGTTCCGCCGCAGAGCTCCCGGCTCACGCCTTCCACGCTGACCACGCGAACCCTTTCCCCGTAGCGCTCCTCGAAAATGGCGACGGCGCCGCTCTTTACGGCCTCCTCCCTGGCCATCTCCCGGGTGGACAGGGGGCGGTTTTCACGGATGTGCCGGTTGACCGATGCCTCCACCTCGCGGAGTTGGTCGGCCTGGACCTGGACGAAGTGGGTGAAATCGAAACGGAGCCGGGACGGGGTCACCAGGGATCCCGCCTGCTTCACGTGGTCGCCAAGGGTCTCCCTCAGGGCCGCGTGGAGGAGGTGGGTGGCCGTGTGATTGCGGGCCGTGGCCTTTCTCCTTTCGGCGTCAACAAGGGCCGTGACCTCGTCGCCCCGGGAAACCTCCCCTTCCTCGACCGTCCCCCTGTGCACGATGAGGCCGTGTCCGAACCGAACCGTGTCGTCCACGCGAACCGCACCCGACCGCCCGCGGAGGATCCCGCGGTCCCCGGTCTGCCCGCCGGCCTCGCCGTAAAACGGGGTCTGATCGAGGACGATCTCCACCTCATCCCCGGCACGGGCGGACTCCACGGCCGCACCGGCCGCGACGAGCCCCTGGACGCGGGCCTCGGACTCCAGGCCCCCATACCCCGTGAAACCGCACGAGACACCCTCGGAGATGAGTTTTCTGAAGGCCTCCGGGATCTCCTCCTCCCCGCTCCCTTTCCAGGCCTGCTGGCTCTGGCTCCGCTGCCGGGACATGGATCGGTCGTAGGCCTCCATGTCGATGGAGAGCCCCTCTTCCCTGGCCACGTCCTGGACGATGTCCAGGGACAAGCCGTACGTGTCGTACAACTTGAAGGCCAGATCCCCGGGGATGGTGTGCTCCGCCCTGGACTGGATCCCTTCAAGCTCGTCGCGGAAGACCTTCATGCCGTAGTGGAGGGTGTCCGCGAACCGCTTTTCCTCGCTGTGGACCACGCCCTCGATATAGCTCCTCGAGGTGGAGATGTCCGGGTAGTCCGAGCCCATGATGTCGATCACCTTGCCCACAACCCGGTGCAGAAAGGCCTCTTCGAAGTCCAGGATCTGCCCGAACCGGATGGCGCGGCGGAGTATCCGCCTCAGCACGTAGCCCCGCCCCTCGTTGGAGGGCATGACCCCGTCGCCGATGAGAAAGGCGGCGGCCCGGGCGTGATCGCTTATCACCCGGAAGGACACGTCCGCCTTGGCTTCCTGGCCGTACCCCTTGCCCGAGAGGTCCTCGATGTGCCCGATGATCTCGCGGAAGAGGTCTGTGTCGAAATTGGATTTCACCCCCTGGACCACCGCGGCGATCCTCTCGAGCCCCATGCCCGTGTCGATGCTCTGGCGGGGCAGGGGGGTGAGAACGCCTTTCTCGTCCCGGTTGAACTGCATGAACACCAGGTTCCAGATTTCCAGATAGCGGTCGCAGTCGCATCCGGGTGCACAGTCCGGGCGGCCGCAGGAGAGTTCCTCCCCTTGATCGATGAGGATTTCCGAGCAGGGTCCGCAGGGTCCCGTGTCCCCCATGGCCCAGAAGTTGTCCGCCTCGCCGAGCCTCACGATCCGGTCTCCTGGGAGCCCGATGTCCTTCTCCCAGATGCCGTAGGCCTCGTCGTCATCATGGTAGACGGACGCGTAAAGCTTGTCCGCGGGGAGCCCGTAGCCCTCGGTGAGCAGCTCCCATGCCCAGGCCACCGCCTCGCGCTTGAAGTAGTCGCCGAACGAGAAGTTCCCGAGCATCTCGAAGAAGGTGTGGTGCCGCGCCGTGTAGCCCACGTTCTCCAGGTCGTTGTGCTTGCCCCCGGCCCGCACGCACTTCTGCGAGGTCACCGCCCTGTTGTAGGGGCGCTGTTCCTGCCCCAGGAATACGCTCTTGAACTGGACCATGCCCGCGTTGGTGAACAAGAGAGTCGGGTCGTCCCTGGGGATGAGGGGAGCGCTTGCGACGATCTCGTGGTTTTTCTTGTGGAAGTAGTCCAGAAACTTGTGCCTGATTGCCCTGAAATCCATAAATTCCATTGATTGTGTACCTTTGCCTATGCTTTTTCAACGACCGCCGCCTGATCCGACGACTCCGCCTCTTCCTTCACCTTGGTGAGCCCGGTCTTCAGCTTGACCAGGTCGGCGATGCGATCCCGGATGTCCGTGTTGTCGGCCAAAAATTTTTTCACGTTTTCACGGCCCTGTCCCAGGCGCTCTCCCTCAAAGGAATACCAGGCGCCGCTCTTCTCCACGATGTCCAGGGAGACGCCCAAATCCAGGATGTCCCCTTCCTTGGAGATCCCCTGCCCGTAAATGATGTCGAACTCGGCCGACTTGAAGGGCGGGGCGACCTTGTTTTTCACCACCTTCACCTTGGTCCGGTTGCCCACGGCCTGGTCCCCCTCCTTGATGGCCCCGATCCTGCGGATGTCCAGGCGCTGGCTCGAGTAGAACTTGAGGGCGTTCCCCCCGGTGGTGGTCTCGGGGCTCCCGAACATGACCCCGATCTTCATGCGGATCTGATTGATGAAGATGACGCAGGTCCGTGACTTGCTGATGGTCGCCGTGAGCTTTCGGAGCGCCTGGCTCATCAGACGGGCCTGGAGGCCCACGTGCTGGTCCCCCATCTCACCCTCGATCTCGGCCCGCGGCACGAGGGCGGCCACGGAGTCGATGATGAGGGCGTCTATGGCGCCGCTCCGGACGAGAATCTCCGCGATGTCGAGCGCCTGCTCGCCCGTGTCCGGCTGGGACACGAGGAGGTTGTCCACGTCCACGCCGAGGTGCCTGGCGTAGGAGGTGTCCAGGGCGTGCTCCGCGTCGATGAATGCCACCATCCCTCCCGCGGCTTGTGCCTCGGCTGCGATGTGAAGGGCCAGGGTGGTTTTTCCGGAAGACTCCGGTCCGTAGATCTCGATCACCCTCCCCCTGGGGACCCCGCCAACCCCCAGGGCCAGGTCCAGGGACAGGCACCCCGTGGAAATGGCCGGGACGGCCACCACCTTGTCGTCGCTCATTTTCATGATCGAACCGCGGCCGAACTGTTTCTCTATCTGGGAGATGGCCTGTTCGACGGCTCTTTCTCTGTCGGGATTCTGGGTCATTTCTTTCTCCTCTCCATCATGAGCGTTTTTTCAACCAAGGTGCTGGTAGTATTTATTGTGAAAAAAATCAAGCCCGGTTATTCGCAAAACCTGAAAAACCACCAGGGCGATACCGCATAAAGGTTAAAAAATATGATGTATGAAATATATAATAAATATGATATACGTGTAAATTTTTTTCTATGCAACAACAGGTTTTTCTAACATAAATCAGCAATTTTTCGCAAGATCAAGCAGATCAAAGGGGACGCGGAGGCGACCTGTGTGGTACGCGGCACAAGGCATCCCTCATTTCGACGCGAAGGTTGCGGAAAAAGGGCCATTTATGTGACGAAACCGGCCAGGGGGAAGCTTTCCAGCTTCGTGTACAAGGCCCCGCCCGGCCGGAGATCGCTCTTGAAGAGGACGAGCTCCGTCAGGTCGAACGGCGGGCTCGAAAGGTCTTCACGACCGGCGACGGCCCTTTCCAGCTCGCCGCTCACCCTCCCTTCGCGCCGGAACCGCCCGAGGGTCAGGTGGGGACGAAAGGGCCTCCTCTCCTGCTTGATCCCAAAGGGCGCCAGGGACTCCTGAAGCTCGTCCCGCAGGGCGCCCATCCGGTCGAAATCACCTTCCAGACCGATCCAGACCACGCGGGGCCTCCTCCTGTTGGGGAAGAAACCGCTCCCCTTCAAGGACACCCGGAAAGGCCCGTGCTTCCGTGCGACGGCCCGGACCGTCTCCTTCATGTCCGGCAGCACGCCTTCGTCCAAGGTGCCCAGGAAGACCACCGTGAGGTGGACGCCTTCCGGTCGCACCCACTTGACATCCCCGGAGGCCCCCGCCAGATCGGCCAGGACACTCCGCGTGGTCTCCCGGATTTCGGGGGGAAGCTCAAATGCCAGGAAGGAGCGCAAACCCATGGACAAACCTTCTCACCCAGTCAAGGGCCATCATCACAGTGTTTTCCTTAACCTTTTCCCGGCCGCCCCAAAACCTGTATCTCCGGGCCTGGACACCCTGGTCTGTCGCCATGCCGATGTGGACGGTTCCCACGGGCTTGCGCCGGCTCCCGCCCCCGGGCCCCGCAATGCCCGTCACCGCGATTCCGATGTCCGTCTTAAAGCATTTCCGGACGCCCTGGGCCATTTCCCTTGCCGTGGGGTCGCTCACCGCCCCGTGGTTCTCAAGGGTTTCCTCGGACACCCCGAGGAGGGCCGTCTTGGCCTCGTTGCTGTAAGCCACGATCCCTCCCAGGAAGTAGGCCGAACTCCCGGCGAAGTTTGTCAGCCTGTCCCCGATGCGGCCGCCGGTGCAGGATTCGGCGGCCGCAATGGTCAGATTTTTCTCCATGAGAGCGCGCCCCACGGCGTCCTCCATGCGGTTGTTGCCCACCGCGAAGAGGTGCGGGCCGACGAGGGCCTGAATCTCCATCCCGGTCCGGTCCAGTTCCGCCAGAACCGACGGTTCGTCCTTTCCCCGGACGCTGACCGTGATGTGGTTCTCCGGGAAGTGAGGATAGAAACCGAGCTCGGTCCCCCCGTCCCTCGCGGGCAGCTTTTTCAACAGCTCCGCTATGTCCGGCTCGCTCAGCCCGTAAACCTTGAAAACGTGCCGGCGCATCACCGGGAGGGTCTGGTACTCCCTGAGCATCTCCGGGAGGACGAAACGGTCCATGAGGTAACGCATCTGGTCTGGAACCCCCGGGAGGAAATAGAGCCTCACCCGGCCTTCGACGAGCGAGAACCCGCACGCCGTGCCCCTGGGGTTGATCATGCGGGAGCCCTCGGGGACCCAGGCCATCTTTTCCAGGGACCTGGTCATTTCCACGCCCATTTTGCTGACATAGGCCTTGATGAGGTGGAACATCTCCTCGTCGCGGCACAACTCCCGGTCCAGGGCCTCGGCGACAATCTCGCTCGTGATGTCGTCTTCCGTGGAGCCCAGCCCACCGGTGACGATGACGAACCGGGAGTTTTTGACGGCCTCCCTCAGGACCGCGATCGCACGCCTGGTGTGGTCCCCCACCGTGGTGATTCGGGTCACGGTCAGGCCGCTCGCGGCGAGCCTTCCCGCGGCATACCACGCATTGAGATCCAGGGTCCGCCCCGAGACCAGCTCGTTTCCTATGGTGATGATCTCTCCGTGCATGGGAGGAGAGCCCTCACTTCTCAAAAACCGAAGACAGTTCCCGCAAGACGCAGGATTAGGTTCGCAAAGACGCCTGCCAGGACATCGTCCAGGACCACCCCGGCCCCACCGGAGAGCCTTTCCATCCTGTTGACCGGAAACGGCTTGACGATATCCAGGATTCGAAAGACAAAAAAGGCGCCCGTCAAATATACCCAGGAAAGCGGCAGGAGGTAGAGCGTCACCATGTATCCCGCCACCTCGTCCGTGACGACCTCAGGCGGATCTTTCCGTCCCAGAACACGTTCCGTGATGCCGGCGGCCCAGACGGCGCACCCGATGAAGGCCAGAATAAAGAAACCGCCGCCCAGGGGACCGGCCGCATCCATCAGGAAAGCCGCGGGGAGCGCGGCCAGGGTCCCGAAGGTGCCGGGGGCCCTGGGAAAAAGCCCGGCGCCGAACCAGGAGGAGAAGGCGAGCGCCGTCCGGCCGGACAAACCGCTCCGCCTGAAGGCCTCCCTGAACGGCAACCTATCAGAAGGCACGGACGACATCAAGGGGGATATCCCCGGCGGTTTCCGCCTTGATTACGGGCCTGGACCCAGGCATAGACGTCCCCGAGGGGAATCCCATTTTCCCGGGCGATTTTCCGGCAGGACTCGTATTCCGGAAAAACCCTGCGCCGCCCGTCCAGGCCGACGGCCGCCTTGACCGTCATGGGCCCCCAGGGACTCTCCACCTGCAAGAGGCTGCGCTCGAGGACCCTGCGGGAGGCGATCCGGGAGCGGACCCCCAGGGTCGTGCTTTCCGTGAGAATGATCTGTTCCAGGATGCCCTTGTGCTCGGGACGTCCCAGGACCTGGATGAGGACGCCCGGTCGGTTTTTCTTCATGTGGGCGGGCAGGAGGAGGACGTCCAGGGCCCCCGCCTCGAGGAGGCGCTCGCTCAGGTAGCCGGTCATCTCCGGGGGGCAGTCGTCCAGGTTGGACTCCAGCACGACCACCGTGTCCGAGAGGCTTTCCCCATGTTCAACCCCCACGAGCAGGCGCAAGAGGTTGGGCCGGTCGGGGAGATCTCTCGCGCCCACGCCGTAGCCCGTCCTTTCCAGGGTGAAAGAGGGCATGGGTCCGAAGGAGGTGGAAAGAACCTTGACGAGGGCCGCCCCCGTGGGGGTGACCAACTCCTTCATGAGGCCGGAATCGTAGACGGGGACGCCATGCAGGAGGTTCAGGGCTGCCGGGGCGGGAAGAGGGATGGGGCCGTGCTGGGTGTCTGTAAAACCCGACCCCAGGGGCAGGGCCGAGGCGTGGATGCGGTCGATTTTCAGGGAGTGGACGCCGAAGACGCCCCCCACGATGTCCACGATGGAGTCCGCCGCTCCGACCTCGTGGAAGTGGACCCGGTCCGGGGGCTGATTGTGGATTTTTCCCTCGGCCTCCGCCAGGGCCTGGAACACCGCGAGGCTCCGGTGCTTCACACGGTCGTCCAGCCCGGATTCGCCGATTATTCCGCGGATGTCCTCGAAGCTCCGGTGGGGGTGCCCGCCCTCCCGGATATCCACCACGAATCGGGTCCCAAAGATGCCGTGCCGGCCCTCCCTGACCGCCTTCACCTCCACGCCCTCCAGGGGGAGGCCGGACAGGGCGGCCTTGAGGGACTCGAACTCGAGGCCCGCATCCAGGAGCGCGCCCACGAACATGTCCCCGCTTATGCCGGAAAAGCAATCTAAAAAGGCTGTTTTCATGCTGTCTCTATAGCTTTCCCCCCCTGGATTGTCAATAAGGGGCGCGATGAGCGGGGCCGGGGGGGAACCCCGGGGGGATTCAGAAGGGGGTCTTTGGATGGGGGGAGTCGTTCTGGTTTTCGTTTCGATAGGGGGGCGGAGACATATTGACGCCGAGACGCCGATTGCGAATTGGATCGTTAAGCCACCTGGATTCCGGCCTTCGCCGGAATGCCGGCGCGGGGGGTTGTACTCTGGATCTCGAGGCGCAGGAGGCGCGGGTTCCCTGAGCGACCTAGCGGGAGGCCTTCGTGATTGCGGCCGCAACCGCCAGCAATCACCAGGCCGGGAGCTCTGGGAGCGAAGGGATCCCCACGCCCTCCGGAGCCGGGCCAACCTCACCGCTGAATGGATTGGCTCGTGGGGCCGGGGATTTCACCATGAGATTTGTCCTTTCGGAAGGCCGTCATCTGTTGTACAAAAAATTCGGTACTCAAAGCCCGGGAATGTGAAATTCAGGCCTTGAAGGAGGAGGAATGAAAGCAGACACGATAATCCGCAACGGCAAAATCGTGAACGTCTACACGGGTGAGATCCTCGAAGGCGACGTGGCGGTCAGGGGGGAGTGGATTGATTACGTGGGGGACGCCGCTCACCTCGAGGGCCCTGACACCCTGGTGGAGGACGCCCGGGGGGATTACGTCCTGCCGGGCTTTTTCGACGCACACGCCCACATGGACCTCTTCTACAATCCCTTGGCCTATGCCGAATGCGTCCTGGCCAGGGGCACCACCGGTGTCTTCAACGACGGCCACGACCTGGCCTCGGGCGTGGGGGTGGACTCGTACCTCGACATCTTCGACCGCCTCCAGAAGGGTCCCATGATCATCCTGAGCGGGGCCCCCGCGGCGCTTCCCCCCTTCCCGGATGTGGAAGGACACGAGTGCTGGTCCCAGGCCGACTTCGAGAAGACCCTGGAAAAACCCTACATCGTGTCCCTGAGCGAGATCGTGGCCTACATGAAGATCGTGAAGCGAGACACCGATCTCCTCGAGCGTTTCAGGTATGCGCAAGGGCTTGGGAAGCGGATCGAAGGCCACACCACCGGGGCCAACTGGGACCGGCTCAGCGCTGTGGCCCGGGAGGGGGTGCTCTCCTGCCACGAGTCCCTCAACTCGCAAGACGTCCTCAACCGGCTCCGGCTCGGCTTCACCGTGATGCTGCGGCACGGCTCCATCCGGCATGACATGGAAAGCTACATGGAGGCGATACGGGCGGTCCAGGGCTTCGACACCAGCCGCCTGATCCTCGTCACGGACGGCATCTTCGCGGATCAGCTGCTGGAGTGGGGCAACATGGACTGGGTGGTGTCCGAGGCGGTCCGCTGCGGGTTGGATCCGATTCGGGCGATCCAGATGGCCACCATCAACCCGGCCAGGTACTTTGGTATAGACTCCACGGCGGGCGCCATAGCCCCCGGCAAGTTCGCCAACATCCTCATCGCGCCGTCCCTGAAGAGGCCCACGCCCAGGAAGGTTTTCGGGAAAGGCCTCCCGGTGGCCGAGGAAGGGGAGTTGCTGGTCAGGCCCTACCCGCCCCCCGGGGAGACGGCGACGAGCCGACCGTTCCGGATCCACGACCTCCATAAGGACATATTCCGCATTGCCGCGCGGGGAGGGGCGGAACCGGTGCCCGTCATCACCATCGTGGACCGCACGGTGACCAGAAGGGAGGATGTGACCATCCCTTCGGAGGACGGTTTTTACAGCCCGCCGGAGGATGTCCTCCTCGCCTTCCTCATCAGCCGGGACGGCAAAAGGGTGGGCCGGGGTTTTCTCAAGGGCTTTGCGCGGGGCCTCGGTGGCCTGGCCGCAACGGTCGCCCACGACACCCACGGCCTGCAGGTGGTGGGTTCCGATCCCGCGGACATGGCCATGGCGGCCGATGAGGCCCTGAGGGAGGGAGGCGGCGTCTCTCTGGTGCAGGGCGGCAGGGTCCGGGCCCGCATACCCCTTCCCATGGGCGGCGTCTGCTCCATGAAATCCGTCCCGGAGGTTGCCGAGGAGATAAAAACCCTTAACCGGGAGGTACGCGCCTGCGGCTCGGATCTGGAAAACCCCTTGTTCACCCTGGCCTTCCTGACGTCCACCGCCGTTCTGTATATCCGGCTCACCTACAAGGGAGTATTCGACCTGCGGTCAGGGAAGATTATCTTTTGATCCGGCAAAAACGGAAGAGCCTCACGAGCCGGATTCAGGATGGCCCTCCCGTGAAAGGTGAGGTCTTGCTGAAATCCGGGAGGAAGCCGGCTCCGGTTCTTTCCGCGGACTCCTCCGGAAACTGTACAAACGCATTCCTGAACCCGAGATCCCTGAAGTGATCGTACACCCTGTCGAACTCCTCCCGGAGGATCGGGCGCCGGAGATTCGAGGGGAGTCTCCCGGGCACCGGACAGTACTGGCTCATGAGGCTTACGGGGAGATCCGCCCCGAACTCCACAAAGAGGGAGGTCAAGGCGTCCATGGAGTTCTCCACATGCCCCGGCAGGATCAGGTGGCGGACGAGGACACCGCGCGAGGCGACGACCTCTCCGGTCTCGAAGGTATCCAGGGGCCCTTTCTGGCGGAGCATCTCCTCGATGGCACCGAGGGCGACGGCTGGGTAGTCCGGGCAGGAGGAGTATCCCGCGGCCAGAGCGGGATCGGAGTACTTGTAGTCCGGCAGGTAGATGTCCGCATGATCTTCCGCCATGCGGAGCGTGTGGACGGCCTGGTACCCCGAGGTGTTGTAGACCACGGGCGGCCGCAGGCCCGAGCCCCTGAGCCTGTCGACAACCTCGAAGGTGTATGGGAAGAAGTGGTCTGGCGAGACGAAGTTCACGTTGTGGACCCCGGCCTCCCTGACAACCGACTCCAGGCGACCCACAAGGGCATCCACGCCCATGGTCTGCCCCATGCCCCCGCGGGAGATCTGGTGATTCTGGCAATAAGCGCACCCCAGGGGGCAGCCGGTGAAAAAGACGGTTCCCGAACCCCTGGTGCCGGTGATGGGCGGCTCCTCCCCGAAATGGGGGCCCACATAGGCGACCCGCAGACTCATGCCCTGGCCGCACGCACCCGTCCTGGCGCTCTGATCCGCCTTTGTGCGGTCCACGCCGCAGGCCCTCGGGCAGAGCCTGCATGATCGAAAGAGGTGATCCATGACCCCCGAGTTTAGCGCGATTCGGAAAAAGGGCAATCCGGGATTGCGATTTCGATTTCGATTTCGAAAAATCCGATACCGACAGCGATACCGATGAGACTTTGCGGGTGCGGGGCTGGACTTTTTTGTGGGGGTGATCCCGTTGATTTTTTGGAGTCAATGAGGCACAATCCCCGGAAAAAATGCCAGACCGGCCGTTTCCCACCAACATTTCTTCTGGAGCCCGACGCCATGCTGAAGGAACACGAGTACATCCGGCAGACCCTGGAGCGCTACACAAACTGTCCGCTTGACGAATTCTGCGAGTTTCTGCTCATCACAAATTTCCGCAGGTACATCAACGCCTTTCAGGAGCGTACCAAGGGGGAGATGCGGGAAGGCACTTTCCGCATCGTGAATGCGCCGGACAGGAACTGCACCATGATCGACTTCGGCATCGGCTCGCCCCAGGCAGCGCTCCTGGTGAACGGACTGGCCTATCTGGACAGCCTGAAGGCCGTTATCATGCTGGGCATGTGCGGGGGCATCGACGACATACTCGAAATAGGGGATTTCGTGGTGCCCACGGCCGCCATCCGCGGCGAGGGCACGAGCCGCCACTATCTTCCGCCGGAATTCCCCGCCATTCCAGCCTCTTCCGTAAACCTCTTCTGCATCGGCGCCGTAAAGAATACGGAAAAGGACCCCACGTGCGGCATCGTCTACACCACGGACCGCCGGCTGTGGGAATTTGACGAGGCTTTCGTCGAGTATTTGAGGAAACACAGGATCCTTGCCATCGACATGGAACTTGCGACCCTTTTCGCGGTGGCCTATCATTACGAGGTCCCCATCGGATCCATCATGCTGGTCTCGGACATGCCTATCCAGAGAAGGGGCATCAAGGACAAAAAGCTCCACGACAGGATCTATTCGGAATTCATGAGCAACCACCTGGACATGGCCCTGGATGCGGTGGACACCATGGCCTCGCGGTGGCCCGACGTGGAGCGTCGGCTTACCAGCGAGTGGTGATTTGCCAGCCTGTGCCAACCCGTGAGCTCTTTTTTTTCCCCTCAACCCGCCGGCAGGGTGCGTTTCCCACACCAGGTGCCCGGCCGGGAAAAACCCCTGCTCCCGGGAGGTGCCCGGGCTCGGGGACGTGGCGGACAACCACCTGGGTCGCCTGTCTGCCCCGAAAAATAGGAGACATTATGAAACCCCACCCCGAGTGCGGCATCTGCATGCTGCAATGGATATATGAAAGGACCGCCCATTCCCTGGAGCCCGGGAAGCAGTTTCAGGTAATGAACCGGCTCGTGGACGCCCTGGCGGGGGCCATGAACCCCTCCGTCCACATGGGCAAAATCAGCAACCAGGCCTTGCGGGCCGTGGCTGATTTCATCCTGGAGGCCTCGGGATCCTATGAGGATCTGAAGAGAAAAAGCAATGAAGCGGCGAAGCAACTGCTCGGGCCTGTAAAAACCCACCTGGAGAAGGGTAAATACCCGCGTGAAAAATTTGAAAAAGCCTGCGGGATCGCGGCCGTGAGCAACGTCGCCCCCATAGGCGCGCCCTCGGCCCCTTTCGAGTTCTCCCTGGTGGAGGACATCCTCCAGGGCCGCGCGGCGCTTCCGAGGATCGCCGGGGACATTTACGGGGCCGCGTCCGGGGCGCGGAGTGTCTTCTACGTTGCGGACAACGCCGGAGAGATCGGGTTCGACTCCCTGGTGATCTCCCTTTTGAAGGAGATGGGCATCGCCGTGACTCTGGCCGTCAAGGGAGGGCCCTTCTTCGACGATGCCACCATGGAGGAAGTACACTGCTTCGGCCTCGAGAGGCTTGCGGACAAGGTGATCCGCGTGGAGAGGGGCTTTTTCGACCCGGACGAGAGCGTCGGGGAAGCCGCCGCCCTCTACAGTGAGAGCGACCTCGTGATCTCAAAGGGGACCGGGAACTTCGAGGTGCTCATGGGAAACACGCGCGGGAAAAAGGCCTTGTTTCTTCTCAAGGCCAAGTGCCCTCCCGTGGCTCGGGAGACGAACACGCCCCAGGGGGAGTTCGTCGCACGGCTCGAGGAGTGAGGGCCTCCGTCAGCGCGTGAGCCCCGGCAGCCAGAGGGTGATGGCGGGAAACCCCATGATCAGGGCCATGGCCAGGAGGTCGCAGACGATAAAGGGGAGCGCGGCCCTGTAGATGTCCCCCATGGTGGTGTCCTCGGGAGCCACCCCCTTCATCACGAAGAGGAGCAGCCCGAAGGGTGGGGTGGTGAAGGCGATCTCCAGGTTGATCAGCATGAGGATCCCGAACCAGATGGGATCGAATCCCAGGGCGTGGACCACGGGCATGAAGATGGGCACGCTGATCATCATCATGGAGATCTGCTCCATGAAGGCCCCCAGGAGGATCAGAATCAGCTGCATGCAGATGAGGATCAGGATGGGGGAAAGGGGCAGGGCGGCCACGAATTCCACCATGCCTCTCGTGGCGCCGGTAAAGGCCAGGATCTGGCTGAAGGTGATGGACCCGGCGATGATCAGAAAGGTCATCACGGTGACCTTGAGCGCGCCCCTCAAGGCCAGCTTCATCACACGGAACGAGAGAGCCCGGTAGCAGGCGGCAAGGACGATGGATCCCACGCTGCCCATGGCCGCGGCCTCCGTGGGCGTGGCCACGCCCAGGAAGATGAGCCCCACCACGAGAAAGACGATGGTGGTGAGCGGCAGGACATACTTGAAGAGATCGGACAGCTTCTCGGCAAGGCTGACCCGCTCGACCTCATAGGCCGGGGCCAGGGAGGGATCCAGCTTGCAGCGGCCGATGATGTAGGTGAAGTAAAGCACGGCCATGAGCAGTCCCGGCAGGATGCCCGCCAGGAGGAGATCCCCGATGGAGAGGTGGGCCAGGGTTCCCAGGACGATGGCCAGGGCACTCGGCGGGATGATCATGGCGATTCCGCCCGTCCCCAGGATGGGCCCCAGGATCATGGGCTTTCGGTAACCGCGCCGGCTCATGGACGGGACCAGGAGCGATCCCAGCATGGCCGTGTTGGCCATGGTGGAGCCGCTCAGGTTGGCGAATATGGTGCCGCCGGCCACCGTGAGGAGGCTCAGGCGCCCGGGGAGCTTCCCCATCCACTTGTCCAGAACGTCCAGGGTGCGGATCGCCATGCCCGAGTGAAAGAGGATCTCCCCCATGAAAACGAAGAGGGGGATGGGCGCCAGGGTGAAGCTGGTGAGCCCGCTGTAGATGCTGAGCATCATCTGGCGGAGGCCCACTTCCCCGCCCAGGACCGTGAACGCGCCCAGGAGGTTGATGAGGAAAAAGGAGAAGGCCACCGGCATGCCGGTGGCGAGCACCAGGAGCAGAAGGCCGACGAACAGGATCAGGATGAGCCACCAGTCCATAGACGCCTCTCAGAGTCCTTCGCTGTCGAGGGCGGAGTCCTCGCCGGTCGCTTCCGCGCTCTTGAGCGACCGCCACAGGCGGTGCGACCTGCGCACGAACTCCGCGATCATGAGGAGGCTCCCCACCGGAATGATCCCCACCAGGAGAAACTTGGGGACTGCAAGGGTCTTGATCACGGGGATTCCGCGTTCATAGAGATCCCAGGCCGTCCTTGCGCCGAACCACACCAGGGCGCAGCAGATGAGCATCCCGGTCAGGGAGGTGCCGAAATCGAAGGCCCTTCGTGCCTTTCGCCGCAATTTGCCGACCACCACATCCACCCGGACGTGCCCCCCTTCCCTGAGGACCCAGGGGGCGCCAAGGAACGTGATGTAGAGCAGGAGGTATTCCGTGATCTCGGTGACCCAGGCGGGGGGCTGAAAGCGAAAGAAACGCACCACCACCTCGTAGCAGATGGAGAACATGATGAACAGGACGGCCAGCCCTGCAAGGACGGCCATCCCGTCGATTATTCGATCCACAAGCTTTTCTGTCCTATGCACCGCGCCCCCCTCAGGCTGTTTGTGGCGGTGGGCCTTTCGCCTGGCTTGCATATCAGGTTACTGCCCCAGGAGTTCCTTCATCCTGGCCCCGTTCTCGGGGCTCTTCTTGAGGACTTCCTTCCACCCGGACTCATAGGCTTTTTCCAGGTATTTCTCCCGGTCTTTTCCCGTGAACGAGATGACTTCCACGCCCTTGGATGTGATGAAATCGCGCTCCTCCTTCATCGCCCTGGCGTAGTGTTCCGCGGCATCGCGCTCCACCTCCATGGCGACCTTCCGGAAGGTCTCCTTCAGATCGTCGGGGAGATTGTTCCAGGATTTCAGGTTCATGACAATGCCCACGTCCACCTGATAAAACCCGGGGTCGATCATGTACTTGGTGACCTCGTGCCACCCGAAGTCCGAGATCTTGACGGCCGGCCAGCCGTAGCCTTCCACCACGCCCCGCTCCAGGGCCGTGTAGACCTCGCCGGGGCTTGTGGTCAGCGCAACGCCTCCCAGCTCCTCCACAAAGGGCTTGTAAACGGGCGTGACCCGGATCTTCATGCCTGAAAAGTCGGGGGACTCCACTTTCTTGGTGGTGTAGAGGTGGTAGGGAATGCCCGGGGTGAACCGCCCGACGTAAGTGGCGTTCAACCTGTCCTGGTGCAGTTTGTTCAGAAAATCGTAGACGCCCTTCTCCCGCTCCTCCCAGGGGGTCAGCTTGGAGAGCTTGACCGCGTCGGCAACGGGCAGCTGCGGGACGTAGTAGGCCGCGGGCAGGAGGGCCATGTCCACCATGCCCCCCGAGACCGCCTCGATCTGCTCAAATGAGGGAACCGCCTCGGGACCGCCGGTGTAGACGATCTCGATCCTCCCGCCGGAGGCCTTCTCCAGTTTGTCCTTGAACATCCAGAAGGCGTCGCAGAAGGTGTTGTTCTGGGGCAGGAAGGTCACCGCCTTGAGCTTGACCTTGTCGGCCGCGAAGGCGTTCGGCAGGCCCAGCGCCATGACGAGGGCCGCGGTTAAAAGAACTGCTTTCCACCCAATCCGTTTCTTTGCCATTGTGATTCTCCTTTCTAATTTTTCCATGGAAACTCTTCCGTCAATCGTAAGTCCCGGTGAATACATACACGCTTTCGCCGAGCCGGTACCGCGCTTCAAGCCGCGAGCGTCGAGAGGTCCGGCCTTTCGCCGTCGGCGAACTTTTCGAGCAGCCGTATTCTCTCCGCCGTCTTGCGCCGGATGACGGATTTCTGCTCTTCGTCCAGGTGCCTGTACTTGCCGATGAGCGAGAGAAAAACGTCCACAGGGAGCGGATCTGCGACCCCGTGCGTGAATCGCAGCCTGTTTGCCTCAAGGTCGAACTCCCAGAGTGGGAAAAAATTTGTCTCCACGGCCTTTCGGGATATGTTGATCAGTTCGCTCGGGGGGAAGCGCCAGCCCGTGGGGCAGGGGGAGAAGACGTGGATGTAGGCCATGCCCCTGCGGGACGCCTGGACGGCCTTGTCCAGCTTGTCATAGTAATCTTCCATGAAGGCGGTGGATGCGGTCGCCACGTACTCGCAGTTGTGCATGACCATGAGGAGGGGCATGGGTTTGGCGTCCCGCGTCTTCCCCCGGAGCTTGCTCCCCACCGGCGTGGTCGAGGTCCACGCGCCGTAGGGGGTCGTCCCGGAGCGCTGCACCCCGGTGTTCATGTAGCCCTCGTTGTCCACGCAGATGTAGATCATCTGCTCGCCCCTCTCCGCGGCGCCTGAGAGGGACTGAAACCCCACGTCGGCCGTGCCCCCGTCACCAGCAAAGGCGAGCATGGTCACGTCCCTGCCGATCCGGTTGTAATACCTGCGGGCCCCGGCCAGCATGGCGGCCGTGTTGGTGAGGAGAGGGTGGAAGACAGGGGTTTTGGTGGAGGTGCGCCCGTTCACGCCAACCGCGCCAACCCCTGCGATGCAGCCCGGCGGCGTGGCCACCACCGTGTTCGGGCCGACCCGTCTCAGGGTGTGCCGGACCAGGAGCTCGGAGTTGCAGCCGAGACACGCGGAGATGCCCGGGACAAAGAGATCCTCGAGGTCTCCCCAGCGTCTGTAAATTTCGGATGCGCCGGAAAGCTTCAATGCGCCTCTTGGGCAGGCATCGACGCACGCCGGGGCTCCCCCACAGTGGTCGCACTTGACAACCTTTTCCCTCGACGGGTCCCAGAGGATGCCGCCGTAGGCGCAGGCAAGGGTGCACAGGCGGCAGCCCACACACCGCTCCTCGTCCCACTCCACCACACCGGTCTGTGTGTTCTTGGAGAGGGCGCCCCCCGGGCAGACGGACACACAGCGGGGCTGGGCGCACTGCCTGCAGAGGGTGATCCGGTAGCTGTTGTCCCGTAAGTCCCTGGCAACGCGTATCCTGGAATGCTCCGGGGAGGGGTCCCCCTCGGAGGCCTTTGCGCAGGCCTCCACGCATTTCCCGCACCCGTCGCACTGGTCCGGGTAAAAGGCAATGGTCGGATAGCTTGTGGCCAAAATAACCTCCTGTAAACGCTTCTCTCAGCCCCACACCCGGGCCATGAGGAGTCGTCCTGTCTCCGCGGGGTTCTCTCCCATGGCGCCCTTCACCTGGTCGAGTTCCACGCCTCTTCGTATGAGTTCGAGGAAGATGCCGGGGTCCACATCCAGGCTGATCCCAACGACCCCCACGAGGCGGTTTCCCTGAAAAACGTACCTGCCGTAACGCAACGGGTCTTTCCCGCTTTGGACCAGGCACTCGAGCCCTTCCTCCCCGCTCTCCGCGGCGCCGAGCCCAAGGGAAAACGCCCTGTGCCCGAAAAAGGAAGTTGTGCTTGCTATAACGGCCCCCCCGTAGACCTGGTCCAACTCTCCGGCCATGTCGAGGCCCGCTGTCCGCCCCTGGTCCGCGGCATTGGTGACCGTTGGGGAGAACGCCGGTTCGGTCCCGAAGAGCTGCGGGGCCTGGGCCGCGTCCCCGGCGGCCCAGATCCCGGGCACGCTGGTGCGCATCCTCTCGTCCACCAGGATCCCCACGTCCGTGCGAACACCGCTCCCTTCCAGAAAATCCAGTCGAGGCCGGACGCCCGTTGCCACAAGGAGCAGGTCGGCCGCTATTTCCTCACCCGTGTTCAGCGAGAGCGAAAGACCCCCGTCTTTTCTCTCCACGGAGAGCGCCGTGCGACCTTTGAGCAGGCGGACCCCATGGGCCTCGAACACCTCCTCCAGGAGGGCCGCGGCGCCGGGATCGAAGGTCCCGGGCAGGACCTGGGGCATGCTTTCGACGACGGTCACATGGGCGCCGCTCGCCGAGAATATCTCCGCCGCGTGCATGCCGATGAGCCCGGCTCCGAGGATGAGGGCCTTTCGGGCCGCGAGCATGTGCTCCCGGAGGCGCGCCGCGTCTCCCATGGTCCGCAGCACGTGATAGGATACTTCCTGGAGCCCTTGTATGAGCGGGGCCACCGGCCGGGCCCCCGTGGCGACGAGGAGTTTGCCGTACCCGATCTCCTCGCCGGAGGAGAGCTCCACCCGTTGCGCCCCGGCCATCACCCGGACCGCCTCCTCCCCCGGCCGGAAAACCGCCCGCATTTTTCGGAAGGCGTTCTCGTCCCGGAGCCGGGTGTTCCCTGGCGGGACCTCGCCCGAAAGGACGTAGGGAAGGATGGTCGGGGAGTAGGGCAGGCGGTCCTCGCGATCCACGAGGAGGATGCCGCCCGCCGGATCCACGGCCCGGACGGCGTCCGCGGCCGCAAGCCCCGCGTGGCTGCACCCGATGATCATGTAGTCGTATAAGGTCATTTTGTTTGCGACTCTCTTTTTTCCCGGCTCTCGTTGAGCCATACGGTCCGCGGGACGTTCTCCCCGCGGTGTGCCTTTCCCGTGATGTCGATCACCCTGCCGAAGTCCTCCACGGTGATGTCCGCGCCCGCCAGCCCCCCGATGAAGCTCACCACGGGAAGGTTTCGGCCCGACAGGTACAGCGCCGAGAGGAGTTCCTGGAAGACAGGGCCGGTTCCCCAACCGAAGCTCACGGAGCGGTCCACGACGCCCACGGCCTTCACCCCGGAAAGGGCCTCCTGGAGGGCCTCCAGGGGAAACGGCCGGAACGTCTTTATCTTCACCAGGCCCACCTTCCGGCCGGCGGCCCGGGCCTCGTCCACCGCGTCCTTCCCCGCGCCGGTCATGCTCCCGATGGTCACCAGGGCGAACTCGGCGTCCTCCATGCGATAGCTTTCCACGAGCGGGGCGTAGGACCTGCCGAAAACCTCCGCCCACTCCCGGTGGACCTCGGTGATCACGCGCTTGGCGTTTTCCATGCCCCGGCACAGGCCCTGGCGGTATTTGACAAAGAGGCCGGGGCCTTCCCCCGTGGCCCCCCCGGTGAGGGGATCCACGCCCATGGGGCGTTCCGGATCCAGGGCCGCGTGCCAGTTCGTGTTCTTCTCCCCGAGAAACCTGTCGACCTCATCCTGCTCCGGCACCTCCACCCGCTCCACGCCGTAGGACAGGTAGTTGCCGTCGTGGTTGACATTCACGGGGAGCATCACCTCGCGGTTCTCCGCTATGCGGTAGGCCATGATGACCGTATCCAGGACCTCCTGGGCGTTCTCGCAGTACATGTGGATCCAGCCGGTCTCCCGGACCGTCATGGCGTCCTGCTGCCCTCCCCACACGCACTGGGGCGTGATTCCGTCCCGGGTGACCAGGGACATGACGATGGGGAGCCTCAGGGGCGGGGTGCGGAAGTAGGGCTCGAACATGAATGCCAGGCCCTGCCCGCAGGAGGCGGTAAAGGTCCGCGCGCCCGCCAGGCAGGCGCCCTGGAGAACGGACAGGACGCTGTGCTCGCCCTCCACGTCCATGAGGTCCGCATCGATGATGCCGTCGGCCACGAACTGTGAGATGTACTCCGCCAGGGAGGACTGGGGCGTGATGGGGTAGACGGCCACCATGTCGGGCCTGGAGCGGGCAACCCCCCAGGCCGCGGCTTCGTTTCCATCGCACACGAGGATCTTGGACATGGCTACTCTTCCTTTTCCGGAACCATGGTTATCGCGTGGTGCGGGCACTCCCGGGCGCACACGCCGCATCCCTTGCAGATGCGGAGGTCCGCCTCGAACCAGGCCGGCCTCTCCACGATGCACTGGGTCGGGCAGTAGAGCCAGCAGGTGGCGCACTGGGTGCATTTGTCCCGGTCCACCACGGGCCTCTCGGCCCGCCAGTCGCCGGTCCACAGGACGGCGTGCTCCGTGGCGATGGGGCAGAGATCGTCCGGAATGCCGGAAGGGTCGAAGGGCTTTTTCGCCTGTTCTTTCATACGGCCTCGCCTGCCGGTCCGGGGGCGGAGTGCACGAGGGTCTCCTCGTACCCGCGCCGAACGGCTTCCATGTTCTTTTCAAGGGCTGCGTCACGGAAGGCCACGGACTCCATCCCCCGCCCGAGGGCCTCCAGGGAGACGATGCCCGTGGTCCGGGCGAGGGCGCCCAGCATGATGGTGTTGGTGATGGCCCTGCCGAAGACCCCCAGGGCGATGCCGAAGGCGTCGCAGAAACCCGCGGCGGCGATGCCTTCGGGCAGGCCGGCGGGTTCCGGTGCCTTGTGCGTGGCCTGCACCCAGACCCCCAGGGGCCGCATCCCCTCGAAGATGTTCACGGTCCGGGGCAGGGTGGGGTCCAGGCAGACGACGCAATTGGGGTGATAGATGTTCGTGGTCTGCCGGATGGGCCGATCGTCGAACCGGAGAAAGGCGGATACCGGCGCCCCCCGGCGTTCGAAGCCGAAGGAGGGGATGGCCTTCACGTGCCTTCCTTCCTCCACCAGGGCCTTGGCCAGGATTTTGGAGGCCAGCACCGCTCCCTGGCCACCTCTCCCGTGAAAACGAATCTCGTACATAGTTGAAAAACCTTTCACTCAGAACGGCGAGGGTTTTGTCCCCGCCTCCCCGGCCATGAAGGCCTCTTCCCGAATGCGCCTGAGCGAGGCCAGGATGTCTTCGAGGGTCTCCTTCAGATGGGTCTCCACGGCCGTTTCCACCCCGCCCCCGGGCCCTTTCCTCAACTCCTGATAAATCCTCGAGTGCCCTTCCCCGGCGCGCCGGGCCACTTCCGGGAAGTGGATGCAGGCGATCCGGAACTTGAGGGTCCTCTCGCTCAGGTTCTGGCTGATCTGAAAGAGGGTCTTGCTGCGTGTGGCGCGGTACAGCACGTGGTGAAAATCTTTGTCCAGGTCGATCATTCTCTCGAAGGTCCCCTTCTTCAAGACCTCGTCCGTTTCGTAAAGGTTGGCCTCGAGCCTGTCAAGTTCCGCCTGTGTGATCTTTGCCGCGGCCCAGCGGACGGCCACCTTCTCTATTTCCTCCCGAGCGGTGAACAGGTCACGGATGTCGTCGTCGGACATGTCTTCCACCATGTATCCCGCCCGGGGTATGGGGTGAAGAAATCCCTCGGAGGCGAGCTTCTGGAGTGCTTCCCTGACGGGAGTCCGGCTCACACCCATGCTGGAAGCGATGGCCGTTTCCATGAGTTGAGTGCCCCCGGGAATCTTGCCGGTGATGATGTCCCTGTGAAAGGCGGTGTATATCTTTTCCCTGAGGGGAAGCGCCTTGTCCGCGAGGACGTTCATGCGTTCCATCGTCAGCTCCGCACTCGGTGTCGACTTAATGAAAACATTGCGTATACACAAAGTATACAAACAGCGGATTTCCAGTCAAGTGGAATTTGAGAGGTTGTGACCCTTTGTCTCTACCTGGTATAATACCCGCTGAATGGAAAGCCAGCAAAGTGGTTCCATGCGGCAGCCCGAAGGGCCGAAAGGAGGGCAATGTGAAAAAAATCGACATATTCTTTTTCGTGATCGTCACAGGTCTTGTCCTAGCCACAGGCGACGGTTTTACCCGGGAGGGAAAAAATATGAAAATATCATCACCTGCCTTTGAGTCCATGGGAAACATCCCCCGTGTGTACACGTGCGAGGGAAAAGATGCGGCACCGCAATTACAGTGGGAGGGCACTCCTGCCGGCGCAAAAAGCCTGGTCCTTATCGTGGACGACCCGGACGCCCCGGATCCCAGGGCCCCCAAAATGACATGGGTCCACTGGGTCCTCTTCAACATCCCCCCGGGCACCCAGGGCCTCCCGGAAGCCGCTTCTTCGGGGGATCTCCCGTCCGGGACGGGGGAAGGCCTCAACGACTGGAAAAGGACAGGTTACGGGGGTCCTTGCCCGCCCATCGGCAGGCACCGGTATTTTTTCAAGCTCTACGCCCTGGACACGGAACTGGATCTGGAAAGACCCACCAAAGAGCAGGTCGTGAACGCCATGGAAGGTCATGTCCTCGAGACGGCCGAGCTGATCGGGACCTACGAAAAGGGCCGGTAAATCAGACAGTGATTTCGATTTCGAAAAACCTTGAGACCGATCTCGATACCGATACCGATGGAATCGCCCAAAAATGGGGATTTACCGGCCGAGACCAGGGCCGTTCTGTTCGCGAAGGCCGCTGGGGATGGCGGTGCGAGGACAATTGTGGTTGATCTCATGGGGGGTTTCCTGTTATAGGACCCATATAACGTCCAGGTGCTCCAGAAAGCCTGATTTCCCTTCCGATGGGTACTCGATGGGAAACCGGGTAAACGCCCCCAGTGGTTCGGGGGTATGAGCCTAAGAGGGAACCCCGTGAAAGTCGGGGGCGGGCCCGCCGCTGTAATCGGGTACGAAAGCCGCACGTGTGCCACTGTCAAGTGAGCCGAAGGGGTACCAGCCTCTTCTGCCCTCAAACAGATGAATGATGGGAAGGCGCGGCAAGTAGGAAGATCCGAGAGTCAGAAGACCTGCCTGGACAGGGATCGCACGTTCGCGGATGGAAGGTGCGGTCAGAGGGATCTAGAGGATAAAAAATGGGAAATCCCCGGATCGGCGGTTTATTGATCCGGGGTTTTTTTATGGGAAGAAGGTGTGCGGGAACATGAACGGGAATGTTTCTCGAACACATGAAAGGGGCGGCTCGGGCGAAGGGGATCGACCGGGGTCAGGGATCGGAACCCCGGCCACCGGGGGTCCGCTCAGCGGGGCGGGGGTCTTCGTGCTGCTGCTCCTGGGCCTCCTGGGGGCTATCATCGCCTCCACCTCCATGGGCTACATGGAGGTCCCCTTTTCGGCCGTGGTCAAGTCCATAGCCGCGGGGGTCACCGGCAAGGACTCCCTGGTCTCGGGCCTCAGGGAGGCCGTCCCATACGTGGTCTGGGAGGTCCGCCTCCCCAGGGTGCTCACGGCCGCAGTGGTGGGCGCGGGGCTTTCAATCTCCGGCGTGGTTTTTCAGGGGATCCTCCTGAATCCCCTGGCCGACCCCTACACCCTGGGCATCTCGGCCGGGGCGGCCTTCGGGGCCTCCGTCGCCCTCATCCTGAACGCCGCCTTCCTGGGGCTTTACACCGTGCCCGTCTGCGCCTTTGCGGGGGCCATAGCCACACTGGCCGTGGTGATCTTCCTCTCTTCATTTGAAGGCGAGATGAGCTCGACCAGCCTCATTCTGTCGGGGATCATTGTCGCCGCCATCCTGTCCGCGGGGATCAGCTTCCTCAAATATGTGGCGGACGAGCAGGTCTCGGTGATCATCTTCTGGCTCATGGGCAGCTTCGCCTCCAAGACCTGGACCGAGGTGCTCCTGTGCCTCACGGCGGTGATCGCCGGTTTTCTGGTGGCTGTCTTTTTCTCTCGTGACCTGAACATCCTCTCCCTGGGAGACCGGGTGGCGGACTCCCTGGGGGTCGCCTCGGGCCGGGTCAGGGTCACCCTTCTGGTGGCGGCGAGCTTCGTGACGGCGGTCTGCGTGTCCGTTTCCGGGATCATTGGTTTTGTGGGGCTCATTGTCCCCCATCTCCTGAGGTTCCTGACAGGCGCGGACAACAGGAGGCTTCTACCGGCCTCGGCCCTGGCCGGGGCCCTCCTGCTGCTCTCGGCCGACACCGTCACACGGGCGGTCCTGCCCCGGGAGGTCCCCATCGGCGTCCTGACCGCCCTTATCGGCGGGCCCGTGTTCTGCTACATCTTCAGGAGAAGGGGCATGCGGAGGGGCCATGGCTGAGAACGCGGTCTTCGACGTCCAGGGCCTCTGCTTTTCCTACGGCGAGGACCCGGTCCTGGAAAACCTCTCGCTGAGGATCGAGCCGGGGCTCTTTCACACGGTTGTGGGGCCCAACGGGTGCGGCAAAACGACCCTGGTGGATCTCCTCATGGGCAGGAAAAAGCCGGCAGCGGGAGCTGTCCGCTTCCGGGAGCGGGGGATCCGGACTTACGGCAAGAGGGCCCTTGCCCGGAGCGTGGCCCTCGTCCCCCAGGACTTCCAGGTCTACTTCGACTTCACGGTCAGGGAGGTGGTGTCCATGGGGAGGCATCCTTTTGTGGGCCGGTTCGGCAAGCCATCGCGCGACGACGGGAGGATCGTGGAAGAGGTCATGCGGGAGACCGGGGTCATCCGCTTCGGCGACAGGTTTGTCACCGAGCTGAGCGGCGGGGAGAAACAGAGGGTGGTCTTTGCCCGCGCGCTCGCCCAGGACTCGGAGGTCCTCATCCTGGACGAGGCCACATCCAACATGGACATCCGTTACACGCTGGAGCTCCTGGATTTGGTCTTGAAACGGGTGAGAGAAAAGGGCCACACAGTGCTCGCGGTCATGCACGACCTGGCCCTGGCCTCTCTCTTTTCTGACCGGATCGTCTTCATGAAGGAAGGAAAGGTTTTCACACAGGGGGACACGAAACAGGTGCTGGGGGCGGGGAACATCCGGGACGTCTTCGGGGTGGAGGCGGACATTCACGAAGAGCCCGCCGACGGTTCGCGTCACGTGATCTTCAAGAGGAGAAGAGTCCATTGAAAGACAATTTACGATATTGTTTACCGGCACTCCTGGTGCTCCTGTCGGCCCTTTCGGTCGGGGCGACCGGCCCGGCCTGGGGCGCGGGCACCGATGAGGCGGTCCGGCCCTCGAATGAAGGACCCTACAGCCGCATCATTTCGCTTTATCCGGCCCACACGGAAAACTTGGGGTCCCTGGGCCTGCGGGACGAGGTCATCGGGGTCTCCCGCGGGGAGGCCCTCCCCCTGGAGATGGACCGGAAGCCCAAGTTCAGCTACCGGGACGACCCGGAGCGGCTCCTGTCGGCGGCGCCGGACCTGGTCCTCATAAGGCCCATGATCGAGCGGGGCTATCCCGGGCTTGTGGCCAAACTCAGGGGCGCGGGGGTGCGGGTGGTCTCCATCCAGCCCAGAAACGTCGAGGAGATGTTCCAGTACTGGCGGCGTCTGGGCGCGCTGACCGGCAGGGAGCGGGAGGCCGAGGACATGGTGCGCCGATTTCAGCAGGGACTCGAGCGGATATCCGCCACCCTGATGGCCGTATCCGCGGAAAAGCGCAAGGGGGTCTTTTTCGAGGCCATCCACAGCAAGATGAAGACCTTCTCGCCAGACTCCATCGCCGTCTTCGTCCTCCGGAGCGCCGGGGGGGTCAACACGGCCGAGGACGCCCTGACGGTCCGCAACACCAACATCGCGGCCTACGGCAAGGAGCGCATCCTAGCCCAGGCGGACCGCATCGACGTCTACCTTGCCCAGGTGGGGGCCATGAATCCCGTGAACCTGTCCATGATCCTGGAAGAGCCGGGTTTTGGCGCCCTCAAGGCGGTCCGTGAGGGAAAAGTCTACCTTGTCGAAGAAGAAATCGTGTCCAGGCCCACTCTGGGCCTCCTCAGGGGGATCCGCCGCATCGCGGGACTCCTCTACCCCGATCATTTTGGAGAGGTGACGGAGCACACCGCCTCGGCGGCCCCCTATGTGGAGATGAAGAATCCATGAGTACAGGAACCTTGTATGGAATTGGAGTGGGGCCGGGAGACCCCGAGCTGGTGACCGTCAAGGCCACCAGAATCCTGGGGCGGGTGGATGTGGTCTTTGCCGCGTCCAGCACCCGGAACGACGCCTCGCTGGCCGCACAGATCGTGTCCCCCTACCTCGGGAACGGGATCCCCGTCCGCCTTTTGGGCTTTCCCATGACCCGGGAGAGCCGCTGCCTCAAGGCCGCCTGGCGGGAGAACGGCAGGCAGGTCCTGGACGTCTTGAAGAACGGAAAGGACGCCGCCTTTGTGACTCTCGGGGACCCCACCACCTACAGCACCTTCGGATACACCTCCGGCGTCATCAGGGAGGAAGCGCCGGAGGTCCGGATCGAGGTGGTCCCGGGGATCACGTCCTACCAGGCGGCCACCGCGGCCACGGGATGCTCGCTGGCCGAGGCCGAGGAATCCTTTACCGTGGTCTCGGGCGCCCTGGGCGCGGAGCGGCTCCGCAAGGTCATCCATCACACGGACAACGTGGTGATCCTCAAGGTCTACAGGAACTTCAAGGAGATCAGGGAGACCCTCGACGAGCTGGGCCTCGGGTCCCAGGCGGTCCTGGTGTCCCGATGCGGGCTCGAAGGGGAGGAGATCACATACGACCTGAAAAACTACCCGGACAAGACCCCGCCCTACCTCTCCCTCCTCCTGGTCAAGAAGAAAGGGAGGGCATGAGCAGGAGGTTCCCTTACACGCCCCTCGCCCTGGCGGGGCTTTTGACCGCCGGCGCCCTGGCGGCCCTGTTAACGGGGGCCATGTCCGGGGCGGGGCCCCTTGCGGATCTCCAGTCCCTGGTGGAACGGCTGGGCGTGCCCATGTTGAGGCTCACCCTGTTCATCTCCATCGGCCTTGCCGTGGGGTACCTGCTGGAGGCCTCGGGATGGACGGATCGCATATCCGTTTTTTTTCGTCCGCTCGCAAGGTGGGGGCATCTGGACGGCTGCGTGGGGGCGGCGTTCATCACCGCTTTTTTCTCCGGGACCTCTTCCATCACCATGCTCATGTCCTTTTTTCAGGAAGGCAGGATCTCGAGGAAGGAGGTGACCCTGGGAGTGCTCCTGAACACCTTCCCGTCCTTTTTCCTGCACCTCCCCACAACCTTTTTCATCCTGGTTCCCCTGGCAGGGAGGGCGGGCGCCCTCTACCTGGGGTTGACCTTCTGCGCGGCACTCCTGAGGCTGGGTGCGGTCCTCGCATACGGGCACCTTGCCCTCCCCAAACCCGCGGGTCCCGCAATCCGTGAAAAGGAGAGGAAGAAAAAAGCATTTCAGGAGGTCCTCAGGGACTTCGGGGACAAGTTCCTGAAGAGGTTGACCCGGATCATGATCATCGTCCTCCCGGTGTACTGCGCCATCCTGTGGGTTTCCCACATCGGTTTCTTCGACTGGGCGCGGGAGAGCCTCTCCGGGTGGGTCGGGTCCTCCCTCATCCCCGTGGACGCCATGTCCATCGTGGTGGTGAGCCTCGCCGCGGAGTTCACGTCCGGCTACGCCGCGGCGGGGGCCATGCTGGAGGCCGGCACCCTCACCGTGTTCCAGACCGTCCTGGCCCTCCTCGTAGGAAACGTGGTGGCCGCCCCCATCCGGGCCTTCCGGCACCAGATGCCGGTTTACATGGGGGTTTTCGGCCCGCGTCTCGGGGCCACACTCATGGTCGCCACCCAGTCCTTCCGGATGGCGTCCCTCCTGGCCGTGGGGATCCTGTTTTTTTTCGCGGCGTGGGGAGGATTTTAGAGATGACGCGAACCCTCATGTTTCTGGGAACAGGGAGCGACGTGGGAAAGTCCATCGCCGCCGCGGCCTTCTGCCGGATTCTCAGGCGGCGGGGCCTTCGGGTGGCCCCTTTCAAGGCCCAGAACATGTCCAACAACTCCTACGTGACCGTGGAGGGGGGCGAGATCGGAAGAGCCCAGGTGGTCCAGGCCGAGGCCGCGGGCGTCCTCCCGTCCGTCCACATGAACCCCATCCTCCTCAAGCCCTCGTCGGGCCTGGGGGCCCAGATCGTGCTCCAGGGCAAGGTTCTCGGCCGGATGGAGGCGAGGGCCTACCACGAGCACAAGCCCGCCCTGCGCCGGGCCGTGATGGAGTCCTACGCGGTCCTCGCCAGCGAGTACGATTTCATCGTCATGGAGGGCGCGGGCAGCTGCTGCGAGATGAATCTCAAGGAGAATGACCTGGTGAACTTCGCCATGGCCAGGGCGGCGGGGGCCTCCTGTATCCTGGTGGCGGACATCGACCGAGGGGGGGTGTTCGCCCAGCTCATCGGGTCCTACGGGCTCATGGACGCAGTGGAGAAGAGGCTGACCGCCGGGTTTCTCATCAACAAGTTCAGGGGCGACCCCGGCCTTTTCGAGTCCGGGATAGGCTACATAGAGGAAAAGACGGGGAAGCCGGTGCTGGGACTCGTGCCCTTCTACAGCGACATCCTCATCGACTCGGAGGACTCGGTGGCCGTGCAGCAGGACAAGCGCCAACCCTCGCCCATCGGCCCCGGGACTCTGAACGTGGCGGTTATAGCGCTTCCCGCCATCTCCAATTTCACGGACATCGAGATCCTCGAAAGGGAGCCGGAGGTGGTGGTCAATTACCTGCGGCGACCCGAGGAGTTGAACGCGGGGTACGACTGCGTGATCCTCCCCGGAACCAAGAACGTCATGGAGGACGCCCTGTGGCTCGGGAGAAAGGGGTGGAAAAAAAGGATCAGGGAGTTCGCGGGGGCCGGCAAAGGGATCCTGGGCCTGTGCGGGGGGTATCAGCTGCTGGGGCGGTGGATCACCGACCCGGAAGGCATGGAGTCGGAACGAAAAAGGGTCCGCGGGCTCGATCTCCTGCCCCTGGAGACCGTGCTCGAACGGGAAAAGGTTGTGCGCAGGGTGAACGGCACGTCCTTGTGGGATCAAACAAAAGTGAGCGGCTACGAGATCCACATGGGCCGAACCCGGCCCATTGGGCCCGTGGGGGGCTCGCCTTTCCTCCGGCTGCACGCGCCGGGGGACAGAACCTCCTGGGAAGACGGCTGGATCAGCCCCGATGGGCGGATCCTGGGGACCTACGTGCACGGGCTCCTGGACCGGCCCGGGTTCAGGGGGAGCCTCCTCAACCGCCTGCGCAGGGCCAGGGGGCTCAAGGAGCGGAAGCCCGGGCCGGGGCGCCTGGCGCGTTTCCACCAGTACGACCGGCTGGCGGACCACTTCGAGAGTCACTGCGACGTGGAAAAAATACTGACCTCAATCCTCGCAGGGCCTGCCAAGAAGTCAAGAGGGGGCCTTTTTTGAAGATCCCGGCCATGGTCATTGCGGGGACGCACAGCGGGTGCGGCAAGACCACGGTCACCCTGGGGATCATGGCCGCGCTGAGGCAAAGGAGTTTCCGCGTCCAGGGCTTCAAGGTGGGTCCGGATTTCATCGACCCCGGCCACCACCGGCGCATCACGGGGCGCCCCTCCCACAACCTGGACGGGTGGATGCTGGATCATGGGGTTAACCGCCGCATCTTCAACCGCTATGCCGCGGACGCGGACATCGCCGTGGTGGAAGGGGTGATGGGGCTCTTCGACGGCTTCTCGGGCCGAGACGAATCGGGGTCCACGGCCCAGATGGCCAAGCGGCTCGGCCTCCCCGTGATCCTGGTGATCGACGCGAGATCCATGGCCCGCTCGGCCGGGGCCGTGGCCCTGGGTTTTTCCACGTTCGACCCGGAGCTTGTCCTGGGGGGGGTGCTCTTCAACCGGGTCGGGAGCCCGGGGCACGGGCACATTCTTGAGGAGGCCCTCTCCAGCGGGGTGGCCGTTTCCCTCCTGGGGTGCCTTCCCGTTCAGCAGGACCTGGAGATCCCCTCCAGGCACCTGGGGCTTATGACGGACGAGGACTTCACATCGGACGAAGACGCGGGGGGGCGCCTCGCCAGCTGGATCGAGAATAGCGTGGACCTCGACCGCCTCCTGTCTTCATTGAGGACAGTGGACGTTCCCGATGCCGTGCAGGATGCTCAAGTCAAAAGACCTGGAGACCCGGGCGGGCGGGTCCGGATCGGCGTGGCCCGGGACGAGGCCTTCTGCTTCTACTACCCGGAAAACCTGCGGCTCCTGGAGGAGGCCGGGGCCGAGCTCGTGTTCTTCTCCCCTCTCCGCTCGGATCGCCTGCCGCGCGGCATCCAAGGCCTCATCCTGGGGGGCGGCTACCCCGAGCTCCACTGCGAGGCCCTGTGCCGCAAAAGGGGCCTCCTGGAAGAGGTGCGGGATTTCGCCCTGGGCGGAGGCCCGGTGTACGGGGAGTGCGGCGGGTTCATGGTCCTCATGGAGGAGCTCACGGACCTTGCAGGACGCTCCTTTCCCATGGCTGGCGTCTTCCCCCTGCGCGCGCGTATGGAAAAGCGCCTCTGCGCCCTGGGCTACCGGGAGGTGGAGACCCTGGAAGAAAGCCCCCTCGGGCCGGCCGGGACCCTGGTGAGGGGGCACGAGTTCCACTACTCGAGAATCGTGGGAGAAGAAGGCGCAGAAGGGAAAGAAAAAAAAAGCATGACCACGAAGAGCACGAAGGAGCACGAAGGCCACGAAGAAAGAGAAAAGTCGGTCAGATGCATCTACAGCGTGAGCAGCCGGAGAGGAGGCGGGGCGGCGGTCGAGGGCTACGTGAGGGAAAGGACTCTGGGCTCCTATATTCATCTCCACTGGGGGTCGAACCTCGAGGTCCCCGCCCGTTTCGTGCGAGCGTGCAGGCAGTGGGGAAACAAAAAAAGATTAAAAAGCATGACCACGAAGGAAAAGAAAAAAGCTTTGATATCACAATATTCGAATCTGAAATCGCAATCGAGGTCGAAAATCACAGAAAAGTAAAAACAATGACGCAAAGGGCATAAAGAAGCATCATGCCCGTCATCCCGGCGAAATCCGGGATCCAGCGTCTTTTATGTTCCGGGCGGGGGTGAGGAAAAGAAATGTTGATGAACGAAACGCCGGCGAAGCCGGGCGACATCGAGCGGAAATCCTTTGAGATCATCGACTCGGAGGTGCCGGAACCCCGGCCCTTCGAGGGGCCGGAGTGGCGGGTCGTCCGGCGGCTTATCCACACCTCCGCGGATTTCGAACTCCTCTCCCTTGTGCGGTTTCACCCACAGGCCGTGGATCGGGGCGTGGAGGCCCTCCGGGGGGGGTGCCTCATCGTGACCGACACCCGCATGGCCCGCATGGGCATCACCGAGGCGCGCATGGCGAGGCTGGGGTGCCGCGTGGAGTGCCACATCAACGACCCCGAGGTCCGGGAAAAGGCGGAAGCCTTCGGGACCACACGGGCGGCGGCGGCCGTGGACCACGCCCTTTCAAGCCTCGAGGGCGCCGTGTACGTGGTGGGGAACGCGCCCACGGCCCTCTTGAGGCTCCTGGAGCACCTCGGGCGGGGAGGCCCACGGCCCGCCCTCGTGGTGGGGATGCCGGTGGGTTTTGTGAATGCCGAGGAGTCCAAGGACCTTCTCATGGCCCTGGAGGAGGTCCCCTATATTTCCATTAAGGGGCGGAAGGGCGGCTCGGCCCTGGCGGCCGCCGCAATCAACCAACTGGCCGAAATCGCCCTGGAGCAGGGGGAAAAGATCGAGCCATGAAGCGCTCCGGATCCCTTCGGCACGGTTTCACCACGGGGTCGGCCGCAGCCGCGGGCGCCAAGGCCGGGGTCCTGGTTTTGGCGGGAAGGCCCTCGCCCGAGGAGGTGGACATCCCCCTTCCCGAGGAGGGACGGCTCCGAATCCCCGTCAAATCAGTTTCCGTGAACGGGGAGGAGGCCGTGGCCTCGGTCGTCAAGGACGCCGGGGACGACCCGGACGTGACCCACGGCGCCGAGATCAGGACGGTGGTGCGCCTCGAGGGCGGAGAGGGTCGCGTCACCATACAAGGCGGCCGGGGGGTGGGCCGCGTCACCAAACCCGGGCTCCCCGTGGCCGTGGGCGAGTGGGCCGTCAACCCGGCCCCCAGGCTGCAGATCACCGCCGCCGTGAAGGAGGCCCTGGAGGAGGCCGGGCTGGAGGCCGGGGCTGCGGTGACCATTGAGGTGCCGGACGGTGAGCGGCTCGCCCTGAAAACCCTGAACCCCCGCCTGGGGATCCTGGGGGGGATCTCCATCCTGGGCACCCGGGGCACGGTCAAGCCCTTTTCCCACGAATCCTACAGGGAGACCATCCGGGTCTCCATGGACGTGGCCCTTGCCGAGGGTCTGAACACGGTCGGACTCTCCACGGGGGGAAAGAGCGAGAAGCTCCTCCGAAAGGCCCTGCCCGGGCTCCCCGAGGAGGCCTTCATTCAGGTGGCCGACCACTTCGCCTTTTCCCTGCGGGAGGCCGCGGCCCGGGGTTTCCGGGAGATTCTCTATGCCTGCTTCTTCGGGAAGCTCGTCAAGGCGGCCCAGGGGCACCCCCAGACCCACGCGGTGCGCTCGAGGATCGACTTCGACCTGCTCGCCCGCTGGGCCGCAGAATCCGGTGTTTCCGGCGGGAGGGTTGAAAGGACGGCCTCCGCCAACACGGCCAGGGAGGCCCTGGACTGGGTCCAGAAAGACCCCGCGGCCCAGGCGTTCCTCGACGGGGTCGCCGGGAGGGCCCTGGCCTCGGCGCGGAAATTCGCAGGGGCGGGGCCGGGGCTGGGCATATATCTCTTTGACTTCGATGGGAGCCTGCTCTCGTTTCAGGGCGAGGAGAGCGCCGAAAAAAAATGAACATCGAACATCGAACATCCAACATCGAATGGGGAATGGGGGAGCCATGAACCCGGTTCACTTGATAGGCGTGGATCCGGAGACGAGAAGGCCCGCGCCTGCCCAGGCCTCTCGCATCGACAAGGCCGATGTGATTGCGGGAGGGGACCGTTTGCTCGCACTCTTTACAGATCGCCCGGGCCGCAGGATCCCCCTGCGGAGCCCGCTTGGGGATGTCCTCCAGGCGATCGGGGAGGCGGCTTCGCAAGGGGAGGACGTGGTCGTGCTCGCGGACGGGGACCCGGGGTTTTTCGGCATCGGGAGGATGCTTGTGGAACGATTCGGCCGGGACGCGGTCGTGCTCCACCCGGCCGTGACCGTCCTCCAGCTGGCCGCGGCCAGGTTGAAGATCCCGTGGCAGGACATCCGGGCGGTCTCCCTCCACGGGAGGGAGGACCGCGCGCCCCTCATGAGGCTCCTCGTGAGGGAGGACAGGGTGGCCGTCTACACCGGGCCGGACGCGGGACCCGCCCGGATCGCCCGGGACCTCACGGCGCGGGGGGTGGACGCCTTCCGGATGCACGTCTTCGAGGATCTGGGTGGGGAAAACGAGCGTCTGAGAAGCCTCGAACTCGAGGAGGTCCCGTCCAACGCCTTCGCCGCCCCCAACTTCGTCATTCTCGAACGGACGAGAAGACCCGAGCTTCCCTTGCGGGTGGGTGTGCCCGACGATCTCTTCCTCCACCAGGGCGGGCTCATCACGAAGAAAGAGGTGCGGGCCGTGGGCCTGTCCTCCCTCGAAATCGAGCCCGGGCACACGGTCTGGGATCTCGGGGCCGGGTGCGGCGCGGTGGCCATAGAGGCCTCGGTCCTGGCCCACCAGGGCCGCGTGTTCGCCGTGGAGAGGGTCCCGGAGAGGCTCGCCCTGATCCGGGAAAACATCCGGCGGACGGGGGCCTACCTGGTGGAGCCCGTTTGCGGGGACATGCGCGAGTGCCTGGGGCCCCTGCCCGACCCGGACCGCATCTTCATGGGCGGGGGGCTTTCCGGCGGCGGGGAAGCCCTGGAGGCGGCGGTGGACCGGGTGAAGCCGGGAGGCCGCCTGGTCCTCCACCTGGTGCTCCTGGGGTCGGTCTTCAAGGCCCTGAAGGGGCTCGCGTCCCGGGGCTGGGACGCGGACGTGACCCACGTGCAGGCGGGGAGGTCCGCGAGGCTCGCCTCGGACCTCCGGATCGAGGCCCTGAATCCGGTTTACGTGGTGAGCGCCCGAAAGCCGGGCGCACGGCAGGACAGGGGGGCAGTCGATGAAAGATGAAAAGTGCCCGGTCTCCTTCGTGGGGGCGGGGCCCGGGGACCCGGAGCTGATCACGGTCAAGGGGCGTAGTCGCATCGAGGAGGCGGACCTCGTCCTCTATGCCGGGTCCCTCGTCCCCGGGGCCGTGGTCGCGTGGTCGTCCGAGGGCGCCGAGCGGAGGGACTCCTCCTCCATGACCCTGGAGGAGACCCACGAGCTGATGCGGGGCACCGTGAGGGCCGGGGGTCTTGTGGCCCGGGTGCACACGGGAGACCCTTCCCTGTTCGGTGCCGTGAGGGAGCAGGCCGCGCTCCTGGAGAGGGACGGCATCCCCTATGAAATCATACCCGGAGTGACGGCGGCCATGGCGGCGGCGGCCTCCGCGAAGGTCTCCTTCACCGTGCCGGAGAGGGTGCAGACCCTGATCCTCACGCGGCTCAGCGGGCGCACCCCGGTCCCGGAAAAGGAGAGGCTCGAGGAGCTCTCACGCCGCGGCGCCTCCATGGCGGTTTACCTCTCGGCGTCCGACCCGGACGGCCTGGTCGAGGGGCTCCTGGCGGGCGGGTACGACCCCGCCACCCCCGTGGTGGCCGCCTATAGGGTGGGCTGGCCCGAGGAGCGGATCGTGCGCACAAGGATATCGGATCTGGCCCGGGCGGTGAAGGAGGCCGGCATGCAGAGGCAGACGGTCTTTCTCGTGCTCCCCGGCGAGGACGGGGAGTCCCCGGTGTCCAGGCTCTACAGCCGGGAATTCTCCCACGGGTTCAGGAAGTGAAGCAAACGGCCGTCTACGCCCTGACCCGGGAAGGGGGAGAACTGGGGAAGATGCTCGCCCGGGAGATGGGAGGGGACCTCTACATGCCCGCGGGCCTGGCCCAATCCTTCGGCGCCGTCCCTTTCGAGAGGCTCTCCGACGTCGTGGCCGACCGGTTCGGGGAATACCCCCGCCATGTCTTTATAACGGCCGCGGGCATCGCGGTCCGGATGATCGCGCCGCACATCGCTTCCAAGGACAGGGACCCGGCCGTGGTGGTCCTGGACCAGGCGGGGCGGTTCGCGGTGAGCCTGCTCTCGGGCCATCTGGGCGGTGCCAACGACCTCGCCCGGGAGGCGGCCTTCCTGACGGGCGGTCAGGCGGTCGTCACGACGGCCACGGACACGGCCGGGCTGACCGCCGTGGACGTCCTCGCGCGGCGGATGGACATGACCGTGTTGAACGTCCGTGCCGTCAAAGGGGTCAACGGGGCCGTGCTGCGGGGCGAACCCGTCCAGGTGTTCGACCCCGAAGGCCGGCTCCTGTCGAAAGGGGGGGAGGACCCCTTTCCGATCGAGCGGGTTTTGGAGGAGGGCGCGTGGGCGCCGGAGCGCCCCGGGGTCTGGGTGGGATGGGGGGTCAAGGAGCCGGAGGCCTCGGGCCTGCAGCTGGTCCTTCACCCCAGGTGCCTGGTCGCCGGGGTCGGGTGCAACAGGGGGACAGGGGCGGACGAGATCCTGGGCCTGATCCGGGGTGTTTTCACGGAGGCTTCCCTCGCCCTCGGGAGTTTGAAGTGCCTGGCGAGCATCGAGGCCAAGAGGGACGAGGAAGGGTTGATTCTGGCGGCCCGGGGGCTCGGGGTGCCGGTATCCTTTGAGGACAAGGACAGGCTGAGCGGGGTCCGGGTTCCGAACCCCTCGGCCGTCGTCGAAAAGCACATGGGAGTTGAAAGCGTATGCGAAGCAGCGGCCCTGGCGACGTCGGGAGGCGGGAGCCTCCTGGTTGCCAAGAAAAAATCCCGGAACGCAACCCTGGCAGTGGCCTTGGAAGGCTCACGGTCGTAAGCCTGGGTCCCGGTTCCCCCTCGTTCATGGCGCCCCAGGCCGGGGCGGCGCTTGCCCGCGCCGAGGTCGTGGTGGGCTACAGGACCTATCTGGACCTCGTGGAGCCGGAACTCCTCGAGGGGAAAAAGGTCATCTCTTCGGGCATGAAGCAGGAGATCGCCAGGTGCCGGGCCGCCATCGAGGAGGCGCGCGGCGGAAGGGACACGGCCCTTGTGTCCAGCGGGGATGCGGGGATCTACGGCATGGCCGGGCTGGTTCTGGAGCTCCTGGAAGACGAGGGGCTCACCGGCATCCTGGACGTGGAGGTGGTCCCCGGGATTCCGGCCCTGTCCGCGGCCGCCGCCCTTTTGGGCGCGCCCCTGATGCACGACTTCGCCGTGGTCAGCCTGAGCGATCTCATGACCCCGTGGGAGGCCATCGAGGCGAGGCTCGAGGCCGCGGCCCGGGCGGATTTCGTCCTGGTCCTCTACAATCCCCGATCCCGCAGGAGGGACTGGCAGCTGGATCGGGCCAGGGAGATCGTCATGGGGTTTCGGTCGGCGGACACCCCGGTTGGTATTGTCCGGAACGCCGGCAGGGACGGGGAGTGGAAAGAGGTCACCAGCCTGGGGAAGATGGACGTCGTCCGGGTGGACATGCTCACCATTGTCCTCATCGGGAACTCCGGCACCCGGAACGTGGGGGGAAGGATGGTCACCCCCAGGGGATACCTGGCAAAGTATCTCTGATGAGCCCCGGCCGTTTCACCCTATCATCTGTCTGCCGATCATTCCGACGGCAAAACCGAAAACCGCTCCCAGGGGCGGCATCCAGTGACGCCGCATCTTGGCCTGGGGTGCGATGTCCTGAAATACGAGGTAGAGGATCCCCCCGGCGGCAAAGCTCATAAGGCCGGCTGTGAGTCCGCTTTTGTCTTGAAGCACAAAGTACCCCGCGGACGCCGCCAGGGGGCCGAACGCGCTGACCCCGAGGAGGGTGGCCAGGGTGATAAACGGTTTCCTTCCGGATGAAACGAGTTCACGATAGGAGTTGAATCCCTCCGGAAGGTTCTGCGCGCCGATAAATCCGGCGAGCAGGATTCCGAGCCGCTGGTCGTGTCCGAAAACGGCACCCAGTGATATCGCCTCCGGTACGAAATCCAGAAGCATGGCCAGGAACTGGGCCTTGGAGCCGCCCTTTTGAGTCAAGACCGCATCGATGATGAAAAATGTCAGTCCTCCGCAGCAAAAGGTAAGCGCAAGGCTCACCGGTCCCAGGTTGGCGATCCCTTCCGGGGTCAAGGCAAAGGCGACCGCCGCCACGAGGACTCCGCCGCCAAATGCCACAATGCCGTGAATGATTTCCCTTTTGGTCTCCGACTCCGCGCTGCCCTCGAAGAAAGCGAAACTCCCTCCCAGGAAGGCTGCAAGACCCGAAAGCCAGGAAACAGCAAGGACAATGATCAGGTTTTTGTCCATAAAGCGCTCCAGAGGGATGAACAGGCTTCCGTAAATATTTTAGGCGAATCCTTTTTGTTAAGCAATCGCGGGTCTGTGAAAGCCTTGAGGCCGGCTCGTCCTGCTTCCCGACTTGTTCGTCGAACAACTCGGTGAAAAACCGACAATCATTGCAAAAAATGGTCGGGTTTGTGATAATCAGATTGCATGGTCCAGGGCTGTCCAGGAAGTGGTGCTCTAGAGTCAACGCGAACTATTCATGGAACTCCTCATTGCGATGAACATTTCCCTGAGAACGTCCTTCTTCGGCAAAATCTACTACAGCCTGCTGCAAAGATTTGTTTTGCCGCATCTTGCGAAATTTGGTCTCACCCCCGGGCAGTTGACGTTCACCGGCCTTTTCCTCGCCGCGATGGTGCCTCCGGGGTTTCTTGTGCACCCCGCGATCGGAGTGGTGATGATGACGGCCTCGGGCCTGGCCGATTCCCTGGACGGGCTCCTCGCCAGGACCCAGGGGAGCGCATCCAGGCAGGGGGCCTTCCTTGATTCCACCCTGGACCGCCTGGCGGATTTCTTTTTCCTCCTGGGTTTCTGGGTTCTGTGCCTGCCTTTCCCCAGGCAGCGCCTCGTGACGGTCCTCTTCATGGCGGCCGTTCTGTCCACTTTTCTGATAAGCTATGTCAAGGCCCGCGGCGAGGCCCTGGGGGTCGAATGCCGGGTGGGGTTCATGGAAAGGGGCGTGAGGGTTGTCTATTTGCTGGCCTGGGCGATTCTGGCGGTTTCCCTGAGAGACCCCCGGTTTGTCCTCTGGTCGGGGCTGATCTGTTATATCGGCTTGACTGCGTGGACTGTCATTCATAGAGTTATCCATATACATAACAGCTTAGCCTGTTCCGATATCAATAAAGAATTATGAGCCTGGAGTGAATATTTTGTAAAAAGGGTGAGAAGTTTGGGATACTTTGGGAGGATTCCTTAGAGGAGGGTTTCTCGTTGAATGAGAGAAACCTTTTGACCAACCGCCTGCATCCCCGGCAAGAAGCGACTTGTCCTGCGATTGCCCGTGCGGGTTTGACAGCCAAAGGAGATACAAAGGAATGGGCAAGATCAAAATCGCGGTCGTAGGTATCGGAAACTGTGCCAGCGCTCTGATTCAGGGGCTTCACTATTACGCGGGTCCGAAAAAAGAGGACGTCATCGGTCTGATGCACTGGCAGATCGGTGGGTATACGCCCGAAGACATCGAAGTCGCATGCGCCTTTGATATCGACAAGAGAAAGGTGGGTCGGGACGTGGCCACGGCCATCTTTGCCAAGCCCAACTGCACGACCGTGTTTTACGACTCGGTGCCCGCGGCCGGGACACTGGTGCAAATGGGCAGGGTCTTGGACGGCGTCTCGGACCACATGAAAAATCATCCCCAACACCGCACCTTTTTACCGGCTGATGACCCTGAACCGGACAAGGCCCAAGTGATCAGGATTCTCAAGGAGACCGGCGCCCAGGTGATGCTGAATTACCTCCCGGTGGGCTCCGAGGAGGCCACCGCCTTCTATGCCGATTGCGCCCTGGAGGCCGGGCTCGCCCTTGTGAACAACATCCCCGTGTTCATCGCCAGCAATCCGGAGTGGGCCGCCCGTTTCGCCAGGAAAAATCTGCCCCTGATCGGCGACGACATCAAGTCGCAGCTGGGGGCCACCATTGTCCACAGGGTTTTGATGGACCTTTTCAAGAAACGGGGGGTAAAGGTGGGGCGCACTTATCAGCTCAACACCGGCGGGAACACGGACTTCTTGAACATGCTCAACCGTCACAGGCTCTCCTCCAAGAAGAAGTCCAAGACCGAGTCCGTTCAATCCGTCATGTCCAAGCGTCTGGACGACGACAACATCCACATCGGGCCCAGCGACTACGTCCCCTGGCAGAATGACAACAAGGTGGCCTTTATCCGCATAGAAGGCCGTTTGTTCGGCGATATCCCGATGAACCTGGAGCTGCGCCTCTCCGTGGAGGATTCGCCCAATTCCGCGGGTGTGGCCATCGACGCCATCCGCTGTGTCAAACTGGCCCTGGACCGGGGCGTCGGCGGGGTTCTGGATGCCCCTTCGGCGTATTTCTGCAAGCACCCGCGCTACCAGCACCCGGACGACGAGGCCTATCAAATGGTGGAGGCTTTTATCAAAAACCCTTCCGTGTAGAAAGGCTTGAAAGGCATCGCCACGGCTGCAACCGTCAACAGCCGCCAGGCCGGGAGATTTGGGAGCGAAGGAACCCATGCGCCTCCGGGGCAATCATTTCGCTGTCGGACGTTCGCTGCCCGACGTTCGACGTCCATCAAGCACCTTCCTCAGTGTGGCGGAGAGTTCGGATATGTTGAAGGGCTTTTGGATGAAAGCGTTGCAGCCCTTTCGCATGACGTTTTCGGCCTGACCGTTCAATGAGAAGCCGCTCGAGAGGATCACCGGCATGTCGCTGTCCATCTCCCTCAGACGGTCGAATGTCCTGCGGCCGTCCATGCCGGGCATGATGAGGTCGAGTATGACCAGGTCTATCGTTTCCCGGGTGTTGTGCAGAACTTCAAGGGCCTTTTGCCCCCCTTCGGCGGTGAGAACGCGGTAGCCCAGCTTCCGCAGCATGGCGCTGCCCACCTTGAGGATCATGTCCTCGTCGTCCACCAGGAGAACGGTCTCCCATCCCCTGACGGGCGAGCCTTCCATCGGGGCCTCCGGTTTCACCTCTCTGTCCGACAGGGGCAGATAAACATTGAAAGTGGCCCCCTGCCCCGGTTCGCTGTAGACGGTGATCATGCCGTGATGGTTCTTGATGATCCCGTAGGCCGAAGCCAGTCCCAGACCGGTGCCCCGACCCTTGGCCTTTGTGGAAAAAAAAGGATCGAAAATCCGCTGACGGGTGGCGTCACTCATTCCGATGCCGGTGTCCGTGACGGAAATCATGGCATAGACTCCGGGATCCACTTGATGGGGCCTGGAGCCGTCCTCGTCGAGTGCGACGGTCCTGGTCTCCAGGTACAAGGCGCCGCCGTCGGGCATGGCCTGCCAGGCGTTCACAAACATGTTCAAGAGGACCTGCTCGATCTGTCGCCGGTCCGCCTCCACAACCAGCGGCGCCTCCTGGGTCTTGATCTGGATCTGAATCTGCTTGCGGGTGCGCCCGAACATGTTCGCGTTGTTGACCAGCAGCTCGTTGAGGTCCGTGGGTTTGACCTCGTACTTGCCCCCCCGCGCGAACCCCAGGAGCTGTTTGGTCAGGTCCGTTGCGCTCCTGACGTACTCCTCGATGGCGCTGATGTGTTCCCGGTGGGGGTGGGATGCGTTCAGATCCATGCCCACAAGGGATGCCCGGCCCTGGATCCCCATGAGCAGGTTGTTGAAGTCGTGGGCGACCCCGCCCGCAAGCGTGCCGATGGCCTCGAATTTCTGGGCCTGCTGGAGCTGTTGTTCGAGTTTTCTCTTGTCCGTGATGTCTTCGTAGATGACAAACCGATCCCGGTTTTCGAGCTCCACCGTTCTGAAAAGGACCTGTTTCAGCGAGCCGTCCTTGCAGGCAACCTGAAAGGTCCATTGCGCGTTCTGTTCGGTTTCGCCTCGACGGGTTTCCTCCAACCAGCTCTTGATGACCGTCCCCCGGTGACTCTTGTCGGGGAAGGCCTTTTTGAACCACTCCTTGCCTGTGGGCACGTCCGCCAGGGAATATCCGAACATGTTCGTGAATTCCGGATTGATGTATTTGTAGCGGCCGTCCTTCCCGACCACGGAGATGCCGAGAGGGCATTTCTCAACCAGCGCGCGGTACTTGCTTTCGCTCTCGCGCAGGGCGGCCTCGGCTTGCACCCGGTCCGTGATGTTGGTGTAGACGGCGACAACACCCTGGAGCCGGCCTTCGACAACGATCGGGGACCCGGCCGCGATCACGTGGAGGGGGGTGCCGTCTTTTCTGTACCGAATGGTCTCCAAAGCTTCCATCCTTTGACCGGAGAGGACGTGCCGCGTGTTCCGGGATGCTTCTCCGTGAGCGTCTCCCCGGGCCACAAGGTCGTCCAGGTTGATCCCCACGGCTTCCTCGGGCGTGAAGCCGAACATCTTGACGGCGCCTGGATTCCAGTCTATGACCCGGTGATCCGAGTCCAGGGTGACGATGGCGTCCGGTGCGTGGTAGAGGACCGACTCGAGAAACTGCTTGCGTTGGATGTTCTCCTGTTGCGTGAGCACGTGTTCGCTGATGTCCCGAACGTACTCGACCACCATCGAGACCCTTCCTTTTTCGTCGTGAATGGGAAAGGCGCGCACCTCCCTGGGCCGGCCGTCGGCGGGGTTCACCATCTCCCTTTCGACTATCTCGCCGGACTCAAAGACCGGCAGGGCGCTGCAGTCCTCGCACGGGGCGTGGAGGAGTTTGAAGCGGCCGTAGCAGGTCCGGCTGTCTGTGTGTGGAGAGGCCTTGACCAGATCATGCCCCTTGTCGTTGCTGAAGAGGATGTTGAAATCCCTGTCCACGACCACCAGGAGGTCTGGCACTGCGTGGAGGATACTCTGGAGAAGATTGTGGGATTGGGTCAATTGATCGGCCTGCTCGGTCAGCCGATGGTGCAGGAGGGCATTTTTCAAGGCGATGGCTATGTGAGAACCGATGCTCTTGAGGACCGCTTCGTGCCTGGAGAAGTCCCGGGGGCTCCGGGAAGCCATCCCAAGGACACCTTCCAGTTCCCCGGATACCATGAGAGGTATTGCGGAAAAGGATCGGAACCCGGCTTCTTTGCAGTCATCCAGGGTGCAGCGCGGGTCGGATCGGATGTCCGTTGAGTGAACCGCCTTGCCATCCCGGGCGGTCAATCCGCACAGGCACCGGTCCATGCACCTGGAATCGGGGGACGCGCCCCTGAAATCGGGATTGAAAGGCCGTTTCCCAAGCGGGGACAATCGGTCTCCATCCCGGCAGTAAATGACCACCAGGTCCGGATTGAGAAAATCCAGAATCCCCTGGGCCGCCACATCCACGATCTCCTCCATGGAGACTCGCTCGGCCAGTTGAGAGGCCATTTGGTGGATGACGGACAACTCGCTTTCCAGAAGGGCGGGTTTAGCGGAAGGCGTTTCATTCATGGACGTGACATGCCTTTCGTTTTGAAGTGACCCGGCGGGACAAGGCCTGCTTTGAGAGGCAATCATAGATGAACGGGCCTCAGCGAGTCAAGAGTGCATGGGGCAGGACCCTCCGGTTGAGATAGATCTCCTGATTGACAGGTGCCGGCTGGACGTGCACAATCGCCCCCTGCGGGGGGCGAAGGCCGCTGGATCCCGGCCTTCCGGGGGCCGTGCTTCAGGGTATGTTTTTTGCATGTATTGATGTGTCCAGCGGAAAGGGAGAACAGGCCGCCAGGCCCGGCGAAATAATCGGTTCCGATCACATTTTTCGAAGAGGAGACGACATGACCTATTCAGTGAGCCCGGACGGTGAAGAGTTCCGCCTGCCGGAAGATGAAGACTATTCCAGGGAATACGAAAGACTCCAAGCCCTGGCCCGGGAGCAGCGTGACATGGGCAGGGAGATCGTGGTTGTCATGGGTCTGGGTTTTGTGGGCGCGGTCATGGCCGGGGTCGTCGCGGACAGCGAGGATCCGGAGACCGGCCGGCCGAGCAAGTTCGTCATCGGCATGCAGCGACCCAGCCCCCGGAGCTTCTGGAAGATACCCCTTTTCAATCGGGGGATCTCTCCGGTCAAGGCGGAGGACCCTGAAGTGGTGCCCCTCATCGCACGGTGTGTGAACGAGAAAGGGACCATGACGGCCACCTACACCTACGACGCCCTCAAGCTGGCCGATGTCCTGGTGGTGGACGTCCAGTGCGACTTCCTGAAGGAGGAGCTCGGAAACCTGCGGAGCGGTTTCGCGGACATCAGCGCCCTCGAGGAGAGCTACAAGATCATCGGAAAAAAGATAAAACCCGAATGCCTGGTGCTCACCGAAACAACGGTCCCTCCGGGGACCACGGAGTATGTGGCCTACCCCATCATCAGAAAGGCCTTCAAGAAGCGGGGGATCGAGAAAGAGCCCCTCCTCGCCCACAGCTTCGAGCGGGTCATGCCCGGGAGGGAGTACGTGCGTTCCGTGAGGGACTTCTGGAGGGTGTGCAGCGGAATCAACCTTGAGAGCCGGGAGAGGGTGACGCGATTTCTCTCGGAGGTGCTCAACGTGGAGGATTACCCCCTGACCGTCCTGGACCGCCCCCTGGAGAGCGAGACCTGCAAGATCGTGGAGAACAGCTACAGGGCCACCACACTGGCCTTCCTGCATGAGTGGAGCCTTTTCGCGGAGACGAACGGCGTGGACCTGATAAAGGTCATCGACGCCATAAGGGTCCGCCCCACCCACAACAACATCATCTTCCCGGGCCCAGGCATCGGGGGGTACTGCCTCCCAAAGGACGGGGGGCTCGGGTTGTGGGCCTACAAGCACCTCCTGGGTTTTGAAAACGACATTTTTCAGATCACCCCCATGGCCATCAACATCAACGACACCAGGGCCCTCCACGCGGCGCAGCTCGTGAGGGACGCCCTCCGGAACATGGGGCAAATCGTGGCGGCCTCCGAGGTTGCGGTCCTGGGGGCCTCCTACAGGGAGGACGTGGGGGACACGCGCTACAGCGGCTCGGAGATACTCGTGCGCAAGCTCACTGAAATGGGGGCTGAAATCCGTGCCCACGACCCATATGTCAGGCACTGGTGGGAGCTTGAAAACCAGTCTTCGTACCCGGCGAGCGGGACGAGCTGGGCGAGGTTCTTCAGGAATCAGGAGCACCTGGATGAATTCTCCATGACCCCCACCCTGGAGGATGCCTTGAGGGACGCGGACGCGGTGGTCTTCGCGGTCCGCCACAAGGAGTACATGGGCATGGCCCCCGAACGCGTTGTGGAGATGGCGGGCGGGCCGGTCGCCGTGGTGGACTGCTTCGGCATGCTGGACGACGCAAGGATCGAGAGGTACTTCGAACTGGGGTGCGAGGTGAAGGGGTTGGGCCGCGGCCACATCAACCGGATAAAGGATCGGGTGAGGAAAAAACGCCTTTCCGCCGACTGAGCCTTCTCACGGCCCGCGCCGGGGCTTGTGGACCGTATCCTCCTGTGTGTCCAGGGAAAAATGGCCTTGACACCCGGGGTGCGATACCCTATGATGCCCATGCTTGGTTGTGGGGTGTTTCTATTTGGAATAATTGGGTTTTTCATTCTTTTTCCATGAAACATTTATCGGAGGGGAGGACTGGGTATGAAAGGAAAAGCATTACGACGGGGACTCATTTTGGGTCTTGCACTGGTATTCTGCATGACCACGGGCGTGCTGGCCGCGGACACCATCCGGATCGGCGTGGCAAGCCCTTTTACAGGTGATCTGGCTGCCTACGGGGACAACATCAAGGCCGGCGTCTCCCTGAAGCTCAAGGAAATCAACGGGGCGGGCGGCATCAACGGCAAGAAGATCGAGCTCGTCTGGGGTGACGATCTGTGCCAGCCCAAAGAGGCGGGGACGGTTGCCTCCAAGTTCGCGAACGACAAGAGCATCGTGGCCGTGATCGGCCATCTCTGCTCCTCGGCGACCCTGGCCGGCATGCCCATCTATGTCAGGGCAAAAATGCCTGTCATCAGCCCCACGTCCACCAACCCCACCATTGGGGAGGTCGGCAAGGGCTGGTTTTTCAGGAACTGCTACACCGACGACTTTCAGGGCAAGTACCTTGCCTCCTACGTGGTCAAGGACCTCCTCGGGCTCAAGCGGGTGGCCATTTTTTATGAGAACAACGACTACGCCATCGGTCTGAAGGACAGCTTCACGGCCGGTGCCCAGGCAGCCGGCCTGGCGGTCACCGGCGCGGAGGCCTACGTGGCCAAGACCACGGACTTCACCCCTCAGCTCACGAAACTCCTCAAGGACAAGCCCGATACAATCTTCCTCTGCGGGTACCACCCCGAAGGCGCGCTCATTGCCGGGCAGGCCCGCAAGCTGGGATTCAACGGACCGCTCTTCGGCGCGGACGGTCTGGACAACATCGACTACATCAAAATCGGTGGGGAAGCCGCCAACAACACCTACATGACGGTCCCCTTCCTGGCAGCCGCCGGCGGCCCGGCCGCGAAGCAATTTGCCGACAACTTCAAGGCGGAGACCGGCAGGGAAGTCGACTGGATGAGCGCCAATGCCTACGACTGCCTCGCCATCCTGGCCGATGTCATTGCCAAGGCAGGCGAGGATCGGGAAAAGATCAGGGCGGGGCTGGCCGCAATGAGCTCGGCCGAAAACGGGTTTGACGGTGTCACCGGACTGACCTACTTCAACGAGGTCGGCGACTGCTCCAAACCCGCCTTTGTCAAGAAGGTCGAGGGCGGAGAGTTCGTGACCGCGGAAAAATAGGGCACTGCCACCGCGTAAGCTTAGAGGCGCCGCTTCATGAGGCGGCGCCTCTGTTTTCCCACAGGAGAGGCGCCCTTTGTTCACACAGCAGCTAGTAAATGGTCTAACCATTGGAGGGATCTACGCGCTCATCGCCGTGGGCTACACCATGGTCTACGGCGTGATCCAGCTGATCAACTTCGCCCACGGCGAGATCTACATGCTGGGGGCCTTCTTTTCCGTGACCTTCATCATCATCCTGGGAATGCCGTTTTACCTGGCCTTTGTCCTGGCAATGGTCTGCGGGGCCGTCTGCGGCATGCTCCTCGACAGGATCGCCTACAAGCCGCTCAGGCAGTCCCCAAGGCTTGCGTGCCTCATCACGGCCATCGGCATGTCCATTTTTCTCCAGAACCTCGCAATGCTCATCTGGGGTTCGAGGCCCAGGCCCTTTCCAAGCACCGCCCTGCCCGCCTACTTCAACAAGACGTGGCACTTCGAATCCTTCAGTATCACAGGTTTCCATCTCTTTATTTTTTCGATCACCATCATCATGATGGTGGGCTTGAATCTGCTCATCAAGAAAACCCGGTTCGGCAAGGCCATGCGGGCGGTCGCCCAGAACAAGACCATGGCGGCCCTCGCCGGGATCAACGTCAACAGGGTCATCACCCTGACCTTCGCCGTGGCGGGGGCCATGGGGGCGGCCGCCGGGCTCATGGTGGGGGCCTACTACAACTCCATCTACCCCACAATGGGGTACCTGGCGGGGGTCAAGGCCTTTGCCGCGGCCGTGCTCGGGGGGATCGGCTCCGTGCCCGGGGCCATGCTGGGCGGCATCGTCCTGGGGATCGCCGAGGCCATGGGCGCGGGGTACCTGAGCTCCCTCTACCGGGACGGCATCTCCTACGCGGTCATGATCATCGTCATCATATTCATCCCGGCGGGCTTTTTCGGTGTTCTCATCAAGGAGACCAAGAAGAGTATATAGATGGGAAAAACAGACATCTCCAGCATGAAAAACGCAACGAAGCTCAAGATCGCCCTGCTCATCCTGGCGCTTGTCCTCCCGGCCTTCCCGTTTGTTTCCCAGTATCTCCTCCACGTGATCATCCTCATCTACCTCTACATGATACTGGCCCTGGGCCTGAACATCATCCCGGGCTTCAACGGGCTCCTGGACCTGGGGTTCGTGGGGTTTTACGGGATCGGCGCCTACACGTCCGGCCTCCTCACCATTCACTTCGGCCTGTCCTACTGGCTCATCATCCCCTTTGCTTTCCTGAACGGGGCCTTGTGGGGCGTGCTCCTGGGGGCGCCCACCCTGAGGCTGACGGGGGACTACTTCGCCATCGTGACCTTCGGCTTTTCCGAGCTCGTGGTGCTGTTTCTGACCAACGAGATCTGGCTCACGAGGGGGCCGCTCGGGCTTCCGGGGATCGCCCCGCCCAGCGTGGACCTCTCCTGGCTCGGGGGGCCAGTCCTGGAATTCCAGGGGGAACTGCCCTACTATTACCTGGCCATCGTCATGGTTCTGGTCACGGTGTTCGTCATGCACCGGATTCAGGATTCCAGGCTCGGGCGCGCCTGGTTCGCCATACGGGACGACGAGGTGGCGGCGGTTTCCTGCGGCATAAACCTCCTGACCTACAAGGTCATCGCCTTCGGCATCAGCGCGGCCTTCGGGGCCCTGGGCGGGAGCTTCTTCGCCCGTTGGGTGACCTTCCTCTCCCCGGACATGTTCAAGTTCTGGGAGTCCTTCCTGGTCCTCTGCATGGTGGTCCTGGGCGGCATGGGAAACATATGGGGCGTCATGCTGGGAGCCGCGATACTCGTCTCCCTGAGCGAGATCCTGCGGGAGGTCCTCTCCGCCTTCGGCCTGCCGGTGGAGATAAGGTTTCTCGCCTTCGGCCTGATCATGGTCCTGGTGATGCGCTACAGGCCCGCGGGCATGCTGCCCATTCCCGCCGTGGCCGCGCAGATGAGGGCGGGGAAGGTCAGGCGTAGAAAGATCAAACCAGCAGCGGGTGCATGAGATGACACCGATTCTCGACATCGACAATCTCTCGAAGAATTTCGGGGGGCTCCGGGCCCTCCAGGACATCTCCTTTGAGATCAAGCGAAACGAAATACTCGGTCTCATCGGCCCCAACGGGGCCGGAAAGACCACCCTGTTCAACTGCGTGGCCGGTATCGAGAGGCCCTCGGCCGGTACCATCCTGTTCACCCCCAACGGCAAGCAGGAGTCCATCGGGGGCAAGAAACCCGAAAAGGTCACCGCCCTCGGCATCGCCCGGACGTTCCAGAACATACGTCTCTTCGACAATCTCACCGTCCTTGACAACGTGAAGATCGGCCGTCACTGTCGTTTCAGGAGCAACGTCTTCGGGGCGGTCCTGAAGACGCCCTCCCAGAGGCGGGAGGAGAAGGAGATCGCCGACAGCGCCAACGAGACGCTCGATTTCGTGGGGCTTCACGGCAGGGGAGAAGAGATTGCAAGCTCCATGGCATACGGGGATCAGCGCCGGCTCGAGATCGCGCGGGCCCTTGCCACCGACCCCAAGCTTCTCATGCTGGACGAACCCGCCGCCGGGATGAATCCCCAGGAGGCCCGCGCCTTGATGGATCTCATCCACAGGATCCGGGACAAGGGCATCACGGTTCTTCTGATCGAGCACGACATGAAGGTGGTCATGGGGGTCTGCGAAAGGGTTGTGGTGATCAATTACGGTCAGATGCTGACCACCGGCCTGCCCAAGGAGGTCCAGAACGACCCCAAGGTGATCGAGGCCTATCTCGGAACGGGGGCGTTCAATGCTTCTTGAGTTGGAAGACGTCAAGACTTACTACGGAAACATTCGGGCCCTCAAGGGAATCAGCATGACGGTGGATGAGGGCGAGATCGTCTGCCTCATCGGCGCCAACGGCGCGGGGAAATCCACAACCCTCATGACCATCAGCGGGGTCCTGATACCCCAGGAAGGCGATATCCTTTACCGGGGTCGGTCCATCGCCGGCGTGCGGGCGGACAACATCGTACAGCTGGGAGTCTGCCAGGTGCCCGAGGGCCGCATGATCTTCCCCCTGCTGACGGTGGCGGAAAATCTGGATCTGGGCGCCTACCTCCGCAAGGACGGCGACGGCGTCCGGGAGGACCTTGAGAGAGTCTATCACCTTTTCCCGGTCCTCAAGGAACGCCGTAAACAGCACGGCGGGACCCTCTCGGGCGGGGAGCAGCAGATGCTCGCCATCGGCCGGGCCCTCATGAGCCGCCCCAAGCTCCTGCTCCTGGACGAGCCTTCCCTGGGGCTTGCGCCCATCGTGGTGGACTCCATCTTCGAGATCATCCAACGAATCAACAAGCAGGGAACCACCATCCTCCTGGTGGAACAGAATGCCCAGATAGCGCTCCAGATCTCGAGCCGGGGCTATGTCCTGGAAACGGGGATCATCGCCCTGGCGGACACCTCCGCCAACCTCCTGGCCAATGAAAAGGTCAGAACGGCTTATCTGGGGGAGTGATCACAAAATTGGCGCTTTTCCGCAATCTTCGCGAGCTTGACGGCATGTCGTCTGATGTCTAAAAGATAGAACCACTGAGGACACAGAGAAATACACCCCCAAAACCGCTCGTGGACGGGTGCGGGCCCTGTTTTTTCAAAGATCTGACCAAACCCGGAGAGAAGCCATGAAACCCCTAGAAGGCATTCGCGTCCTGGAAATGGCGGGTCTTGCCCCCTCCCCTTTCTGCGGCATGATACTTGCCGATTTCGGGGCAAAGGTCACCCTTGTGGATCGCCCCACGGCCGGGTCCCCTGAAATTCCCAACGTCATGTCGAAGAATCCCTTTGACAGGGGAAAACGGTCCGTAAGGATCGATCTCAAGGATCCCCGGGGATCGGACCTCGTGCGGTCGATGATCGAAAGGGCGGATGTCCTGCTGGAGCCCTTCAGACCCGGGGTCATGGAGAAGCTGGGCCTCGGCCCGGCCGAAGCCCTCGCCCTGAACCCCCGCCTGGTCTATGCCCGCCTCACCGGTTGGGGCCAGGACGGCCCGTATGCGTCCACGGCGGGTCATGACATCAACTACATCGCCCTTTCCGGCGCGCTCTCCCTGTGCAGGAGAAAAGGCGAGGCCCCCCTGCCGCCGTCCAACATCCTGGGCGACTTTGCCGCCGGAGGCCTCTTGTGCGCCCTGGGGATACTCATGGCCCTCTTTTCCAGGGAACGCACAGGCAAGGGTCAGGTCGTGGACGCTGCCATGGTGGACGGCGCCTCCTACCTCTGCACGCAGTTTTACGGCCTGCTCGCCAACGGGCTCATGGACCTGGACATCGGGTCCAACATGCTGGACGGGGGACCGCACTACTACCAGACATACGAGACCTCGGACGGGAAGTTCGTGGCCGTGGGGGCCATTGAGGAGAGGTTTTACAGGGAGCTTCTCGACGGCCTGGGTCTCGCCTCCAGGGACCTCCCCGAAAAAAACGACGAATCCCAGTGGCCCGCCATGAAGGCGATGTTTCAGGATGCTTTTCGGAAGAGGACAAGGGACGAGTGGACCCGCATCTTCGAGGGCCGGGACGCGTGTGTCGCGCCTGTCCTGGGCCTGGACGAGGTGGCCGCCCATCCCCACAACAAGGCCCGGGGCCTCCTGACCCGCCTGGACGCCATGGAACAGCCCGTGCCGGCACCCAGGCTTTCCCGGACGCCCGGAAGCGCGGAGACGCCCGGCACGCCCCGCGGCACGGAAACCAGGGCCGTGCTCCGGGAGCTCGGGGTCGACGCCGCGGAGCTGGACTCGCTTTTCCGAGACGGGGTCGTGGAATGATCACCGGCGGTCCATCGAGTGAAATCCACTCCCCGGTCGGCGGAAAAGACACCCGACCCTGTGGATCGAATGGTGCGGTTCCATGAAAATCCTCCTGGTCTATCCCCATGTCCTCCACGAGCGCGTGAACGAAGAGGACGTGTCCGTTCCCCCCATTGGGATCTATTATGTGGGCGCGGTCCTCAAGGAGGCCGGGCACGAGGTGGAGATCCTCAACACGCACCCTCTGAAAAACCGGCCCGGCCAGATAGAGAGGGTCGTGAGGGACTGGAGACCTGAACTCGTCGGTTTTTCGGTGCTCCACGCCAATCGGTGGGGGGCCGTGGACATTGCCCGCATGATCAAGCGGGTGCTCCCTCGGGTCCATGTCGTTTTCGGGGGGATCGGGGCGACCTCTCTATGGGACCAGCTCCTCCGGGATGTTCCGGATCTGGACTATGTGGTCCTGGGGGAGGGGGAGAGGACCTTCCTCGAGCTGGCAAACTCCCTGGAAAGCGGACGTACGGACGGACTGGAGTTTATCAAGGGCCTCGCCTTCCGCAGGGGCGGGGAGCCTTTCGACACCGGCGGCGCCCCTCCCATAGGGGATCTGGACTCACTGCCCAACCCGGCCCGCTATTTCACATACAACCATGTGGCCGCCACCCGGGGCTGCGCCATGAAGTGCTCCTTTTGCGGGTCTCCCGAATTCTGGGGGAGGGAGGTGCGGGCACACTCCCCCGAATACTTTGTGGAGCAGCTGGAACTCCTCTACCAAAAAGGCGTCCGGTTCTTCTATTTCTCCGACGACACCTTCACCGCCGACCGCCGCAGGGTCCTCGCCATTGCACGGCTGATCCTGGAAAAGGGGCTTCGGATCACCTGGTTCGCCATCGCCCGGGTGGATCACGTGGACGAGGAGATGCTGCGCTGGATGCGGCGGGCGGGCTGTATCCAGATCAGTTATGGGGTCGAGAGCGGATCCCCGGAAGTTCGAAAGAGGCTGGGCAAGCCTCTCCGGGAAGAGACCATTGTCAAGGCGTTTTCCATGACCGCCCGGGCGGGGATCCTGCCGAGGGCCTATTTCATCTATGGCTGCCCCGGCGAGACGGACGCATCCATTGAGGAGACCCTGGCCCTCATAAGGAAGATCCGGCCCCTGGCGGCGATTTTTTACATCCTCGAGATCTTTCCGGGAACCGCCCTCCACGATGAATTGGCGCGAGCCGGGAGGCTCGATCCCGGAGTCTGGCGGAAACGCCTGGAAAACATCTCCTATTTCGAGCTGGATCCGGCCATCGGCCGGGACAAGGTCGTTGCCTGGGGCAGGAGGCTCCGGGAGGGTTTTTACGGGGAACTTGGCCGAATCGCCCGAACCCTGGAAACCGAAGCGGGCTGTCCTGAGGATGCAGCGCTTTACGGAGACTTCCTGTCCAGGCTTGCCATGACCTTCAGCCACGGGGACTACTCGCGCGTAGAGGCTGTCCTGGAAAAGGAGAAGGTGGCGGAGACGCTCTATGAAAAAGCACTGGCATTGACCCCGGATCACAGGGCCTTTCTGGGGCTCTCCGTCCTGAAACAGAAACAGGGCGATCACGAGGGAGCGGTCCGTCTCCTGGAGCAGGGCCTGCGCCATTTCCCCGGCAGTGATCAACTCGGTGTGTGCCTCGGTCTGAGCCTCATGAACCTCGGCAGGCTCAGGACCGCCCTGGAGGTTTTCGAAGGGTTCCCGGATTCCGGGGAGGCCCGGGCGCGTGCGGAAAATTGCAGGGGTCTGCTTTCGGGGCAATCTACACCTTGAGGATCATGCCGTCCCATGCAATGCTCACGGCCATGTTCTCGTTGCCGCGAAGAAGACGGGCGAGCTTACGGGTGTCTTCGAGGAGGCGATCCAGTTCCTGGTCCGTGGAGTTCGGGTCCTGGTGGTACAGACACAGGTGCTTGACCTTGGCCTTCTTGGCCATTTCAACGCCCACGAGGTTGTTGGAGTGCCCCCAGTCCTCCTTGACGGTGACGGCGTCGGCGAAGGTGTACTGGGCGTCGAATATGAGGAGATCCGCCCCTTTGAAGAATTTTGTGAAGGGGGCCATGTCCTTTTCCCTCTCATTTTTGTGCTCGGCGTCCGTGGAGTATATGACGACCTTGCCTTTTCGCTTGAATCTGTAGCCGAAGGATTTCCCCGGGTGATTCTGCTCCATGGGGGTCACCTTGAATCCTTCGATCTCCGTTTCCACCCCCGGCTTCAACTGGACAAACCGAATGGTCGCATCCAGGCCCTTGAACTCCACGGGGAAGAAGGGAGCGCTCTGCTGCACCGAGAAAGCCTTTTTCAGGTTGGCGTGACACCCGTAGATGGTGATCTTGTTCCCCTTGACAAGGGCCGGGGTGAAAAATGGGAAGCCCTGAATGTGGTCCCAGTGGAGGTGGGAAAGGATCAGGTGAAAGTTTCGGGGCCTGTCCGGTTCGTAAAGGCCCATAACGTGGTTGCCGAAATCCCTCAGCCCGGTCCCTGCATCGCAGAGGATGAAGTGCTTTCCGTCACGGATCTCTATGCACGAGGTATTGGTCCCGTAGGTCGCCCTTTTCCAGAATGGCAGACGATCGTCCATGAATCTTTCCAGGTCCTCGCCGGGACGGAGACCCGCTTCGATCGCGGCCTCTAAGGCGCCTCGAACCTTTTCACGAACGTGCTGTGCTGAAAGAGAAGCGGGGAGCGACCCGCGGGTCCCCCAGAAACGCACTTCCATTCCTACCTCGCCATGTCAGGTTGGCCTTTCAATGGAAAATCAGGCGCCTCGCCCTTTCCGGTCCCGGTCCTCCACTGTTTTATCGCTGGCGGGTTCCTCCGCAATTTAATAAAACGGCGCCTTTTTGTCAAAACTTAAGCCAAAAATCCACGGTCAGGAAGGGACTCTGCCGCGGACGGGCCCGATCGCCAGGAGGTAGAGGAGTCCTGAGGTGGGGGCCAGTTTCAAGAGGTCCGCTGCTTCCAGGTCGTAAAAAGCGCCGATGCCGCAGCACCCGAGTCCCAATGCCGTGGCGGTCAAATAGACCCTTTGCCCCAGCCTGCCGGCGGCCATGAGAGCGTATCTGTACCCCCGGGGCCCCCAAGAGTTGCCCAGGATATCCAGGTTTGCCATGAAAAAAATGTGGAGCGCGGCGCCGGCAAGCCAGGCCTGATCAAGGGCGATCCGGGACATGGGCCCGGTGAAGGCCCCCTTCTCCACCAGGGCCGTTTCATGGGAATCGAGGTCGAAGAGGTAGTAGCCCGGGTGGACACCCTTCACCCGTTCCGCGAGGAACCCCACGGCGAGTGCGTGGGACGTCCGGGGCCCCGCTGCCCGGTCCCGGGCGGCACAGGCCGAGAGCCCCCCCAGGAGACAGGCCAGGGAGGATTGCGGGACGGACTCCTTGATGAAATTCCTGCTCGAACGCCGCGCCATGCAGGTCTCCGTGTACGGCTCGTCAGGGCACCGGGCATTCGGCGCAGGAAGCGGGGACCACGCGTCCGGGGACGGCCCGATGTGTTTCAGCATGGGGCGCTCGGGCGGGGCCGGATCCTCCCGGGGCGGGATCCCGGATTCGTGTATGGCGCGAAGGGTGGGGTAATCCACCTCCTGGGGGCTCACGCGGCAGGATTTCACAATGTCCGCGCTTAGCTCGGGGAACTCATTCGGCGCGGCGGGTGGACTTTCAGTTCCCAATTCCCGCCCGTGGATACAGACCACGGCCAGCGCAACCTCCTTCTTTTCGTCGAGCCCGAGAAATCTGCCGGCGGCAGGGTCGTCGAAATCCAGGAAAAAGGACCAGGGGAGGTTGAATGCCTCCAGGGCCATGAGGGCGTTTTCCAGCACGTGTCCCGTGTCCATCAGGTGATATCGGTAGGAACGCTCCCTGTACTTCCAGGCGCTCCTGAAAAAGACGGCGGTGAGAAAGATGGTCAATCTGGAGGATGCGCCTTTACCACTCCCGAGAACGGAGGAAACCGCGCCGGATGGATCCCCGGGGCGGAGGAGCCTCAAGGCCTGCTCCAGGGGCTCGAAGTGAAAAAGGCCGCTCGCGACCCCGGCAATGTTTTGACAGGCGATGTAGATTTCAGTGGGGTAGAGCGCCCCCGCGGAGGGCACGCTCCGAAGCATCTGCCCGCCGCCCCCGTGCCGGAGCACGGCGGTCGGGGCGCAGGTCAGGTGTAGGAGCCCCGCCAGGGCCTCGAGGCCGGCGAGGTTTTCGGGCTGAAAATCGGTTTGACTATTGATCAGGATTTCCGAGGCGGTCCGGTCCGGCAGGGTCGGTTCCGAGGGCAGGGGAACGGGTTCGATGCCCGGATAGCTTTTTGTCTGGGCGGGCTGGTTGGCCCAGTCCAGGTGGTGGGGCGTCATGGCGTGACGCCTGTAGCTGGTGAGTTCGTGGTAGGCCCTGGGTGTAAGCTTCACTGGATGACCCCACTGGAAACCCGCTTTCGAGGCTTTGTCACAATCATTTCCCCTCCAGGTCCTTTCGGCTTCTTCAGGCCAGGACCCGGATCATGAACGGCAGGGCAATGAACGTCCCGGCGGAACTCCCGATATTCGTGAAAACGACGACCAGCAGGATCCGGGTGATCTTGTTGCGCCAGAATCCCCTAACGGTGGTCAGGTCTTGCATGAGGTTCTCGAAATCCTTCACCTTGGGTTTCCCCAGAAAGGCTTCCACGATCCCCGCAACCCAACCGGCCGCCATCATCGGGTTCAGGGAGGTGATCGGCGAGGCGGCCACGGCCGTGAGGACCGTCAGGGGGTGGGCAAAGGCGATGAGGGCCCCGAGCCCCCCCAGAATCCCGTTGGCGAGGACCCAGTAAAGGATCAGGTCTTTACCGGCCTGGGGTCCCGCATAAAAAAATCCCGAGACGAAGATCCCCAGTATGAGCAAGGGCAGGCCCCATTTCACCAGACCTTTCCATTTCCCGCCCGGCGGGATCCGGTTCAAGGCATCAAGGTCCACGGGGGTCTGCCAGTTTTTCTTGATCCCCGGGACGTGTCCCGCCCCGACGACGGCCACGATTCTTGTGCCGGGGCCGTTCCGTATGCGCTCGGTCAGGTAAAGATCCCGTTCGTCGATGAGTATGGACCTGATCTCCGGCATGGATTCCCCAATCTCGTTCAAAAGGGACTCCAGAACGTCTTTTTTCTTGAGTTCCTCTATGTCCTCGGCGGTGAGATCGTCCAACTCGCCCGAAGAGACGAGGAGTTGGCCGAAGAGTTTGATCTTGCTCCACAAGCGCATGAGCCTCCAGGTCCTGGTCAGCGTGACCCGGATGTCCCGGTCGGCCAAGTGAACTGCCGCCCCCACTTCCTCGGCCGTCTTCACGGCCCGGAGCATCTCCTCCCCCGGGCGGACGCCCAGCCTCTGCCCGAGCTTCCGCTGAAAATAGGCGAGGACGAGGTTCATCAGGAGGACGAAGGATTTCTTCTGGCGAATGACCTTGATGAGATCCGTCTCCTCCCACTTGCTCTTCTGTACCAGGGCGTCGTACCTGGACTGGCAGATCTCCACGGCCACGGTGTCGGGCTTCTGTTCGCGGATCACATTTTCCACAAGGTCCGCGCTCTCCCTGGACACATGCGCTGTTCCTATCAGGACGATTTCCTTGTCTTCGTGAAAAAGGCGGTGCAGATCGGGGTTTTCATTGTCGGTCATGGACAGAGATCCTGGAGAAGAGTTGAGAATTTTTTGAAGCAATCCGGACTGTTTATGGATGGAAACTCTTAGCACACAAGGTCCAAGTTTCCAAGGACAAACCGCAGGGACGATTCTCGTCGATTTAAACAGCGGATGCCCTTGACTTTTAACCCTAATCAGTCGATAAAAGGGATAAAATTCTTTAAGAGTCCTATGAAAAAGGGGGGATGGCAATGCCAGCACACAATGAGAGTTCGGTTGCCGCTGTTTTCCAGAAGCAGGTGAAGAGGTACGGGAGCCGTGCCTGTGTGGGTTACAAGAAAGACGGCGCGTATCGGGAGATCTCCTGGGACGAGATGAATGAAAGGATAAGGTCCATGGGGTCTTACCTCATCTCGCTCGGCACGGAGCCGGGGCGGAACGTCGGGCTGTTTTCCCCCAATCGCTACGAATGGTGGGTGGCGGACCAGGCGATCCTTTCCATCGGGGCTGTGAACGTCCCCATTTATGCCACAAACAGCGCCGAAGAGGCCCTTTACATTCTGGAAAAGTCCGAGTGCCGTGTCTGTTTCGCGGGGAGCCGGGAGCACATGGAAAGGGTCCTGAAGGCGAGAAAATCCTACCCAGCCCTGGAACACATTATTGTCTTCGACGAAATCGAGGACAAGCCCGATGGGGTGGTCACATTTTCCGAGGCCCTGGAGAAGGGCGGGGCCGACAGGCGCGACGAGGAGATCGACCGGAGGCTCGGCCAAATCAAGCAGGAGGATCTGGCATCCATTCTCTACACTTCGGGAACCACCGGCCCGCCCAAGGGCGTGATGCTGAGTCACAAGAATTTCCTCTCCAATGTCAATCAGATCCTCCACGATTTCGACCACCTGCTCAACGATCAGGATGTCCTGCTGTCCTTTCTGCCCTTGTCCCACTCCCTGGAGAGGACCGCGGGGTACTACCTGGCCGTGGGCATTGGCGGCACCGTCTACTTCGCCCAGGACTTTTCCACCATACAGGAAAACATGATCGAGATCCGCCCCACCCTCATCGTGAGTGTGCCCAGGCTCTACGAGAAGATCCATTCAGGCATCCTGGCCAAGGTGGGCGAGGCCTCCCCGGTGAAACGGGCGCTCTTCAGCTGGGCCATCAAGGTGGCGAGAGACAACCTGCCCTATGTGTGCACGGCCAGGGAGAGGGCGGGTTTTCTCAAGACAAGGTTCAGCCTCGCCGACAAGATCATATTCTCCAAGCTCAAGGCGGCCCTCGGCATGGATCGCCTCAAGTTCGCCGTCTCCGGCGGAGGACCGCTCGCCGTCACGGACGCCGATTTTTTTCTGGGTATGGGGGTCATGATCCTTGAGGGCTTCGGGCTCACCGAGACGACCCCCGTGACCCACGTCAACAGGCCCGGCATCATCAAGCCCGGCACCGTGGGCCCGCCGGTGCTGGACACCGAGGTCAAGATCGCCGCGGACGGGGAGATCCTCATCCGCGGACCTCAAGTCATGCTCGGCTACTACAAGGACGAAGAGGCGACCCGCGAGGTGATGACAGAGGACGGGTTCTTCTGCACCGGGGATATCGGGTGCGTGGACGAAAACAACCGCCTCGCCATCACCGGCAGGAAAAAGGAGATCATCGTCACCTCCGGAGGCAAGAACATCTCCCCGCAGAACATCGAAAACGCCCTCAAGGGCTCCCGGTTCATCGAGCAGGTAGCCGTTGTCGGGGACGGGAGGAAATTCCTGTCGGCCCTGATCACCCCCAATTTCGAGGAACTCGACAAGTGGGCTCGCAAGGTGGGCATTCAACACAAGGACAGGGAAGAACTTGTCAAGGACCCGAAAGTGGAACACCTTTATGAAAAGGTGATTGCAAAATACATGAGGCCCTTCGCCAGGGTGGAGCAGATCCGCAAATTCTGCGTGCTTCCCCGGGAGTGGAGTCAGCAGACAGGGGAGCTCACGCCCACCCTGAAGTGCAAGCGCCGGATTATCGAGAACAAGTACTCGGAAGAGATCGAGTGCATGTACAGAGGTTAAAATAAAATTGGCCAAGAACAATTTGAGCGCAGCAGCAAGGAGAGTCATTCACTCATGGCACAACCGCCCAGGGAACCCGCACAGCATTTCATCCGAGCCATTATCTCCGAGGATGTGAAGAACGGCAAAAACGGGGGGCGAGTGCACACGCGTTTCCCCCCCGAGCCCAATGGATACCTCCACATAGGTCACGCAAAGTCGATCTGTCTGAACTTCGGGCTGGCCTCGGAGTTCGGCGGCAGGTGCAACCTGAGATTCGACGACACGAATCCGAGCAAGGAAGAGGTCGAGTATGTGGAGTCCATCAAGCAGGACGTGCGCTGGCTCGGTTTCGACTGGGAGGACAGGCTCTTTTTCGCGTCCGACTATTTCGACGCCCTTTACGGGTACGCGGTCCAGCTGATCAAGGACGGGTTGGCCTATGTTGACGGCCTGAGTGCCGAGGAGATCCGCGAGCACCGGGGGACCCTGAAGGAGCCGGGCAGGGAAAGTCCATACAGAAACAGAAGCGTGGAGGAGAACCTGGAGCTTTTCGAGGGCATGGCGGCCGGCACGTTCAAGGAAGGGGAGGTCGTGCTCAGGGCCAGGATCGACATGACCTCTCCGAACCTGAACATGCGGGACCCCGTGATGTACAGGGTCCTTCACGCATCACACCACCGGACGGGCGACAAATGGCACATCTACCCCATGTATGACTTCGCCCACGGCCTGTGCGATTCCATTGAAGGGATAACGCATTCCATCTGCACGCTGGAATTCGAGGACCACCGCCCCCTGTACGACTGGTTTCTGGAAAAACTGGGGGTGCACCACCCCCAGCAGATCGAATTCGCGCGCCTCAATCTGACCTACATGGTCATGAGCAAGAGAAAGCTCATGGAACTCGTGAGGGAGGGACGGGTGGACGGGTGGGACGACCCGAGAATGCCCACCTTGAGCGGCCTTCGAAGACGCGGGTACACCCCGGAGTCCATTCGGAACTTCTGCGACAGGATCGGGGTGGCCAAGAAGGCGAGCACGGTGGACATGGCACTCCTGGAGTACTGCATCCGGGAAGACCTGAACCGAACCGCGCCCAGGGTCCTGGGAGTCCTCCACCCGCTCCGGGTCGTGATCGAAAACTACCCGGAAGAGGAGGAGGAAGAGCTCGAGGCCGTGAACAATCCGGAGGACCCGTCCATGGGCACGCGGAAAATAACCTTCTCCCGTGTTCTTTACATCGAGGCGGACGACTTCAGGGAAGCCCCCCCAAAAAAGTTTTTCAGGCTGGCCCCGGGCAGGGAGGTCAGGCTTCGCTATGCCTATTTCATCACGTGCCAAGAGGTCGTCAAGGACGGGTCGACCGGCGAGATCCTGGAGCTTCGCTGCACCTACGATCCGGAGACCCGGGGGGGCGACGCCCCGGACGGCAGAAAGGTGAAGGGAACCATCCACTGGGTTTCGGCACGACACGCGGTGGAGGCCCAGGTGCGTCTCTATGACAGGCTTTTCCTCCACCCCAACCCAGACTCGGAAAAGGACGGCAGGGGCTTCAAGGACTTTTTGAACCCGTCCTCCCTGGAGGTCCTGGACCGGTGCCGTGTGGAACCCTGCCTCGGGGAGGCCCGGCCCGGCGACACTTTTCAGTTCGAGCGCCTTGGATATTTTTGCGTGGACTCCAGGGATTCCCTTCCGGAAAGGCCGGTCTTCAACAGGACGGTGACCCTGAGGGATTCCTGGGCCAGGATCGAACAGGCGCAGAAAGCCGCCAAGGAGTGAGGGCATGCGTTTGAGGGGGGCATCCATCCGCCGGGTTCGAAAAGGGGATCGAATGTGAACATCGGGGAGTGCTTGCGGATCCTGGAACTCACGGCGATCCCCTCGCCGGAGGAGGCCCATCGCGCCTACCGGGACCTGGTGCGCGTGTGGCACCCGGACAGATTTTCCGAGGACCCCAGGCTCAGGAAAAAAGCGGAAGACAAGGTCAAGGAGTTGAACGTCGCCTATGAAGGCTTGATGCATCACCTGGCTCATGGGGATTCCCGGGGGGGGCGGTCGGAGGCCGAGGACGCCTCGAGGGAAGAACCGCCCCTCAGCCATACGGAGGCAGCGTTTGAGTATGGGACGCGGAAGGTGCTGACGTTCTGGCATTCCCTGTCACAGGCATTCAAGGCCGCGGCCAAGGAAGCCCGCACGGAAAACAGAGACGGCAAGCCCCATTCATGAGGCGGGCCGTCCTCAGGCCGCCGCAAACCGCCCGGCGGAAAATACCTGACAAGCCGCCTTCCCCCCCCCGGAGCCCTCTTCCCCTCCAAATGCCTCCTTTACACCGGGGTGAAAATCCTTTAACTTCCTGTTCATGGAATACCTTCTGATAATACCGGCACTGGCGGTGCTGCTCCTGCTGTACCGGCGGGTGAAGCGAAAGACGCGCGACCGCGCGGACACTTACGTCTGCAATGTCTGTAATGAACGGGATTGCATCTGTGAGAAAGAGGCGGACGATTCGTCCCCCTGACGAGCACCGGGCGAATTTCACCACAGAGGACACGGGGATCACAGGAAATGGAAATGGAAAAATCACCGACGGCCCTTGTCAAGTACGAGTCCTCCCCGGAGTCCCTGCGGACGGCGCTGGAACTCTCCAGCGGGCTGGACGGCGTCAAGGGGAGTGACAGGGTGCTGATCAAGCCGAACCTGGTGGCCCTGGACGACTCCTTCCCCATGCCCCGCTACGGCGTGCTGACCACGACCCGTCTCGTCCAGGACATGGTGATTGTCTTGAAGGAACTGGGCGTCGACAGGATCACCATTGCCGAAGGGTCCTCCTACGGCAGAAATTACGGCGTTCCCACGGAGGGCATTTTCGAGGCCCTGGGATACCGGGCCCTGAAGGATCGTTATGGGGTGGAGTTGACGGACCTCCACAAGGACCCATTTACAAAAACGGCCTTTGGGGACGAAATCCTGGAGGTGTCCGAGCGGGTCCTCTCGACCGACTTCCTCATCAACATGCCGGTCATGAAAACCCACCTCCAGGCCGTGGTTTCCCTGGGTCTCAAGAACCTCAAGGGATGCATCTCCATGGAGTCCAGGAAGAAGTGTCACGCGTCGTCCGAATCCCTGGACCGGTACATCGCGGGCTACGTGGAGAAACTGCCCCCGGCCCTGACCGTGATAGACGGTGTGTACGGATTGGAAAAAGGCCCCTTTTATTACGGAAAGGCCGTGCGAATGGATGTTTTGGTGGCGTCCAGGGATGCCTTGTCCGCCGATGTGGCCGGTGCGGCCGTCATGGGTTACTTGCCCGAGGACATCCCCCACATCAGGATGTGCGCTGAAACCCGGGGTCGCGGAGCAGACCCCGCCGAGTTGAACCTGGTGGGGGAAAGGATCCAGGACGTCCGGAGGCCCCTCAGGTGGGACAACCCCTGGCGGACGGACAACACCGGCCCGATGGCATGGGACAGGATCGGCATCCGGGGCGTGTCCCTGCCGAAATATGACAAGACCCTGTGCACGGGGTGCTCGGCTCTCTACAACCCCATCCTGCTCCTCATCATGGCCGGATTCCGGGGGGAGCCCTTCAATGAGGTCGAGATCCTCACCGGAAAGGAAATGAGGCCTTCGGGTTCGGCTGAAAAGACCCTGCTGGTGGGGAACTGCATGATCAAGGAAAACCGCTCCTCCCCCGGGATCCGGGAGAAGGTCCTCCTGAGCGGCTGTCCCCCGTCCATGGAGGACCTCATGGACACCATGAAGGTGTGCGGCTTCCACGGGGGGGAGGAGGCGATCTCGGAATTCAAGAACGCCCTTGTCCAAAGGTACAAGGGCAAGCCGGAATTCGACGAATCCTTTTTCAGCGCCTCCTGAGGCGATTTCACGTTTCGAGCCCGCGGGCCCTTTTGTGACGGGCGGTGGGGGCCCTTGTTTTGCCTTGACTCGGGGAGTGCCTTTTGCTACTCAACCTATTGCGAAAATCCACAACAGATTTGATGATAAACCATTTGAAGTGATGAGGCGGCCGGTGCTTCGGATCCCGCCGAACATGCCGAAGAGCTTTTAGGAAAAACAAAATCATGGCCAAGAAACTTAGCAGGAAAGACCTCCTCAACAGCCCCGACGAATTCATGACTTTCAGCGATCGGGCCGTCGCCTTTGTGAAGGATCACGCACGGCAATTCGAGTTGGTCGGTATCGCCCTGGCGGTCCTTTGTGTAGTGTATCTCGGTATATCCTGGTACATGGGCTACATGGATAAAAAGGGACAGGAGGCCTACAACAAGGCCTTCCATGCCATGCGGCAAGCGGAGGCGGGCGTTGAAAAGGCCCAGGACCCGAAAGCACCCGTTGAGCTCTTTCAAGAGGTCGTCCGTGAGAACGGGATGTCCAAGGTCAGCGATCTGGCGCTGCCGCAATTGGCGTACCTGAAATTTCAGGAAGGGGATATCGATGAAGCCATTGGCCTTTACAGGGAGTTTCTGGAGGAGATCCCCGAGGGCTCCATTTACGGCTCCATGGCACGGCTTGCCCTTGTCTCCTGTTATGAGGCCAAAAAAGATTATGAAAAGGCCATAGAAGAACTCCAGCCCATGGTCCGAACGGACGACGCCTTCCTGAGGGAACAGGCCCTTGTGGCCCTTGTGAGGATGCACACTCTGAGCGGGAACCCTGAAGAGGCCGAAAAGGCCCTGGAATCTCTCGAAAAAGGTTACCCTGACTCGGCCTTCCTCCAGTTGTCGGAAAACTTGGTCCATTAAGACTCCTTCGTCGCCCCTCATTGATTCAGCCCGTGTCTCCCCTAGCGGCGTGTGCCCGGCTTCCGCAGCCGGGGGCCGTGTCGAGGGGGAGGGGAATTTTCTTGACAGGCTAAGAGGCTTAGACTACTGTCATTTTGTAGCTAAATTGTAGCTTCGGGGGGGCAGCCATGATCATCACGGAGATACTTGCCAGGAACGCCAGGATGTACGGAGACGAGGTGGCGCTCGTCGAGAGGGAACCTGCGAAGAACCTGAGACGTCACATCACCTGGAGGGAGTTCGACGAGCAGGCCAACAGGGTGGCAACCGCCTTGATGGCCAGGGGTATCGGAAAAGGGGACAAGGTCGTCCACCTGATGATGAACTGTCTGGAGTGGCTGCCCGCCTACTTCGGCATCCTCCGGACCGGGGCCTGGGCGGTTCCTCTCAATTTCCGCTTTTTGGCCGAGGACATCCAGTACTGTATTGACATCGCGGAAGGGAAGGCCCTGGTTTTCGGTGAGGAATTCATTGACAGGGTCAACGCCGTGCGCGACGGGATACCCTCCGTCAAGACCTCCGTTTTCGTGGGGCCCGATGAACTGAAACCCCACTACGCGGAGTTCTTTGAGAGTTTTCTTGAAAGCGGTCAAAGCGAGGACCCGGGAGTCCCCCTCTCGGTTCTGGACAACGCGGCCCTCTACTTCACGAGCGGGACCACGGGACAGCCAAAGCCCATTCTCCTGACCCACCGGAACCTCGAGTTTTCATGTGTTGTCGAAAACAGGCACCACAACCAGACCCACGCCGACAATTTCATCTGCATACCCCCGCTCTATCACACCGGGGCAAAGATGCACTGGTTCGGCAACTTCATCGTGGGCGCAAAGGCGGTCATCCTCAAGGGCATCAAGCCGGAGTGGATCCTCGAGGCCGTGTCCGAGGAAAAGGGGACCATCGTGTGGCTCCTGGTTCCCTGGGCCCAGGACATCCTCATCGCCATCGAGAACGGGGACGTGAAGCTTTCGGATTACAGGCTCGATCAGTGGCATCTCATGCACATCGGCGCGCAGCCGGTTCCCCCCAGCCTCATCAAGAACTGGAAAAAGGTCTTCCCTCACCACCAGTACGACACAAATTACGGTCTCAGCGAGACCACGGGCCCCGGATGCGTCCACCTGGGACTGGAGAACATGCACAAGGTTGGGGCCATCGGGGTGCCTGGCTTTGACTGGGAGTGCAAGATCGTGGATGAGAAACTCCAGGAGGTGCCCAAGGGGGAGCCCGGCGAGCTCATGGTCAAGGGGCCCTGTGTCATGAAGGAATATTACAAGAATCCCGAAGCCACCCAAAACACGCTCTATGACGGGTGGCTGCTGACGGGGGACATGGCACGGTTCGATGAGGACGGCTTCATATGGCTGGTGGATCGCAAGAAGGACGTCATCATCACGGGCGGGGAAAACATATTCCCCGTCGAAGTGGAAGAGTTCCTCATGGACAATGACAAGATCCAGGATGCCGCGGTCATCGGGATACCGGACGAGCGCCTGGGCGAGATCGCGGCGGCCATCATCAAGGTCAAACCCGGCAGGGAGATGACCCAGGAAGAGGCCCAGTCCTACTGCGAGGGACTGCCGCGATACAAGCGGCCTCGAAAGGTGTTCTTCGACGAGGTGCCGCGGAATCCCACCGGTAAAATTGAGAAGCCGAAGCTCCGTAAGAAATACGCGGGCATGGCCGAGAGTTTCAAACTGTAGGAGTGGAACCAAAATCACAGGGGCGCGTGCGCCTGTGGGCGAGCGGTATAATCCTAAAATCAGCAGGGGGTGAAGAATGCACAAACTACTTACCGACTCTCCAGGGAAAGAGATGTTACTTTTGGGCAACGAGGCAATTGCCCGGGGGGCCCTGGAAGCCGGCGTCTCTTTTGCAACGTGTTATCCGGGGACGCCCTCTTCCGAGATTCCCGAGCAGTTCTTCAGGATCAGCCAGGAAACCGATCTCTACTTCGAGTACTCCACCAACGAGAAGGTGGCCCTCGAGGTGGGGGCGGGCGCTGCCGAGTGCGGCCTGCGCACCATGGTGACCATGAAGCACGTGGGGCTCAATGTGGCGGCCGATCCTCTGATGACGCTCGCCTATGCGGGGGTCAAGGGCGGCATGGTGATTGTCAATGCGGACGACCCGTCGCTGTTTTCCAGCCAGAACGAGCAGGACAACCGTTACTATGCCAGGCTTTCGGGGCTTCCCATGCTCGAGCCCGCCACCACCCAGGAAATGAAGGACATGACCGTCGAGGCCTTCGAGCTTTCCGAGGAACTCGGTCTGCCGGTCATCCTGAGGACCACCACCCGGTTGAATCACGTGCGGGGTCCTGTGAAGCTGGGGGAGCTCAAGCCCTTCAAGACCAAGGGCGAATTCGTGAAGAACCCCTTCAAGCTCGTGACCGTGCCCGCGGTCTCGAGGGTCCTCCACAAGGAGCTTCTGGAAAAATATGACAAGGCGCTGGCCAAGTCCGAGGCGTGGCCCGAGAACCGGATCACGGGCGAAGGCGCGTGGGGCATCGTGGCAAACGGAGTGGGCGTCAATTACGCGAGGGACGCCGTCGCCGACCTGGGCATCGCCGACAAGGTCCGCTTCTTCCAGGTGGGTTGCTCCTGGCCGCTTCCAAAGCAAAAAATCGTCGACTTCCTGAAGAGCGTTGAGAAGGTCCTCGTCGTGGAGGAGCTCGAGCCCGTCATGGAGACCGATTTCAAGGCCCTTGCCCAGGAAAACGGCATCACTATTCCCATCAAGGGCAAGGGCGTGGGGGGACTTTCCAGACTGTACGAGTACGACCCCGGCATGGTCCGACAGGCTGTTGCCGATTACTTCGGCGTGCCCTCCAAGGGCAAAGCCGCGGTCGACCTTTCCGATCTGCCGGCCCTTCCGGGCAGGCCGCCGAACCTCTGCGCGGGCTGCCCTCATCGGGCGACCTACTATGCGGTCAAAAAGGTTTACGGGACCGAGACCATTTACCCCACGGACATCGGCTGCTACACGCTTGGTGTGCTCCCGCCCATTTCCATGGCCGACTTTGTCATCTGCATGGGGTCCTCCGTGAGCTCGGGATGCGGTATTTCCGAGGCGAGCGACCAGAAGGTCGTCTCCTTCATCGGCGACTCCACCTTCTTCCACTCGGGCATCACAGGGCTCATCGACGCGGTCCACAACAATCACAAGTTCACCCTGGTCATCCTGGACAACGGCACCACGGCCATGACCGGGCATCAACCCCACCCCAGCGTGAACGCGGAGCCTATGGGGGTCGAATTGACACAGGTCTCCATCGAGGATGTGGTCCGGGGCTGCGGGGTGAAGGACGTCCATGTTGTCAAACCCTACAAGCTGAACAAGACCATCGAGGCCGTCAAGGCATCCATGGAGTATGATGGGATCTCGGTGATCATCTCCGAGGAGCTGTGTCCGCTCTTTGCCAAGGCGACCAAGCAGTTTCGAAAGGCGAAGCCGTTCCAGGTGAACCTGGAAAAATGCAAGGACCACAGGGACTGTATCAATCTGCTCGCCTGCCCTGCCATGTACCTGAAGGAGGAGAGGGTCTACATCGACAAGAATCTCTGCATCGGGTGCGCGGTGTGCGCCCAGGTGTGCCCGGAGAATGCCATTCTTCCGGCGAGGGACTGAGACAGGGCGCGTGGTCGGCAGTTGAGCATCCATCAATACTGGACACGTTTAGCAGCAAGGGGAGAATAAGATGGACACAAAGAGATGCGTATTCGTCGCCGTTGGGGGCCAGGGGAATCTGCTGGCGACCAACCTTCTGGGGCAGGCGGCCCTGGCCAACGGCATACCGGCTGTTGTGAGCGAGATTCATGGAATGGCCCAAAGGGGCGGGGTGGTGGAGTCGGCGGTTCTCATGGGCAATGTGACGAGCCCGATCGTCTCCACGGGCGAGGCCGACGTCCTCGTGGGGTTCGAGCCGCTGGAAACACTGAGGACCCTTGGAAAATGCAACAGGGAGAGCCTGGTGATCACAAATCTCCAGCCCCTGCCGCCCTTTACGGTCTCCATTGGGCAGGGCGTCTATCCGAGTGTGGATGAGATGCTGGAACTCATTTCAAAGAAGGTCTCCAAGGTCATTTCACTGCGGGGAAACGATCTTGCCGAGGAGGCGGGCAACGCGCTCAGCCTGAACATGGTGATGCTGGGCGCCCTGATCGGCTCCGGGGCCGTCGGGATATCCGCCGACTCCATGAAGGAGGTGATTTCCACATCCACAAAAAAGGCCTTCCTGGAATCCAATTTAAAGGCCTTTGATCTGGGCCTCGACGCGGCCCGTTAAATCTGTAAACCCCAGGGAGCCAGAGCGGGATTCGGATCTCCGACATCCGAATCCCGCTATTTTTTCGCGCCCCTGAGAACCCGCATTCTGCTCCTCTGGACCGCGCGTTCCATGATCTTGAGGACGCCTGGTTCCAACTCGTTCCAGGAGGAGGCAGGGTTCTTTTTGATCCGGACTTCCTTGGGCTTGACGCGGATGTGCTCAATACCCGGTAATGACATGAGGTCCCTGACCATGTGGGCCCCCGCGGTCCCCAGCCTCGCGACCACGAGCTCGAGATCCTCTCTCAGAGGGCGCTTGAAGGTTTCAACAAGCGGCCGGGTGACCGGTTCCGGGGTCAGGTAGCTGCGAATCTCGAGGTTGGGGTGGTAGTAAATTCGAATGGCTCTGGATTCCATAGGGAACCTTCCAGTGGGTGATGAACCACGTGTGGAAACACGAACTCCCTGACAAGAAGGGCCTTCGCCTGCGGGCCCTGGCCCTGTCTCCCCTGCACCCGTCAGTATGATCGGAGCTCTTTTCTGTGTCAAGGAACGAGATGAGGTCCAAGGCGGGGTTGTGGGATTTCCCCCCTTGCGCGGGCCCCGGCTCTGTGGGCATAATTCCTGGAGAAGACGGCTGTCGGGGTCGAGTACGTGAAAGGAAAATGCATCAAGCGGCCTGGAGGCCGCCTGTAGAAAGAAAAGGATGGAGATAGGCATGGATGACAAGAAATTTCAATCCAAACCGGATCCTCAAAAGCTCGAAGCATTCAGGAGCCTCCCCAAGTATGTGTTGGAAAGCCTCAGTAAAGACGAGATACAGGCCTTTTTGCGAGAGGACGTGTGGCCGGACTCCCTCAAGATAAAACTGAAAGGGTATCTGGTTGAGGAGGAGAAATAGGAGACCGCCCGGCCCTGGGGCCATCGAAGGCCCCCGGGGACCGCGGTTCATGGGTCCTCCTTGAACTCCTTGGGGCCGAAGAGCTCCGGGGCCTGCTCCCCGTCCTCCACGGGCACCGGCTCGGAAGGCGCGGCTTCCAGACGCGCAGGCTCCCGGGGTGCCGTTTCCTGCGGCGCGGGATCCGCGGCTTGGCCCAGGTGACTGTCGACAAAAGACCTGGGCATGGTCTCAGGCTTCACGATCAAGGATTCGGGGATGAGGATGTGATCCCTGATTTCGATCCGGTCCGGGTTCTGCAAGTTGTTGTGCGCCGCGAGGGCTTTCCAGTTTTCCGCGGCGCCCGTGTACCACTTGGCGATGATGGATAGGCTTTCCCCCGGCCATTGGACCGTGTGGACGTGAACTTTGGGTATTTTTTCCCGCGGTTCCGGCATGGCCGCCGGCGGCGGGGGCGCGGGAGCCTTTTCCACGGTTTGCACCGGTTTCGTACCCGTGGCCGCCGGAAGACACCCCAGTCCCAGGAGCGCGGCCCAAAGGCTCGCGAGCGCAACGAGACTGCCGGTCCTCACAGCCGATCGCCTCATTTCTCATCGACCTCGGCTTTCAATCGCTGCAGGTTCTTCACGACCATCTGATTGTCCGGGTTGACTTGAAGTGCCTGCTCGAGGTTCAGCAGGCATTCGGCCATCTTGCCTTCTTTCTCCTGGACCATGGCGAGATTGAACAGCGCCTCGTCCAGGTAAAAGGGTGCGAGTTCGACGACATGCTGGTACATTGTCTCCGCCTGCCCGTAATCCCTTTTCATGGCATAGGCATACCCCAGGTTGAAGCAGGTGTCCACGGAAGAGGGGTTCAGTTGGAGGGCCTTCTCATAGGCCTGCACGGCCTGGACGTATTCCCCCGTCTTGACGTGCGCGAGACCCAGCTGGAACAAGGCTTTTTCATAGGATGCCTTGAGCTCGGGGATGCGTTCGCCGACTGATACCCACAGGCTCTGAAAGAGAACCGCAGCCTCCCCGTAGTTCTTCTCTTCCAGCGCCTTGAGTCCCTTTTCAAACAGCTGGCGTTCCCCGGGTGGCGACTCAACGGAAGAAACCGGGGGTTGGGCTATTGCGACCCGATCGGATGCGATCGACGGGGGCTCCCCTTTTTCCGTGGCAGGAGCCAACAGGAGGGCCAGGAAGGCCGCCGGCACCACCAGGAAAAGGCCCGCGCCCACAAGGGGCGCCCAGCGCGGGAGATTTCCCAAAAGAGAACCTCCGGGTTTCATGACGATGGTTTTCGGGATTGTCCGGACCTTTGCCTCCGGCGTGTCGGCCTGCCCCGCCGGGTGCGGGGCCCTGGTCGCCTCTCGGATTGCGATCTCCTCGGTGACAATGTCGTCCGAATACAGATCCCTCATGAACGCTGAAATGCCCGGGGGCGACTGGTGCAGGGAGCGCTCCTGGATGCAGAGGGCCAGGTCTTCGTACATGTCGCCGCAGGTCTGATACCGCAGGTCCGGTGATTTCGCCAGCGCCTTGTGAAGGATATCGTAGAGTTCGGAGGGTAGGTCCTTTACGAGTTCTTCCGGGGGAGTGAAACGTGCCTCCCGCACCTGTGAAAAGACCTCGGTCGCATCCCCGTTGAACATCCTGCTGCCTGTGAGCATCTCGTAGAGCAGGATGCCGGTGGAAAAGATGTCCGACCGATGGTCTATCCTCTTTCCCTCGGCCTGCTCCGGAGACATGTAGGCGACCTTTCCCTTGATGACATCCAGCTGTGTCTTTGCCGACCGGCTGGATGCCTTGGCAATCCCGAAGTCGATGATCTTGACCTCTCCCCCGTAATTGATGAAGATGTTTTGGGGGCTCACGTCCCTGTGGATGATGTTCAGAGGGTTCCCCTGGAAATCCTCTCGTGTGTGCGCGTATTCGAGCCCCTCGCAGATCTGGGTTACTATGTAAAGGGTGTTCTCGAGACCCAGCCCGACGTTGTTTTCCCTGGTCTTTTTCACCAGGGCGTGGAGGTCCTTGCCGAAGAGATACTCCATGGCGATGAAGTACCTCCCCTCCATGCTCCCGAAATCGTATATCTGAATGACATTTCTGTGTTGAAGAAGGGCCGCGAGCCGCGCTTCGTCTATGAAGGAGCAGACCACATTCTCCTCGTCCGACAGGTGCGGCAGGAGCCTCTTGACGGCGATGAGCTTTTCGAAACCGTGGTCCCCGTGGATCATGGCGCGGTAGAGTTCGGCCATGCCCCCCATGGCGATGCGGTCCAGGAGCTTGTATTTACCAAAATTGGTGGGGTCCCCGTGTGTCATTTCACGAAAACGCGAGCCTTTCGAAGTAGTGAAAAAAACCCACGAGATATTTAATGCAAATTTCGGTCCGATTTCCTCACTTATGGTTCCAAAAACTCGCCCCTCACACAGACGGCCGCCGGCTCGCGGAGGCTCTGGGGCATGCCGCCGGGAGGGCCTTTCAAGACAACAAAGGTGGCGGGCATGTCTTCTTTGAGCAGACCCAGTTCATTCTCCGCGCCCAAAAGCCGGGCGCCGCGGGACGAGGCGCATTGGACCGCCTCTTCGACGTCCATGCCCGCTTTCATGAACAGCCCCATTTCCTCGGCGACCGCCAGGCCGTGGTGGACCCCCGGGCTTCCCGAGTCCGTTCCCACCGCCATTGGGACACTCAGCCGAATCGCGTGCCTCATCTGCTCCAGCTGGTGCTCGAGTATCCTGACGGCCCCACGGGCCTCCGGCGACTCCATGGGCAGGATCCCCGCATATCCGGACATGGTGCATGCGGTGGGGACCCAGGTGGTCCCGAGCCCGGCCATGCGACTCATGGGTTCCATTCCCATGAAAAAACCGTGCTCCACGGACGCGCACCCGGCCTCCACGGACTCGAGGACGGGAACGCGCCCGTTGGCATGCACCATGACGGGGAGGTCCAGTTCGCGGGAGGCGAGGACCGCCCTCCGCATCTCGTCAAAGGCAAACTGGGGGCGGGTCTGATTGCCGAAACGGGTCAAGCTGTTGATCCCCGAGTTGATGATCTTGATGTGGTCGGAAGGGCGGCCGTCCCGCCGGATGTCCTCGTCAAGGCCAGCCCCCTCCATGGGAGGGCGGCCGATCAGGCCGCCGTATCGGCCGGGGGCGTGCCGGGCGCGGCCGGCGCACTTCAGGAGGATGGGGAGACCGCTTCGCGGGAGGTCTTCCAGCCGGAAGCGGAGGGCGTGTCCCGTGCTGTCGCCTCCGTCACGAACGGCGATGACCCCTCTGCGCAGATGCTCCTTGATGTGAGCCTCGATCATGGGACGGATGTCGTCATATCCTGCATGCATCTGTCTGCTGCGGGTTTCCGGGTCCGGCGTCCCGGACATGCACAGGTGTACGTGAGCATCCACGAGTCCCGGGATCAGGGTGTGCCCCGCAAGGTCGACGGTGTCTTCGGGAACGGGTTCGTCTGGAGGAAAGGGAGGCATGGCACGGATCCGTCCGCTTTGGACGAGCAGCAGGACATTTCGCCGGGCCGGACCGCCGGTCCCGTCGATGACCCACCCCGCCCTTATCCGGGAAGGACATTTTGCCGGTTTCATCTTCATCGCTTGCGCGCAGTCTCGGCTGCCCGGAGACCCCCCTTTAAAATTGAACCCACAGCTTAAGGGATCTTTTGGATTCTTACAATGCAAAATGGGCCTCCGCTTAAATCGCGGCCCGCATGCATCCATGAGTTGAAAACGACCGACCACTCTGGTAAGGTGTGTTTCCGTTCAATCCGGCGATGGGAAAGAGATTTTCACACACATCAGGGAAGCGTATTGGACAGGATCAGGCCCATGGAGGAAAAGTGTCCTTTCACGGAGGAGGCGTGCCCGCTCCGGGAGGAGTTTGAGCGTCTTAAAAAAGAAGTGCGAAGGCTGGAGGAGCTTTCACAGACCGATCCCCTGACCGGGATGTACAACGTTCGCTACTTCATGAGCGCACTGGAAGGTGAGATGGAGAGGACCCGGCGGACGGGCATGGCGACTTCCCTGGTCATGATTGATCTGGACCACTTCAAGCGCATCAACGACACATATGGGCACGACGCGGGGAATGAGGCCCTGAAGTGGGCCGGCAAAACCTGGAAAAAACTGCTCCGCCAGATCGATACCCTGTGCAGGTTCGGGGGTGAGGAATTCGCCGTGATCCTGCCGGGGACACGCCTCAGCCAGGCGGTGGTGGCGGCCGAGCGGCTGCGCGTGGGATTGCAGAACTCGCCGGTGATCCTCAAGGATGCCAAGGTGAGCCTGACCGCCAGCTTCGGTGTGGACGCATACACGGGGAGTGAGAGCCTGAGCGTCCGTGGGCTGATCACCCGGGCGGACCGGCATCTGCTGCGGGCCAAGCGGGAGGGAAGAAACCGAGTCCTCTGTGACGCGGCAAGGGTGTCAGGGGGGGGCACGGAGGTGTCCTCCGAGGAAAAGGCCGTACTGGCCGGCACCGTGGTTTCAGAGGACTGATTTTTTTCCACCCGATTTTCCTCTTCACAACAGATCCACAAATGAGTACACTTGTTCATTAGGGCAGGTCCTGCGACATTCGCATTCTCAATGCGTGGGCGGAATAAGAGTCACCATGCTCGAATTTCGGCACAGACGCCCCACCAGGGCGTTAATGAAAGCGGGGCCTGCCCTACGCCTCTGCAGACCCTCATCACTCCGGCTCCGGAAAAGGAATATTTTTTGCCGCCGGGAGCGATCCTTACCGGTGGGACAGGAACTCGAGGGTCGCTTGCCTGGCGTGTTCGTAGGCTGCGGGACCTTTTTCGAGGTGATTGGGCCCCACGGGAGGCGGGGCCGTCCGCAGCTCCTCGACATGGACTCCCCAAGCCCTCACCAGGTCCCGCTGGTGTTCATAGGAGAGCCGGCGGGCGATGTTCACGCTCAGCTGGTGCACGTGCCAGGGGCTGAAACGCCTTTGGAGAAATGCGTCGCTCCTCCGGGAGAGATTCCCTGACTCCATGAAATGGACCAGGATCTTTTCGGGACGGATCCTTTCCGCGAGGGCCCGGACAGGGGCCTTGTCCACCATGCCGCCGTCCACGCACCAGGAGGCTCCGGCCCGCACGGGCTTGAAGAGTCCGGGGACGGCCCCCGAGGCGTGAACGGCACGGACGAGATCCCCTCTGGTGAGGACCGCCTCTCCCCGCCCGGAAAGGTCGGTTGCGGCGATCACCAGGGGCTTGGGGCAGTCCTCGATGTTTTTCCCGGGGAGGGCCGCCAGGAGCCGGGCAAAGCCTTTTCCCCTGAGGTAGCCCGTGTAGCCCCGGAGCCCCTTGAGAAGATACCTCAAGATCACGGCCGGGGGGTCCGGGTCCCAGAAATCGGACCTCCTGAGGCTGAAGAGGATGTCCTTTATTTCGTCGTCCCGCATTCCGCAGGCCGCCATGGCGGCCAGTATGGCTCCGGAGCTGGCCCCCGCATACCCTCTGATGTCCAGCCCGAATTCGCGCACGGCGGAGAGAACCCCGGCGTGGGCGAAAAAGCCGAAAAAACCGGATGAAAAGACGAGACCGATCCCAACGCTGTCAAGCGGCTTCATCCCTCCCGCCATCTGACAAGTTCTTTCAGGTCGGCCCGTTCAGACCGGGCGCTGTTCAGGGGGGCCTCCGGATCGGCGTACCCCAGGGCGATGCCCACGACCACCTTCTTGCCGTCCTTCAGGTTCAGGAATTCCCGGATCTCGTCCTCGAATGCGGTGATGATCCCGATGGGGCACGTGGCAAGGCCCATGGCATGCGCCGCCAGGACCATGTACCCCACTGTGATGCCAACGTCCGCAAGGCGGGCACTCGAGAAGACGTCATCCAGGGTGAGAATGACGGCCGCCGGGGCGCCATAGAAATCGCACGACCCTTCGTTGATGAACTGGTCAAAGGGTGTCGACTCGGGCAGATGCGGGAGGAGCCCGTTCATGAGACCCCTCTGTCGTTCGATGTAGTTCTCCGGGAGCCTGCGCGTGGCTCCCGGGCTGCAGGATATGTTCCGCTCCCGCATGCGCTTGGTCAGGATGCGGCTCAGGCGCCTTCGTTCCTCGCCGGTCAGGACGTTATACTCCCACGGCTGGAGATTGATGGCGGAGGGGGCCTGGGCGGCCAGTGAGAGCAGCTCTTCTATTTGTGCGTGCCCCACCGGCCTTTCGAGAAATTTTCTTGTACTCCTCCTGCCTTTGATCGCTTCCAAGACATCCATTCAGGCTGCTCCTTTCCACGCGGTCTCTACGCGTGGGGAAAGATTAGCCCGCACGGCACTTCTTTGGCAAGGAGAAACCCCATTGGCCGGCGCGTCGTTCCCGAATAGTGTCTCGGTGGTGCAAACCTGTTGTCATAACGCTCCATAAGCTGTAAGAATGAGAAAAAAGAAAAGGACCCCCCGGAGGGGCCCTGGGCGGGAGGCGTGTGCGGTGCGCTGTCCACGATGTTCAAAAGAGAATCCCGACAGCTCTAATTTCTGCGGCCATTGCGGCGCTCGGCTCTTGAAGACGGGCGAGATGCCCGAGAGGGCCAGGGCGCCGAGGTTTGGATTCCCCATCCTTTCCATCATCATGATGCTTGCCATCCTTGCCATGCTGTGGCACGTCTCCCCGCTCTTCAGGGATGACGACAGAGTTTTGGTAATGAAATCAATACCCGATGACTCGGAAAACGGTTTTCGGGCGGGCGCCTCCAATCCGACCACCCGGTCCGGCGCGGTCGTGGGAGAGGTGGTCATTGAAAACACCCTGGGGGTGGCATTGTTGAGAATACCCGCCGCCGTGTTCAACGGGCGATGGATCGCCCTTCCCGTGCGCTCCTGCTACGGAGGGGACCGCTGGGTGTTCGAAGGGGTGAAAGAAGCCCCGATACCCGTTACAGAAGGCTTTTGGAGGGACGGGGATCCCGTCGCCCTCTGGCGTCTGGAGCAGGCCGGCGATTTTCCGGGCCCACCTCTTTCCCCATGGCGCGCCGACAGGCCTTTGTCCTGGAGATCCATGATCTCGGAAAAAACTTATGTGGATGTCATTCCTCGCGAAAGGGGCCGCTCCGAGCGGATCATCCGCGTGGCGGGCGTTTCGGCGGAGCCCGGCATCTTTCTCCAGGACGGCCGCATCGTCGGGTGGACCTTCGGGGAACTTCATGAGGACGGCTTTTTGTGGAACGGGCCGCCCGGGGACAAGATCGACGCGGGGATCCAGGTCGCGAGTTTTTATGCGATCACCTTTGCGAACAGCAGGGAGGAGCAATTCCTCAAGGCCCTTGCCTCCGTAAGGGACGAATCCGTCCAGGAGCAGCTCAAGGATCTGGCCGACGGTTTTCGATACCAGTCGGCGCTTTCACCGGAGCAGACACCCAGGCTGGTCCGGCACGATGAAATCACCCGCCGCATGCGCAACCTGGCCGATCAGCTGCTCGAAGGGGGCTTTGAAAAGGAAACGGCGGACATCCTCGACCTGGAGGTGCTTTACGCGACGGCCGACGGCGGGCTCATGACGGCCTCTTTAAAAGCCGCGGAAAGGTACTACGGCTATGCGAGCGCCGTGGACATTGTGGAGCGTCTCCTCGAAATTCGGAGCGAAATCAGGGACGCGGAGGAGCTCAGGTCATACGCCAGGGACCTCTACTTGGGGTGGATCCGCGAGAGAATGGAAAACGGAGATGTCGCTGGCGCGTGGCAGATTTTCCAGAGGGCTGACAAATATTTCCACAAGGACCCGGAAATACGGCTCCTGGCGGCTGAAAACGCCCTCCTCGAAAAGGACTGGAAAATGGCTGAAGGCCTCCTGCCCGGAGACGGCCTCCCACTCGAGCTGTCCGAAAGGGCTGGAGTGGTTTCGGCCAAAGTGGCGCGAATGAAGGCCGAGGAGGGCAAGATCGTCATCAACTTCACACCGGGTCTTCGTCACATCCCGGTCAGGGCCGTCATCAATGATGCAGTGGAGCAGGATTTTGTGATCGACACCGGTGCCACCATGGTGACCATCCCTTCCTCGGCCGCGGAATCGGCCGGCGTTCAGTTCAACGAAACGACAACGGTGCGGATGGTGTCCACGGCGGGCGGGCCGGCCCGGGCCCGGGAGGTGCTTCTGGAGGCCATCACCCTGGAAGGCAGGAAGGTCACAAATATCAAGGCATGGATACTCGACATCCCGGGACGTCCGGATTTAGGCCTCCTGGGGCTCAATTATCTCAGCCTGTTTCACATGGAAATCAACAGCGAGCAGGGGACCCTCACCCTCACGCCGAGGATCAATCCATGAAGACCGGCGGCTTGTGCCCATAAACAGCTGCGGGCGCCGCCGGAACACTCTTTTCAGACGACCGGGTCCGACCGGGGCCCGGAACGCAGACGCCGTGAAGGCCTCACAGGCCGACAAGGTATTTCTTGCGCCCCTTGATCCGAAAATATTCCGTGTACCCCGCGTCCCGCGCCAGATCCTGTGCGGCCTCGAGGCCCGCCCCCACGTCCTCGGGCCTGTGGGCGTCCGATCCGAAGCAGACGGGGATCTCCCTTTCACGAGCAAGCCGCAGGAGCAGCGCGGACGGGTAGATCTCCGCCACGGTCTTTCGAAGCCCGGAAGCATTGATCTCAAGACCCATGCCCGCCTCGGCTATGCGGTCCAGGGCGGGTTGGGCCATTTCCACGAGATCGCGCTCCCGGGGCCGGTGATTGAACTTCTTCGGGAGGTCCAGGTGCCCCACTGCGTCGAACAGCCCGGTCTTCGCGAGCCTTGAGATGAGCCCGAAGTAGATCCTCCAGGTGGCGGTTACATCCACGTCGTCCCATATGTGCCTGGAGTCGGGATTGTCAAAACCCCAGCCGTCAATGAAGTGGACCGACCCCAGCACGTAGTCGAAGCCCTGGGCGGGCAGCCATTCGCGGAGGAAAACATCACATCCTTCATAGAAGTCGACCTCGATGCCGAAGAGGACCTCCGGCAGGGAGCCGTCCCGGAGCATCGTGATGCTTCGCCTGTACTGGAGATACTGTCCCAGGCCCATCCGGTTTCCCGGGTCGTACCCGTCGGGGTTGGGGCAGTGGTCGGTGAAACAGATCTCGGGGATGCCCAGGGATCGGGCGGCATCCCTGAATTCCTCGGGGGTGCCCTGGGCGTGCTTGCACAGGGGGGTGTGCAGGTGGTAGTCGGGAACCATTTCTCTTCGCCTCCGGGTAGTCTGCGCTCAATCGGGCTTCCGGAAGGGGATATTCCTTGAATCGGAAAACCGAACCGCAAAGGAAAAGGAGTATAGGGCCAACGACAGGGCGTGTCAAATGCCCCTTTTCCCTTTTGAAGGCAAAACAAAGTTGATATACATGGGGGCCGCGCATTCCGGGTGGGGTGCTGCTGAAGATGGAAAACCAGGAGGGGGGGCATGGGTAAAAAGGGCGATCGGTCCGCCTATTCAGCGCTTTCGGCCGCGGTGGTCATCTGGGGCCTGTCTTTCGTTGCCTCGAAGGCCGCCCTCGAGACCATACCACCCTTTTCCCTCATCTTTTTCCGCTTCGTCCTGGCGGGGATCCTGTTCCTGGCGGTCGCCGCCTTCCGTGGGGGCCTCCCCCGACTCACCCTCCGGGACCACCGCAAGCTCTTTGTCATGGCCCTTTTCGAGCCCGGGCTCTACTTCATTTTCGAGACAATCGGTCTTCAGTACACCACCGCGCAGAAGGCCGCCCTCATCATTGCCGCAATACCGGTCTCCGTGACCCTGTTCGCCCGGGTGTTCATCAAAGAGCGCATCCCCGTTGTCTCCATGTCAGGTGTTTTTCTCTCACTGTGCGGCATCGGTGTCCTGGTGGTCGGGGACACAGGGTTCGAGTGGTCCCTCGGGGGGGCCCTTGCCGGGGACCTCCTGATCATGGGGGCCGTCGTGACCGCCTCTTTATACATGGTGGTCGCGCGGGACCTCGGCCGGACCTGCTCCGCCTGGCACATAACCCTTTTTCAGATACTTTACGGGGCTGTTTTTTATGCCCCCCTTTTTATGCTGGAGGTCGGGCATCTGGATTTTGCCCGCATGAGCCCTTACTCCATCTGGGCGGCCGTGTTCCTGGCGGTCTTTGCCACGGTGGCTGCCTATCTCTGTTACAACTTCGGCCTCACCCGGATTGAGGCTTCCAGGGCCGCGGTCTTCATCAACGGCATCCCCGTGGTGACCGCTGTCGCCGCTTGGGCGATTTTGGGTGAAATGCTCAACGTCGTCCAGGCAGTGGGTGGATTCATGGTCCTTGTGGGCGTGTGGCTGACCAACTCTCTGGTCAGGAAGGAAAAACCGGCAATGCTTGACAGCGGGTAGCGTCCATCCATATGCTACCTGGTCACTATCCATTTTCCAGACGGAGTCGTCATGAACTATGATGTGGTTATCATCGGAGCCGGTCCATCGGGTATTTTTGCGGCCCTGACCCTCGCCAAACGCGGTGTTGCGCGGGTCGCCCTCCTTGAGCAGGGAAAGGATCTCAAAGGTCGGAAGCGGGGGAGGCGCGAGGATATGTTGAGCGGCTGGGGAGGGGCCGGGGCCTTCAGCGACGGAAAGCTGACTCTCTCCCCGGAGGTGGGAGGGTTCCTGGGGGACTACCTGAGCTCCGGCGCCCTGGACGAGCTCCTGGTTCAAACCGATGGCCTGTACCTGGACCACGGCGCTCCGCATGAGGTTTTCGGCAATGTCACCCCGGAACTCGGGGATCTCGCCGACAGGGCCCGGCTGGTGGATCTGAAGCTCATCCCGTCCCGCATCCGGCACATCGGGACGGACGTCTGCCCCCTGGTCCTGGAGAATTTCCGCAATTCCCTGGGCGATCGAGTGGAGATCCGCACAAGCTGCCACGTGGAGGAGATCCTTGTGGAGGGGGGCAGGGCGGCGGGCGTGCGCTTGAAGGGCGGTGAGGTCCTGAAGAGCCGGTTTGTCGTGGCGGCGCCAGGCCGATCGGGCGCGGGCTGGATGAAGGCCCAGGCGGACAGGCTGGGCCTCAAGACCCAGGCAAGCCCCGTGGACATCGGTGTGCGCGTGGAGCTTCCCGGAGCCGTGTTCAAGGACATCACGGACCTCACCTACGAGTCCAAGTTCATCTATTACTGCAATACATTTGACGACAGGATTCGCACTTTCTGCATGAATCCCTACGGGGAGGTGGTGACCGAGTGGCACGGCGGCATCACCACCATCAACGGGCACAGCTTCGCGGGCAGGCGGGGTGAGAACACCAACTTCGCGATTTTGGTCAGCAGCGCCTTTACGGAACCCTTTGACGATCCCATCGGGTATGGGCGACACATTGCCCGCCTGGCAAACCTTCTGGGCGGCGGGGCCATAGTGCAGAGGCTGGGGGATCTCCTCGCAGGGCGGAGAAGCACCCCCGAGCGAATGAAGCGATGCCTCACGCGGCCGAGCCTCGAGGAGGCGACCCCGGGGGATCTGAGTTTCGTCTTTCCCTACCGCCACCTGAAAGGCATCATCGAGATGCTCCAGGCCCTGGAAAAGGTCGCCCCGGGCGTGTACTCCAAGCACACACTCCTTTACGGCGTGGAGGTCAAATTCTACTCCAACCGCATCCAGGTCAACGTGGAAATGGAGACGGGCGTCGAAAACCTCTTTGCAGTGGGAGACGGCGCCGGAATCACCCGGGGACTTATCCAGGCTTCCGCAAGCGGCATCCTCGCAGCAAGGGCCATGGCCGAAAGGATGTGATCCTGTGGGGGGAAAAGGCGGACTCGGGCGCCTTGTTTTTTAGTGCCGGAAAAGATAGACTAAAATATAGAATTCAATAGAAAAGGGCTGTTCATCATGGCTGAAGACATCATTGTAAAATGCGCATGCGGCCGGGAGTGCACGGTCATTCCATCCGACGGCTCCACCCTCAGGTGCGGCGGGTGCGGCCGGCTGGTCAGTGTGCCCAGCAAGGAGGCGGATCCCGGAAAGAGGGACAGCCTGGACAAGTTCATCGAGGCGACCTTTGAGCTCTTGAACGAGGTGGACGGCGCCTTTCCCACGTCCGGGGCCAGGTGACAGGGCAGAAGGACTTCTGACGAAAGGAACGGATCGGATCCATGAACCCATGGGTGTCCATCATTCGGACGTGCGCGGCCGTCGCACTTCTGACGCTTCTGGCCACGGCCCCGGAGGCCGCCGCGAAACTCCAGGTGTCCCTGGAGGTCAACAAGGTGTCCGAGCATTCCCAGCTGGTCACCATCGAATGGAGGGCATCCGTGACCGCGGATCGTGAGTGGGACAAATGCCGGCTGGTCATCTCCTTCAGGGATGCCCGGGACCGGGAAATCAATCGGATCGAAGAGACGGTTTCCGTAGGGAAAGGCGTCAACGAGATCGTGGGTCACGAGATCTGCCCCTCTGCAGTCTGGGACAAAACCAGGAAATTTTCCGGGAATCTGGACTGCGGTTTTTAACGCTCCGGCGCGTACTCCCCTCCACACCCGGAATTTTTAACGGGAAAAAATTTCCCCCCACATTCCGCCACGCCCGCGCGAACGCCCCCATACCCCCGCGTAGAGAGCTGTGTGTTTTTGGCACGGGAATTGCTATTTTATCTTGCGGCAATTCTCTCCGGACCGATGCCCCGGCCGCGGTCCATGAAAAAAATGATCCGGAAAGAAGATACGATATGTCCTATCAGGTGCAGCGAGGTGATACGATCAGCAAGGTGACTTCCATCCTGAAGACGGATTGGCAGACACTCAAGGAGTTGAACCCCCATGCCGTGGGACGGTCCTCCAGGACAGGAAACTGGTTTGTCAGGGAAGGGGCGGTTCTCAAGGGCAGGGAATCCTTCAGTGGGAGGCTCGACCAGAGCCTCGAGGCCCAAAAAGAGACCGGGAGCAGGCCTGATCCCTTCAAGCCTCCGGCGCTCACAAAACAGAAGGCGGCCGGGGAGGTCTACACTGTCCAGCCTGGAGACACCCTGTGGGAGATTGCGGTGAAACGCTTTCGGGTGAATCTCGACGACCTCATTCGGATAAACAATATCCAAAACCCCGACAGTATCCAGCCCGGCCAGGACATACGCATCCCCGATAAGGAAAAGCCCGGCGAAAAGACCGTGGTGGCGAGCTGGTACGGTGAGAGCTACCACGGGAGACCCATGGCCTGCGGGGAATTCTACAACATGTATGCGGACACCATCGCCCACAGGGACCTTCCATTCGGGACACGCGTCGAACTCACGAATCCCGAGACAGGGGAAAGGGTGAAGGCCGTGGTCACAGACCGTGGGCCTTTTGTGGAGGGCCGGGACGTGGATCTCTCCTACGGTCTGGCCCGGAAGCTCTCGATGGTGGAGAAGGGCGTGGGTGTGTTGCGGATGAGGGTCCTGTAGTCCCTGTGGTCCTTACAGTCAGGAGGAAATGTCGTGAGAGATCGTTCAAAGTGGAAATGGCGGGAGCAAGTGGTCCGTTTGTGGGGGAGGGTGCTGGAGCACCTTTCACCCTCCGGAAAGGTGCACGCCGGAGGGCTTTACGTTGTGGTCGAGGAGCGCGGCGTCATCCCGCGAAAATATCGTCCCCGACGAAAATAGGCCCTTGAGGCCGTTGGATCGGCGGGAAATCGGCAGCACCCGCGCCTCCGCCCATGCCGCATTCTTGCACCTGGCAAGCCGTCCCGCATTGACATTTGCAGGATCTCTTACTATATTTCCGTACATGAATATGAAACACGACATGGATTCCTTTGTCCGGGCCATGAAGGCCCTGTCGGATCCCAACCGGGTCCGCGTCCTGAAGATGCTACAGCACAAGCCCATGTGCGTCTGCGAGATAAAAGAGGCCCTCGGGATCGCCCAGCCCACTGCATCCAAGCATCTCAAGATATTGACGGATGCGGGTTTCATCTCCTGGGAAAAGGACGGTCTCTGGGTGAATTACCACCTTTCCGACGGCCGCGAAAACCCATACGTCTCGACACTCCTGGGAAGCCTGCGGCACTGGCTGGAGGGAGATCCCGACGTTTGCGATCTTGTCGCGCGGCTGCCGGGTATCCGCCGGGAAGACATCTGCAGGAAGCCCGTCGTCCTGAAATGAACCGGTTCCGTTCACACGCTTATTGTTAAGGCCTGCTTGGTTTCCGGTGATTAAGAAAAGAAAAGCCGCCTGATCTCCTCCGCAAGCCTTTCCATGTCCTCGGGCCTGCCGATGGTGATCCTCACGAAGTCGCGGATTCCGCCCTTGTCGAAATGCCTCACCAGGATGCCCCGTTCCTTGAGTCCCTGATACACGGAAAGCCCCGGAGTCCCGGGGACGGAGGCGAAGACAAAATTGGCCTTGCTCGGAAGGACCCTGCAGCCGAGGGCCCCGGCCCGTTGGACGAATGTCTCCCTGGTCTCAACGATTTTTTCGTTGATGGTCCGGTAGTACTCCGTGTCCGCCACGGCGATCTCGCCGATCTTCTGGCTCAGGATATCCGTGGGGTAGGAGTTGAAGGAGTCCTTGACCGTGAAGAGGGAGGCGATCAGGGGCTCCCGGGCGATCACGAATCCCAGCCGGAGACCGGCCAGGGACATGCTCTTTGAGAATGTTCGGACGACGACCAGGTTGGGGAAGTCGTCCAGGAGGCCCACGGCGCTCTCGCCCCCGAAATCGATGTACGCCTCGTCCACGAGGACCACCCGGTCCCGGGGGTATCTTTCCATGAAGGAGCGGATGGCGGCCGGGGGGATGTAACGGCCGGTGGGGGCGTTGGGGTTGGCAAAGATAACGCCGCAGGAGGGCCTGTCCAGAAAGGCCTTCAGGTCCACTCCGAACTCCCGGTCCAGGGGAGTCTTTTCGAAGGCGATCTGGTAGAAGTCGCAGTACACCGGGTAAAAGCTGTAGGTAAACTCCGGAAACAGGAGGGGGCCCCGGTCCGAGTCGAAAAAGGCGTAAAAGCAAAAGGACAGCGCTTCATCGGATCCGTTGCTCACAAAAACGCAGTCCTCGGAGCAGCGGTAACGCTCAGCCAGGCGCCTCCGCAGGTCCATGGCCTGGGGGTCTGAATAGAGCCTGAGGTTTTCGATGTCGAAGGTCTTGAGAAAACTCTTGATTTTTGGGCTCGGCGGGTAGGGGTTTTCGTTGGTGTTGAGCTTCAAGTAGCGGCGGTCCCGCGGCTGCTCTCCCGGGACGTAGGGGGTGAGCTTGTTCATCCGTGATGCCAGCATCGTTTCGTCCTCGGTTTTCATGCGTGGAGCTTCTCCAGGAGCCAGGCCATGTTTTTCCCCAGCTGCTTCATGGTCCGGAGTCCCTCATCGTCCTTTTCCACCTGGCCCTTTTCACGGCCGAACCCCATGTTCCAGTAGCTGGAACCGGGGACGACCATCTGGTTGATGAAAAAGAAGTGATTGATGGAATCAAATGTGTGGACGGCGCCGGCCCTCCTGGCCGCCACCACGGCGGCGCCGACCTTGCGCTTGAACATGCCGTCGTTGGCCACGGCCACATACCCGGACCTGTCGATCAGGGCCTTGGTCTGGGAGGACAGATCGGCAAAATAGGTGGGGGAGCCGATCAGGATGCCGTCCGCCTTCACCATCTTTTCCAAGCATGGGTTCAAATCATCATCACTGCCCGAGCACTTCTTGTCCTTTTTCTCGAAGCACTTGCGGCAGGCCAGGCATCCCCTGATCTCCTTTCCCGCAAGCTGGACCAGTTCGGTCTCGATCCCATTTCCCTCCAGCTCGCCGAGAACGGCCCGCAGCAGTATGGATGTGTTTCCGTTTCTTCTTGCGCTTCCGTTGAAGGCGACGACTCTCATCCGTTCCCTCCTTGCCTTGTGTTCATGTGGTGAGAAATTGTTCTTGCAGTAGAGTCTATGATATAGGGTGTGTGTTTGAAAGGAGAAAAACATGGAGGCGAAGACCGCGGCGAATCCAGAAAGCTTTTATTTCCGGGGACTCCATCCTGGCGTTTCCATCGGAACGGCGAGCGACCGGTATGCGGGCTGGATCGGCCAGATTTACAGCGCGGACCGCTACTCACCCACTCGCAGGGTCAAGCGGGTGGGCGGGAAATCCTTCGAGGAGCAGGTCCTGCCGGTCGCGTGCGTCAGGGAGTATTTCGAGCACTTCGAGGTTCTTGAAGTGGATTTTACCTTTTATTCCCTGCTCCTCGACGAGAAGGGCTCGCCCGCCCGGGTGCATCACGTGCTCAGGTCCTACAGGGATCACCTCGCGCCGGGTGATCGCCTGATCCTCAAGGCCCCACAGGTCGTCTTCGCCCGTAAACTGCGCCGGGGCAAGAGCTTTGTGGAAAACCCCGATTACCTGGATACCGGGTTGTTCGAGAGACGATTTTACGAGCCCGCGGTCGATCTCCTCGGCGAATCGCTCGCCGGAATCGTCTTCGAACAGGAATACCAGCGGAAATCAGAACAGGATAAACCTCAGGATTTCGCGGCGCGGCTGGCGAGTTTCCTGGAGGCCGTGCCCAGGGACCCCAGGTACCACGTGGAGCTGAGGACCGAGGCCTACCTGACCCCGGCCACATTCAAAGTGCTCGACGAGTTCGGGGTGGGGCAGGTCCTGAGCCACTGGACCTGGCTGCCCACCCTCTGGAGGCAGCTCCACAAGGGGGGGCCCAGTTTCACCAACAAAGGGAACACGTGTGTCGTGCGGCTGATGACCCCCCTGGGCGTCCGCTATGCCGACGCCTACAAGCAGGCCTTTCCCTTCGATCGCATCGTGGACGGTATGATGACGCCCGGCATGATCGAGGACGCCGTCCGGGTCACGCGGGAGGCGCTCCGGGAGAACGTCCGCGTCAACATGATCGTCAACAACCGCGCGGGCGGCAACGCCCCCATGATCGCCCGCAGGTTCGCGGAAAGCTTCCTCAAGCGGATCGCGGATGACAACGCGGCGTAAGTCGCCCCATGCGTTAACCAGGAACCCGCGTGAATGAGACATCCTCCTTTCGAATGGCTGACACGAGCCGGTCAAGGGACACAATTTTGAATTCGTCAAGCCTATTGTGCCGCTTATTCTCTCCTTGGTCGAGAATCCTCAGTGGTATCGCGGCTTTCGTCGGATTCATCAGGATCCTACTTCGCCATGCCCACGACCTCGTAAGGATCCGTCCCGGCCTGTTTCATCCGGGCGAGGGCCTTGCCGTCGACGTCCGCCTCCTTGAAGACCTTGATGAAGCTCTCGGGCTCGCCCAGGTAGGGAATCAGGGCCCAGCTGCTCCGCACCCGGACGGTGAAAAAGGCCGGGTTGGACTTTCCTCCCTCGGGGTTGAAGTCCCTGGCCGTGATCTTGGCAAGGCTGTAGGCCTTGTCCCAGTCGAACTGGAAGACAGCGGCCTTTCCCTTTTTTTCGGCGTCGTTCCAGCGGACGACGATCCCGGCGAACCTTCCGTCAGGACCCTCCGTGGCGCGGCCCTCGGCCATGTTTTTGACAAAGATATTCTGCTTGCCGGGGGTGAGGTCCAGGAGCGTGGAGACCGCGTCGTCCTTGCACCAGGGCGGGCATGCGAACCAGATGTAGCTTTCGCCGGGCGCCGCCGGGTAGTGCTTCTGGATGTACCGGGCGATGAAATAGCCCGAGGTCACACCCGGGCAGTAGTGGTTGTGGTGCTCGCAGCACTTGAGAAAGTCGTTGGGCGCACCCTTGGCGTGGGCGGTGAGGATCGTCACCACGGAAAAGGCGTCGCCCTTTAACTGCTTCTTGATTTCACCGAAGTGGCCGGGATCCGCGGCTGTGTCCCCCTTGATGTTGAACCTGAAGGTCTGTGCGTTTGCGCCGTCGTCCTTGATCACCACGGTCTCCCCGCTGTCTTCTCGGGACAGGGCGATCAGGAGGGGGGAGTTCCGGGGTCTCTGAAAAAAGAGGAGGTTCCCCTTTCCCAGGGAGCATCCGGTAAGTCCCTGAATCGCGTCCACGTAAGAAAGGGCATTTTCACCGTTTGGGGACACATAGGGGGCGTTGGTGAGGGCGCAGACGCCGGGGGTGCTCTTGTCAATCCCGAGGTCCGTCACGGCCTGCTTGAGAAGATCCTGGGTTCCCGCAGCGGCCCATGCGCCGGCGGCCGTCAGAAAAACCAGAAATACCGCAAACAAAAATACCGACTTTTTCATTTTTTTCTCCTTGGTTCGTTTTAGAAATGAGATCCACGAGCGGCCCAAAAAAAAGCCACGAGGGCCCGCCTTCTTCAGAAGGTCTGCCTTCGTGGCTGATTTGGAAAAAAGGTCGCTTTGTTAAGCCGGACTCCCTGCCCGGCACTGCATGCCCTTTCCTCTACTCTTTTGGCCGCGTATTGTCAAGGCAGGTTTTATCACAATCCCTCATCCACTGGGAAGGATTACCGGCGGCCCTTTTCGGATTGACAGGAAAAAGCGTTTATGCCAAATCTGATACAACTCTTTTTCACCTCAAGCCGAGTAGTAAATTCCACAAGGAAAATTATTTGGATACAGCATTTTCAGTCGGTCACACAATCATCTCTTCCAAGGGGGCTAACATGATCAAGAAGACCTTAAAGGTAAACGGCGTCACGAAAACACTGGTCACCTCATCGGACGAGCCTCTGGCCAACGTCCTGCGCGGGCAGCTGGGGCTGACCGGCACCAAGGTCGGGTGCGGCCAGGGGCAGTGCGGCTGCTGCAACGTCCTCGTGGACGAAAAACTCGTGCGCTCCTGCGTCACCAAAATGGATAAGGTGCCCGAGGGGGCGGAGGTGACCACGGTCGAGGGGGTTGGGACCCCGCAGGATCTCCACCCCATCCAGGAGGCGTGGATCGCCCACGGCGGCGCCCAGTGCGGGTTCTGCAGCCCCGGGTTCGTCGTTTCCACCAAGGCGCTCCTGTCCGAAAACCCGGACCCCACCCGTGAACAGGCGAGGGAGTGGTTCCAGGTCCACAGAAACGCGTGCCGCTGCACCGGCTACAAGCAGCTGGTGGATGCGGTCCTGGACGCGGCACAGGTGATGCGCGGCGAGAAAAACGCCGGGGACCTGGCCTTCAAAATGCCCGCGGGCGGCGGCATATGGGGGACCGCCTTTCCGCGGCCAACGGCAGTCGCCAAGGTGACGGGCACCCTGGATTATGGGGCCGATCTCGGCCTCAAGATGCCTCCCGGCACCCTGCACCTGGCCCTGGTCCAGGCCGGGGTGTCCCACGCAAGCCTTCGGGCCGTGGACACTTCGGAGGCCGAGAAGATGCCGGGCGTTTACAAGGTGGTGACCCACAAGGACATCAAGGGCAAGAACCGCATCACGGGTCTCATCACTTTCCCCACCAACCTGGGCGACGGGTGGGACCGCCCCATCCTCTGCGACGAGAAGGTCTACCAGTACGGCGACGCCATCGCCATCGTGTGCGCCGACACGGAGGCCCGGGCGAGGGCGGCCGCGGCCGCCGTCAAGGTGGAGCTCGAGGAGCTGCCGGCCTACATGAGCGCGCCGGCCGCCATGGCCGAGGACGCCATGGAGATCCACCCCGGGACCCCCAACGTCTACTTCGTCCAGAAGATCGCCAAGGGCGAGGACACCAAACCCGTTTTTGACAAGGCGGACGTGGTCGTGGAGGACGATTTCTACGTGGGCCGCCAGCCCCACATGCCCATGGAGCCCGACGTGGGCTGCGCCTATCTCAATGACGAGGGCAAGCTCTGCATCCACTCCAAGTCCATCGGCCTGGGCCTCCACGCGGCCATGATCGCCCCGGGCCTGGGCGTGGAGGTGGAAAACATGATCATGGTCCAGAACCCGGCGGGAGGCACCTTCGGGTACAAGTTCAGCCCGACCATGGAGGCCCTGGTGGGGGCCGCGTGCCTGGCCACGGGAAGGCCCGTGGCCCTGCGCTACGACTACCACCAGCAGATGACGTACACGGGCAAGCGCTCTCCCTTTTTCGTCAACATGCGCCTGGCCGCGGGCAAGGACGGCACGCTCCGGGCCATGGAAACGGACTGGTCCGTGGACCACGGCCCCTATTCCGAGTTCGGAGACCTCCTGACCCTCCGGGGGGCGCAGTACATGGGCGCGGGCTACAACATCCCCAGCATCCGGGGCGAGGGCCGGACGGTCTGCACCAACCACGCGTGGGGCTCGGCCTTCAGGGCCTACGGCTCCCCCCAGAGCGAGTTCTCCTCGGAGGTGCTCATGGACGAGCTGGCCGAAAAGCTGGGCATGGACCCCCTGGAGCTCCGCTACAAGAACGTCTACCGCGAGGGCGCGACAACGCCCACCGGGCAGGCGCCGGAGGTCTACTCCCTGCCCGGGATGCTGGACATTCTCCGGCCCAAGTACCAGGCGGCCAGGGAAAAGGCGAAGGCGAACTCGAACGACGGCGTGAAAAGGGGCGTGGGCATCTCCATCGGCATCTACGGGTGCGGCATCGACGGCCCCGACAGCTCGGAGGTGCGCGTGGAGCTCAACCCGGACGACAGCGTGACCCTCTTCAACACCTGGGAAGACCACGGCCAGGGCGCGGACATGGGCTCCCTGGGCACGGCCCACCAGGCCCTGCGGCCCCTGGGGCTCCGGCCGGACCAGATACACCTGGTCATGAACGACACGAGCCTCGCGCCCAACAGCGGCCCCTCAGGCGGCAGCCGCCAGCAGGTGGTGACGGGCCGGGCCATCCAGGCCGCGTGCGAGCAGCTCCTCTCCGCCATGAAGAAGCCCGACGGCTCCTTTCGCAGCTACGACGAGATGAAGGCCGAGGACATCCCCACGGCCTGCACCGGGAGCTGGACCGCCCCGGCGGTCATGTGCGACGAGAACGCACAGGGGTCGCCCTTTGCGGTGTACATGTACGGGGTCTTCATGTCCGAGGTGGCCGTGGAGGTCTCGACCGGCGAGACCGCGGTGGAAAAAATGACACTGGTCGCCGACATCGGCTCGGTCAACAATCGGCTGGTCACCGACGGGCAGCTCTACGGCGGCATGGCCCAGGGGATCGGCCTGGCCCTGACCGAGGATTTCGAAGACATCAAGAAACACTCGACCCTCGCGGGCGCGGGTTTCCCGTACATCAAGCAGATACCGGACGACATGGAGCTCATTTACGTGGAGACGCCCCGCCCCGAAGGGCCGTTCGGCGCGGCGGGCGTGGGCGAGCTCCCCTTGACCAGCCCGCACGCGGCTGTTATCAATGCCATCTATGACGCGTGCGGGGTCCGCATAACCCGGCTGCCGGCCCTGCCCGAAAAGGTCCTGGCCGGCCTGAAAAAATAGCCGCACTGCAAAACCAAGACAGGCGGGGGCTTGAAATCGTCGCCCCCGCCTTCACAAGTCTCCCATGGATCAGCAAGAACTGAGACAACTCGAAAACCGGTGCATCCAGGAGCAGCCCCCCTGGTGCACGGCCGCGTGCCCCCTGCACGTGGACGCCAGGGGCTTTGCCGGGCAGGCGGCCCTGGGTAACTGGGACGAGGCCTGGAAGATCCTGTGGAGGTCCATGCCGCTCGCGGGCATCCTTGGCCGGGTCTGCGACGCCCCGTGCCGGGAGCGGTGCAAGCGTTCCGAGGCGGGGGGCGCCATTGAAATCGGCGCCCTCGAAAGGTTCTGCGTGTCCCTGCCCCGGCCTGAAATGCGCCTCCAGGTCCTGCCCGCAAGGGAGCAGAAGGTCGCCGTGGTGGGGGCGGGGCTCAGCGGCCTCACAGCGGCCTGGGACCTCTCGAGGAAGGGCTATCGGGTGCACGTCCTGGATGCGGGCCCCTTCCCCGGATCCGATTTGATGGACCGGTTCCCGGGCGTCTTGCCAAAGGATGCGGTCGCGGCGGAAACGGCTTTGCTGGAGCGGGCAGGGGTTGTTTTCCACTGCGCACAGCCCGTCAACCGGAAGGATTTCATCGACAGGTGCCGCGCCGAACACCATGCCGTGTTCCTGTCCCTCGAGGTCGTGGACCCGGCGGCGTGGGGGTTGGAGGTGGACACGGAAGGCGGAGCCGTGATCTCCTCCCCCCTGCAGGCGACAAGCAGGGAGAATGTCTTTGCGGCGGGCCTCGGGAACTCCCCGGTGTGGCGGGCCGCCCAGGGCCGCTGGGCCGCCACGTCCGTGGACAGGTATCTTCAAAACGTCTCCATGACCGCGGGCAGGGACAGGGACGGGCCATGTGAAACCCGGCTTTTCACCAGCCTGGAGAAGGTCGATCCCCTGCCGCCCGTCCCCGCCTCGGGCCTGGACGGGCTTTACACGCCCGACGAGGCCCAAGCCGAGGCATCGCGCTGTCTGGGGTGCGAGTGCCTGGAGTGTGTCAAGGTCTGCCCTTATCTGGAGAAATTCAAGGGCTACCCCAAAAAGTACGCCCGGGAGATCTACAACAACGAGTCCATGGTCATGGGCGCGCGCCAGGCTAACAGGCTGATCAACTCGTGCAGCCTGTGCGGGCTCTGCGAGGTGGTCTGCCCCGAGGACTTCGCCATGCAGGACCTCTGCCTGAAGGCCCGTCGGGGCATGGTCGAGCGCGGCAAGATGCCCCCCTCGGCACACGAGTTCGCCCTTCTCGACATGGCCTTCAGCCTGGGCGAAAGGTTCTCCATGGCCCGGCACGAGCCTGGAAGGGGGGAAAGCGCCTTTGCCTTTTTCCCTGGGTGCCAGCTTTCGGCCACGCGGCCGGATCAGACGCTCCGGGTCTACGGACACCTGCGGGCCTGCCTGGAGGGCGGGGTGGGCCTGATTCTGGGCTGCTGCGGGGCCCCCGCCCGCTGGGCGGGGCAGGAGGACCGTTTCGGCGAAGTGCTCGACCGCCTGCGCCGGACCTGGGAGGACATGGGCCGCCCCCGGATCATCACGGCCTGCTCCACCTGCCAACTGATGGTGTCGGAAAACCTCCCCCAGGTGGAGGCCGGGTCCCTGTGGGAGGTCCTCGCAGAAAAAGGTGTCCCGGAGGTGCGGTTCAGGCCGGAAAAGGCCCCGGCCGTCGTCGACCCGTGCACCACCAGGGGCAGGCCGTGGGTGCAGGAAACCGCGCGCCGGGTCCTGCGGGACGCCGGGGTGGGTTTCGAGGAACTGGAGCTCGGCCGGGAGAAGACCGAGTGCTGCGGCTTCGGCGGCCTCATGCAGAACGCCAACCCGGACCTGGCCCGCGAGGTGGTGCGCCAAAGGGCCGCACAGAGCGGCGCGGACTATCTGGCAGCCTGCGCCATGTGCCGAGACAGCCTCGCCGCCGTGGGGAAAAGGGTCCTCCACATCCTGGACCTCTTCTACCCGCCTGACGGTGGCGACCCGGCGGACGCCCCCCGGGTCGGGTGGTCCGATCGCCAGGAAAACCGGGCCCGGCTCAAGGAGCGTCTGCTGAAGGAAATCTGGAAAGAGGATTTTCCACGGATGGAAGAGCACCACAAAATCAAGCTGGCCATGAGTCCGGAGGTGCGGGAGCGCCTGGACAAGAGGCGCATCCTGGACGAGGACATCCAGAAGGTGATCCATCAGGCCGAGTCGACCGGCGACCGTCTTCACCACCCGGCGCAAGGCCGGTACAAGGCCTCGTTCAGACCCTACAAGGCGACTTTCTGGGTGGAGTACACACCTGGGGAGGGCGTGTACGAGGTTCACAACGCTTACGCACATCGCATGGATGTGGTGGGGGGCGGCAGGCTATGAGGAGCGAGAACGTCCGGCCCGAGGACATGGACTGGGTGTGCTGCCGGTGCGGCCAAAGGCTGGTTGCCGGGCCGGTGACGGTCGAGTACATGGGCAATCAGTTCACCACCGACCTGCCCAGGTGTCCGGCGTGCGGCCTTGTCCACATCTCCGAGGACCTTGCCACGGGCAAGATGGCCGAGGTCGAGCAGCTGCTCGAGGACAAGTAGAATTGCAGAATGACCTTAACTTATTAATTTTTTCCGCTTAGAGAATCAACGAAATCGGGAATGCCTTCCTGGCTTTTTGTTCTCCCAACATCCTAATTTTGGCGCTTTCAGTGCGATCACGCAGTGTTGCTGTCATGCGCAAGTCAGTCGGGAGGGAGGTATTTTAAATAGGGAGCATTACGTGTTTCTGAGAAAGTGTGCATTTTTGGCTTACGTTCGTAAATCGGTTCGACTATATCCTTGCCAAACAGCAGAGATTGGAGGCAAGGATGAACGAGCCAGTGACTTTGCGAGGCAGGACGATTTGCCCCGAGGACCTCGTCCAGATCAAAGCGGTTATTTCTCTGCACTGGGAACAGGGACGCCAGGCCATCAGCCGGGAACTCTGCCGGTTGTGGGACTGGCGGCAGGAGAACGGTCTCCTGAAGGATCAGGTTTGCAGGATTTTGCTGAGAAAGCTGGAGGACTTGGGCGCGATTGCGCTTCCCGCCCCCAAGCGGGGCATTTCCAATCATCCGTGTCCTTTCGGCTAGTGTGTGCAAGGGAAAATTTTTTCAAGAAGGAAGAGGAACCCGGCGCAAGGCGGATGCCAATACACCGGGTCTGGAGCTATTGAGGTAAAGACTGGTGTGGGTCATAATTCCAAGGCATATAGCGCTCGGGTTTCATCTCCAGGTCTTTGGGATTTTTCAGCAGCCAGGTCAGGTAGGATAACGGATTGATTCCAGCCAGCTGGCAGGTATGGATCAAGCTCATGAAAAGGTCGCCGACATAAGCCCCTCGGCGAGTCTTATAAAAAAGTGCGTTTTTCCTGTGCAGGATTGCATGCTTAAGTGCTCTTTCACACAGATTGTTATCGATGGGGGCTCCTGAGACCCTTAGAAACAGCGTCAGCTTTTTCCAATGCTTGAGCATGTACTTGATGGCCT
>Ga0272443_10000109_pt1 | contig 158382 bp, 134 predicted proteins | sample SSMAcet12_FD_193581 | JGI IMG/M metagenome (GOLD analysis project Ga0272443, IMG submission 193581) | Marine sediment archaeal communities from Little Sippewissett salt marsh, Falmouth, MA, United States - SSM-Acet-12 | ecosystem: Environmental > Aquatic > Marine > Wetlands > Sediment ... | reverse complement strand
CTACGCATGCTTGTTTGCATTAGCAACCATGTTGCCCTTATCGCGGACAGCACAGTGTGCTGTCCCTACCGTAGATCAATCGAAGGGTGGCCGTCCCAAACTTGTTTGGGGCGGATTGATTTTTGCGGTCGGCGGGTTTAAAACCCGCCGCTACAAGGATTCATACATGTTGTACCTATAATGTCGTTGCGAGGAGCGAGTCATCGAGTGACGAAGCAATCTCAATAAATTTGATTAGATTGCTTCGGTCGGCCACCGGAGTGTCCTCCCTCGCAATGACATTGAGGGTGCGACGGCGGCGTTTTCAAACCGACATTATCCAATTATTCGGCATCCTCCGGGTTCTCATCCGGTGCGGCATCATTCAGAGCCTGCCGACGCAACGCGTACTCCCGCGCCTTATCCTCTTTACCCCAATTGTGGTATAACACGGCAATATTTTCCAGCACGGCTTTTATATTCGGATGTCCGGCCGGAAACGCCTTTTCCCATATTTCCAGCGCTTTCAAATAAAGCGGCTCGGCTTTTTCATATTTGCCATGCTCCCTGTATAGCTCGGCAAGATTGTTATATGGAGTAGCCATATTTGGGTGATCTTTGCCAAGTGATTTTTCAAATATCTTTATTACCTTTTTATAAAGCTCTTCGGCCTCATCATATTTACCCTGCTTATAATAAAGACCGGCAAGATTGTTATAATCTGTTGCCAACCCGGGATGATCCGGTCCCAGCGCTTTTTCATCAATCTCAATCGCCTTTTTATACAGCGGCTTGGCTTTATCACATTTGCCCTGATTATCATAAAGCGAGGCAAGATTGTTATACCGTATTGCCAGATTTGGGTGATCTTCACCAAGCGTTTTCTTGTCAATCTCGATCGCCTTTTTATAAAGCTGTTCGGCTTTATCATGTTTGCCCTGCGCATCATAAAGCAAGGCAAGAACGTTATAATTTATTGCCAATATATGAGGATTGTTTTCCGGAGTTCTTTCATTAATTATAATGGCCTTTTTTATAATTGTTTCAGCCTCAACATATTCGCCCTGTTCACGATAAATCGCGGCGAGATTGTTAAGACAGTGGGCGACTTTTTCATCATCCTCGCCGATTGTCTCGCTCAAAATTTCAATCACCGTCTCATACAACGGCACGATTATCTGCCATTGAGCAGCCTTATTAAAAACATCCTGAGCTTCAAAAAACCACTCAAACAACTGATCCAAATCTTTATAACAGGTGGCGTGGTAGAAGGCCTCGGTGAGGGCGGTTTTGTGTGTTTCGGTGATATTTTTGACTTCGGCCGACTCAAGCTGTTTATTGTAATGCTCGAAAAGAAACTGATGCACATTATTACATGAATCGTTGTTTTTGTTTTTTATATGTGTCTGAAGCTGTTCGCGGATGAGATCATGCATGGCGAACGAATTTGCGGACTCGTTATGCTTTATAAACGAAAAAGTGTGAAAAGAGACGAATTCATTCATCGCAAAACCGGTATCGAATTTTTTGACAAGTTTCTTAAATAATTTTTTATCCCATTTACGGGCGGCGGAGAGAATATGAATTGTCCCCGTTTCGGCTTTATCCAGATTGCGTAAAAAGCGCTCGATAATTTTTTTGTAACTGCGGGCGAAATCATCCGGTACTGGTTCGCGCTTTTGTTTATCCCTGATTCTGTAAAAAGTATCCACCGAAACAGCCAGATATACCGGGACACAACCACTGCCTTCGAGAATAACCTCACGGACGGCTTCATCCTCGATACCGCATCGGACCAGATAATCGACCGCCTTGTTTTCGGGTAATTCGATAATCTCATGATGCTCGATACGGTTTTCGAAAAACTCATAATCATCGCCGTGCCAGTGAAGTTTTTCGCGGCCGGTGATGACAAACAGCGCTTCGGGGAGATTCTCGGCCAGATCGGTTACCCATCTGTCGCTCGATGACCGTGTGATCTCATCGCGCTCTTTGGCCCAGAGCGATTCGTACGTGTCGAAAAATAAAACCAGCGGCGGGCGGCCCTCCTGATGATAATTTTTGATATCGACAGCGAGGAACATCGGGAGATGTTCCAGCACCTCATGCGCCTGCATCGGAAGTAATGCCTGCAAATCGGTACTGCCGCGTTTTTTCCACCAGTCTTTCAATTTAATGCCGCCATTGGCAATAACCTGACCGACTTTTGGAATAAACCCGACAATGGGAATCTCACCGGCGGCGGCGATAACATCCGATACCAAACCTGCCTCACCCCAGAGTTTGAATGTATCTTTGTTCAGGGGCAAATTGGGATTGGCTTTTTTCCACCAAATCGAGTAGGCGAGATCGAAAGCCGGGAATTTGATTTTTTTGTCAATCGTCTTCAATTCGGTGCGGATATGAAACAGGGCGTTTTCGATACGATGACGGTCCTGATCCTGGAAATCGACCGTGGCATGGATGGCGGCGGCGTATCGTTGGCCCAGCCGCTCGGCGAGTTTGCCGCGGAGGGCGCTTTTGCCGATACCGGGTAACCCGTGATAGACCAACACACTCGGTTCGGAGTGCTGCTGCTCGGTGGCCTTTGGCCCGAATTTGTAATCGACCTTATCGAAAAATATGTTTATTAACTCTTCGCGGCCGACAAACGGGCGTTTTATTTTTGGGATTAAACCGCTGTTTTTTTCTTTTTTTTCCTCTACATTTTTAGCCATGTTTTTTCTCGCACGACAGGGATTTTGGTTGATTTGTTAAGATATGCAAAATAGAGCGAAAAATCAACCGTGGTGGTTGTGTGTGTCATATATTGACATGGCGTTTTTCGTTGTACTATTAGTATTTTCATACGTTTACGGCGAAATGGGTTCGTTTCGTTTTTTTTGTTTTTTCTCCAATGTGGTGTCGGGTCACCGCACCCGACACCCGCCGGTCGCCCCTGCGACAGGCGATCACGAACGTACCTTACATATCGAAGCGTGGCAATCACGTCGCTCTTTGCGATAAGGCTGACTTAGAGATAGAAGCGACGAGATTGCCACGTCGTTCAGATTCGCCTTCGGCGTCCCTGAACTCCTCGCAACGACGTTGGTTGGGCGTTTGGGGTTACATGTAATCATTGTCATATATTGTCACATCTTTTTTCGTTGTACTATTATTGTACTCATGCGTTTACACAGAAATGGGTTCGTTTCCTTTTTTTTTTGTTTTTTCAACAGCATTCCTTATGATCGCCGGTCGCAAGAGCGCCCGGCGCGGTGGGTCTCCTTCATATAAATTCAGGATTTTCAATGAGGATTCACCGATCACAGATAGCATAACAACGGTCCTTTCATATATCCCGGTCAGCCCGAGTTTACCACAAAATCACTACAATATCGAAAAAACGGGTTTGTTGAACGGCAATGATTTATGGAAAAACAGGCGTGTAAAAAGGGGGCGATTAACCTGCATTTACCATCAAAGTTGTAGTGATTTGGTATTTTGAGGAACGGGCAGATCCTTCGAAGCTCAGGAGACCTGTGGACATCTGCCGCGCACGGAAAAATGATGATTTTCGATATATATTCCTGAAAAGACAGGCTAAAGCCTGAACTCCGAACAAAGAGGAATGTCGAAACCCCACCGGCCCCCAAAGGGGGCCTTGGAGGATTTCGACCTACCCATGCTGAGCTTTGAAGGACACCCGACACCACATAACGATACAATCCGTGACATGTACAAATATAAATCGGGAGCCGTTATGCCGGCTCCCGATTTCACCTTATCCTTTATTTGCTGCCCCAAAGGTCCTAAGAGGACCGAACAAACGCGGGATAATCTATATAAAAAGCATCTACTAAAGAATAGGAATGTATATAAAAGGAGTTGTCCTGAGAATTTTCGGGAGGACGTGGAGCCCGGCAATGTGGGGGGGATAGCTCAAACCCGAGGAGATTTGCGAACCCGCCACGTCCTCCGTTATTTTGAATGCCGGCACAGGAGGGGATAGCGATAGTAGATGTACCGGCATTTGCAAGGGTGACCATAAGGACATCAACCAAAACTTAATTTCCTATATTCTCAGGGCCGTTTTGTATGCGGTGTGGACGGCATCGAAAATTTTGCCCGGCGTAACGCAATCGCCGACGGCATAAACCTCGAGACCTTCTTCCTTCACCAGTTGATCGTAAAGATCATTCTGACGGATATATCCGACCGCCATAACGACCGTATCAGCATCTATTTCTTTCTGATTGCCCGCGACATCGACCGCGATCACGCCCTGGTCTTTCACCTCGATCAGTTTGTGCGAGATCAAAACGTCGATTTTGTCGGTGGCAATTCTTTCGGCATAGGCGATCTTGTCGGTCACGGCGCAGTCTTTCATGATTTCGTCGAGCATTTCGACAATCGTGACATCCTTGCCCTGTTCCGCCAGATACATCGCCACTTCCGATCCGACCAGCCCGCCGCCGATCACGACCACTTTCTGTCCGGTTTTGGTGCTGTCGTTGAGCATGTCGGTGGCCTCGAAAACATTCGGCTTATCGACTCCGGGAACCTTGATTTTGATCGGCTTGGCGCCTATCGCGACCACGGCCGCATCAAAGCCGTTGCCGGCGATAGCATCGACCGTCGCCTGTTTTTCGACCACTTTTATATCCAGCTTTTTCATCTGTTCTTTCAGGTACTGCTGGAAAAACCTGATATCGGATTTGAATTCCGGTGTCGAAGCCTCATTCAGCGCGCCGCCCATTTTGCGTTTTTCATAGAGCGTGACATCGTGTCCGCGCAAGGCACAGACGCGGGCCGCTTCCATACCGCCGGGGCCGCCGCCGATAATCGCAACATTCTTTTTCTTCTCCGCCGGTGTAATAGCCAGCTCGTCCTCGCGACCGATAGTCGGGTTGACGGCGCAGGTGACGGCGCGGAAATTGAAGAAGGTCCGTTCCAGACAACCCTCATTGCACCGGATACACGGCCTGATATCTTCCGGATGATCCTCGAGCGCTTTTTTGGTCCAGTACTGGTCGGCCCAGAGCGGACGCCCCAGCCCGACATAATCGCCCTTACCGGTAGCGATAATTTCTTCGGCGAAATCGGGTGTCGTGATCGAACCCGAAGCAATCACCGGGATATTGATTTCTTTTTTGATGGCCTCGGCCGCCCAGACATTATGTCCGCGATTGACCGCCATCGGGCTGACCTGATGAATCATCTGGTGATGATCGCCGCCCGAAACATGGATGGCGTCGATTCCCTTCTTCTCCAGAACCTTGCACAGCTCGACCGTCTCTTCGATCCCGAATCCGTCGGGTTCATAATCGGTGCCGCTGAGACGAACGGTCAACGGAAAATCAGGACCTATTTTGGAACGAATGTTGTCATATATTTCAAGGAGGAATCGTCTTCTGCTTTCAGGCGTACCGCCGTAAAGATCGGTGCGTTTATTCGTATGCGGCGACAGGAAGTTGGTGATCAGGTATCCATGTGCCCCATGGATCTCGATCAATTCGAACCCGGCCAGGACCGCTCTGAGGGCGGCGTCGCCAAAGGCCTCGACAATGTCATTAATTTCTGCAAGAGTCAGTTCTTCAGGTATCGCCTGTTTTCCAACCCGCGCCTCGAGCGCCGGCCAGGGAATTGATGAGGCTGACTTTATCGGGGGGGTTCCCAAAAATTTCTGGCGGCCGCAATGCTCGATCTGAATTCCGGCCCGGGAACCGTTGTCTTTGATGACATCGGCCAACCAGGCCAATCCCGGAATATGATCGTTGTCGCTGATACCAAGCTGACAATGGGCCGATTTACTCGCGATATTATCGACAAAGGCATATTCGACCACGATCAGTCCGGTACCGCCTTTGGCCAGTTCGCGATAATGTCTTATCAGTCTCTCGGATACCGAGCCGTCGGCATTGCTCATGCCGGTTGACTGCGGGGCTTTTACCACACGGTTCTTAATTACAAGATTACCGATTTTACCCGGTTCTGCCAGTTTCGGAAATTTCTTTGACATTTATATAATCTATCCTCTTCAACCAGTCTTTAATAACTCATTGCAAACCCGGCGATTATAATCACCTCAGTTGCCTACCCTTTGTTATTATTTTCACAAAAGAAGTATCGCAATCGCTGTGCCAATTTTGAGCAGTTATGTTAAGTCATTGAAAGACAATAGAATTTGTCTTAATAAATATCTTGACAACCGGGGCTTTTATTTTATTTTGAAAGGGTACTATTTCATAATGAAAGGGTGGCTTTTGAAAGCTGATTACCTCGATTTTAATGAACTGCTGGATATGTCCGAGGGGCATTTGCATGTTCATGGGCGACGGCTGGTTTTACATTCCATAAATGCCTTTTCACAGTTCCGCAAGGACCTGATCGATATGGTCGGACCGGAGCAGGCACGAAGGTTATTGACGCGTTTCGGTTTTTTCTGGGGACAGGCGGATGCCGCCGCCATGAAACGAATTTTTAACTGGGACAGTATCGAGGAGCTTATCAAGGCCGGACCGTGGCTGTTGACTTTGTCCGGAGTCGGCAAAATGACGATCAAAACGCTGGAGACCGACACCGAAAGCGGCCATTTCAATATGGAAGTATATCTGCACAACTCCTGTGAGGGAGAGGAACATCTGACCAGTGTCGGCAAATCAGCCGAGCCGGCATGCTGGAAATTGACCGGGTACATGAGCGGTTTTGCCTCGTACTGCATGGGCAAAAGCGTGTACTTCATCGAAAAACAGTGTCTCGCGCAGGGTGACGGCTTTTGCTATTGTGTCGGCAAGGACCTCGAGTCATGGGGTGATGAACTTCCCAAGCATCTTCCCTATTTCGAGGCCGACGATATCAAGGGTAAGGTCGAAAGTCTCAGCCGGGAGTTGCGCCATAAAACCGAAGAACTGGCCCGGCACCGCCAGGAGCTGGGACGCCTTCGCTGGCGCTCCGATCCATTGTATGCCGAGGTTCGCTCGGCCGTTTTCCGCAGAATTCTCGCGCTCGCCAATAAAGTTGCCCAGTTCGATTCATCGGTGCTTATCACCGGCGAAACCGGATCCGGTAAAGAGGTTCTGGCAAGATATATACACCGCCATTCGCCGCGGGAAAAAAAGCCGTTTGTCGTCGTCAACTGTGCCGCGCTTCCCGAAACATTGCTAGAAAGCGAGCTGTTCGGTCACAAGGCGGGTTCGTTCACCGGGGCGATTCACGACCGCAAGGGTTTGCTCGAACAGGCGCAGTCGGGGACCATATTCCTCGATGAGATCGGGGATATCTCGGCCGGGACACAGTTGAAAATTCTGCGCGTTTTGCAGGAGAAAGAAATCACGCGTGTCGGCGAAACAATTCCACGCAAAATCGATGTCCGGACTATCGCCGCCACCAACAAGGATCTGCCGAAACTGGTCGAGCAGGAAAAATTCCGCGAAGATCTGCTGTATCGTCTACGCGTAATCGAAATCGAGGTCCCGCCGTTACGCGACCGCGCCGAGGATATTCTTCCCACTGCCCGCTACCTGGTCGACAGGCTGGCCCGCAAACTCAAACTGGAACATCTCAAGCTCGATGCCACCTGTGTCGATTATCTTCAGGCGTATCGCTGGCCGGGAAATATCCGCGAGATGGACAACGCTCTTGAGAGAGCGGCCGTGCTGAGCCAGGATGATATTATTCTGCCGGAAAATCTGCCGCCCGAAATTCTCCGCGCGGTATCGGCCGGGAAACGGCCCGATGATCCACTGTCGATGTCGCTGGAGCAGATGGAGGCGGAACATATCAAGACGGTTATGCGCATGACAGGCAACAACCGGACCAAGGCGGCGGAAATACTCGGTATCTCACCCTCGACCCTATGGCGCAAGTTGAAGACGCTGGGGATGTAAGAGCTCGCTCCCGCATCTTTAATCAGGCCTGCCATTGTCACATCCTGTCATAATTTTTTTCATTGTACTATTAACGCGTACATTTAATTACGGCGAAATGGGTTCGTTTCGTTATTTTTTGTGTAGAGATAAAGTGGTGTCGGGTCACAATTCGGGCCAGGAGGTCCCGAATCAGGACCCGACACAACATTAATGCACCTTAGATGTCGTTGCGAGCGGAGAGATGCGCCTTCGGCGCATGTCGGAGCGTGGCAATCACGCGGCTTTGTGCGATAAGGTTGTCTTAGAGATAGAAGCGACGAGATTGCCACGTCGTTCAGGTTCGCTGTTGGCTCTCCTGAACTCCTCGCAACGACGTGTCTTGGGCGTTTTTGATTAAGTGTACACATTGCCATATCCTGTCACACTTTTTTTCGATTTACTATTAACGCATTCCTTTAATTACAGCGAAATGGGTTCGTTTCGTTTTTTTTGTGTAGAGATAAAGTGGTGTCGGGTCACAATTCGGGCCAGGAGGTCCCGAATCAGGACCCGACACAACATTAATGCACCTTAGATGTCGTTGCGAGCGGAGAGATGCGCCTTCGGCGCATGTCGGAGCGTGGCAATCACGCGGCTTTGTGCGATAAGGTTGTCTTAGAGATAGAAGCGACGAGATTGCCACGTCGTTCAGGTTCGCTGTCGGCTTTCCTGAACTCCTCGCAACGACGTGTCTTGGGCGTTTTTGATTAAGTGTACACATTGCCATATATTGTCATCCTTTTTTTCGTTGTATTGTTATTGTGCTCATGCGTTTACGGCGAAATGGGTTCGTTTCATTATTTTTTGCTCTATTCAACATACCTCATGAGCGCCGGTCGCCGGGGCGACCGGCGGGTGTCGGGTGCGGTGACCCGACACCACAAAATTATACAATGCCCCCTTCATATATCCCGCTCCGCCCGCATTTACCATCAAACCACTACAATATCGAAAAAACGGTTTTGTTGAACGGCAATGAGTTATGAGAAAACAGCGTAAAAAAAACGGGCGTTTTGCCTGCATTTACCACAAAACCACTACAAGACTGGAAAAAGAGATTTTGAATAGGTTGCCGGGGCGAACGGATGGTGTGAGAAATAAACTTATTGCCATTATGCTGCTAACACACCCGATGGGTGGGGTAACAATGTAACACATTGTCTCATCCCCAAACTCGATCAATGCAAGGCATTGCTCTCGTTTGGGAATGCCGCCCTTCGAACCGTCGCGCATTACCGGATGCCAAAAGAGTTGGGAAATTTATTCGACTTTGCGTCCATCGACCTCGGCCAGTCCCATAATAAGACGGCAGCCGGTAACACGCCCCGAATCATCGAGAATGAATTTCAGATAAAAATCGGCCGCATTATGAAAAAACTCGGTTTCCGATGCGGGCAGAAGCGTCACCGACTCGGTTTCATTGACGGAGGCTATTATCAGGTTCTCCTGCCTGTTTACCGCAATGAAAAACCCGGTATCACCGCCCGGATCGTCGTCCGAAATCAGGCGATAAAGTCCGGTGTACCGATCGAGAATGAGCGTGTCGATCATGATCGCCGTATGCGACCGCCTGAATCCGTGCGCCTTATCATCATCGATCCTTACCGCACGGAACTCGCCGCCGTCATCACTCTGCGACAACGACACCACCCGGCCGCTGTCGTCACGCTGGAAAATCATGTTAAGTGTATTGTCGTAATCATAGAAAAAAGTGTCGATCGCGGCCGGAACGATCCGAAACATCGGTTCACCCGGTCGAAAAGCATACAGCTTATCGGACCTTTCGGCTATATTAATATAACATCCTTCGCCGAAGCGGTACAGACCGGGGTAATCCATGATGGTTCCGGGGTCGAGCGCTACGGCGTCTTTCCGTACGGGGAAATCATATTTCCTGTTGTATATAATAGCCGCCAGCCCGCGCGATATTTTATCGACCGGTGAATTGTCGTCATTGCTGAAAACGACAATACACAAACGGTGGTCGATCCAGCGGTTGATCATGGTGTTGAAACCATCGAGGAAACCGTCATGCCAGGCATGACGCACACCCATATCTTTTTTCACGTACCAGCCATAACCGTAACCGGCCGAATTCGGTTCGAACATCTCCCGAACCGAGGCCGCGCACAGCACCGTTTCTTCGTATAGCGCCTGATCCCATTTCAGCATATCCTCGACGGTCGAGTACATCGCCCCCGCGCTGTGCAATACCGACAAATGAACCGGCAGGGCGTCGGTCAATTCGGCGGCCCGGTCGAAGGTGTAACCGTCGGCTCGATTTGGATACGCCGCCTCACGCCTTCCGTAACCGCTGTTGTTCATGCCGAGCGGTTTGAGAATTTCGTGCTGAAGAAAGGCCTCGTAAGACTGTCCCGAAACACGCTCGATTATTTCTCCGAGAAGCAGATATCCCGAATTGCTGTAATGAAATCCAAGACCCGGGGCGGCCACCAGCGGTTTGTTTTTGAAAAGGTCGATCATGTAGGCGGTACTCAGCGGTTGCATCCGTTTGAGAAGGACCTCGGGATAATCGGTATAATTTGGCAGACCGGAGGTATGGTTAAGAAGCTGTCGGATGGTGATCTTTGAACCTTTTTCCTCCGGGTAGTCCGGCAGATACTTTATAATCGGATCGTCCAGATTCAGCACTCCTCTTTCTTTGAGAATAAGAATACAGCCGGCCGTGAACTGCTTCGTGATCGAGCCGATGTAAAATTTCGTATTCGGATCGTTGGATATCTCGAAGGCCCGGTTGGCGTAACCGTAACCTTCGCTTAAAACGGTGTGGCCGTCGACGGCAATGACCACCGATCCCTCGAATCCCCACAGTTCCTGCGCGGCGGTCAAATAATCATCAAGCTCGGCGATTGTTTTATCGCGATCGATATCGCCGAACGACACCGCCGTCATAGACAGCAATAATACCGGCAGAAGCAGAGTGTTTCTATAATTTGACATCTTCTATTTTACAAATTCAACACGGTTTTAACCAATATTTAATATTGAATACCGCCGGGCAATGATATTTTTATTGCGGTCGGCCAAAAAGTCATCGACATCCCCAAACATGGCGCATTCGGAACATGCCCCATGTTTGAGGCTGCCACCCGGCCGCAGTGACGGCTTTTTGACTCCGCGCAATGACGTTTAATATGGCGGCGGGTCACACGCTCGCATGCTCGCGCAAGACCCGCCTCGAACATATTAATGTTGTGTCAGGTCCTGTCGGAGATCCTGAGCCTTGCGAAGGGATCCTGACGAAGGCGGAATTGTGACCTGACACCGTATGTTAAAAAAAACAAAAAATGAGGAAACGAACCCATTTCGCCGCAAATGATTGACAGAAATCATAGTACAACGAAAAAGTGAATGTCAATTAGTGACACAAGCTACAGACTTCGTGAAATACAAGGGAGGTGGAAAAATAGAATCAGAGGCCGATGAAGCGGCCGCCCTGATATATGACAAAGGAGACGAACCAGGCAAGGGTGGTTTGGAAGACAATCGAAAACAACATCCATTTCCAGCCGATCTCGCGTTTGATGGCGATAATTGTCGCCACGCACGGCGTGTAGAGGAGGACAAAAATCATGAAGGCGTAGGCGGTCAGCCCGCTTATGCCGCTGGAGGGATTTTGCAGGACGCCGATAAGCGTGTCGGATTCTTCATCGGCGCTGTCGCCGATATGATAGAGCACGCCCAGCGAGGATACGACCACCTCTTTGGCAACGAACCCGGTGATAAGCGAGACACCCATCTGCCAGTTGAAACCGAGCGGGGCGACAACCGGTCCGACCGCATTGCCCAACCGCCCGATAAACGAGTACTCGAGATCTTCCGAGGCCCTGTCGGCCTCGAGTTCGGCGATTTTCTGATCGGAGTTTTCCGATTCGAGCAATAGGTACTGCTCGATCTGCGCGTCATAGTCAACCGAGTATTCCGATTTTTTGGGGAAATATCCCAGCGCCCAGAGAATAATCGAGGCAACCAGAATGACGCCGCCCATTTTACGGAGATAAATTTTGGTTCGTTCCCACATATGTATCGCGACCGATTTGGTGGTCGGTCGTCGGTACGGCGGGAGCTCCATGACGAACGGCAGGGCTTCGCCCTTGAGAATGGTTTTGCGCATCAATCTCGCGGCCAGTATGGCGATGAGTATTCCGATGATATAAATCGAGAAGATCACATTACCGGCGGCGGCTCCGAAGAATGCCCCGGTAAAGAGTATATAAACCGGCAGTCGTGCGCTGCACGACATAAGCGGTATAATCAATATCGTGAGGATCCTGTCCTTGGGCGCTTCCAGTGTCCTTGTCGACATGATCGCCGGGACGGCGCAGCCGAACCCCATCAGCATCGGGATAAACGATTTACCGTGGAGCCCGAGGAAATGCATCAATTTATCCATAAGGAAAGCCGCCCGCGCCATATACCCGGAATCCTCGAGAATCGAGATACCGAGGAATAGAATGACGATATTTGGCAAAAAGATAATTACCGATCCGACGCCGCCGACGATACCCTCGACAATCAAATCGGTAACAGCTCCGGCGGGCAGGGCCGAGACCAACGCCCTTTGGAGCATGGCAACACCGGCGTCGATCCACTCCATCGGATACGTGCCGAGTTTGAAAGTAGCCTGGAAAATGAGCCACATGATTATTATAAATATCGGATAGCCGAGCCAGCGGTGAGTTATCAGTTGATCGATATGTTCCGAGAGCTGCATCCGGTCCCCGACCGGTTTATTCATCACCTCGCGGACAATACCGGCGACATAGCCGTAACGTCCCTCGGTAATAACCATCTCCGGGTCCTCGTCGGTTGTCGCTTTGAGATGCGAAACCGATTCATCGAGCCGTTCGGTAAGAGTGGTGTTCTGATTTTGGGAGGGAATGCATCGTTTCCTTATTTCCGGATCGCCTTCGAGCAGTTTAATCGCCAGCCATCTGGGGTTGCCGCATCCCCGGCAGCCTCGACAGCAGTGGTCCACCTCTTCGGAGAGCTTGGTAACGACATCATCGAGTTTGGGGCCGTAGGATACGGGGGGATGGCGGTGATGCAAATGTCTTCTTCGGCGGCGTCCGGAGGTTTGGCGTTTCTCCGCATCTTTCGGCTCGATATGCTCGTCATCCAGGTCGATGTGTCCGTTTTCTATCATGGCAATGGCGGTATCGAGGAGGTTGTCGATACCCTGCGCGCGGCTGCCGATGGTTTTGACCACCGGCGCGCCGAGGAGTTTGGACATTTTTTCGGTATCGATTTCGATGCCGGATTCGCGCACTTCGTCCCACATATTCATATCGAGGATGAGGTCGACGCCCATCTCGATCAACTGCATGGTCAGGTAGAGCGACCGTTCGAGATTGCCGCTGTCGATGACGTTGATAATGAGATCGGGGTTCATATTGATGATAAAGTCGCGGGCGACTTTTTCATCGAGCGAATATGCGGTGAGGCTGTAGGTTCCGGGAAGATCGACGAACATGATGTCATAGTCGCCGAATTTGCGGTAGCCGACGCGTTTTTCGACTGTTACGCCGGGGAAATTGGCCACTTTTTGTCTGGCCCCGGTGAGGCCGTTGAAAATCGATGTTTTGCCGGAATTGGGATTACCGGCCAGGGCTATTTTTATCTGGCGACGCTTCTTCACTTTGCTTTTCTGGCCACGACTTTCACTTCGATCAAAGCCGCTTCGGATCTGCGGATACTGATGTGTCCGTTTCCAAGCGAAATTTCGAGCGGATCTTTGAGCGGCGCCGCTTTAATCATTTTAATGGTTTCACCGTTTCGAATGCCGAGATCCAGGAGCCGTCTTCGTATTGCTCCCGCCCCGGCGACACCGATCACCTCTCCCTTTTGTCCCGGTTTCAAATCATTCAGACTCATCAATGGTGTTCTCCGCAAGCAAATCCGTTTATGTGCCGTCCATGACGGCCGATCGCCTTTTCCTAATTTTGGATTTCCGCACCGGACAGCCCTGCACCCCTTCCATAAATTCGACCAGTTTACCAATGGTCTCGGGACACATGACATGTTCCATTTTACAGGCTTCCTGTTCGGCAAGTTTGGACGGCAGTTCAAGGATATCGGTGAGAAACATCTTCAGGGCGGTGTGTTTTTTGTAAATTTCCACGGCTTTTTTTCTACCGGACGGATTGAGGTGAATTTTGCCATAATGCTGCTTATTCACCAACCCGCTCCGCTTCAGCCTTGTCACCGCCGAAACGACGGTCGGCAACGTCACACCCCGTTCCCGGGCCACATCGGAAATACCAACCGCTCCAAGCTCTTCGGAGAGCCGGAAGATTGTTTCCAGATAATCCTCTTCACGCGTCGTCAGTTTCATGCCGTAAAAATATTAGACTATTCTAACTTTGTCAATAGGTATAACGTTAAATCGACCAGATTTTCGAGGATTTTTTCTGACCGCTGGTGTAATCCATTGTGCTACTGTTGCTTATGTCAGCACGACGGTATCAGACCGGCCGGACTCATCTTATGTAAAGTTCGAGCCCGGTGAATCACAAAATTAAAAGACAGGGCGGGGAAATAGGATTAAATTGATATGCAAAAAATGATTTTCTCTGGGGGGGATTATACTAAGAGATATGGGAGCAACGGCAATTTTTATGTATCATTGTCGCATTCCATAAAATACCAGTTATCGGGATCGGACAGGTTGTATTTTTCGATTGTGTTTTTGTCGGCGTGTATCAGAAAATGTCGTTTTTCTTTTCGTTCGATAAAATTGAATTTTCGGAATTTTCCCAACAATTTTCTGTTGCCGAAGAAGCAAAAAACGACGGTATTTATCTTCAATTTTCGGGCATGTTTCAGGAAGCGTGTCATCAGATGATCGAAATATTTATCGACGTCCAGCATAAAAATATCGGATATGCAAAGTTCGCCGTCATTGATATGGTAAACAACATAGCCCCGGAGATCGCCGGTTTTCGGGTCGGTCAGCGAATAGATTTTGTATTCGATATAGGGGCATTGGCCGAACCGCCAGTTGAGAAAGCGAGAATTTCTCTCGCCGATCAAGGCGTATTTGGCGGAGGCTTTTTCCCACAACTGATCGAACCTGCTGTCAATTTCTGTCTCGATCTTGCAGTCGCCGTTACGTGTAAAAACGGACATATATGTTTCGGAGGAAATCAGAAAAAGGACGGTATCTGCAACCAGCGACAGGATTCGGGCGAAGAAGCCGCTTTTGACCCTCTCTCTGAAATAGCTGTTCGATCTTATTTTTTTGGCATAGCGTCCGCAGAGACCGACGGAAATATAGCCGGCCCGAATCATCAACTGATCGGCATATTCATTGGGGAGACCGTATATGAAATCAACCTGCTTTTCTTTGGCGGAAGACAGGACCTTTTTCTGGAGCATAAAGGCGGGCCAGAAGGTTCGTTTTTTTTCGGCCAGGGCAAAATCGCCCACGACGCCAGCGCTTAGCTTCCCTTTTGCGGTTTGAATAACGCGTGGAAAAAGGGCGACAGTTCCGAACATTTTATTGTCGCCGTCGAGATTGACTTTCCAGCATGAGGCCTCCCCCGCCGGATTATCCTGATAAAACCAATGGTATTTTTCCTGATGCCATTCCGGGAAATTGGAGGCCCAGAAATCTACTACCTGTTGTCCATCATTTGGAATATTAATGCCGGAGACTTTGAAATCCATACCGTTACTTCGCTTTTAGCCCCCCAAAATTTTTTAAGCAGGTATCTAATTCTTCATAAAGACAATATGAGGTAAAATACAATATTTTTTCAAAATAACAACAGTAAAGGCGATTGCGTGGGCAATTCCACCCGCCATTGGGCCCGACTCTGGCGGGGCTCGAAATCGGACGGGCCGGTCGTGTAATCGCTTGACTTATCGGGTATTTTATCTTTCATTTGACAAAAATCGAAAATAAGGTGAGTGAATAAGATGAGTGACGCTGATTTTAAGGGATATAAGGGCCGAGCCAAGGAGGTTCTCCAGTCTCTCGGGGGACGGGTCTGGGCCAATGTTGTTTTAAAGACCGACAAGGGCGATTTCGAGGGTGTTATTTTACCGCGCTCGGAAACGGCCGACGGCGACCATATTGTCCTGAAATTGAAAACCGGTTACAATATCGGAATCCTGGCCGACCGGGTGCAGGAGATAATCGAAAACAGTTTTAAAGAGGCGGTATATAAGATTCCCGAGAAGGAGTTTCCGTTTTCCAAAGACAAGCCGAATGTTACTTTGCTCGGTACCGGCGGGACGATTGCCTCGCGGCTCGATTACCGCACCGGCGCGGTCATACCGGCGTTCACGCCGGGCGAATTGTACGGCGCGGTTCCGGAGCTGGCCGATATTTGCAATCTCGAAACAATCAAGCTGTTCGGTGTCTTTTCGGAGAATATGGGACCGGAGCAGTGGAAAATTCTGGCCGAGGAGATCGGCCGGCAGATAGAAAAGGGTGTTAAAGGGATCGTCATCGGCCACGGCACGGATACCATGCACCACACCGCCTCGGCGCTGTCGTACATGGTGCAGAACAGCCCGGTTCCGATCGTCATGGTCGGATCGCAGCGTTCCTCCGACCGGCCGTCATCGGACGCCGCGTTCAATCTTCGCTGCGCCGCTTACACGGCGGGTCATTCGGATATCGCCGAGGTGATGGTCTGTATGTTCGGTCCGACCTCGGATGAATACAACCTTCTCCATCGGGGAACGCGGGTGCGGAAGATGCACTCATCGTACCGTTCGACATTCAGGACCATCGGCGACACGCCGATCGCAACGGTTACGCCGGAAAAAGTGACACATATCAAGAAAGACTACAATCCGCGCCGCGAGGACCGCAAGGTCGATATCAAGGCGGTTTTCGAGGATAAGGTAACGATTCTCTATTACTACCCGAATATGCAGCCGGATATTATCGAGGCGCTGATCGACAACGGTTACAAGGGTATCGTGATAGCGGGAACGGGTCTGGGGCATGTCAACAAACCTCTTTACCCGGCGCTGAAAAAGGCTCATGACAAGGGTATCGCGGTTTATATGACGGTGCAGACGCTGTGGGGATATGTGCAGATGTATGTTTACGACACCGGCCGCGACATGATGGAGCTGGGGGTTATCCCCGGAGAGAATATGCTTCCGGAGGCGGCCTACACCAAGCTCGGCTGGGTGCTGGGGCAGACGACCGACCCGGAGGAGGTCAAAAAGATGATGCTGACGCCGGTGGCGCATGAGATAACCTCGCGCGAGCCGTTCGACGGTTATTTGATTCTTCAGGGCGGTATTCCCGAGGTGGAGGATTTCATCAGCCGTTATCATCGGTAAAACAGATTACGGGCGAATATATTATATACAGGCGGCCAACCGGCCGCCTGTTTTTTGTATTAACATGAGCCGGATAGAGTTACGGTCGGAGAGGGCCGAATTGATTAGATTCCAAGGAGAAAGAAAACTGCTACAAAATAATTAATATGTTTGATTTGGTGGTGTGAATTTATTACATTCACACCCGATAAAAAGAAAAAACACACCCCACCCGCATTGCGGATGGGGCTTTTGTGCTTGGAGATAAATTATGCGCACCGCAACCGAACATAAACGAAGCTATCTTGAGTCGATAAACGAACGCTTCGGCGAGTCGCCCCCGTTCACGGCGCTTCTCGACCGGGTCGAACACGGCGCCGATACGGAGATGACCATCTCCGGGCTGTCGGGATCGTCGCCGGCGATGCTTATCGCCAATTTGAGCCGCAGAATCGACCGGCCGATAATCGTGCTTACCTCGGAACCGGAGGAGGCCGACGATATTTTCGACGATCTGTCGTTTCTTCTGGAGTCGAACGGGGTGGGTCATTTTCCATCGCTTCAGGCGCCGCCGTTCGAGTTCCGGGCGCCCTCGGCGGAGACGGTGGGACGGCGACTGTCCACGATTTCGCGGTTGAAACGCAAGGATATCAAGGTGGTGGTGGCGCCGATAGCGGCGGTGCTGGAACCGACGATAAGTCTCGAGGATTTCGAGGCGGGCAGTCTGGTGCTGAAAATCGGCGACGAGGTTGATATCGAGACGTTGTCGAGAAAGCTGGTCGGGATGGGCTTCAACCGTGTCAATCTTGTCGAGGAGATCGGCGATTTTGCGGTCCGCGGCGGTTTGATCGACTTTTTCTCGCCCGGGTTCGAGCATCCGGTGCGGGTGGAATTTTTCGGCGACGAGGTGGACACGATACGTCAGTTCGATGTGGCGACACAGCGGACGACCGACCGGCTGGAAAAAGTGGAGCTTCTCCCCCGCCGCGAGGTGTCGATTCACCAGGAGACGATCGAAAATTATATCGAGACGATGCCGGACAAGGACGGGACGCTGGTGCGGGCGCGTTATCTCAATGATCCGGAGCTTCCCGGCTTGGAATGGCTGGCGGTGTCGTTCGGGGTGGGGCGCGGCTGTCTGTTCGACTTTATCCCGACCGATCCGATTTTCTTTTTGAAGGGGGCGGGCAATATCAAGGTTGAGATCGAGGAAATTTTCAAGGATGCCGAAAAACGACGCAAACGGATACTGGAGCGGATGGATGCGCCGCCCGATGTCGAGACATACTTTTCGAATCTCAATAAACATGAAAGTTGCCTGAATAACGGGCGCAAAATCGACCTGGTTCCGTTTAAGGGCGGACGCGAAAATATTATCGATTTCGAGTGCCGCGAGCACCCGGCGCTCGGTTCGCGGATGGATATGATTTCGGCGACGGTGGACGGATTTTACCGAACCGGTATCAGGTTTTTTATCGCGGCCGACAATCCGGGTCAGGCCTCGCGTCTGAACGATCTTCTCGGCGAAAAAATCAATTCGCCGGCGGTTCTCCCGATCGAGGTGGCACAACTCAAGGGCGGTTTTGTCTGCAAGAAGCACCGTTTCGCGGTGCTGACCGATCACCAGATTTTCGGCCGGCATTACCGGCGGCTGCGGCGCAAGAAATTCAAGGAGGGTGTGGCGATTCAGAACTACACCAGCCTTGTTGACGGCGACTACGTGGTGCATACGTCGTTCGGTATCGCGCGTTATCACGGTTTAAAGACCATCGATGCGGGTGGGCGGCAACGGGACTGCCTTCTGCTGATCTATGCCGACGGCGATAAATTGTATGTGCCGATCGAGGAATTCAACTATGTTTCTAAATATTCCGGGAAGGATTCATCGCCGCGGCTGTCCTCGCTGGGCGGCACCGGCTGGGAGAAAATCAAGGCGCGAACGAAAAAGGCGATTGCCGATATGGCGGCGGATTTGCTGAAAATTTATGCTTCGCGCAAGGCCCGGCCGGGGTACTCATTCGGCCCGGATACGACCTGGATAAAGCAGCTCGAAGCATCGTTCCCGTATGAGGAAACCTCGGATCAGCTCAAGGCGATTATAGATGTCAAGCAGGATATGGAGAAATCGGTCCCGACCGACAGGCTGGTGTGCGGCGATGTCGGTTACGGCAAAACCGAGGTGGCCATACGGGCGGCGTTCAAGGCGGTCGAGGGGGGCAAACAGGTGGCGGTGCTGGTACCGACGACGATTCTGGCCCAGCAACATCATGATACTTTCACCCGCCGGCTGACCGATTTCCCGGTGCGGGTGGCGATGCTCTCGCGGTTCCGGACGCGTAAGGAGCAGAAAATTATCATCGAGGATCTGGCCGACGGCAAGGTCGATATTATTATCGGGACGCACCGCCTGCTTTCGAAAGATGTCGAGTTTCACGACCTGGGTCTGCTGATAATCGACGAGGAACAGCGTTTCGGTGTCCGCCACAAGGAGAAACTGCGCAAGATAAAGACGGCGGTGGACACGATTGCGCTGACGGCGACGCCGATACCGCGTACGCTTCAGATGTCGCTGATGGGGGCGCGGGATATGTCGCTGATAAACACCTCGCCCAAGGATCGTCTGCCGATTCTCACGTCGATAGTTGAATTCGATCCGGAGGTTATCGCCGAAGCGATATTGCAGGAGATCGACCGCGGCGGGCAGGTATTTTTCGTGCATAACCGGGTGCAGACGATCGAGGCAATGTATCGCTATCTGAAAAAAGTGATACCGCAGGTGGAGATCGCGGTGGCGCACGGACAGATGCATGAAAAGTCGCTGGAGGGTATCATGCTGGCCTTTTTGTCGGGGACGTTCCAGGTGTTGTTGTGCACGTCAATCATCGAATCCGGGCTGGATATCCCGTCGGTCAACACGATCATAATAAACCGCGCCGACCGTTTCGGGCTGGCGCAGTTGTACCAGCTTCGCGGGCGGGTCGGCCGATCCAATGTTCATGCCAAGGCGATATTGCTGACGCCGCCGTATCGTCTCCTGTCGGAGGACGCCCGCAAACGTCTGCGGGCGATCGAGGCGCATGCCGATCTCGGTTCCGGTTTTGCGCTGGCGATGAAGGATCTCGAGATACGCGGCGCCGGGAATATACTCGGGCCGCAACAATCGGGATTTATCGAGGAAGTCGGTTTCGATCTTTATACCAAGCTTCTCGAGGAGGCGGTGGCCGAGCTCAAGGGCGAGGAAGTGGCGAAAGTTCCGGATACCAGAATCGAGATGGATATCGAAATACTTATCCCGGAATATTATATGGATATCAAGCAGCAGAAGGTCGAGGTGTACCAGAAGATCGCCGGGTCGCGGTCGCTCGATGAGATCGAGAAGATTCGCGACGATGTGGAGGATCGATTCGGGAAAGCTCCGGCGGAGGTCAGCAACCTGTTCGAAGCGGCGGCGGTTAAAATTTCGGCCTTTGCGCATCAGATAGAAAAGGTGCGGATCAGGTCGGGTCGGGTGGAGTTGTTTTTCGAGGCGGAGAAAAAATTCGAGCGAAAAGAAGTCGAGCAATGGCGGCAGGCGACCCAATATCCGATGGAGTTTTCATACGCCGACAATATGATAATCCGTCTCGATCTGTCGCAACTCGGAAAAAACGAGCGCCTGCAGTATTTGCGAAGCACACTGAACAGGCTGTAAGCCCGACTATTTATCACAGTCGATGCATCCCTGTGGTCGATACCACGACAACAGGGTTATCTACGTTTATTTTATTGATTATTACTTAATCTATTATTATATTTCATTTCACACCGGGAATAATAAAGGTGTTTTTTTATTTGTCGGCTTATAATCATGATGTTTTTTTTTCGAGCGGGAGGAATTACAATGAAAAAGCCAGGACTTATTTTTTTGTTTGTCTTTTTGGTACATCTGGTGATGTGTCCGTTTGTCTGTGCCACAGATGAAATACCGACCCCGTCTAATGCAAACCCAATGGCGACGCATGATGCGGGGCTGGGCATTACGGCGGCAGTCGGACCGGTTCTGTTCAATGGAGATTTTGGCGATGCCGCCGACGGGGGTTTCGCCGTTTATCTGGGTTTTCCGATAATAGTCGATATAGGACGAATTATACCCTTCCTGCGATATGAAAAACATGACATCTACAGGAGCAGCTTGAAGTCATACACAGCCGGAGTGGATGTCAGGAGAGATATTTTTAACCTGAATAACGACAAGATTAATATATATGCCGTTATCGGCTGCGGAGCGGCCTATAACTCCAAAACCGGCGATACTTTTGGCTATGGTACAAATAAATCCGACTCGCATTATGATTTTGTCTGGCAGGGCGGTTTTGGAATGGAATTCGCGTCACAAAGTCCTCTCGCGGTTTTCTGGCAAGTGCAAATTGTCGAGGACGACAATATTGATCTGGAGAAAGGTTTTCCGGTTCAGGTGCTTTTCGGTTTGGGTCTATATTTTTAGTGTGATATTAATCGACTTGCCTCGGATATTTTTCGGATTTCGGAAGTAATAAGTATTTTCTTCAAATTTCCAGCTTGATTTCCATACGGGACAATTAATGTCTTGTATTGCAATGATTTAATTTGCCAAAATTAATAGTAACTATTATAATTATTTATACCAGTTATTACATCTAATAATGGTGTAAGGTATAAATGTCAGCAGTCATATTTTATGTGCCATTATGGCGGCAAATATCAATTATGGGGATTTTGGGATGAGAAAACTATTGGTACTATCTTGTGTATTGTTCATTATTGCTCTCTGCTATTCGGAGGGTTATGCGCTTCAATATTTGAATCGTCGCTTACTGCAATGCGAGCCGCTGACTTATGTCGTCGAGCCGCTCGATCTTACCGGTAAGGGGATGTCAATCGGGCGCGGTTATAGTAATGAATACGGTGATTGTACCGGGCTGGCTCCCGGACCACCGTTTATCGTGGAGAAGTCGATCACAGTCGCCAACACCTATAACGAGGACGGAACGGTTTGCGATTATGGTTCTTTTACCATCAACAATAGTTATACAAAAGAGAACGGCGAGGAGTACGAGAACAAGAGTGCTTTCGAGGTTGTTTTCGGCGGCTCCAATCCGGTTAATGTACATGCTCTATATAATTTGAACGGTTATTTGACCTGCAAAGGCAAGGCTGGTGATCCTATTATTTTCACCGGTTGTTACCGGATTGTGGCCAGCTCGCATACGCCACGCCAGGATTTTGCCAATAATTTCTCCTATTGTACCTTCCTCGGTCGCGAGGGATATTGCGCCAGCAATGCGGAGACTGTCGATATCGGCGGCGGCCATACCACATTCCATAACTGCATATTTAAAAATATGGGGCCCAAAGACAGTAAGTGTATATCTTATCAGGGAACGGGCGAGCTCAGTATCAAGGATTGTTTGTTCAAAACCTGCGCTTTTGGTGTCAGCGCGCCGGTGGTAATTTATAACTGGGGTGGGGTCGAACTTGAAAATCTTCATTTTTCCGACATAATCGTTACCCAACCCGGTTACGATCCGGGTCTTATCGACTTTGCCGGCGGGCCGGTCACAAACAGCATCAAGAACATAACATACTCAAACTGCTCCTCGCCTTATCTGCAATTCGGTGATCTGGAGATATATGACTCTGTATATATACAGTTGGAAACTCCGATGCTTATAGGCGGGTTGATAACAATCGACAGCGGCGGCACGCTCGTAATCGATAAAGGAACCACGGTACAGCTTTTCGATTTGGATCACGTCGATGGGACGATTAAGTGCAAAGACGGTAAGCTGATAGTGGACAGCGCTGTTATCACCGGCTGGAACGACCGTGAGTACGGTTACAAGAAAAGCGATGCCGGTTACAACTCTCCACGCTGGGACGGTATAGCGGTCTTCGACAGCGGTTCGGTCGATATCAAGAACAGCCGTATCCGTTTGACTTACTCGCCGATAGAGGCCTGGGGCGATGTCCGGGTGGATAGTACCATATTTGAGCATCATATCGGCTGGGCAATGGATATTACCGGGCAGAACGGACACGAGCATTATATTAAGAATTCATTTATCAACGGCGGCGGCAACGGAAGCGGGCTGTTTTATCAGACAAGCTCCGACGATACGGCTCCCCAGCGATTCACGGTCACCAACACCGATGTAATGCATTGCAGCAGTCACGCTATAGATGTCAACGATTACATAAATTCCTCCAAACCGTTCGACCTTTTTGTGGAGGATTGTAATTTGAGCGCCTGCGAGGGCGGGCTGACGATCGAATTGATGGCTGAGATTGATACGGTCTCGATCAAAAACTGTTATATCGGGGCAAGCGAAAAAACAGCCATATATTTCCGGGATATGAACGGCGACAGCGCCAATATTCATATAGAGGGTAATATGATGGCGGGAGCCCAATACGATGGGTCTCTCAGTTCATACTCTATATATATTCCGACCGGAAAAGCCGATTTTATCAATAACAGCGTCCTGTATTGCAAAGGGCCCGGTTGCGGCAATGGTTCCCGCGTTGATTACATGGAAAAAGTCTATAATAATATTTTTGCTCACAACGGCAGTTACGGATACAAGCAAACCTATGAGTACGGCGACCACCTGGTGGGATACAACAATTTTTACGATAATGATATCGACGGCGATCAGGATGTATCTATCAAGACGCCGATCGGCACGTTTTACACTTTCGAGGAATTGATAGCTCTCGGGGGCGTGGCGGCAACCAACATGAACTACAACCCGGGGCTGATACCGGCCGATACCGGAATGATCGAGTTTATCAGGTACGATGCCGATAATGACGTCTCGGCCATCTCGGTTCGCGATTTGAAGCTCGATGGCCGCTCGTACGCCGACTGTTTGATACGGCCGGATATAGATGACACTGTATGGTACTATATACGCGACAATACCGACGATTCCCTTTATATTTACGGCCATGTCAGCGATGTGGCGATGATATCGGATACTTTTATGATATTCGATCCGCACCTTTCGTTCACCTCGCCGCTTTGTGATTCCGGTTTCAATGATGTCGTAACGGTCGAGCGTGATTTCGAGGGTGATTCGAGGGTTTGCGATGCCGACAGCAACGGTACCGCCACAGTCGATATCGGCGCCGACGAATACCAGATCGACTCGACCGGTTCCAACGCGGGTATCCTGGTTTTCTCTCCACCCAAAGACAGCCTGTATCATCCGGGCGACTCGGTCGATATTACGTGGCTGGCGCAGGACGTAAATTACGTGCATATTTTTTACGCCGTCGATTACAGTGAGTACGCGACCTCGGACTGGCAGGAGATCGAACTCGGTTTCGATCCCGACTCGGGACACTGCCACTGGGTTGTGCCGGATACGATTTCATACTCCTGCCGGGTTCTGGTGCAGGATGCTTTAAACAGCACCGTGTACGGCGAGAGCGGTATTTTTCATATCAAACCGATGTTTCTGACGAGGTTGCGGGCCGACAGCACCTATGAGCGGTTCCGGATAACCGAGGACAACTGGCAATTCGAAAACAGCGAGGCCAACATGTGGCCGCCGAGCTGGTATAACCAGTGCAACTACGCTATCCATAACGATATATACACGGGCGAACAGTACCCGCTCGATTTTACCGATCCGCCGGTCAGGGCCTTTGCATTCGAGTTCCCCAACTGGCCGCTTTTTGTCGGCACATTCGGGACCAGTCAATGCTATATGAATGTGGGCGGCAAGATGCTTTATCGGCAACGCGCGCTGGAATACTGGAACAGTATAAAAGAGGAATGGGGCGGTTCCTGTTACGGTTTGTCGAATTCGGCCATGATGGCGTTCGGCGATTCGGGTGTGTTCAAGGCGCAGTTCCCGGCGGTTGGCGCATTCACCGATTTATACCCGGTGACAATGACCGACGACCGCAGGACAACGATCAACCGCTTTATGACGGCGCAATTCGGCGAGGATGAACTGGAATACATGGACAGTCATTGTACCACCCCTCTCAAAACGGTTGTGGAAGACTGTATCGAGCTGTTCGGCGACAGCAAATATCTGGGCGATCTCGGTTCCATCACCATCTGCGATATGGATCACCCGGTGCAGGCCGAGCGGGGTTGTCATACCATGGTTCCGTACAAACTCGAATCGCACATGTCCGACCCGGATAAATTCTGGATATATGTTTACGACTGCAATATCCCGACCGACTCGACGACGCGCATCCTGGTCGATACATCGCTGAACTACTGGACCTATGATTCGCTCAACTGGGACAGCTATCTTGATATCTGGGTCGAGCAGCCGTTGAGCAGTTTCCTCAGCCGGCCGGTCATTCCGGGTATTGACGGTGATGATTCAAAAACGGCCTCGCCGAATTTTTACATGTTTTTCTCCAAAGCCGATTCGCTCGAGGTGTTATCGCCGGATTACGGCCGGTACAGCGTCATGGCCGACTCGGCCGATGACTCGCTTACGGCGGGACGGCCGCTGGTGGTCAAGGGTATATCAGGAAGGTTGCCGTATGGTTTGTACCTGCCCAACGGCGAATGGAACATTCAACTCACCGACCCGGACAGCGGTCTGGCGAGAGTGACTTTTATGGCCGACAACGGTTTTATGACTTATTATCGGACCGATGTCGCGGCGGATGAAAGCGACAGGCTTCATTATCCCGGCGACGATTCGACCCTGTGGGTGATGAATGACGGCGCGGGCACCAGGTCATACGGTGTCAGGATGTGCTATGACGATGACGGGGGCGAGTTCATGATGAAGTGCCGTGATATCGATGTCTCGGCCGGGGATTCGACCCGTTTCGGATTTTCGCGGCAGTTCGGTTTCGTCATCGAGAATTACGGCGTGGCCGCGGATTATCTTCTCGAACTGAGCAAACTAACGCCGGATTGTTTTCTCGAATTCGCCGATTCCTCGGCGCATATCGACAGCAACACGGCGCATTTTATTTTCCCGTCATGGGGAGAAGATTATATGAACGAGCTGACCATATTTGTCGACTTCGGCATCGACGGTTCGATCGACGACACGGCCATAATTATAAATGACATCCTGCTCGATGTCGATGATGAGCAGAACGGACAGTTGCCGGAGTCATTCGAACTGGGTCAGAATCATCCCAACCCGTTCAACCCGGCGACGTCGATCGATTACGCGTTACCGACGCGGTCGCAGGTGACGATCGAGATATTTAACCTGCTTGGCCGGAAGGTGCGGACGCTTGTCGATGAGGTCAAGCCGGCTGGACGGCACTCGGTCGAATGGGACGGTATCGACCAAAACGGCGCCGCGGCGGCGAGCGGAATATATCTTTACCGGATACAGGCCGGGGATTTTGTCGAGACGAAGAAGATGTCATTGATAAAATAGATAATTTCGGCGAAATGTTGCCATGGGCGGATTTTATATCCGCCCTTTTTAATGGCATTTAAAAAGCCGGGTTGGGTTTGCCAAACCGTTCAAAAGGATATATATTGTTATATTATAGGATTCCTATATGGAATTCGAAAAGAAGGATAGCCGGTTAATGAAAGACATTTCGAAAAAACTGCAGTTTTACGGAGTGATTTTGCGGTCCATAGCCGATGGCGTTTTCACCGTCGACAGCGACCGGGTGATTACCAGTTTCAATCCCGCCGCGGAGAAAATCACCGGGATACCGTCCTCGAAAGCTCTGGGCAAAAAATGTTATGATGTTTTTCATTCCGATATTTGTGAAAAATGCGTTTTGGAACAGACACTCAAAACCGGTGTCGAGACGGTTGACCGTTCGGTTAATATCATCAATGCCCACGGGGAGGAGATCCCGATAAGTATTTCCACGGCCGTATTGCGCGATGAAGACGATAATGTACTCGGGGCGGTGGAGACATTTCGCGACCTGTCGGCAATCGAGGATCTTCGGAAGGAACTCAACAAGAAATATTCATTCGAGGATATTATTTCCAAGAGCCCGCAGATTACGAAGCTGTTTTCGATATTGCCCGATATCGCCGAGAGCGAGAGCACGGTATTGATCCAGGGTTCATCGGGAACGGGAAAGGAGCTTTTCGCCCGGGCGATTCATAATATCAGCCCGCGAAAAAACGGTAACTATGTCGTTATCAACTGCGGGACGCTTCCGGTGCAGTTGTTCGAATCAGAGCTGTTCGGTTATATCAAGGGCGCTTTTACCGACGCCAAGCGGGACAAGGCGGGAAAATTGTCGCTGGCCGAGGGCGGGACGGTATTTTTCGACGAGATCGGCGATCTGCCGTTGTCCACGCAGGTGAAGCTTCTGCGGCTGTTACAGCAGCGGGAGTATGAGCCGGTGGGAAGCACGACGCCGGTCAAGACCGACATTCGAATCGTGGCGGCCACCAACCGCGATCTGAAAGAACTGGTGGCGCAGGGGAAATTCCGCGATGATCTTTATTTCCGGCTGGCGGTGGTAAAATTCGACCTCCCCCCTCTTAAAAAGAGACGCGAGGACATCCCCTACCTGGTCGATCACTTTATAAAGCGTTTCAATTCGCGCCGCGGCAAAAATATTATCAGTGTCAGCCCGACGGTGATGAATATTCTTCTGCGGTATGATTTCCCCGGTAATATTCGCGAGCTGGAAAATATTATCGAATATGGTTTTGTGGTGTGTCGCGGAAATATAATTCAGAAGGAGCATCTCCCCACTGAAATTTCGGGAGTTGTCTCCGATGATTTTATCAAGACACCATCATCGGCGACCCCTATTACCGAGACGGTCGATGAAGAAAGCCGGCTGAGGCGGGCGCTGACCGAGGCCGAGGGGCATATTTCCAAAGCGGCCAAAGAGCTGGGTATTCATCGCACAACCCTGTGGCGCCGTCTCAAGCGTTACAATCTCGACCCGAATCATTTCAAGACAGACACGAAATAACCTCCCATAACGTTGCATAGCCTCCTCATTGCAACATATTATGTTGCATCGCATCAATCAATGTTGCATATACTGAAACATTACCCAAATTTGATATTAAGCTCAACACATTGTATTTCATGGACTTAATCGATATTTGCAAAATTCGGCATGTTTCATGCAAACCGGATAGGTGAAATGAATATAAAAATTGCAATACCGAAGTTTCATGAAACAGTTGCGCCGTGTTTCGAATCGGCGAGTTTTTTCATGATTTGTGAGGCGGGTGGGACGGATGATTTGTCCACCCGGATAGTAGAATGCAAGGGTTGCGAGGGATTTGGCCGGGTTCGTCTGCTTCAGGAGCATAAGGTTAATGTCCTGATCTGCAATGGAATCAAGGGATTTTATCTGGATATTCTCGAGTCGTCCGGTTTGACGGTCATAGACAATGTCAATGTCGGCGTGGAAGAGGCGCTTCGCCTGTACCTCGACGGCAAAATAAAGCCGCAGGATCACAGCAGTAATCTCGATGAGTTGTCGTGCGAGATACCGCATGAGGACCTGGTTTGCTGGGCAAAGGAGTTATTCGAGAGTCACGGTTACACGGTTTCGATACTGAATGACGAAGAGACGCCGTTTCCTGTCGATCTTGTGGCGGAGATGCGTTGTCCGTTGTGTCACAAAGCAATTCGTATTGCCGTTTGTTGCGGGGCGCATACGTATCGTGCCGACCAGGAGATAAGCGAGTTTCACCATGCTTCGCCTTCGCTTTACCAGGCGAAGGTTTACGTTTTTCCGGCGAACCGTCTTATCCGGGAGCAGTGCCGGGAGTATGAGATTCAGCTAATCGATCCCGATTCGGAGAGCGCTTATCTGGATAAGATACCGGAGGGTCGGATACCGCTGGTCGAATTTCCGATTCCCGGCCATGAGAAGGCATTTGCAGGGGAAAATTCAGGGGGGAAACAAGAGCGATGAAAAAAGAAAACATATACAACTATCCTGAAAACAGCCAAAGGACGGGATACTGATGAGAACAAATGTCATAACGTCCGAGGAGCGGGAGAAGGCCTTTGCGCCGACCAAGAAGCCGGAAGTTATCGAGAAGCAAAATCTCGATGTTCGTTATCATGTCGAGGATTATGATGTTAACGATCGGCCGCGTCGATTTCTGGAGGCTTTTGCCGCTATCCTCAAACATACCAACTATCGTTTTGCTCTGGAGCATTTTATCAGGGTGTCCACGAAATGCTCACGGTGCGCGGTGCAATGCCCGGTATATCAGGCCACCGGCGACGAGCGTGATATACCCTGTTATCGCTCGGAGCTTCTTCTGTCGGTTTATCGCCGACATTTTACGATCGGCGGATCGCTCAAGGGCCGCCTGACCGGGGCGGGTCATCTCACCAACGAAAAAATCGAGGAGATGGCCGATTCGTTCTGGAACTGCACGGCCTGCCGTCGTTGCACGCTGGAATGCCCGGTGGGTATCGATCATGCCCTGATAACTCACCTGGGTCGATTCATTCTCAGTGAGATCGGCATCGCGCCGAGGGCGCTGGTGGTCAGCACGAGGGAACAGCTCGAGGGGAAAACCGGTAATACATCGGCGATTCCGGTTCCGGCGCTGGTTGACACGCTTGAATTTCTCGAAGAGGACATGAAGGAAGAAAAGGGTATCGACATAAAATTCCCGATTGATGTGGACAACTGCGAGTATTTGTTCACGCCGGCCGTCTCGGATTTCCTTATGGAGGCGGAGACACTTATGGGTATCGCGGCCGTTTTCAAGGCGACCGGCGGTTCCTGGACAATCAGCACCGAGAATTACGACGCCATCAACTACGGGCTCTTTTACAGCGACCGTATTCTCGAGCGGGTTATTCGCAAGTTGTACGCCGAGTCGGATCGCCTGCATGCGGAAAAAATCCTCATCGGCGAGTGCGGCCACGCCTCGCGGTCGGCCAAGTATTATGTGCCGGTACACTGCGGGGGCGACAAGGCCCGGCCGGTGTTGAATATAATGGAATACACCTACCGGATGCTTCGCGAGGGCAAGTTGAAACTCGATCCGAATGTGGTGACGGAAACGGTGACTTACCATGACCCGTGCAATATCGCCCGGCAGGGATGGATCATCGAGCAACCCCGTTATATCATAAATTCATTCTGCAAGAACTTCGTCGAGATGACGCCGCGTCGCACCGAAAACATCTGTTGCGGCGGCGGCGGCGGGACGGTTTCCATCGATGAAATAAGGCCGTATCGGACGCTGGTCGGGGGCAAGGCCAAGGCCGACCAGATACGTGCGACCGGCGCCAAGTATCTTATCGCGCCCTGCGCCAACTGCAAAAAGCAGTTGCGCGAGCTGGTCGAGGATCAGAAGATCGACTGCGAGGTGGTCGGTTTGCACGATTTGATTTACAAGGCCATAATTTTCGATGACAAGAAAACGGATAATCGGAAAACAGAGGAGAAAGGATAAGCCGTGCAGGAAATGTTGGATTTTTCCAGAGGCCCGTTGTTTCGTCTGAGTTTTATTATCATGATACTCGGTTTGATAAGAATTTTCGTTCTTGATATATACAATGCGGTCGAGGCATACAAAAAAGCGGGCGATAAGAAGCTCGCCTGGGGCGACGCGATCAGGAAGACACTGCGATGGGTTTTCCCCGTCAAATCGGCCTTCACGCGCCGTCCGATATACAGTGTTGTTTCCATCCTGTTTCATATCGGCCTGATACTGGTGCCGATATTTCTCCTGGCCCATATCCAGTTATGGAAAGGCGCCATCGGTCTTTCGTGGTGGAGTCTGCCGCAGGGCTGGGCCGATTTTCTGACCCTCCTGACAATAGCCGGGGGGCTGGCGCTGTTTTTGGGTCGAATCGGCAGTAAAGGAGCGCGGATACTGAGCCGTAAACAGGATTATATATGGCCGCTCTTTTTGCTGGTGCCGTTTGTCACCGGTTATTTGTGCGTCAACGGCGCACTCGGCGCGCAGTCATATCAGTTCATGATGCTGGTTCATATTCTTTCGGCGGAACTGATTTTCATTCTTCTCCCCTTCACGAAAATCGCTCACTGTATTCTGGTTCCGCTGTCGCAGTTCATCATCGCCCTGGCCTGGAAGTTCCCGGCGCGCGTCGACGATGAGATTTGCACCTCTCTGAACAAGAAAGGAGCGCCGGTATGAAAGCTATACTGACCGATATAACCAAGTGCATCGGCTGCCAGGAATGTGTCATTGCCTGTAAGAAACAGAATGAACTGGAGCAGGATGTACCGCGAAAGTTTCATCGCAACGACGGGCTCTCGGCGCTCAACTGGACATCAATTCTGAGCAAAGACGACGCCCACTATATCCGCAAACAGTGCCGGCACTGCCTGGAACCGGCCTGCGTGGCGGCCTGCCCGGTGGCGGCGCTTATCAAGACCGACGAGGGAGCGGTTATATATGACGGCGGCAAGTGTATCGGTTGTCGCTATTGTATGATCGCCTGCCCGTACGGTATTCCCCGTTACGACTGGGACAACCCGGTGCCGTATATCCGAAAATGCACTATGTGTTACTCCCGTATTCACGAGGGCAAACAGCCAGCCTGTACCGAGGCCTGTCCGACCGGGGCGACCATTTTCGGCGACCGTGACGAATTGCTGGCCGAGGCGCACCGACGCATCAAAGCCGAGCCGGATAAATACATCGACCGTGTTTTCGGCGAAACCGAGGTGGGCGGGACGAATGTCCTGTATATTTCGGATATCGATCTGGGCTTTATGACGTATCCGACGAATTCCGAGACCCCGGTTCTGCCCAAAACGACGGCGCCCGCAATGAGCGCCGTACCGGCTGCTTTTGTCGGCATGGGGGCGGTCATGGGCGGTTTTTACTGGTTCTGTAAAAGACGCGAGAGACTTCAACATCAAGAAGAAGGCGATAAAGAGTAGTCATGAATAGAGTTAATATTTTTAAATCGATTCTATGGGCGATTACCGGCGCGGCTATCGCCTTTGGTGTCACCCGTATGCTGTTCGGACTGGGTTCGGTCTCCAATCTGGGTGACGCCACTCCGTGGGGCATCTGGAAAGGGTTGAACGTGGTTCCCGGCATCGCCCTGGCGGGCGGCGGGTTCGTGGTCACGGCCATTATTTACATTATGCGGCGGGAAGAGTTTCACCGCTACGCCAAGGTTTCGGTGCTCCTGGCGTTCCTCGGCTACATTACGGCGGCCACCGCGCTGGTGGTTGAACTGGGATTACCGTGGATGGTCTGGCACCCGATAATTTACTGGCAGCATCATTCGGCGCTGTTTGAAATCTCCTGGTGCGTCATGTTGTATCTGACGGTGTTGTTTCTCGAATTTATCCCGGTTCCGCTCGAGGAGACGGGGCGGCTGGCCGGAGTCAGGAAGTTCCTGACCAAATATAAAATAGTCCTGGTTTTTCTGGGCGTCATGATTTCCACATTACATCAGTCATCGCTGGGGACGCTGTTTTTAATCACGCCGGAGAAGCTGCACCCGCTGTGGTATTCATCGCTTCTGCCGATATTGTTTTTCATTTCGGCGGTGGCCATCGGCCCGCTGATGCTTATCCTGGCGGTGCTGACGATTTCTTATCTCTACCGCAAACCGCTCGAGAACGATAAACTGTCTAAACTGGGTTTTGCCTCGATGGTTGTCCTGTCTGTTTACGGGCTGGTGAGATTGATCGACATAGCGGTTACGGGCAAGCTTCCGCTGGCTTTCGACGGAAGCTGGCAGTCGCTGGTTTTCTGGATCGAGATTATCCTGATGTTCGCCCTGCCGGTTCTTCTTCTCTCTGTCCGGCGGTGGCGCGGTTCCACTCCGGCCCTGTGGATAGCGACGGCATCATCGGTGCTCGGCATGGGTCTGGATCGGGCCAATATCGCCGGGGTCATGCTGGTCCGGACGGGTGACATTTATCTGCCGACCATATACGAAATCACAATCAGCATGGGCATTCTGGCGGCGGCGATTATCGTATTTCTATATTGTATTGAAAGATTCAAAATATGGGAAGTCAGATGGGATGATCCCCGTGAGCGGCCGGAAACATCGCCCGAACTCAGTCATCCGGCCGATGTCTGGCTGGGGACTCCGCGGGTGGCGGGTCGCACCGTTTATTCGCTTATTTTCATCCTGGCCCTGTCGCTCGGATTCGCCATGATCTCCACCGATCGTATCGAAAGCGCCGGTGCGGAAGAAATTGTCGTGACTAAGGCTCACGGCGGCGACACCCTGTTCGTGAACGGCAACCGCGACAGCTACGGCGTATCGTTTGCGCACGAGGAGCATGTCAGGCGGCTGGGCGAAAAAGAGTCGTGCGTTTTGTGTCATCACATGAATCTCCCGCTGGATAAGCAGAGCGGCTGTAACGCCTGTCACAGCCGGATGTACACCACCTCGGATGTATTCGGTCACGACTGGCACGCCTCGCCGGACGGCGGCAATCTTAAATGCGGCGCCTGCCACGCCGAAGATCAGCCGCGGGCGGCCGGGACGGCCAAACAGTGCGCGGACTGTCATAAGGACATGGTTCCGCGGGGGGCGCTGGTTCAGGTCGATAAGTATGACGCCCGGTCATACACCGATGCCATGCACGACCAGTGTATGGGGTGTCATCAGAAAAATGCGCTGACGCTTGAAGGAAAGGAAAAACTGGCCCAATGCGCGACCTGTCACAAAAGCGGCATACCCGAATATCTGCCGCCTGAGGTCGAAAATTATTTCAGGGACACGACTTTCAATCATGTTACCGTGCCGAGCATCGATGTCGACGGCATGACGGAAGAGGAGCCTTCTATCTGATGAGCAGCAAGAAAATCCTGATAGTCGATGATGAACCCGATGTGGTCGTGTATTTGTCCGAGGTGCTGGAAAGCGGTAATTTCGGGGTATACACGGCCGACAATGCCGAAGCGGGTTTGAAAACGGCGGGGAAAGTGCATCCCGATTTGATTTGCCTGGACATAATGATGCCGGGTGAATCGGGGTTGTCGATGTACACCAAACTCCGCCGGACGCCCGGTTTGGAGGATATCCCGGTGATAATTATCAGCGGCGTCGAACAGGCCCAGGAATTCGATTTTCGGAAATTCGTCGATGATGAGAACATACCTGCGCCGGATTGCTATTTGGAAAAGCCGATCGATGTCGATGAATTCGTGGAAATGGTGGAGCGGCTGTTATCGGACAAAAAACAGGTGAAAGGCAGTTCACAATGAGCAAGCCGAAGACAAAAGGCAAGGTTCTTTCGGACAGCTGGTTTTACAGAGAGATGTTCCAGCAGATACCGTTCAATGTGGCCATTATCGACAGTGAATATAATATTATCGAGGCCAACAATCATTTCACCGAGTATTTCGGGCGGTGGAAAGGTAAAAAATGCTACAAGGTTTATAAGAACCTCGATTATCCCTGTATCGGGTGTAATGCGCGGTTGACATTCGAGGACGGGCGCCCCCGGGTCAGCGACGAGTCCGGCGTCGATCAGCGCGGCAAAGAGGCGCACTATGTGCTGCACACCGCCCCGCTGCGGGAACGCAAGAGCGGCCCGGTGAAGTATATAATCGAGATGTCGCGCGACATAATCGAAACCAAAAACTGGCAGATGGAATACCAGCTGCTTTTCGAGAGGGTGCCGTGTTACATAACGGTCATCGACCGCAATTTCAAGATCATCCGGGCCAACGAAAATTTCCGGAATAATTTCGGCGATGTGATCGGGCGGCAGTGCTACGAGGTATACAAAAAGCGGAAGACCAAGTGTCCCAACTGTCCGGCGGCGCGGACATTCCGGGACGGCAAGGTGCATCATTCCGACCAGGTCGGTATCAAGAAGAGCGGCGAAAAGGCCAATTATGTCCTGACGACCTCGCCGCTGGGTCGCGATGCCGACGAAATAGCTCATGTCATCGAGATTTCCACCGATGTTACCGCCTCCAAAAAACTCGAAAAGGAGGCGATCGAGGCGGAACGGCTGGCGGCGGTCGGCCAGACGGTGGCCGGGTTGGCGCACAGTATCAAGAATATACTGATGGGGCTCGAAGGCGGTATGTATATCGTCGGCAAGGGGCTGAAGAAAAACAACAAGCAGATTCTCGACCAGGGCTGGGAGATGCTCGAACGCAATTTCAACAAGACCACCTCGCTGGTGAAGGATTTTCTCAGCTTTGCCAAGGGGCGGCTTCCCGAACTGGAGATGGTCAATCCCAATGATCTCGTCGAAGAGATTATCACTTTGTACCGCAATGTGGCCGGGGATGTCGGGGTCAAGCTGTTGGCGGAAACCGACCGGAAAATCAAGGAGGCGCCGCTCGATCCGAAGGGTATTCACACCTGTCTGACCAATCTGGTCTCGAATGCCATCGATGCCTGCCGCATGAGCGACAAAAAGAAAAACGAGGTCCGGATAGTGGTCGAGGACAAGAAAGGCGTGCTGTCGTTCATTGTCTCGGACAGCGGTTCGGGCATGGATACGGAGATCAAGCGGAAGGTGTTCACGACGTTTTTCACAACCAAGGGGGGCCAGGGTACCGGTCTGGGCCTGCTGACGACGAGGAAAATCGTCAAAGAGCACGGCGGCAAGATTAGCGCCTATTCGAGGAAAGGCCAGGGGGCGAGCTTTAAAATGGCATTTCCGCGGAAAAGATTATATACTTTATATGAAAATGACAATCGGGAGAAATCGGGCGAATAGCACTCAAGGAGTTGATATGTCTAAAACAGAAATCAAAACAATATTAGTTGTCGATGATGAAGAAGATGTCAGACAGTATCTGACCATGGCTTTGAGCGATGCCGGATTCCGTGTAATTACGGCGGCCGACGGATTCGAGGCTCTTCAAAAGGTCAAAACCGAGGCTCCCGACCTGATTTCGCTGGATCTGGTTATGCCGAAAAGATCCGGGGTTAAATTTTATCGGGATATGATGACCAACAAGGAATGGTCCAAAATTCCGATACTGGTCGTGACCGGGCATGCGCGCGATGACCTGGGCAAGGCCGATTTGCGGGAGTTGACCATTTCCGGCCCGGGTATATATCTGGAGAAGCCGGTCAAACCTATGAACTACATCGCGGCCATAAAGAAATTGCTGGAAATGGACACCAGTGATGACGAGCAGGTTCTGGCGGAGCAGGTAATGGTGCAAAACGAACTTAAAAATCTGATCGATGAGGCCGACCCTGAGACATTGAAAAAGCTCAAGGAGCTGATGAAGAAAAAATAGAATACCGGCTCACTTCAATAAGTGTCGATAATTTTATAGCTGGAGATAGATCATGAGTAAAAAAATATTAATAATCGATGACGAACCGGATGTCCTGGAATTCCTGGTACAGCTTTTTCAGGATGAGGGTTACGAAATCGCGACGGCCGCCGACGGTCTGGAGGGGATGGAGAAGCTTGCCGAAAGCAAGCCCGATCTCATCACTCTCGATTTGCAGATGCCGAAGGACACCGGGACCAGTTTCTACCGCAAGATGCACCATGACAGCCGGTTCAAGGATATTCCGGTAATCGTCATCAGCGGCATTGCCGGGCGCCATCTGGCCATCAAGAAGCCGGTGGCGGTTTTCGACAAACCGATCGACAAAGAAGATCTGCTGAAGACGATAAAAGAGACTATCGGTTAAGGCGGCCGATTGCGATCGGCCGACCGGCGCGGAGGCACTGATGCATACGCGCCGGTTCACGATGGGGGCGTTGCTCGCTTTTGATATCTCAAAGCGACGGCGCCATTGATTGATATAGGCTGAATTTCACCTTTGGCCGCGGCGCGACTATTTACTCGCCAATTCACACATCACCACTCCTTAATAATTCCAACAACTTATAACGATTGCGGTTATACTGTTGATTCCCCCGCTTTATCTCCGACAGCTAAAACGCCTGCGGGTTGAGCCGATCCTTTTGATCATTTTCGCGGCCCTTATGGAAAAACGGTTGAGATACGCTCAGAATATACGGCAGAAAATCGTTCTCCAGGTGCGACAGGGTCATCTTGGAACGGGGACTGATATAACCCGAGGACGGTAGATATCCATATTCGAGAGCAATATGTTTAACTCACTTGAGTTGCAGTCATAGATAATTAGAAGTTTATTTGCCTTTTTATCATAAAACTGCAAGTGTTCTCTGGCCGCATAGCAGAAGTAACTTCTGTCGTACGACTCGTTACCGGGAATCAGTTCCGGAGGTGTGTAAATTACGGTCTTCTTCGACCAGGGGCCAATAATATCCGGGGCCGTGAACATAAAGATTTTGTTGTCCAGGAATTGTGGGCCGTAAACCGCGATCCATCGATGCAGCTCCTCATGATAGTGAAGGCTGCCCCCTCCGGATTTGCTTTCCTTAAATATCTTATGTGCCCGGGTTGGGTCGAAGCCCCGGCGCCAGATCATATCGGTCGCCAGGTATTCCATGTATTTTTCGGGTTCGGCAAGTGATGCCAGGGGTATGCGCAATAGAAATGTAGTTTCATCGGTGTGGCGGTACATGACATAGAGGTGGTCCTTATGTTTGGCGAGGAAGCTCCAGTTATCGGACTCGATAACCGACGACCATGGTATCAGCTCGATTACCCATTCATCCGGGGGTGCGGTCCTGAAATTGGAGATTTTCGCAATGGATGAACCGATATGTATAAAAGGGAATATATCATCAGACGCCGCATCAGGTTTCGGACCTACTTTGCTCAGGGCAACATAGAGATTATCCTGATGGGTGAAAACCTCGCGCGGCCAGTATTTGTATCGTTTGGTATGTGATTCAAAAAACGGCTTTGGATTTTCGGTGTACATATCTCTCCAGAAGTATTCTATTCGCCATTTTTGTTTTTCATCACAGGTGGATATTGCTATCGTATTGGCGACCATATGAGAACCGCTGCGCGTGCGCTGATCTTTCAGGCCGACGAATGAATCCGAAAAGATCCAGAGGTTTTGTGCGCGTGAAATTGGGATCGAGAGAGCCGCATCACCACCCAGCCAGCCGTCTAAATAGGGGAAATCCGGTTCACATTCCGGACAGGATGTAGCGTAATTGTTTTGCTCGTTTTTCTCTGTATCCACTGTATCATCATTTGTGGAGTGGGTCAATTCTCGTTTTTCAATTGGGTGTGCCGTTTTGTTATCATAATCGCTCTTTTTGAAAAGCTCTTCTTTCCCCCAGAAAAACTCATCATTGCGATGGCTGAGAAACAGATTGCTTATGTCGGAGGTGGAGCCTGTGAGTAATAGTCCATCACGGAACCATGTATATTGAAAATCCGGGGTGTTCCCCGCCGCCATCTCACGGAACCATTCATAATTGACCGGAGCCGCCCATAAAGTATCGTCGCGAATCGAAATATTATAGAAAGAATGCAGGCCGATATGAGATCGGGGGTATGGAGCGGGGTCACCGTCTGATATTTTTGGAAATATATCAAATATAAATCGATCGACGATTTGAATCATGACGGCCTCATATTCGACCGGTCTTTCGTATTGAATAATTTCAAGATGATAGAAATTGTCTCCGGCGCGGGAAAGCGCGATTGTGTCCCCCGATTTGTTATACCATGTACCTTCAATCATCGGCGCGACCACCGCATCCTTTTCAGTGAATAGAGGATTCACTGACATCACTTCTCCGGCGTTATTTACCGTCGGCAGAAGGAAAAAAACGAAAATCATCAGGTGAAGGCGCTTAGCGGTAATCATGCGATTTATTCTATTTAGATTAAAAAGTGAAAACTATCTTTTGAAATCATAGTTTCTTTTTTATAACCCCTTTGTTAATATCGATCGAATGGGGGTCCGGCGCAACAATTTTCTAATAATCTCATCCCATAAAATCAAAACAGGCGGCTCGCGCGACCCTGAGCCCGGCTCCGGGTATAAGGAAAGACCTGTTATGTATATCACATCTTGTTCTTATTACTATTTCTACCAACATTCCTGATATAACAAAAACAGTCCCGCGGCCTGTTCCATAATCCAAATACGGGTTAATGACAGTCGTATTTTCTGAGGGCAGGACGCCTTTCGAATTATCAACAATCTGTTTGGGACAGTAATATAATCACAGTTTGGAATTGCTATACAAGAGTAAATTTTATGCCATCGAGAAACACGCAAAAAGGGGGAGTCAATCATGGACGAGAGAATTCTGCAAATCAATTTCAGGTTCAATGTTACGCGGGCCGAATACGAGGAAGCCGCGAATTCACTGGCCGGTGAATTTGCCGAAGTCGAGGGTCTTCGCTGGAAAATCTGGCTGATGAACGAGAAAGACCGCGAAGCGGGCGGTATCTATGTTTTCGAGGACGAGGCATCATTGAGCGCCTATCTGGCCGGCCCGCTGGCCGCCAAAGTGGCCGCCCATCCGGCATTAACCGATATGAGCGTGAAGCAGTTCGAGAATATGGCCGATGTTACGGCGATTACCCGCGGCGCGATTAAAATCGAAACGCCGCACAACACTTAGATACTGCGGTTTCACGACGGTTGCTTATGGACCGTCGGCTATACTGCCAGCCGTCTTAGATTCTATCAAAAAATCGCAACGGAGAGACTTTTTGCGGCTCGGGTCGGGGTATATTCTATAAGGGTCAGGGGGAGAAATCCGCCATATTGGAAGCTTATTTGCCGGCTTTTTGGTCGTAATGGCGATTTAAAGGCAGGATTTACCCAATTTTTGCAAAAAGATTTCTCCCCCGAAAAAATAACTACTCCCGGTCGCCGAACGGTCTTGATTTTTCCGTGTCTTTGTATATATTTACTGGCCGTTGTGAAATGATTCACAACGTCTGTGGAAAGGAGTATCTATGTCTGTAATTCATCCCTTCAGGGGTCTGAGACCTCGACCCGATATAGCTTCCGTTGTTGCCTCACCTCCCTACGATGTGCTCAGCAGTGATGAAGCGCGGGCTCTGGTCAAAGATAACCCCAACTCTTTTCTGCGCGTCAACAAGCCTGAAGTTGACTTCGAGCCGGATATCTCGATATACAGCGACGAGGTATATATGCGCGGCAAAGCCAATCTCCAGCGTCTTATGGATGAGGGGGTTATGTTACGCGACAATAAACCGTGTTTTTATCTATATCGTCTTACATGGAAGGGGCAAAGTCAAACCGGACTGGTTGCCCTGACTTCCTGCGCAGAATATGATCAGGGTAAAATAAAAAAACATGAACATACGCGGCCGGTCAAAGTGAGCGATCGGGCCGATCATATCCAGAAAGTCGCCGCCCAGGTGGGACCTGTATTTTCCATCTTCCGTGACAATCGGGATATCGAAACGATCTTCGCCGGTATTACCGAAGCACCCGCCGAATACGATTTCACCAGCGAAGATGGGGTCCGCCACGAAATGTGGGTGGTCGATGATACCGAAACGGTTGACGCGCTGATCGCGGCATTCGGGAAACTGGATGCTATTTATATTGCCGACGGTCATCATCGCTCGGCCGCGGCTTCCGAGGTCGCCCGCCGCATGAAAGAGAAGAATCCGAACCATACCGGCGACGAGCATTACAACTTTTTCCTTAACGTGATTTTTCCCGACAGCGAGCTTCGCATCCTGCCTTACAACCGGGTCATCAGGGGTCTGAACGATATGACGGTTGACGAGTTAATGGCACGCCTCGGGGATGCCTTTGATGTCGATTCCGTTTCGGAGCCGCTGGAGCCGGATGAGCCGTATCGTTTCGGTTTTCTCTGCCGGGGGGATTGGTATCGTCTGACGGCGAAGCCGGGCACATTCAACGCTGAGGATCCGGCCGAATCAATCGACTCGGCGGTTTTGACGGCCAACCTGTTGAAACCGGTGCTGGGTATCGAGGACATTCGCACCGACAAGAATATTGATTTTATCGGAGGAATCCGGGGTATAAAAGAACTCGAGAGGCTGGTCAAATCGGGAGATTTCGATCTCGCCATTTCGTTGTATCCGGTCACGGTGGCTCAACTGCTGGCGGTAGCCGATGCCGGCGAAGTGATGCCGCCCAAATCGACCTGGTTCGAACCGAAACTTCGTAGTGGCATGGTAGTTAATTTACTTGATGAATAAATTGTGAGGATAAACAACATGCTGATTTTAATTTCTGATGCTTTTGATGACTCACTGCCGGGGATTCTCTCCCAATACGGTGAGGTTACCGATGACAAGGGTCGCGTGGCCGATGCTGACATCGTTCTTATTCGCAGCAAGACCAAAGTGACCAAAGAGTATATCGACGCCGCTCCCAATCTCAAGATGGTCATCCGCGGCGGAGTGGGACTGGACAATGTCGATCTGGTCTACGCCAAAGAAAAGGGTGTCGAGGTACACAATACACCGGAAGCTTCCTCGGCGGCCGTGGCCGAGATGGCTTTTGCGTTGATGATCGCATTGCCGAATCACATCACCAAAGCCGACGCCTCCATGCGTGAGGGGAAGTGGATCAAGAAAGAACTCAAACGAACCGAACTGGCCGGAAAGACACTCGGAATCCTCGGTCTGGGTCGGATTGGACTGGCGCTGGCTCAGCGGGCCAGGATGTTCGGTATGCGGGTTATCGGCTGGCACCCGGATGTTTATTTCACCGATTGGGCCGAAATTATTCCCACTATGGAAGAAACAGTCGCCCAGTCCGATTTTATTTCTCTGCACATGCCGTTGTTACCGGCGACAAAGGGTATCATCAACAAAGACATGCTGGCTAATTTCAAAGACGGCGCGTACCTGATCAACACCGGGCGCGGGAAATGCGTGGTTGAAGAAGACATCGTCGAGGCTCTCAAGAGCGGTAAACTGGCCGGATTCGCCACCGATGTCTGGTATAGCGACCCGCCGGAAAACTCGCCGTTGATGGATGCGCCGAATACGATTTTCACGCCCCATATCGGCGCTTCGAGCAAAGAAAACATGAAACGCATCGGTGTTATCATCGAGCGTCTTGTCAGCGGGTTCGCGGCAAAAAAATAGAAGTAAACGAGGAGCATAATGATGGCAAATAGAGTCTTTAATTTCAACCCCGGCCCTTCCACGATGCCGTTGGAAGTTCTCAAGATCATCCAGGACGAGTTGCTGGACTACCGTGGTACGGGCATGTCGATTATCGAGAGTTCGCATCGTTCGCCGGAGTTCGACGAAATCAACGAGGCGGCGATTTCACTGGCGCGGGAAATTTTCGGTCTGGACGACAAGTATCATGTCGTTTTCCTGACCGGCGGCGCATCGCAACAGTTTTTCCAGATACCCATGAATTTCCTGGCCGGGGGCAAGGTCGGCGCCTATGCCGATACCGGCACCTGGTCGACCAAGGCGATCAAGGAAGCCAACATCGTGGCCAAGGCGCATGTTGCTTTCGACGGTAAAGCGGTCGATTACAAACACATCCCCACGCAGGATGAACTGGATATACCGCCCGATGCGGCCTTCCTGCATATAACCACCAATAATACCATCAAGGGCACCCAGTATCATTTCGTGCCGGAGACAAACGGCCTTCCGTTGATCGCCGATATGTCATCCGACATCGCGTCGCGTCCTCTGGACTACTCCAAATTCGCGATGTTTTATGCCGGGGCGCAGAAGAATCTGGGCGCGTCGGGAACGACACTGGTGGTTATGCACGACGATATGTTGCAGAAATCCAACGACGATCTGCCGAGCCTGCTCAACTACAAGACCCAGGCGGGCAAGAAATCGTTGTACAATACCCCACCGTCGTTTTCGGTCTATGTTGTCAAATTGATGCTCGAGTGGATCAAGGGCCAGGGCGGCCTGCAGGGTATCGGTCAGATAAACGAAAAGAAGAAAAACCTGATCTATGGCGTCATCGACGACAACCCGGATTATTTCAAGGGCGCGGTCGAAAAAGATAGCCGGTCGTGGATGAATGTCACGTTGCGGCTGCCGTCGGAGGAACTCGAGAAGAAGTTCATCGCCGATGCCAAGGCGGCCGGTTTCGTGGGACTGAAAGGTCACCGATCGGTCGGCGGCGTGCGTGCCTCGATTTACAACGCCCTTCCGCTCGAGGGGTGCGAGAAACTGGCTCAATTCATGGCCGATTTCAAAAAGAACAATTAATTCCGGTTGGTGAGATCGCGGCATTCGCGGTCTTCATGAACAATATAAGCGGACGGTTCTTGACGGAACCGTCCGTTTTTATATATATGTTCAGCGTTGATGAATTGATATCCGGCAAATTTGGGTTATCGAAAACCGATCCGCAGACACATGTCTGCAAATGAAAACAGGTTTGTCGAAACAAAAGCTGTCGGTCTTCGTAAATTTATATAATTACAACCACAAAGGTGATAATGTGTAACGTATGAAAAGGACCGAAAAATGAACAAAGTGGACAGTATCTGTCAATCTGTCAAGCACCGTTACCTAAATCCGTCACACCTTTTGATGTTAGTAATACTATTCATCTCTTTTGCCCTGATCGGGAATGTAAATTCGCAGGATAAAATTCTGCCCAACGATGAATATATTAGCCGGCAGTTGAGTTTTCACAACAACGGCGGGCGGGTCGAACTGAAAAAATATTCGATCTCCCGAAAAACAACCGTAATAAACACCCACCGCGACATACACTTGAATATCGCCGGGGCATGGGCGATATCGACCGGTTCGAGGGATGTAATCGTGGCCATTCTCGATGACGGCTTTTTCTACAACCATGAAGATTTGGCCGGCAATATCTGGATCAATCCCGGCGAATCCGGCATCGACGAAAACGGCGTGGTCAAAAGGGCCAATGGAATCGATGACGACAATAACGGTTATATCGACGATGTTTTCGGGTGGGATTTCATCTTCGATGATCCGGATCCCGACTGCTACATATTCGACGGCAGGGATATGGGTAAAATCGCCATGTACGGCCATGCAACTTCGGCGATGGGAATTATCGGCGCCCGGGGAAACAATGAAATCGGTGTGGCCGGTATCAACTGGGATATCTCGATGATGCTTCTCAAGACCTGCGCCCAGGGGACCACGGTGGCAAAGCGCGCCGAAAACACCGCCGAAGCGATCAGGTATGCGGTCGATAACGGCGCCCGTATTATCAACTGGTCCGGCGGCGTTGGTATCTACGATTCGACAACGCTGCGGATTTTGCATGACGCGATCGATTATGCCGAACGTTACGATGTCCTGATTGTCGCGGCGGCTGGAAATTCCCTGAAAAATATCGACCTCGATGAAAATACCTTCTACCCGGCCTGTTTCCACAATGATAATATTATCACCGTCGGCGAAGTCGATTTCGACGGGACGCTCTATGTCGAACCCGAGGGGACTAAATTTATCGGTGGTTCGAATTTCGGCGTCAAAAATGTCGATATTACCGCCATCGCTCAGAATTATACCGCCCAATTATTCAATACGGTCGGCATCTATGGAATCGGCGCCGGAACCTCGGATGCCGCGCCGGTAATAAGCGGGGTGGCGGCGCTTATATACAGTATTCGGCCCGATCTGAACGGGCCGGAGGTCAAAAGGATACTTATACAATCATGCCGAAAGCTTCCCGATCTTGTGGGCAAGGTCGGATCGGGCGGGATGGTTGATGCTTGTGAGGCCCTGAAACTGGCACAGAAATGGAAAAAGTGAGCCGGAGATAACAGTAATACCTTACGGTATGAACAGTGTCCGGTGTTTTCTCTTTTTATCTCTTGTTATCTTTTGTTTTTAGCAAATTTTGTCGGAAGGGAAATCATAACCGGCGTTGGAGCAATTGCATATAATAATATGTTTATCAAAGAGTGACTTGAAATAAAATTTCAATATCCAAAGGGAATTTCTAACCATGAAAACACACAAATTAATTGTCGTTGCATTGACGGCTTTATTTTTATTTTCGCTGAATGCATTGGCCGGGGAAAGCTCAAAGAACAATCCTGCCGGCTCCAATTCCGATGAACTCTATTTCGGACAGAAACCGCCCGGGGAAAAAGCTGAAATTTTCGCGCCGGAGGTTATGAAATATGAGCCTCATGATTCCCCCGTCATTCTGGAAAACGAGAATTTGATGATTGTCGGTGCGATGGAAGTGGGAATCAAATTCTACCGGATGACCGACGGGAAACTGTCGCCGGTTTCAAATCCGCTCGGTTTCGATGTCCCTGCAATCTGCCAGGGGATGGCCGTCTCCCCTGCTCTGGACAGGCTTTATATACGGGACTGGAATGATCGCGATCCCTATTTTTATTTTATCGATAAAACGGAAGATGGCTGGACGGCGCCAAAAAAACTGAGCGATGAAGTTAACTCCATCGATACGCATTGGCAGTTTACAATCGCCGATAACGAGAATCTTTATTTCCTGTCGAGGAGCCAGGGAATTGTGGTAGCAGTGTTTGACGGCAAAACGCATCTCAAACCGGTACCGTTGAAACTTGAGGACGGGAGTAATATGCAGGGTGGCTCGCCGTACATCTCCCCGGATGAGAGTTATATCCTTTTCGCTATGGATAATGATCTGTATATCAGCTACAATATGAAGAATGGCCAATGGACCACTCCAAAGAACCTCGGTCCTGAAATTAATTCCGGCTACATGGATAATTGCCCGAGAATCTCACCCAATGGGAAATATCTGTTTTTTACAAGCAGAAAAAACGGACCGGATTGGGTCTTATGCTGGGCGGACGCGAGTTTTGTGGAGAAGTTACGGCCGGAATTTTTGAAGTGAACAAGCCTGATATACTGTAGAAGCCTGATATACTGTAGAAGCCTGAGATAAATTGCCGGGAGCCGGTTTGGCTCCCTGAGATTTAATCCTTCCCTGCGGGGAATTATAAGCCTGGTCAAAAGTCCTGACATCGCACAGACACAGACGCTAACAGGAATCATTTGAAGTAACTCATCCTGATTATTTTTGTCTGGTATTTTCAATAATTATCTATTATCTTTATTTATTACGTTAGAATAACGTTCAAGACGAATTAGCATTTTCTGCTAAATTACAACAAAATATACGAACCGATCATTTGGATCGTGGAGGAGGCCGGGATTATGAAAAAGGCAAATTACATCATTGGTGCATTTATTTATGCCCTTTTGATATCAAGCATTTTTATCACTACCGCTGTCGCCCAGACCAAAGGCGCCTGGGTGGAGTATAAATTGCCGGGTGACAGACCGGTCAACTGGGCCCGCATGGTCGGTGAAAACTGCCTTATTTTTGTGGATCGCACTGCGCCCGAGATTTACGCTTTCGATGTCAATTCCGCCGAATGGCACACATACACCGCCTCGACTACGCTTGACTGGAACTCCCAGATCAAGGTCGGTAGCAATGTGGCCTTTGTTTACAACGATGAAATGGCGGTTGTTTACAACGGTTTGACGCAGACATTTGAACCATTGACATATACAGGCGTTATGCTTAGCGGTACGACTTACGGCCATGATTGCAAGGCCGATATGGCCTATCTCGTTACCGATCAATTCTTTTATTTATTTGATGCGGAGGACAACATTTGGCTAAGCCATGATATTTCCGATTTCGGCACTGTCAGTGGCTGGGGATGTTATGGAATCGAAGATTATGCTTATTTGCATCTTCATGCGGCCGATGAAGACGTAAAGATTGTTGCCTATAGCTATTTGACCAAGAGCTTTTCGGAATTCAACGGCAATGGGTATATATTGCATCAGGAGCTTCAACACGGCTTTGTGTTCTATTCAAACAGCCCGCCGCCCGACTCCCTCAATCATTTCTTTGCCGGTTACTCTGCTTATACGGGGGGGTATGTATTGGAGATGGCTCCAAATCATCAGCCGGGTTGGAATACAATGGTGGGCAGGGGAATACCGGGGACCACTTACTTTTTTACCGACAATGCAAGGGTGGTTGACAATACCTGGCGTCATGACATGTGGGGTTTCGACACCAGGTTCGGCGATCTTGTTTACGGCGAATTTACCTATGATTATGTTTGCTATAACGGTATCAGTACTTACTGTGTGGAAGCGGGGTCCAGGGTCGCGGTTGATAGTTATCGGGATTGCAATACCGGGGAGATAACGTACATCGTTTTTAAGGGAAATTCCAACAGTTTTCAGACCGCGCTCGAAGAGGGGTTGTATTATCCCACCTGCGGCACCAATGCCATAGCTCATTGCGGCGGGGAGATAATCGGGGCCTCGGATTGCGATTATATGTGGTTTTTCGATGTTGAAGGCTGGATCGGCAACAAGGTGGCATTACCCTCGCCGGTTGACGGTTACTCGAACCCGGCCGGGCAAAGGATGTATGATACCTGGGGGATGGGCGAATGTCAGCGTGCCCTGACCGACAATATTTATTTGTACAGCTACAATCAAAATGGAAACAATATTCAGACACAACAGGTTGAATGTCATACATTGTCGGGTCGAATGGACAGCACCAATGTGGGCGGTTTCTATGCCCCGTACCGGGACGGCGACACCGTTCTTTTATTGTATTCACCCGGCACCGACACCTGGGTGAGGAAAAATTTTACCACTGAGGGAACGGCCTGGGGTCATGGTATCAGGCGCGATTTTATTTTTTATTATGATTATGGTGGTTCGGGACCGATGGTTATTTTCGACGGTGTTACCGGCCAGGAAGTTTCACTGCCGTTTGGCTGGGCTTATTATAGTACCGCCAATAGTCGAAAATATGCCAGGTCCAATTTTATGATTACTCACAGCGCCGACGATCGTTATACCGGTTACAGCACCCACACCAGAACGCACAGCGAATACCCCCATGAATATATGAGCAGCTGGCGGGGTCAGGAGGATCTGACCGTCGCCAGCGAATTAATACCCGGCGGCGGGGCCGATATTCTGGCATATAATGTTTTATTCGATAATTTTGTCATGACATCATTCGGCGTCGAATACGGCATCAATTTCGATATCTGGGTGGGCGGCAAAACCGCGTTGATCATGACTTTGCCGGGGCATCTGCTGGCCTGGGATCCATACGCCGACGCCGCCTCGGATGCCGAAGATGATATAGCGGAAGAATATCTTCCCGAAAATTACAGCCTGGAACAAAACTATCCCAACCCGTTTAACCCGTCGACGGTAATCAGTTATTCGCTTCCGAAGCGATCCGATGTTACTGTCTCGATAATAAATCTGCTCGGGCAGAATATTAAGACGATGAAGATCGAGAATCAGTCGGCCGGTGAACATGAGGTTAACTGGGACGGCACCGATCGATCGGGCCGGGCTGTCGGCAGCGGCATTTATTTTTATCGGATAGAGGCCGGCAACTATATTGCATCCAAAAAGATGTTGCTGTTGAAATAAACGGGGTTTGTTATAGGAGTATTGGGAAATCGGATTTCTGAAGCAATTCTTTCCCAAAAAGGAGACTCCTGAAGTCGTTAGACTTCAGGAGCTTAAATTTGGTAGCGGGGGGAGCGGATATGCCTAAGGTGCTTAAGCAACGCGAAGCAAACCCCCGACAATCACACAATGTGTGCTTCGGGCTATGAGTCTGTGCGATAGTCCAACCAGCAAAAAGCACCAGACACTAAAAGGCAATAATAGCAACAACTTAACATGATCCTTTTGTCTGGTTTTTTCTCCTATTATCTACTGTTTTGGCTGATTCTGCCAGGAAAGTATTATAAAGAACACTCGACATTAATAGATATGTCTATCAATTATGTTCGCATCGTTCATAAATTATATACGCTTTTTTCTATATTCTAAACAAGCTACTACCTTTGACACCTGATTATAGTATTGGAAATTTTTAAAAAATGGCTATATTGTAATGAATCAGCACGTTCTATTATATATCTATAAGTATTTATATTAACAGGGGGAGGTTGTTATGATAAATAACTTATGTCGCATGCTTTTGTTTTTCTCAATGCTATTTTTATTATTATTCACATCCACCAGCTTTGCGCAAGTCACAATCCAGTACGAAATGTCCATACCGGATGAAACTATAAAACCGACCTTTCCCATGGATTGGACCATAGACAATTTTGGGAATGTCTATCTGGTCGGATCTGATTATGATCCACATCCCTTTGTTCTCCTCAAGATTAACAGCCTCGGTGAGCTGGAATGGCAACACCGCATCAATACGCCGTATAACTACGCCTCTGGTCGGCCATTTATTGCGGCAGATCAGGATGGAAGCATAATCGTCGCGGCCGTTTATTACCGTATCGTACCTGATCCGGGAAACGAACCACCCTGGGTCTTCACGAATTCCAGTCTGACAGTAAACAAGTTTGACGCAGAAGGTAACTCGCTATGGGGAGGTCCAATCATTCATGAGCAAACCTTGACCTGTGGTACTGCTATACACGATATGGTTATTGATGATGCCGGATTCATCTATATCAGCATCAATCGTGATTCGCTTTACTGCAGCAGGATATATTACATAAGTCCGACAGGGACTCTTAATTCCACGGTTATGCCAAATACCGAATTTGGCAGCCTCCTCGCTATGGAGGGTTCGGCCTTGATCACTAACATTGAAATAACCACATTCTATTGCATGAATCCGGAGTATCCGGAAGATGATTGGTACAATGTCGAGAAAAAGACTTCTATTCTGGAACTGGAGACAGGCTCAGCGACTACGTGGTTAAGTCCGTTTGGTCTGCACTCATGCACAATCGGTGAGTGCGGCGATTATCTGGATGGGCCTTCCTGGTGTACAACCATTCCCGGAACCTTTGTACGCGATTATTCCTCCGGCAGTGTAGCAGTGATAATAGGTGTTCATAACTATTGTCCGTCTCAAGGCTATTGGAACGTAGACGCGAGATACATTAACGTGTATGATCCTGTTGGTTCGTTGATCAACTCGATTGAAAACGACTATAAGATACTCCTATTCGATAATCAAGGCAATCTGCTTGTCAACTACGGCAACCATACAAGGAATATTTCGCCGACAGGTGAAGTCATATGGGAGAGCGAGGTCTGGACTGGAAATCCACTCAAGTGTGTAGTAGATAGCGATAACTATGCTTATATAATGAGTGGCACGACCCTTAACTGTCTGAACCCCGATGATGGAGGTACTGAATGGGCGTGTCAAGTATACCCATATGACGTAAATGGAAGCCCTAACTTACGAGTAGACAATGACAATCGCTTCTACGTGGTTATGCCCCATGGTGAAAGTACGTACGTTGCATCTTATCAGAATCATAAAAAGCTGGTCCTTCTTGATGGAAGCCAGGACAATAACCCTATCGCCAACACCGAATTCTGGCTCATCCGGATGCATAACGATATACCCGTACTGACTGAGGATACGCTTGGTAAATTTACATCCGATGAAAATGGCGAGTTTGAGTTGAACATAATTGATTGCGGAGAATTTGAATTTGTTCATGATCTTTATAATGGCAGTACCAGCGATATTCTATCGGTGGGAGATACATTGAAAATAGCCAAATATGTGGCTTCAAGAGACGCCGTAAAACACGCGGATCTGCTGGCCACCATGTTCAACATCCATCTCGATAACGCCATCTTCAAGATCGGCGGCGAGATGATCTTTGACACGCTGGATAACATGGCGGAGCAGGAGATCATTCTGGATCACTCTGAGTTTCGATACAATCTTGTCGTTTCCGTGGAATGGGATGCCAGTGTCAGTTACCTTACCATCCTGGAAGAGAATATGAAATATATGTCCAATTTCCTGTATGATATTACGGATGGTCAGGTAAGACTGGATACCATAAGAATATTCGACGATATGGAGCACTGGGATGTCGCTGATGTTCGTATAAAAGCCGATAATATGGTCTGGCCACATTGCCGAAATGATGTTGCCGGAATCAACTACCCTTCTGCCGGCGGAAGCGGACGTGAGATAATAATGCCTCGAAAATGGTTTGGGAATCAGGATGAAAGCCGCAATAACACCGAGGTGACAAACCTGTTTTATTCTCTGGTAAACCAGGATTATCGCACTAAGGCACATGAATTTGGACACTATGTCCTCGGTTTCTATGACGAGTATATGTTCTGGGATGACGATCAAGATAAATATCGTAAAGGTGATGATCTGAGGTGTCCATCGATGCAGGGCGGCAACTACGGGACTATGGATCACCATTATCTGTCAGGTGAACCCTTTGCCTCTGAGATATCGAGCCGATATCGGTATATTGATCCCGAATGCCGGAACACGGAGCAATACCGAAGACATGACAAGTCCTGTTGGGACCACTTTGAAACCTGGGTGGAGGCGTTTTCCTGGGGACCGGATAACATTTATGTTCCCCTTTTAAAGCCGGATCTAGATGATGAAGATGAGCGACATGATATTGGTACCGACTACCTTTTTATCGGTCCGAATAATGATCCGGAGGATTTGGATTATGATGCAGGCAGCAAGATAATTTTCACAGAAACTCCATCCGCGCCGAATCCGGACTTCGGAAATATCCATATCCGTGTAGCCCTCTTCTGGGGAGGAGATAAAGCCGATGTCTTCCTGACCAATTCACCCTTTGATCCCAGTGAGATTCGTTATATCAACCAGGGACAGACGGCCGATAATGCGCAAATGCTGGTTTTGGGGGCAAAAACATCCGGTAATGATCACCTCATTCAAGCCTTCAAGAGCGGGACCCAGGGAACCGTTATTCCCATTCCGAAAGCGTTAAGTGTTTCTGCGAGCGGGTCATATGCGTGCGGCCTCGCGACCGCCGGGAAATCGGGGGTCAGCAAAGTCGGCAATTACTATCATAGTCCTTCGTTCGATACTGATACCCTTATCATAGAACTCCGCACTATTGAGGGCGAATTTCCCGCAATCAGCGACATCTTGTTATCTGGAGATCAGGCTGAATACCGGCTGCAGTGTCCCGGATTATTCCCATCTGAGCCGAGTCTCGATCTAATAACCGACTATGGTCATCAGAACACTTATACGCTCGATCTTAACGGTAGCGCTTACGTCAAGCTACTGACTGACAGCCTGGGAGATGAAGGATACTTCATGATATGGGCTGAGGACGATTCGGCCGGGGCATTTTTCTTCATCAACGAGTATGTTCTGACCTGTCCGGACTTCGATGACCCTGAAGTCAGGATTAGCGGAGCGGGGGGTCAAAGTGAGTTGCTTGTTGATTCAATTAATAATTCGATCGAGAAAATTATAATTGTTTCATCGTCATACCCGGTGCCACTGGATGGTTTTACCGAAGGCGAGGTTGTCAAAGCAGGAAAGACCCATACTGTATCTTGTTATCCGAATGTTACTCTGGCAGGTGACAACCAGATTTTCATACACTATTTCGACAGCGATCTACAGATAGATAGTAATACGACAGCAGACGAATTGTCGCTTGCAATTTATAAATGGAATGTCAATGATGCTGTCTGGGATTACATGGGTGGATCTGTTGATACTTCTTTAAATTATGTGACTGAAAAAATCACGAATGCGGGCGTTTATGCCGCCTTTACAACTGACATAATAACGGGTGTCGAAGATGACGAAGACGACGGTATCCTGCCATACCGGTTCGAGTTATCTCAGAACTATCCGAACCCTTTCAACCCGGTAACAACGATCGATTATAATCTGCCAAGACGCAGCCACGTGACTATCGAAGTCTACAATGTGCTCGGGCAGAAGGTGCAGACATTAGTTGATCGAGAAGAATCGGCGGGCTCATACACAATCACCTGGGACGGAACAACTGCGAACGGTCAACCGGCGGCCACAGGTGTCTACTTGTATCGCTTCCAAGCAGGAGATCATATCGAGACGAAGAAGATGATATTATTGAAATAAGCATTAATAAAATGACAAATCTTCGTCACGATCTAGTTCGCCGTTAGATTGACGAATCGAATAAAAATATGAAAACGAATTAGCCTGATATCCTTAACTACATGGCAACCAAACTGCAAAAGCAAAGGAGTTGACTGATGCGTTTCATAATGCCGCTTGTGTCGCCGGCTAAACCCAGTTTTACCGTAGTCGGATATTTGACAATTATCGTACTTGCTGTTCCTGTGCATTCTTCCACAACCAATGTACAAAGCACAGTGGAGTATGAACTAACCATCTCAAGATCTAAATCATGTAAGCATGTAAATCATAAATTGTCTGATTTTCAATCTTTTTGGCAACATAATCTTTATTTAAGGCAGGTGTGTTATGAGAATATATGAATCAATTAAAGTGTCCAATGCGGCTTTATCAAAATTCATGCTATATCTGAGCCTTTCGACAGTTTTAGTTCTTATTCTTTTTTCTCATGCTACTCCTCAGATCACCTTAAAGTATGAAATGAACATACCAACTGAATTGGGCGTTTGTAACGACTATGCTGTGGATGACGAAGGTAACGTTTTTCTGTCCGGCTATTACGTTCAAACCTACAAGTTGTTTAAAGTCAATACGGATGGCGAACTTGCCTGGCACAAAGACCTCCCCATTCTCGCCAATAAACAGGTGATTGACGTCGTTGTGGGGCACGATGGGAGTCCCGTTGTAGCTTATTCTGATTATGAGACGGTAGAAACTATGGTAATCAAGTACGATTCCGACGGCAACACGGTTTGGGGGCCGCTGATTATCCCGCAAGGTACATCCTGCGGAGTTGCCTTGGCCGCCGACATGGTCATAGATGACGATGGATATGTCTACATAATTGCAACGGGATCCTTAACGGGAAACTTTTGGGAATGCAGCAGGGTTCATGTTATTTCGCCGAGTGGATCGCTTAATACATGTCAACTGGATAACATCAAAATAAACCATATAATTGCAACATCCTCCTCCGCCTTCGTCTTGGGTCAAGACTCCACTGGTGTGCATTGCGAGAATCCAGAGTGGTACAATTCCGAAAAACGCATGGTTCTGGCGAAAATAGAGCAAACAGGTTCATGCGCAATCACTTTTGGTCCGTGGGACGACCACCTTTGCGATATCAACCAATGCGAATATGGGGTAACAGCTGAAACAGCAGCGAGGTTGAGCAGGCAGGGCAACCCATATGGGAACATCGCGGTACCGATTAGTATACGGGAAGCATGTGCCGGCAATCTGGAGTGGCGGTACTATATCGCCTGGTTCAATACGTCGGGGACTCAAGTCGACATGTTTGAAATAGAGGGATATACCGGAATGTGTGTTGATCATAACGATAATATATATCTCAGCCTGGAGAGGGGTTACACTAATTACATTGATAAGCTATCACCGGAGGGGAATCTTCTGTGGGAAATCCCTCAGAGTTCAATGAGCCTCTTTATTTCAGTCTTTGATGTCGATAATTATCTCTACTCCCCTGTGCAGCCAAGTAGTTCTCCCAACCGGACAAACATCAGATGCCTGAATCCCGACGATGGCAGTACTGAATGGGAGTGCCCGATTAACTCATTTGGCCAGCCTACCTATGTCCGGGGTATCCATATCGATGATGAAAAACGGATATATGTTCACCACGATTATCCTATGCTATATCCTAATGCTGTCTCGGTTTACGAAATGAGTAAGAAAATCGCAATTCTCGATGGAAGCCAGGACAATAACCCTATCGCCAACACCGAATTCTGGCTCATCCGGATGCATAACGATATACCCGTACTGACTGAGGATACGCTTGGTAAATTTACATCCGATGAAAATGGCGAGTTTGAGTTGAACATAATTGATTGCGGAGAATTTGAATTTGTTCATGATCTTTATAATGGCAGTACCAGCGATATTCTATCGGTGGGAGATACATTGAAAATAGCCAAATATGTGGCTTCAAGAGACGCCGTAAAACACGCGGATCTGCTGGCCACCATGTTCAACATCCATCTCGATAACGCCATCTTCAAGATCGGCGGCGAGATGATCTTTGACACGCTGGATAACATGGCGGAGCAGGAGATCATTCTGGATCACTCTGAGTTTCGATACAATCTTGTCGTTTCCGTGGAATGGGATGCCAGTGTCAGTTACCTTACCATCCTGGAAGAGAATATGAAATATATGTCCAATTTCCTGTATGATATTACGGATGGTCAGGTAAGACTGGATACCATAAGAATATTCGACGATATGGAGCACTGGGATGTCGCTGATGTTCGTATAAAAGCCGATAATATGGTCTGGCCACATTGCCGAAATGATGTTGCCGGAATCAACTACCCTTCTGCCGGCGGAAGCGGACGTGAGATAATAATGCCTCGAAAATGGTTTGGGAATCAGGATGAAAGCCGCAATAACACCGAGGTGACAAACCTGTTTTATTCTCTGGTAAACCAGGATTATCGCACTAAGGCACATGAATTTGGACACTATGTCCTCGGTTTCTATGACGAGTATATGTTCTGGGATGACGATCAAGATAAATATCGTAAAGGTGATGATCTGAGGTGTCCATCGATGCAGGGCGGCAACTACGGGACTATGGATCACCATTATCTGTCAGGTGAACCCTTTGCCTCTGAGATATCGAGCCGATATCGGTATATTGATCCCGAATGCCGGAACACGGAGCAATACCGAAGACATGACAAGTCCTGTTGGGACCACTTTGAAACCTGGGTGGAGGCGTTTTCCTGGGGACCGGATAACATTTATGTTCCCCTTTTAAAGCCGGATCTAGATGATGAAGATGAGCGACATGATATTGGTACCGACTACCTTTTTATCGGTCCGAATAATGATCCGGAGGATTTGGATTATGATGCAGGCAGCAAGATAATTTTCACAGAAACTCCATCCGCGCCGAATCCGGACTTCGGAAATATCCATATCCGTGTAGCCCTCTTCTGGGGAGGAGATAAAGCCGATGTCTTCCTGACCAATTCACCCTTTGATCCCAGTGAGATTCGTTATATCAACCAGGGACAGACGGCCGATAATGCGCAAATGCTGGTTTTGGGGGCAAAAACATCCGGTAATGATCACCTCATTCAAGCCTTCAAGAGCGGGACCCAGGGAACCGTTATTCCCATTCCGAAAGCGTTAAGTGTTTCTGCGAGCGGGTCATATGCGTGCGGCCTCGCGACCGCCGGGAAATCGGGGGTCAGCAAAGTCGGCAATTACTATCATAGTCCTTCGTTCGATACTGATACCCTTATCATAGAACTCCGCACTATTGAGGGCGAATTTCCCGCAATCAGCGACATCTTGTTATCTGGAGATCAGGCTGAATACCGGCTGCAGTGTCCCGGATTATTCCCATCTGAGCCGAGTCTCGATCTAATAACCGACTATGGTCATCAGAACACTTATACGCTCGATCTTAACGGTAGCGCTTACGTCAAGCTACTGACTGACAGCCTGGGAGATGAAGGATACTTCATGATATGGGCTGAGGACGATTCGGCCGGGGCATTTTTCTTCATCAACGAGTATGTTCTGACCTGTCCGGACTTCGATGACCCTGAAGTCAGGATTAGCGGAGCGGGGGGTCAAAGTGAGTTGCTTGTTGATTCAATTAATAATTCGATCGAGAAAATTATAATTGTTTCATCGTCATACCCGGTGCCACTGGATGGTTTTACCGAAGGCGAGGTTGTCAAAGCAGGAAAGACCCATACTGTATCTTGTTATCCGAATGTTACTCTGGCAGGTGACAACCAGATTTTCATACACTATTTCGACAGCGATCTACAGATAGATAGTAATACGACAGCAGACGAATTGTCGCTTGCAATTTATAAATGGAATGTCAATGATGCTGTCTGGGATTACATGGGTGGATCTGTTGATACTTCTTTAAATTATGTGACTGAAAAAATCACGAATGCGGGCGTTTATGCCGCCTTTACAACTGACATAATAACGGGTGTCGAAGATGACGAAGACGACGGTATCCTGCCATACCGGTTCGAGTTATCTCAGAACTATCCGAACCCTTTCAACCCGGTAACAACGATCGATTATAATCTGCCAAGACGCAGCCACGTGACTATCGAAGTCTACAATGTGCTCGGGCAGAAGGTGCAGACATTAGTTGATCGAGAAGAATCGGCGGGCTCATACACAATCACCTGGGACGGAACAACTGCGAACGGTCAACCGGCGGCCACAGGTGTCTACTTGTATCGCTTCCAAGCAGGAGATCATATCGAGACGAAGAAGATGATATTATTGAAATAGACTGCATGGTCACAGGCTGACAGCCGAAGAGTGCCCTGACAGAATATAGAAAGTGAATTTGTTACAAAAGGAGTTTAATTATGGGAACAAAGCTAAAGTTAGTAATCTTCGTTACGCTCGTGTATTGTCTCGCTGCCCCTCTTTGGGCGCAGGATCAACCATTCGTTCCGGATGCTAATACTATTGGGCTGTGGCACTTTGACGAAATCTCCGGCACGGTTGCCGCTGATGCCAGTGGAAATGGCCTGCATGGCGAGCTTATAAACGGCGTAACATGGGATGCCGCCGGTAAGTATGGAGGTTGCGCAAGCTTTGACTATAGTGGAACTGAAGGGCAGAGAATTACGGTTGCCGATGATCCGCTGCTTGATGCAAACAACACTTTGACAATTGATGCGTGGATCTACCTGCTGGCTACCCATGATGAGAGCTTCGTCGTCGCCAAATGGAACACTTCCAGCGCCAATCCTGCCGGGCAATTCGAACTTGGTGTCCGCATAGATCACAAACTGACTTTCGGCTGTGCCAACGGCACTCAAATGGCTTTTATCGTGACCGAGAGCACGATTCCGTTTGAACAATGGATTCTCGTCTCTGCAACATTCAACGGCGGACAAATGGCAATATATTTCAATAAGGAACAACAGGCCTATGGTCAGGCTCCGTTTACCTCATTATCCGGCGTTGAATATCCTTACGACGATCTCAATATAGGAGATCATCGAACAGATCAGCATTACCCTTATACATTTGAGGGCAAAATCGACGAAGTGAGGATATCGAATATCGCGCGATATGTGATTACTGACGTAAAAGAAAAGCTCGGGGATAATCTGCCATACCGTTTTGAACTGTCGCAAAACTACCCGAATCCGTTCAACCCGGTCACGACAATGGAATACAACCTGCCAAGAAAAAGCAATGTCACTATCGAAGTCTATAACGTACTAGGACAGAAAATAAGAACATTGTTGGATCGAGAAAAATCAGCGGGCTCGTACACAATCACCTGGGATGGTAAGACGGCTAATGGTCAACCGGCGGCCACAGGTGTTTACCTGTATAGCTTCCAGGCGGGAGATTATGTTGAGACAAAGAAGATGATTCTTCTGAAGTAGTAAAATTATCAGATGATCGATAAGGGACAGAACTTAGGTTCTGTCCCTTTTTCTTTGGTTATAAAACCTTAAACGAATATTTTTGTTAGAACATAGTTGAATAAATAGAAAAACGCCTTTTGCCGTTATTCGTAATGCGTTGATCTCTAACAAGATAGCCAATTGGAAATGGCTGTTGACCTTCGGGCTGGTAACCTTGACGCAATTGCACTATGTTGAATTGATATACCTTGCTGTAGTATATTTGCATATTGGTAGCGGGGGGCGCAATTCGATAAATTGGAAGCCGATATCCCGTTTTTAAGATCGTCATTATGGCGGTTTAATCCATGGTTGACCTGCCGGATGTAAGCGAAGCAAAAACTCGGCTTTTCGCTTCCGGCTTGCGCTCAATAGGTCATAACATTATTGGCAGCGAGGACCTCAATGACGGCCCGACCGGCCTTGACCGGTTGAGCTATATCGACCAGCATCTCCGGTTCAATATTCCGTTCCTGAATACACGGCATACAAATCAGCAACTTCCCGCCCTGCTCGATAAAAGACTCGATCAGCTCCTTGAGGGGGGGCAATCCGGCGGCGAAAACATGCTCGTAGCAGCCTTTTTTTGCTATATAGACGGCCGAGCCCTGAAGCATGACTGTTGCTTCCACTTCCATAACGAGGGCCGCGTTTCCGATAACAAACGGCAGACAGGCTCGTTCGGGATCCTCCGGTCCATGCGTCCCGAAAATAACTATTTTTTCCTGTTTTTCTTCGCTCATAATACATCCTTCTTTATTGATCGAAATTTTATTTGTCCTCCGATAATACCGTCCGTTTGACGCCGCAATAATGCTTCATCATACATTTAATATTTCAGCCGGCTGTGCCTCTCCGCAATAGGCCTCAACCAAATATTCTGAAATATCCTTAATTTCAACCTTACGATTTCCGGCGGCGTGTTTGAGATTAACCAGGCAGATGGGACACATTGCGGCTATCCTGTCTCCTGCGGCCGCCAATTGCTCGACCCTGTTTTGGGCGATTTCTCTGGCTTTGCCGGGGAAAAACGACTCTATCGGCCCGCCGCAACAATGCGTTAATTTACCGGCATACTCAGGCTCGATAATATTTATCCCCGCCTTTCTGAGCAGTTGCCGGGGTTCATCGACGACATCCTCATAGCGTGCATAGACGCATGAATCATGAATAACTAAATTCGTCCCGGGAGAAACGATTGGCGTTATCTCGCTTTCGGCCAAAACCTCAAGATAACTTCTAACATTGATCCTGTAATCATCGACATACTCCGGATAAACACTCCTGAGCATATTGGTGGTATGGGGATCGACGGTGATGATATTCTCGACGCCATACTTTTTGAATATTTTGCAGACCTTTCGAGCGTGGTCGCTGAATGTATCGTCCACACCGACATCATGGATAAGTGCGCCGGAATACATCTCGTCTTCATACAGGTACCCGAATTTAACATTTGCCGTTCGGAGCAAAGCGACAATATTTCGCAGGATGTTATTATACTGTCTGGTTTCCTCCGGGTCGGTCCGGGCCATAAACCAGGCAAGGTTGACGAATTTGTTTAGAGTCCGGCCCAGTCCAAAGAATTTCGTGATCCATGAATTTTCGAAGTAGGCCATTTTGGCGGCCAGGGCCGATATGGACGGGATCAACTGGTACATATGCCCGGTATAGATAATCGTTTTCCCGCCCCCGGGAATACCGAGACCCCGTGCCCAGGCGCTTGCATCACCGGATTTCAGCTTGAGGACGCTTTTCCTGCTTTTAAGGTTATCGACCAGGATTCCCAGTATATCTTTGGTAGGCAATGACATGATTCAATTCCTCGATAGTCCGAAAACATTACGGTTAATATACCCGCGAAGAGTCCTGACATTATCGGCAATTCGAACTCCGGCCGGGCAGTTTTGTTCGCACATTTTGCACATCAGGCAGGAGAATATTGTCTGCTGGTTTTCCATGACTTTCCCCACGACTCCCACGACGACATAGCGAAACAGGTTTCTTGGCAGAAGATCAATACCCAAGGGACATATTGCGGTACAAATACCGCAATTCATACAGGCCGCGGCATTGAATGCCTCCCCTGATTTTATTTCGTTCAAAAAGTCCGTGTCTACTTTATTCATTGTCTTTCCTTATTTAAGCGCCCGATATTTATAGTACCCCTCGTCATTCGGTTTACCCGTTTCCTCGACCCAGCCATAGCGCCACATGCTCATTAACCAGTACATCACATCGTATCCCGAATATCCGACAGCCTCGGCGATTTCGGGAATGGTCTGCGGGTGATCGTTTAACCGGCGAAGGATTATTCCCCTCATGGTTATTTCATCCCTCATGGTCTCGGCAATATCACGGTCTATTCTATTTATCATACTGTGACCTCTTCGATCAAGGAGTCAATCATGACGGTCACCTGTTCGTCGGTATACCCTTCGATATCGATGGCGTTTCTGGGACATACCGGAACACAGGCCCCGCCTCCTTTGCATAAAGCGGCGATGATTTCCGCCTGCTCCTTTCCATCGACTTCTATCTTCTTAACGGCGTTGTATGGACATGCCTTCGTGCACTCATCGCACCAGACACATTTTTCGGAATCGATCCTGGCGATGAGGGGTTCGAGATCGACATACCCTTTCATCAACAGCGCGGCGCTCTTGGAAACAGCGGCCATCGAAGAAGCGACGCTTTCGGCAAGCGTTTTCGGCCCCTGCGAGGCTCCGGCGATAAAAACACCGTCGATCACCGTTTCTACCGGTCTGAGTTTGGGATGTATTTCATTGAAAAAACCATCGATACCCACGGGTAGTTTAAGGACATCGTTCAGCTTTTTGTTGTCCCGCGGTATCATGCCCACCACCAAGACAACGAGATCGACATCGATTTCTAATTCTTCTCCATGAGTAAGCATATCGCGCGTCTTTATTCGGACTTTATCACCGTCCCATTCGACTGTCGGTAAATCGTCACCGTTATATTTTATGAAGACCGAGCCTTTCTCGAGGGCATCGGTAAAAAGAAGCTCATACTTACCGTAAGTTCGCATATCGCGGTACAGGTGATACTGGTGAATCGAGCGGTTTATTTTATTGACTTCGAGAGCGGTATGCACGGCGGCGGTGCAGCAATAGCGCGAACAATAGAGGTTGGGATTTTCCGCCTCCGGCTGCTGGCGGCTGCCGACACAATATATATACGCGATACTTCCAATCGGCCGCTCTTTGTGAATAATGAGACCATTTGTATTATCGAGAATTTTCTTGAATTCCGGAAGCGTCACGACTCCCGGTAAACCATAACCAAATTCTCCCTCGACAGGCTGATAGGAGTCAAAGCCGGTTGCCACGATAATCGTCCCGACATTTAAGGTTATAGTCTCTTTTTCTTTCACCTGAATGACAGCCGTGAAATCACCCACATTGCCGCTTTTCTCGATCAACTCGGCATCGGTAAAGATTTTAATATTGTCGCGCCGTTTCGCATCATTGTAAAGGGTTTCGATAATGTCGGCCCCGTTTTGATCGCCGGGGAACATGGCTCCGAATTTCGACGTCCAGCCGCCGACCTCGGGCTCCTTTTCGATGACATAAACGACCAGCCCCATATCGGATAATGATAACGCCGCGCGTAAGCCGGCGACACCGGCGCCGATAACGAGGACCCTGGGGGTTGTCTCGATTCTTATTGTTTGCAACGGTTCGGTCAGGGCACATTTGGCTATTCCGGCTTTTACAAGACGAATTCCTTTTTCGGTGGCGGCGGTGATGTCATGCTGGTGGGCCCACGAATCCTGCTCCCTGAGATTGACCTGCACATACTGATATGGATTGAGACCGGCTCGCTCGGCCATGGCCCGAAATGTGAAAAGGTGCAATTTGGGCGAACATGAAGCGATCACCAAACCGTCAAGTTCATTTTGTTTAACATCCTGTATTATTTCCTCCTGGGCGGCATCGGAACATGTAAACATGGTGGTTTTTGCCACGGCCACCCGGGAGTCATTACAGACAGCCAGTTTCACTTTCTCGACATCGACATAGTCGGAAATATTCCCGCCGCAATAGCAGATATAAACGCCGATTTTTCTATTCATTTTTCCCAATCCTGTGTTTTTCTATATAGGCGGCCGTCTGGGCCACCGCCGCGCCCGAATGAAGAATACTGTCGGGTATATCACGCGGTGCCGAAGCGGCTCCGGCCGCAAAGACACCATCGATGCTGGTTTTACCGGGATTGATGTTTTCATCGATCTCACGCACATAGCCGAATTGATCGGCCTCAAGTTCGAGACCTCCGAACATTTTCATATAATCCGTGTTTGGCACTATCCCGGTTGATAGAACAACCAGGTCATGCTCAGCCTGTTTCAGACCCATGTCACCTTCTATGTCTTCATAGTACAAACTGAGATTCCCGTTGGCAGTCTCCCTGATTTGAGCCACCCGTCCCTTGACGAAGTAAACGCCCATCCCGCGAGCCTGCTCGTAGAACTCGTCATATCCTTTGCCGAAGGCACGGATATCGATGTAGTAAATGGTTACGTCGGCCAGGGGAACGGCGCCCATGATTAGCTGCGCCTGTTTGATCGAATACATGCAGCATATCCTCGAACAAATAGGATTATTCACGGATTTATCCCGGGATCCGGTACAAAGAATATATGCGATGTTATCGGGGACCTTTCCGTCCGACGGGCGAATCACATGGTTATATGGCCGGGTGGGGGCCAGGATGCGATCCATCTGCATGGCCGTAATCACATTGGGAAACCTGCCGTAACCATAGGTCGGTTTCAAGTGGGCATCGAAGAGATTGAAGCCGGTCGATACGATGACGGCTTCTACGTCGAGGGTTGTTTTATCGTCGGTCAGGTCGAGATTGATGGCGTTGGCCGGGCAGGCTTTGATACATTCCCGGCACTCGGAGCAAATGCCGCAATCAACGCAGCGGTTGGCGCTGTAACGGACTTCCTCTTCGCTTAACGGAATCTCAACCTCGACCATACTTCCGATGCGTTCAGTAACAGATATTTCCCGTTTCTTGACCGGGGGCTTCTCCGAAACAGGCGGGCGCGGTATTTCCACACCGACGACGGGAACCGGACGATCGCCGTTGCCGTTGGAACCGGTTACAAATCGGGATAGCACCGTTTTTGCCGTCACGGCCGGAAGCCTTTTGTCGAAAGTTATATTATCGAATGGTTCATTTTTCAGGAAGCGGTCGATATAGAAAGCGGCCCGTTTCCCCTGGCCGATGGCGCTGACTATCATCGACGGTCCGGTGACAGCGTCGCCTCCCGCAAAAACCGAGGGTTGCGAGGTCTGCATGGTTTCCTCGTTTACCTTGATGGTCCCATTGCGGTTGATTTCAAGCTCCTTTTCAAAAGAATCGGTTGACGGCTTAAGCCCGATGGCAAGTATGACCAGATCGACCGGGGTATTTGTCTCGGAGCCGCTAATCGGTATCGGCCGCCTCCGCCCGCTTTCGTCCGGCTCACCAAGCTTCATTCCGACGCTTTCTACTGCCGACAAATGCAGGTTCCGGCCGATGAATCGGGTGGGAGTTTGGAGATACTGAATTTCGACACCCTCTTCCAAAGCGGCGTTGACTTCCCAGTCATGGGCCGGCATTTCCGCGCGACTTCGCCGGTACTGAATAATCACCTTTTCGGCGCCGGCCCGGATAGCGGTGCGGGCGGGATCGATGGCGGCGTTACCGCCGCCGATAACCATCACCGTTTTTCCCTTTAAATCCAATCCCTCTTTGGAGTTTGCCCTCGTGAGAAAGGTCATGCAGTCGGTAATACCATAGAGATTTTCTCCCTCGATGGACATTTTCATGCCCGCGAATGTCCCCACGGCAAGAAACACGGCCTCATATCCCTGTTCCCGGAGAGAATCAACCGAATCTACGCGTGTCCCGGTTTTTATTTCGACGCCAAGCGCGGTTATATTCTTGATATCCCGATCAACCACGGTTTTGGGCAGGCGGTAGGCCGGGATGCCGTACCGCAACATCCCGCCCGGTTCCGCCTCCCCGTCGAATATGGTGACGGAATAGCCTCGACGAGCCAGTTGAAAGGCGGCCGATAAGCCGGCCGGGCCGGAACCGACCACGGCTATTTTTTTGTCGGCTATTTTTTCGGGAGGGCCATATTCCGGTTCGGGGTGAAGTTTGTAATAGTGATCGACCATAAAGCGCTTGATGGCCCTTATCGGTACGGCTCCCTCAAGCCGGTTACGAGTGCATTCACTCTCGCAGGGTGCATAACATGCCCTGCTAAGTGAACCGGGCAGGGGCGCATCCTCCATATGAAGGTGAAACGCCTCTTCGTACTTTCCGCTGCGCACCAGTGATACAAAACCATGCGCCTTGACACCCGCCGGGCAGGCGAAGCTGCATGGCGAGGTGCCCGCGCGGTCGATCACGGCCTTCTTGGGGACGGCCTGCGGAAAGGGTATATGTGCCGCCCGATGCGCAACCAGATCAAAATTGAACGGATCTACCCTGGCCACCGTGCAGGCTGCTTCGCATTCGCCGCATCCGGTGCAGGCGGCCGGGTCCACGAAAGTAGCCTTTTTGTTCAGGGTAACCTGAAATTGACCATCCTGCCGCCGGCCAATTTCTTCTATTATGCTGGATGTGGCAATCGTTACGTTGGGATGATGAGCGGCGGAGGCCATTTTGGGAGTGGAAATGCAACTGGCACAGTCAAGGGTTGGAAAGACCTTGCTGAGCAAGACCATTTTACCCCCGATACTTGCCTCTTTCTCGACCATTAGTATTTTATAGCCCATATCCCCCAGAGTCAGGGCTGACTCCATGCCGGCGATACCGCCGCCCACAACCATTACATCATAATCCAAATGAGCACACCTCCCCCAAAGTACTTTTGTTTATATTTCATAAATCATTCGAGACGCCCGATATTCAGGTCTATTCATCAGATTGCCTGGGCCTGATACTCATTCATTTTCACGAGCGCGGCGCTGAATTTTTCCATGTGCGACTGAAACGATTCGGCACAAACCGAACATACGGCAGCCATTTTCAGCCGTCGAGGATCCAGACCGCCTTCTTCAAGTAGAGACTGCGCCCTTTTAACCACCTCACCGGTTCTATTGGTGCAATCGGTCAGGTAGGCGCAATCCGACCCATCGGCGGCAATAAAAACACCGTCGAACCCGCCTTCAACGGCATGTTTGATCCACTCAGGTTTAATACCGCTGGAACAGGGAACGGATATAACCACCACCGACGCCGGATAGTCCATGTGTGAACTCCCGGCGAGATCAATACCCGGATCGGAAATATTATTGGTGGAAAAAACGAGGATTCTCGGGCTGTTATTATTTTGAATGGTCGTCGCCATCATTTCATCCGACGAACGAAAAGCCGCCAGTGCCCGGCCTCTTCGATTTTACCAAGGTACTCATGGCCCACCTTTTTGCACCAGAGCGGAATGTCATCGCAGGTACCCTCGTCGGACGATAGCACCTCCATAATCCCGCCCTTGGAAACTGACGCAATCGCCCGTTTGGCTTCCAGGAGAGGACCCGGACAGGCAGAACCCCGTGAATCCACAGATTTCTCAATATCGAGATCGGTTAATGTATCGCTCATTTTTTCTCCTTTTGCATTATTGCATGATTGCTATGAGTTTTTTTAAAGATTGATGCTATTTCTTCATTTTGCACCAGATAACCAAAATCACCGCTCCCGTTTTTGTGCTGAATGGACCATGTTCTATTTCTTCGGGTATTAAACGAAAGGTCCCGGCCGGATATGTTTCGTCCTGGCTTTCATACTGACCGTCGATTATGTAATGCAGTTCGGCGAAAATATGCGAGTGCGCATCCATGCTCCATCCGGGCGGTATCTTCAGTACTATGGCGCGGGGAGTGGTCGAATCACCCGCAGCCAGCACCTTTTCCTCGGCGCCGGCAGGATAAGATCGAGCCGCCTGCCACTGATCGTCTTTGATATTTATCATCGCGGCTTCCATATGGTTGCACCTTTCTCTTTGTCTATCATCGCCTGTCCAAAATCAGATATACATATCCGGACTGAGCCCGGTCATTGCCGGGCCCCCGGTTATTTTTTCGGTTTATCCACCTCGAGTAAATAAAACCTCATCACAAGTCCAGCAAGCTTGTTCTTTCAGTGTTTTCCTGGGATCGATATTCTTATCGCAGAGATACATAACCCCTTTTTCGACATAGACATTCATGGGTCGGGCACCCGGATGCAGAACACCTTTTCCCACTTCCGGTTTTTTCGAACTTTCGACCGTCATTTTCACCACCTCCTTTCAAATCGTTATTTACGGCCGATTCTATTTTTTATCCTGTTGAATAATTAATAATTCCGAGGGCGCGGGCCGGTTGCCTCGGATCCGTAAAGATCAACCATCAGTTGATTGAAATCCGCCCGCTTCGTTTCGACAAATACACGCGTATTGCCGACAATTACCACCGAGTAATCTGCTCCCCAGACAGACCAGCCGATAAGCGGCAGCCAGTTTCTTGGTGAGTTTTTTTCCAGCAATCTTAAAAATCCGGTTGTGGACCTCGATTGCCAGAGACATAGCTCGCCCGATTCCATTATATCTCCCGGTAATTCGCCCGTCTGCCGTATGATCTCGCCCTGATCGGAGAATTGGGCAACGCCAATAACTCCCTTTATTTTCATCAAACGATCCAATCCTATCATATATGCCTCCTTTTTTTATCAACGGCATCAGCCTTTTTATAGAGCAATTTAATTGCCGAATGAAACCGGCTAAGTCGGAAGATTATTTTATGTACATGCTGGATAATGCATTATGAATATATATGAATCTGTTTTGAGACGTTGTTTTGGTTTCGAATTGCTTAAATATCGTGCATAACAGCACGATAGCATGGCTTTAATCGTGCCTTATTGCAATTCGAGGTGTACAACAGGACTATTTATCGGGTGGTATTGTAAGGCCGAGTTTTTTGATTTTTCTATATAGCGTGGACGGGTTTATTCCAAGTTCTTTGGCGGTATCATTACGGCACCATCCATTTCTTTTGAGAGCCGCAAAAATAAACAGGGCTTCCATTTCGTTCATGGTTGTGGCAATTTCCACGGCCGGAACGGCATCTCTGGCCTGGACGTGTTCGGGAAGATCCTCCGGTTTTATCACCTCGCCGGGACTTAGTACAAATGCATGTTCGATGATATTTTCCAGTTCTCTTACGTTTCCCGGGAAATTATATTTCATTAGAAGCTTGAGGGCCGGGGGCGAAATGCCGGCAATGTTGGTTCCACGGAGACGGTTAAGATTTTCGATAAAGTGGTCGGCCAGAAGCGGGATATCTTCTCTGCGATCTCTTAAAGGCGGAATAACAATTTTTATGACATTGATTCGATAAAATAGATCGTCGCGGAATATGCCATCGGCGACCAGTTTATCGAGTTGCTTGTTGGTTGCAGCGACTATTCTGGCATCGGATTTTACAGAGCGGGTGCCCCCCAGCGGTTCATAAACCTTTTCCTGCAGAACCCGCAACAGTTTAACCTGCATTGCCATCGACACATCGCCAATTTCGTCCAGAAATAATGTTCCATTACGGGCCAGAGCAAAACGTCCTTTTTTGCTTTTTCTGGCGTCCGTAAATGCTCCGGCGACATACCCGAACAACTCGGATTCGAGCAGAGTATCGGGCAGGGCACCGCAATTGATGCTGATAAAGGGACCACGGCTGAGCGGGCTGAGACTGTGGAGAGCCCGGGCAACCAGCTCTTTTCCGGTCCCGCTTTCACCCTCGATAAGGACCGTACTCCTGCTCTGCGCGAGAGTGGGCAGCATTCTGAAAAGCTCCAGCATTTTATGATTACGGCTGATCATTCTTTCATAGGTGAATCTGCCCTCATATTCTTTCTTCACCTGTCTGACAGTCTCCAGATCGCGGAATGTCTCGACACCGCCGATAATCCGACCCTGCCTGTCTTTCAGCAAAGCGGTGGAAACACTTATAGGAACCCGCCGGCCCTTTTTATTCAAGATGCATATCGGCTTATTAATCACCGGTTGACCGGTTGTCAGCGTTTTCTTGAGAATGCAATTGGAATCACAGATATCCGTTTGAAATATTTCTTTGCAGGTTTTACCCAGCACTTCTTTTGACCTGTGCCCTGTTATTGACTCTGCCGCACGGTTAAGATAGGTGATTTTCCAATTCAGGTCGATGGTGAACACTCCGTCTGAAATACTGTCCAATACAGTCAGCAGCTTTCGGCAAAGCGCATCTGCTTTTTTTGCTTTGGTCACTTTGATATCATACCTTAATGATTTGCAAAAAACAAAATTCTCTATTTTTTATGGACTATCAATATCTATATTGACATAAAAAACCTAAATAGAATATTCTCATAATAAACTGCTTTGTCAACATGTTTAATCAAATTGATGATTTCGCTGAGAAAAATATCGGTACGGCTCGAACGCAAATAGGCAACCTCATCGGCAACTTGAGAACCGAGTGAATTGTGGTAAAAAGCGGCAAGACATTTAAACCGGAGGAAAAACCTAAACTTGGCGGGATATTGGGGATTATCGGTTGGCCTTTCACTATTTAAAATAGCGGAAGGCGGATTTGTTAGTAAGGGAGTTTATAAAAAAACAGAAAAGAAATGCTGATATTGCTCAGTCCGTTCCTGAAAAGAAATAGATGTTCTGTATTTGTCTCTTTAGGCAATGGAAAAAACTCATTGATATTCTATACTAAACTCGCAAGAGCAAAATCGCACCATTACAACTCAATATCAGGAGTTTATCATGCCTGCAAATCTGTATGATGCACAAAAGTAACGGGCTTTTCGTTCGCCGGATGAGTGAGTTTTTATGAATTTAGTTAAAAATGCGGGGTGACTATCCTAACTTACACGCCGCCAATGCATTTCGTAAAATAATTACTATTACTTGACTTTCGGCAAAAAACGTATATATTGGGACTCTTGATCGCGGGGTGGAGCAGTCCGGTAGCTCGTCGGGCTCATAACCCGAAGGTCGGCGGTTCAAATCCGCCCCCCGCTACCAAATTTTAAAGCCCCGGAAACGGGGCTTTTTGTATTAACATCAGGTCGCGCACTTATGTGTCATCGTGGTTTACTTCGAAAACTCAGCATCTGCGCAAATCACACCTGGCATTTTTTTAGTGTAAATTGCCCCCGTTCGCTCTCGGATACTGTCAGTCTTAAAATCACATTTTATCAACAAAGCCCAAAGCAATTCATGGTCCCCGGGCCATTTTTGGCCGGGTCAAAAAGGCCCTTTTGCATTATCAGGCCGTAAAAATCCCAAATTCTTCATTTTTTTTGAGAATTCTGAATCAATCCGGAATATATCGCGGTTACCGGTTGTCAAATGTTCAGAATTTGTTAACGCGGTAATAGTATTTTATTAAAGGCAAATTGCATGAATTTGATTTTTTTGCATAATCTGAACAACTCAAGACGCCTTAAGATCGGCCTTATATTAATTGTTGCAGCGATTATCATAATCACATTATTGCCCGTCAAAATTCCCTACACGGTGACAGCGACCGGCAAAATATTTCCCGCTCAAAAATGGGTGTTGTCCCGAGAGGCCGACGGTCAGCTTGTGAGCAGTGTGGTCGATTTCAGATCGGGCCTGAATAAGGAATACAGTGTTACCCAATTTGCCCGAGAGGGCGTGATGAAATTCACGCTGGGTTCGCTGGATGAGCGCCATGTTACCGAGGGGGACACGATCGGCTCGATTTATTCCAGCGAAACCGAGGAGCAGCTGGTTGCGCTCGAGGCGGAGCTGGCGATAACCGAGGCTTCTCTGAATGTTAGCATCTCCGGCGAAAAAGAATCACTGGTTCTTGAAGCCGAAAACAGGCTCGCCTATGCGGTAACGGAGTCAGCCGAACAGAAAAAACTGCTTGAAAGACTAAATAAGCTCCGGGAAAAAGACCTGATCTCCCTTGAAGAATTTGAGCTGGCCGAAAATAGAACCGAGCTTCTCGACATTCAAATCGATATAGCCCGGGCCCAGCTGGACGCGGTAAAATCGGGCGACAGCCCCGCCGAGGTGGAACTGATCAAATCCGAGATAGACGGACTTCGAAAGAATATCGAAATAATACAAAGCCGAAGGGAGTCTTTTTCGATCGTTTCACCGATAAGCGGTGTCGTCTCGAAATCATATTCGCGCGACACAGTACTGGTTGTATATGATACATCGATATCGATTGTAGTGGTTCCGATCACCCGAAATGATTACCCGAATATCGCGGTTGGTCAGGATATTACAATGAAATCATACAAATTTCAAAGCGATGTGAACGGTACAATAACGGCCATTGACAATAAGGTTCATATCCTGGGCGATAAGGAAACGGTGTTTGCGGTTGCGCATTTCGACCACTCTTCGCATGAGACAATTCAGGGGATGCTGACCAAATGCGTTATAGCGTGCCGGGCCGTTACCCCCCGTGAATATTTGACGAGAATTTTTAACTCCCTGGTGACATGAAAATGATGACGGGCAGATTGGAATATAAATACCTGGTTCCCTATGAACATCTGGACAGGATACGGGCGGCGATAAGCCGTTATGTCGTGATCGATCCATTCGCCGGGCTCAGGGAAAAGCGCGAATATACCGTCCGCAGTATATATCTCGATAATTCGCACTGTAACTGTTACGGCCAGAAAATAGCCGGGATTAAGTCGCGGATGAAATTCCGGATACGCGGGTACAATACGGGGCAACCGGACAGTTTTGTTTTTCCGGAAATCAAACGCAAATATATCAATTTTATCAGCAAAAACCGGGCTCGCCTTCAGTATCGTGATCTGCCGTCTTTACTCGCAGGCAGAGATATCGATGAGGTTCTGGTTCCGGCGGGTGAGAACGACCGGGCCGACATGCGGCGGTTTATGTTTCATTATCATTCCAGCAGGCTGCGTCCCAGCGTACTGGTGGTTTATGACCGCGAGGCGTACCTGGGAAAATTCAATTCATATTTGCGAATAACTTTCGATAAAAATCTGCGCAGTGCCGTTTATCCTGATTATGACATGCTTTTCAGCGACAGCCGGCTGAAAACCGTCTTCAACAAAAATTTCATTCTCGAGGTGAAATTTTATGGAAGTCTGCCGGGCTGGCTGATATCCATAATTACCACGTATTCCATTTCAAGACTGGCAATCTCCAAATATACCAATTGTCTCGATGCCGGTAATTTTACCAACAATATTCACCAGTTGATTTCCGCCTCTAATTTACCTCGTTATTCAACCGCTAAAAAGGATGAAAGAAATACAGCGTATGCTGGATGAATTTCAAAACATAGATCTGTTTCCGACGTCGGCGTCGGATATATTTATCAATATACTGGTGGCGTTGCTGTGTGCCCTGTTTATTTCCTGGCTTTATCGCAAAACATACAAGGGCCCCGGCTATTCGATTGCCTTCGTAAACTCGATCGTCCTTCTGGCCATGATAACCTCGATCGTCATCATGGTTATCGGTAACAGTCTGGCCAGGGCTTTCGGCCTGGTCGGCGCCATGTCGATAATTCGCTTTCGTACCGCAATCAAGGATACCCAGGATATAGTCTTTATATTTTTCGGCCTGTCCATCGGCCTGGCGGCGGGAGTCGGTTATCATAAAATCGCCATTATCGGAACGCTGTTTATCGGTTTCATCGTGCTGTTATTATCAAAAATCGGGGTATCGTCACCCGATCGCAAAGAATACCTGCTTCAGTTCATGTTTTCATCCAATGGAAGCGAGACGCCGTCGTATATACCGGTTTTAAAACAGTACTGCCGGCGACATAATGTCGTCAATGCGCGATCGATCGGCGACCCGGGTATAATCGAGTTGTCATATTACATAAAGCTCAAAAACGAACAGCAGAATAACGAGTTCATACAAAGACTGCAAAAAGCAAATGGTGTCAAACAAATCAATCTGTTTTTCGATGAGGAACGAATATAGGGGCCATAAATATCAACATATTAATCATTGGGAGTCGTCATGAAGGTAAACAGGAACATTTTTTTACTGGTTTTAAGTCTCATTGTACCGGGAATAACCATGGCCGCGCTCGAACCGCCGGATCACCCGCTTTTCGACGGCGACGCGGTTCACGAAATACATCTGACTTTTCACCAGAGCAACTGGTGGGATCAGCTAACGTACAATTACGAGCACTATGATGACATACCATATATCGCAGCCGAGTTCGACTGGGAAACGGTGCATTTCGACAGTATCGGCGTGCGCCTCAAGGGAAACAGCAGTTATTCCTACAACGGATATAAGAATTCATTTAAACTCGATATCGATGAATTCACGGACGGCCAAACGGTATACGGTCTTGATAAACTTAATCTCAATAACGGTTTTCTCGATCCCAGTCTGGTTAGGGAAAAATGCGCCTACGAACTTTGTAAGGAAGTTGGTATTCCCGCCGAACGAACCAACTATGCCGCGCTATATATAAATGGTAATTTCTGGGGACTATACATATTGATTGAACAATTCGACCAGGAATTTATCGAAAGCCGTTTTGGTTCGGGAGAGGAAGGAAATCTGTGGAAAGGCGAACCGCACGGATCTCTGGAATACCTTGGAACAAGCGAATCATCATATTATGACGACTATGAGTTGAAAACGAACGAAGACATAAACGACTGGTCTTCTCTTGTAGAGTTAACCGATAAATTGAACAACACACCGCTCACAGTTCTTCGCGATTCGCTTCATAATTTGATCGATGTCAACTCGGCGATGGCAATGATTGCCATTGATAATTTCACGGTCAATCTCGACAGCTATATCGGCCGTTGCGTCAACTATTATTTCTATCATCGTGATCTGGACAGCCGGGTGGTATTTGCCAAATGGGACCAAAACGAGGCCTGGGGGATTTTCAATCAGTATGGATTGTCGACAACGCAGCTCAAACAACTCAGCCCCTACTGGTTAAATACACAGTATGGAGAAGAACGCCCGCTGGCGGAACGATTATGGCAGATATCGACTTATGATGATCTCTATCTGGGACATATGAAAAAACTCATGGCCGGCGCCGCTCAACCGGACACCTTGCTGGCTCGCATGGAAGAATTGAGAGATTTGATCAGACCATACGTGTATATGGAATCATACAATATGTTTTCGACATCCGATTTCGAGAATGCCATAACTTCCGATGTTTATGCATCCGGCGGCCCTCCTCCGGGGCGTGTTATTCCGGGACTGGAATCCTTTATACGAACCCGCGATACTTATCTGAGAAACCAGATAGGCACATGGACGCCTATCGAGGGATTGGTCCTTAATGAAATAATGGCGAATAATGCCACAACCATTGCCGACGAGTTCGGCGACTTCGACGACTGGATTGAGGTCGTAAATACAGGACCTGCATCTATCAACCTGGCGGGATTGGGGCTTACCGATCATATGGAGGGTGAGGCGGATTTCATTTTCCCCGATACGACACTCGGCCCCGGAGAGTACATAGTAATCTGGGCCGATGAGGAACCGGGCGAAGGAAGTCTTCATGCGCCTTTCAAACTCGATGCGGACGGCGAGGATGTTTACCTGGTGGACGGAGCAGTAATCATAGATCAGGTGACATTCCCCGAACTGCCGAACGATGTCAGTTGGGGACGCTGGGCCGACGGCAATGGTGACTGGCAAATGCTGAGCGAGGCTACACCGGGTGCGGAGAACCAAAACTCCCAAAATCCGGAAGAGGTCCTGCTCTATATCAACGAGTTCCTCGCCGTCAATGACAGCGGGATTCAGGACGAATACGGCGGCTATCCCGACTGGGCCGAAATTTACAATCCCGGCCCGAATGCAGTGGATATGGGCGGCCTTTTCCTGACCGACAATCTGACCAATACCATCAAATGGTCATTTCCGGATACAAGTCTGGCGGCCGGCGGGTTCCTCCTGGTATACTGCGACAACGATCCCGAAGAGGGCCCTCTGCATACGAATTTCAATCTTAACGGCGACGGCGAGGATCTCGGACTGTTCGGACGGCTGGCCGCAGGCAATGAAGTCATTGACAGCTACACATTCGGACCTCAGGGAACCGATACGAGCGAAGGACGTTGCACCGACGGGTCCGTTGACTGGTGCAAATTTGCGGTTCCCACTCCCGGGACCTCAAACTCCCCCTCACCCAACAGTCCGCCGGAATTCGAGTGGACAGTGCATTTGCCGGATCCGGTTACGATGGACGACACAGTTTGTATTCTCTCTAAGATTATCGATGACAACGAACTGGGAAATGTATATCTGAATTATCTCGCCGGTGCGGTACTGATGTATGATGACGGCAATCACGGCGATTCGCTTGCCGGAGATAATATATACGGCGCAAGTATCCCTCCGCAGGCGACGGGAGCAACAATCGAATATTTCATCACAGCCTATGATGACTCAGGGGCGGTAACATATGATCCCCCCGATCCGGCTACTTATCAGTATTCATACGAAATCGAAACCGAGCAGGTACTGCTATATATCAATGAATTTATGGCCGAAAACGTTTCGACGATTCAGGACCCGGATGGAAGCGGCGGTTACCCGGATTGGATAGAATTGTATAACGGAAGTGAAAGCAGCATCGAGTTGGCCGGCATGTATTTGACCAATGATCTGGAGCAGCCGACCATGTGGGAAATTCCGGAAGGTGTTAATTTGGACGCCGGCCAATATCTTCTATTCTGGGCCGACGACAATGGACTTCTCGGGGATATGCATACCAATTTCACCTTGAACAACAGCGGCGGCGAAATCGGCCTGTTCAACCGATCGGACAAAGGGAATAGCGAAATCGACAGTTATGTGTATAGCGTCCAACTGGCCGACACCTCGTTCGGCCGTTATCCCGACGGCCTGGGATCATGGATGTTCATGGGTAATCCCACTCCCGGCGATGCAAATAATTGCGATGAAAATATCTGCGGGGATGCCGACGGCAGCGGGGCTCTGAATATACTGGATGTCACATATATAATTAATTATCTCTATAAGGGTGGTCCGGCGCCGGTTTCTCCGGAAATGGCCGACGTGGACGGCAGTGGAATTCTTAATATTCTGGATGTGACATATATAATTAATTATCTCTATAAGGGCGGTCCGATACCAGAGTGCTGATTAACAAAATATGGAGATAACAGAAATAAGAAAGGTTACAATATTCGAATTATATTAGTCTTTTATTAATTCTGATTGTCTATCACTAAGGGCAGGAATGTATCGCAGTATATTATTGTCTAATTAGTGAGTCAGACTGAATGATAGAAAAATCGGACGAGCAACTCGTAAAAGAAGCCCGGGAAGGCGACAAACCGGCTTTCAAGGAACTTATTATGCGTCTGGAACCTCGTGTGGCGAAAATAGTTATAGGCATGCTGGGGAATTGCCCCGAAGCCGATGATGTCGGTCAGGAGACTTTTGTAAGATTTTACAGGGCCCTGGGATCATTTCGCGGGGAAAGCTCGGTCGTTACTTATGTTACGCGAATAGCAATAAATTTATCATTAAATGAATTGAATCGCCGCAAAAGGAAATTCTCGTTATTTTCAAGGGATGATTCCGATAATGTCGGCGATATCCCGGACACCAAAAACTCGGAGGCATCGTTCGAAAACAGGGAGTTGATTCAATGGGCGTTGCAGAAAATACGGGCAGAATATAGAATTGTCCTGGTCCTGAGGTTAATGGAGGGTTATTCGACGGAGGAAACGGCCGGACTGTTAAAAATTCCGATAGGAACAGTCACCTCCAGACTGTACCGGGCGCAGATTAAAATGAGAGAATTACTTGACCCGCACATGGGGGTAAACTGATGGATAAAAAGATAAAAAAACTGCTTTATTTATCATTTGATTCCGAATTAACAAATACCGAAAAGAGAATGCTGGACAATGCACTGGCTGTCTCTGAGGAACTTCGGGAGGAAAAAAGGCAGATCGAAGAAATGCGCAATGCCGCTGCATCGCAGAAGAAGGAACGTTTTAAGCCGTATTTTGCCGATCGGGTGATGCGGCGAATAGAACCGATGGATAGACCGGAGACGGTGTCGGAACAGTTTTTCACATCGCTGTCAAGGTTGTTTAGACCTGTTGCCGTGGTCGGTGTTGCCGCGGTAATTATTATGGCTGCATTTAACGTATATAAAGATAAAGATTTGAATTTATCTTCTGTTTTCGGTATATATGAAGAAAGCAACGGCGGATTTTATGAAACCCCGCTTGAATCGTTTTTGGGGATATAGGCGTGAATATTCAGACGAAATCATCACTTATAATAATCGCAACTCTTCTGATCGGCATCCTGGCGGGCATTTTGGGCAGAAGCGTATTACAACCGCGTCCCATGCAACCTCCTCCCGGTCAATTAAGACCTGAGATATTTATTGAACATTTCGAGCGTGTTCTGGATGTTAAGAATGCCAACAAAGACACAGTACGAGCGGTATTGGAATACCGATTCGAACAATTCCTGGCGCTTAACGACGAGCATCACAGGGAGATGGATTCTTTAATGGAATCTCTTTTTTCCGATTTGGAGCCGTTGTTGAGTGATGAAGAATTGCTGCGTCTGGAAAATGAGCGGAAAATAATTCGGCGAGGTGTCAAAGGCGACCGGGTTTTTAAACCGGGGCCGGGGCAACCGCCGCCGGGCGATCGCCCCCCTCCCCCGCCCGGGCAAAAGGGTCCATAGTCATAAAAAACGATCGGTTAATTATCCTCCCTGCGGCTTAACCAGGATATCTCCACTCCTTTTTCAAAAAGCCTGGAATATACCCAATATTCTCATTGTCTAATAATTAGATTAAAATGAGGAGTCTTTGCATGAAAATTAGCCGTGCATTTTTGCCATTATTTATTGCTGTCTTGTTATCAACATCATGTTCAAAAGACGATAACATTACATCTTCTCAGGAAATCGATATTTCGGACTGGACCGCCTCTACTCATGGTAACAGCACCGATCCCAATTATGATGAAGTCTTCGGAGAAGGTATTGTAAGAAAAATCGACATTGTAATTCCTACGGAAAATTGGCAACTCATGCTTGACGATATGACCGCCAATTACGGCCAATTTGGTGCGATGGGCAATGGAATTAATATGCCAGTCGAAGGCGGCATTGTTTCGGCGACTGCGGATGACCCCGTATGGGTTTATTGCTCGGTCTTCTATAATGGGATTCAATGGTATAATGTCGGAATCCGCTTCAAGGGGAATTCCAGCTTAAGAACCACATGGACAAGAGGAATCGGGAAACTATCATTAAAACTTGATTTTGATCAGTTCGAAGATACTTATCCTCAAATTGAGAACCAGCGTTTCTTCGGGTTTAAACAGCTAAACCTGGGCAATAATTTTGAGGATGAATCCCTCGTGAGGGAAAAAGCAGCCTCTGAAATATTCAGAGATGCCGGTATACCGGTTGCCCACACCGCGTTTTATCGCGTGTATGTCGATTTTGGAGAGGGACCGGTTTATTTCGGGCTTTATACTATGGTCGAAGAGGTTGATGATACGGTCATTGATGATCAATTTGAAGACGATGACGGCAATCTCTATAAGCCCGAAGGTAACGGGGCAACTTTTGCCGAAGGCGCTTTTAACGAAAATTATTTCGAAAAAAAATCGAATGAAAGCAGCTCCGACTGGAGCGATATTCAGGAACTCTTCGGAATACTGCATTCAAATTTAAGAAATTCCAATGCCGCCAAGTGGAGAAATATGCTGGATGAAGTGCTCGATACGGATGAGTTCCTAAAATGGCTGGCTGTTAATACGGTAATGCAAAACTGGGACACTTATGGAATAATGGCCCATAATTACTATCTTTATCATAATCCTTCAAACAATCTTATCACCTGGATCCCCTGGGATAACAATGAAGCCCTCCAGGAGGGCAAACAGGGCGGGGCACTGTCTATTTCGTTGGCCGGCGTTTCCAATAACTGGCCCCTTATCAGTTATTTAATGGATGATGAATATTACCGCTCAATATATACGGCTCATGTTACGGGAACAATCGAGGAGGCTTTTGAACCGTCGAAGATGATCGCCTTTTATCAGGATATGCGCAATTTGATACAGCCATACGTAACGGGCGACGAGGGTGAAATAGAAGGTTATACCTTTTTATCATCATCATCGGATTTCAACACGGAACATAATTATTTAATCAGTCATGTTTCCAGTCGATATACGGCTGCTCAGGCATATATTCAAACCCGGCAGTAATGAAATATTAAAGGAGGAAGCAATGAAAAAACAAAATGTCTTATCTGTTATTATGGTTTTTATTATTATGGCAATTATGATTTCATCTCCGCTGGCGGATAAAATTGACGGCAGGGTCGACAGATTAACTGCGGAACTCAATTTGTCTGCGGATCAGAGCACACAAATTCAACAGATTCTTGAGAATACGACAGACAGTACCAACAAAAAATCTGTCCACCAACAAATTGAAAATATCCTCAACGATGATCAACGCCGGCAGTACCGTGATATAAGAAGAAATGACGGATATTTGAAGGATCTTAACGAAAGGCTGAACCTGAGCGTCGAGCAGGCGGAAGAAATACAGTCAATAATGACGTCGGTATCACAGGAAATTGAGCAAACCCGCGAAAATGAAAACAGCGACCGTCGCGTTCAGAGAGAGGCCATGAAAAAAATCATGGATAAGCGTGATGACAAGATCAAGTCAATCCTGAACGATGAACAAAAGGCGGATTTTGAAAAACTAATTGCCGAACAGCGCCAAAACGAACAGAAGAACCGCCCACCCGGAAAAGAAAAGAGATGAGGTGAAAAATGAAAACAATAATCCGCAACCGTATACCTGGAATTTTAATTATTGGACTATTCCTGATAATGGCAATATGTAATATTTCCTACTCCGACGATAAAGGATCAATTCCGGCAGACAGTAATGATAATGACGGTATTACTCTCACTTCTACCTACCCGATTGTTGCAACCAATCAGACGATTTTCTATGACGGCCAGGATGAGATCTCAGCTCCGTCGCCGGGTGATGCATTCTATGGACAGGATGCCCATTATAACGGTCATGTGCCGTCATACACGAACAATGGCGACAGCACTATCACCGATAATGTGACCGGTCTGATGTGGGTCAAGAGCTCCGACATGGACGGCGACGGCGATATCGACGCGGCCGACAAATTGACTTATGATGAAGCGGTCGCGGGAGCCGAAGATTACAATCTGGCCGGCTACGATGACTGGCGCCTGCCGACTATTAAAGAACTGTATTCGCTAATTATCTTCAGCGGTGTTGATCCCAGCGGATACGAAGGTACATCGACCGACGGTCTGGTACCGTTTATCGACACCGATTACTTCGATTTCGCCTACGGCGACACCGAGGCCAGCGAACGGATAATCGATGCCCAATACGCCAGTTCCAATATGTATGTCGAAGGTGAACTGCTTTTCGGAGTGAACTTCGCCGACGGACGCATCAAGGGTTACGGTTTGACGATGCCATTCGGTCCCGGTGATAAAACATTTGCGGTTCTTTATGTTAGAGGTAATACCACATATGGTATAAACAGCTTCACCGATAACGGCGACAGCACGATAACCGACAACGCCACCGGATTAATGTGGATGAAATTCGACGATGATTCGACCATGACCTGGGAAGAAGCATTGAATTATGCCGAAAATCTCGAATTTGCGGGTTATTCCGACTGGCGCTTGCCGGATGTTAAGGAACTGCAGAGTATCGTAGATTATACCCGCTCACCAGGAACTACCAATTCGGCGGCTATCGATCCGATTTTCAGTTGTACCGAGTTCAGTAACGAGGCCGGGCAAACTGACTATGGTTTCTACTGGTCGAGTACGACCCATGCCAACTGGTCGGCAGTTGCCGGCGGCTTCGCATCGTATGTCAGTTTCGGCCGGGCTATGGGTTATATGGACGGTTTCTGGCAGGATGTTCACGGCGCCGGCGCCCAGCGAAGCGATCCCAAGGCTGGAGATCCGGCTGATTATCCTTACGGAAACGGCCCGCAGGGAGATGCCATAAGGATATATAACTATGTGCGATGCGTTCGGGATATATCCGGGACATCCGGATGCGGTGATGCCAACAGCGATGGAAATGTTGATATTTTGGATACAACATACATAATTGCCTATCTCTACAAGGGTGGTCCCGCCCCGGATCCTCTGGAGAATGCCGATGTCAACAACTCGGGTTCGCTTAACATCCTGGATATAACTTATATGATAAATTATTTATACAAGGACGGACCGGATTTGGTCTGCTCATAACTTAGAACTAATGTTTGATTCTACAGGGCCGGCCGACCGGCCCTATCATAAATGAAGACGGCGGGACAAATTATCCTTTTCCCTGGACAGGTACAACCCATGCCAATTGGACCGGCTATCCGGGATCGAATGGCGTTTATATTGCTTTCGGTGAAGCGCTGAGTTTTATGGAATTCCCGTTCGGTTCCGGCAACCATCAATTGCTTGACGTATACGGCGCCGGCATCAGACCGCCTTTATAGTGATCTTAAAAGACGGCATATCAGTCTCCAATTTAACGAATTGCGCCCCCCCGCTACCAAATTTTAAAGCCCCGGAAACGGGGCTTTTTTTTTCTTAGAACGATTCCGGCCAATAGTAACATCAAAATAGCCGGTTTTTCGCTTATTCGCTTGGGCTCATGCGCTCAGAACCCGACTTACTTAGACTGAAGTTTAATGACTTCGGGAGTTTCTATTTGCGGGCTATTTCCTTCAGATGCCGGATTTTCAAATAGACGTCAAGCAAAAGACCAAGCTGGATTTCCATTCATAAAAAAAGGAATGGATTCTATAATCCATCCCTTTCGATCTTTTCGTTATTTCTGCTATTTCAAGAGCAACATTTTCTTAGTCTCGGTATAATCACCGGCCCGGAACCGATAAAAATAAATTCCAGTTGAGACTTTGGTCCCGCCATCATCATTGCAATCCCAACTAATCCGGTATTCTCCGGCTGGTTGGTTTTTGTCTACCAGCGTTCTTACCTTCTGGCCCAGAATATTATAAATATCAATATTGACCTGAGAGCGGGTGGGCAGAGAATACTCAATATTCGTCCGAGGATTAAACGGATTAGGATAATTCTGGCTTATATTAAAGGTTGCCGGCAACAGGCCGCCCGAATCATCATTGACATCCAGAAGAATATCATTGCTGACAATCAGGGAATCATTAATTGAGCCGTCAATATCGTAATCTATATATATTTTGATGTTGTCAATATAGTCCTTACCCCATTCCGGATAAATATAATGGGCCGTATGAGCATCTATATGGGCCGAGGAATCGACGAATTCCAGCGCGGTCGAGGAATCCTGCCTGTTCAATTTTAATATGTAGTCGGTCGGGCCGCCATGATTTTCTATCAGAAAGCCGAACTGGCGGCTAAACTTAAAACAGGATGAATCATTGGCCGAGGTTTTGATATCCTCGCACTGCATCAGATACTCGCCTCCGTCCTCGTTATAGCACATTCTAACGCCATAAGTCTTTTCTGTTCCTGTGCCGTTCATTATCCATAAAGTCGAATCATTGCCGGGATAGACAATCCGTTCGGATTCGTCGCCGGCAGTGCCTGACCGGTAATAAGTCATAAATTCCTTATCCGACATTAACGATATTCGTGCCAATCCGCCCTGAACGCCGGTTAATCGGCAGTCCCAATCCCCATTGGGCAGATAAAAGCCGTAAGGCGGAGAGCCTATTTTATCATTGTAAATCAGCGGCATCCCGTTTGTAAGGGAATCCTCGACCGAATCGGCGAGAGTATAATAATGACCCAAATCCGGCGATATCAAACGAAGCGAATCGGCGGCGGAATAAAACAGATAAAAATCGGTCGAAGCTTTGTTTTTATCGCTTCCCTCTATCCCCGGAATGGTCGGTCGGGTTAAAAAAGAACTAAGGGGTTGTTCAACCCAGATTTTCAGATAGCTGTCCCAATTGAGGGAATCATAGGTCCAGAAATTCAAGGCGGTATCGGCCAGAATCCGGGTGGTTGAATCGGTCGGGATATTGCAGTCATAGACATAAATCCAGAATTTATCCGGATCAGAAAGATGCTTTTCGAGTTTGTACGGCATGACATTATGACAACCGCGACGATTCTGGTCAGGATGATCCAGATCGCAAATGGTTAAAGTATTGAGGTCACCAAGTGATTTATTATTGCCTAAAATATCCGAAAGTTGTCGGATCAAAGTCGGCAGAGGTGTCGATTGAGCCGTTGTGGCATATGTAGTGCGTTCCTGTCCGAACTGAGAAATCATAAACCGGTTTATGGTCACCCGGCGGTCGTCATTCATCGTCAACGGATAAAGATCGGTAAAAGCACCGACGGCGGGATACTGATTTTTAAAGACCGCCGAATCGCCAAAGGCCATCATGGCACTGTTGGAGAGACCGTAGCAGGAACCGCCCCAGGCGCCTTTGATATTCATCCAATATTCCAGAGCGCGTTGACGATACAGATATTTGCCGTCAATGTACATATAGCATTGATCGATCCCGAAAGTGCCGACAAACAGACCCCAGTTTGGAAAATCGGATGAATAGGCATCAATGGGAGGATTAATAAAATAGGCCGGGAAATTCTCTCCAGTGTAAGTATCAAGAACTGTGTAATCAAACTGGGTATACCAGACAAACGGCCACATATTGGTACTGTTGTTGATGAATTGCCAGTTATCTTCCGTTATCCGAAACCGTTCGTAGGTACTATCGGGAAGAACTCTGGTTAAAACATTCGGTTTGATATGAAACAGGCCGCTTTCGCCGTACACTTCATTGTGCGCGGCATCCTGCACCAGTATTTTGCAGCGGTAGGAAATGGTATCCGGGACCTGCCACTGGCAATGTCCGGAATCGGGATCGAACATCAATTCAATTTCGTGCCAGTCGGAGGAGGCATAGCCGCTATAGTCGAGCGCGTACATAATATGGACATAATCGACTTCCTGCGCCAGCCATGTTATATCGACCATTTCGCCGGGGCGAAAGAGACTGTCCTCGCGCGGAGCAAAAACGATTATCGCTCCGTTGCCGCCGACCGTTCCGGCTTTATATTCATCGCCCCCGATATCGACCGAAGCGGTTCCGTTCTCATCGGCATCGATAATCCGCTCGTCTCTTTCAAAATCATATGCGGTGGTAACAATATCATTATAACCGGAATCTACCAACGGCGAGGTGAAAGAAAGGTGCGGGTCGACAACCAGAAAAGTATCGAAGGAAGTGGCCACATCCCGAACCTGTCCGGCCACATAAATGGTATCATCGGTATTATCCAGAATAAAATACCAGACCGTATCGTTTATATCCGGCCTTATCAGACGGTCCTTATAGGAGCGGCCCTTTAGATTGAAATCCTGAACCGACAGGGCGGAAATAGCCTTAATACTGTCATACTTGATAAAACTAATAACACCGGAATCGGCCGGGATAAGTCCCGGATTATAATTTTTATTGGTGGCCGCAACGCCGCCGAGACCGATTAATTCTTCGAAGGTATAAATCGTCCCGGTCGGAGTTTCCAGATATACATCCTGGTCGCCGTCAATATCATTATCATAGAAATTATTACAGGCGACCAGCTGATCGCCGTTGTCTGTTAATTGCTTGTAGCCACTATTGCCGTTATGGGCAAACAGATTATTATAGACCTTTTCGGTATAATCGACCTTGGAAGAATTATATAGACCGAACCCCTTACAAAAGAGAACGCTGTTATTGATAAAATCCATCTTGCCGGTCGGGACATGGACGATAATCTGGTTAACCAATTCTCCTCCCCCGGCAATAATATTACTTTCCAAAAGTATTGTGCTGCTGTCACCGTTTTTATCTCCCAATGATAACGCGGCTCCATTACTGGCGGCAATATAACATCCTTTGATTGACAGAGTATCGAGAAGCGGCATTAAATCAATGGTCACGGGGGCCGAACCGAACTTGCAATTTTCAATGAACAGATCGATCGGTTTGGCATGGTACATATTGTCATCAATATTAAGACCCAAACCAGAGCAGTTGACAATATCCATATTGCTCACGGTGAATCTTTGCGGGGCTTCATCTTCACGGCTTATTTGATAAGTAATACCGTTGCCGCGATCGCATCCATTGATATATGAATTTTGGACAATTTGTTCCCGGCCGTTTTGTCCCAGGATATTTATGGCGTAACCGACATTACTTTCAAAAATACAGCTGTCTATGAAAAGCGGGCCTTCAATGTTAATCGGTTTTTGGGCAAGGCGAAGTCGGCTGTTTTTGATATTCACCGAACCGCTGTCAGACGCATATATGCCATACCATCTCGGAGAATCATAAGCGGAGTTACTCGTCTGATAACCATAATCGCGATCATTCATACCGGTTAAAACGGCGCTATCAACAATCAGGCGGCCGTAATCGCATTTTATGGTTCCACTGACTATATCGTCATACATTTGAAAAACGGTCCCCTTATCAATCACCAGAACTCCGCCGCTGTCGATCTTCGTCCCCCCCGAATTTAAAATCGGAATATCTGATTGGATATAGGCCGAATCATAAACATACAAATCACCGAATAGCAAAAACGGCAAGCGGCAATTGGAGGCGGTTATACTTTTAATGCTGTTATTAATGATAGCGCTGGCCGGACAATAGATTAATCCGGAATTAGTTGACGGGGTTTCGATACCAATATTGTTAAAATGAAGGTTTTCCAATTCGAGCGAACGGACTCCTAGAATCTCTATCGGCGCCTTATTGTAAAAATGGCTGGAGCTGAAGAGGCAATTTTTAATAGACAGATCACCGCTCCCCTGATAAAACAGACAATAATTTTCTCCACCGTCAAAATATTTAAAATTACAATTTTCAAACGTGGTATTACCGCCTAAGAAATCAAGCGCCGTGGTCCCGCCCGTGCAAATATCATCACGCCCGGTAAAATTACAATATGAAAAATAATTGGTACAGTCTTCCACCTTGTCGTTGTATATCGAGGTCGATGAGATACGATAACATCCTCCAAAAATGAGCGGATCACCGGCCTTACCTTTACAGGATAATATACCCTTATCATTGGAAATAGCGACTGTTCCACTTAAATCCCCGCTTTGAAAAACGAGAACAAAAGCCTCCGCGGGATTTTTTTCACCGTCGGCGGCTTTTATATAGCTGTTATTAATGGTAAAGGAGCCATAATTGAGGACGTAACCCTCATCGTTATATTCATTACTAATCATAATCGCTCTTTCTATTATAAACGGCGGCCCGGGGGGATCGCCCACGCAATCTCCGTATTCGTTGTGGGTATCCCGGCTGATTGTCATTCCAGTGCCAACCAGCTCCAGCGGCTCGATTGCATAGGTCAACGGTTCGCATTCTATTAATCTGCGGTTAAGATAAACCAGAGCGTAAGATTGTGACGCCGTTAATAATAAAAGCAAAAACAAAATCGAATAAAAAAACACCTTACACATAAATAGGTCCTTTATTTGATTGAATTAATTGCAGACAGGTAATCCCGGTGTATACGTTTCGCTATAATAGTGTCCGACTAATAAGGTTCGTTCAACCACAAGAAAGTCAATAATAATACAATGTCAATAGAAAATGCCCTATGCCTTAATAATATAGTCTGGTTGTTGTGGAGTGATTAAGATATGAATTGGTGATATTTTGATATTATGCGATTCCGAATTGAAGAAGCTTTGGCATATTCATATTAAAGATGGTATTGCTCTATCGTAATTTCCCATAGCCCTTCATTTCAATCAGGACCTTCGGCAGGCCGTGAACCAGCCCGAAATAGACTATTATCCCTGTTGTCGAAACCTCGCTCGCTTGGCTCGCGACCAGAAGGCGGGGTTTTCGACTTACCCTGACTGGATTGATAATATTAAAATAAAACATGATCTCATATATTTATAATTTAGATTTTTACATACACCTTTTTCTAACATTTTTCTATCAGAATTAGTCAAACCGTCAACAGCCGGACCGGATATGTTTTAATCTGTCGTTATTATCACGGGTTAGTGTTTGGTGCTTTCTGTTGTTTGGGCTGTTGAACAGGCTCATAACCTCCCGAATGGCGGGATAAAGTCCTCTCGGCGGTTTACTTCGCTACGCTCAGCATCTTCGATTCTTCGAAAACTCATCACCTTCGGCAAATCCGGCCCCCGCCGCCAAATATCCGGCAAATGCCGGTTTTTTTATGAGATTTGTCTGGGTTTATACTGTTATTTGAGTAGTCTCAGGATACACTCCAGTAGTCCTCTCATTATTTGATAAAAAATATTAGATAAGAGCGAACCTTTGACCCTGTTTTCGGTTACAGGTATTAATGGCCGAGAACATCCGGCCACAAGGTAGAGATCGGGCACAAACAGGAATATAAACTGCCCCAATATTAAGATGACGAGGAGTTAAAATGGCATTAGAAGCCCGTAAAGGTTGCAAACGAGTCAATATAGGAAAGGGTTTAAAGGGATATACTTTTTTAGGGTGCCCATTGACCAGGAACCGGACCCCCTGGTGTTTCCGTCTGTGTCGGCCGAATGCCGACGGAACCGGCTTTTGCGGTCGAGTGGCCCCACATGGATTCAAGAGCCGGATTCAGCAGGGAATCGAGGATTACAATAAGAAACGGGCCGAGTCATCTACCCCGCCCGGCAATCAGGAACCTGCCTGCAGCAAGGATTCCTGATCATCCGAACCATTGAAGAGACTCACAATCTCCCGTATGCGGGAGTCGGCGGTTTGCATCTTTGATTCAGGAACTGTATAAATCGCCACCCCCAAACTGCCAAATTTAAGCTCCTGAAGTTTAATCACTTCGGGAGTTTTGCTTTTTGGCGCTACCGCACAGGTTTGTAAATTGAGCCTGATGCCGTAAAGATACTTACCCATACGATGCGTGGGATACCAATTAAAAGCCCAGGAAACGGTTTTTTTCAGTATATCGAAAATATAAGATGGCAGGAGCCCCTCTCGGAGTTCCGGGTTTCCGACAGGATCTTCGGCAAAAACGCCTTCCCTGCTGTAACAATATAAAAATTATACGGGACATAATTACTCTTATTTCGTATACTATATACAGGAGATAAAATAAATGACAGGTATAAGAAGATATTTCGGCTTTCTGCTGTGTATTTGCTACGTCTGGTCGCTTGTGATGCTTTCATTTCAGGTATGCACATGTCAGGATAAATTTGCTGGCATAGATATCGCGGCCGAAACGGCATCAAGCTCAAGTTGCTGTCAATCCGAAATGCCTTCAGCCTGTTGTCCATCGATGGAGCCCGAAGCGGTTCCATCCGAGTCCGAGACCGGACAATTACCCGCATGCTGTTTCTCCGGGGAACAATGCGATTATTGCACCCTGTGTCATTCAGCGAAGCAGTACCTGCCGGCTCACCTTCAAATCCAAACAGAGCCGGAACTCGAATTAACTTCTTTCGACTGCAAGTCAATCGACCCATATATCGTTCCGAACGTCTCGGCAACAATTTACCATCCGCCGAAACGGACCACACTTGCCCCGCACATTTCCACCACAGTGCTCCTGTGTTGATCGGTATTCTGACGAAAACAGATTATCGATAAGTTCACTGCTTAACAACCCGCCGGATGAGCGGTTAAATAAGCGTGGAAAAACATAAGGATTACGAAATGAAGAAACCACACATCTTCTTTGGTATAGCGGCGATTTTTGTCGTTATTATGGCGTCAACCGGGATGGGCATCGGTTCCAGCTCCGGAGTTGCCGCCGAAGCAAGTTGCTGTTGCGGTGACAACTGTCAGTGCGGCGATACTTGCCAGTGTGCGACCGGATGTAAATCGGCCTGCGATGCAGGCGGTTCATGCGCGTGCAGCAGTACCGACAATTCTCGGGCCGCGGAATGTGACTGCGGTGATTGCCGGTGCAATCCGTGCACTTGTTCCTAAAGCACTGAGATTCCCGCTTTTCGCCGGACAGCCTGTTATGGGCTGTCCGGCATATCAATCCAATCACCCCTGATCATTCACTCAATTAATGCGATGGGCGACTCCGCCTGCGGCGGATTCCCCCCGCCGTCAGTGGCCGGCAAGATATTTTCTTATAAATCTCAGGCCATAGGTCAGCCACCTTTTATGCCGCTCGGATTTATTGGGAGAATCCGGACAGGTATGATCCATCGCAATGGTCCACAGACCCATATATACATAAAAAGCGGCCCGGAACAACTCCAGATGTTTCAACTGATCATCCGGCAGGGCACGAAACTCGGTATATCCATTCAGCAAAGCATCCAGATATCGAGGATATTCTTTTTCCTCCCAGCAATGTTCCAGCGCAAGGGCAAGGTCATACATAAAATAACCGAAACCGGAACCATCGAAATCAATAATGTGGGCCTGCTCCTTCCAGAACAAAACATTGGCATCGACCCCACAGTCGCCATGAATCAATCCATAAACATCCTTGTGCCTGCCCCAGTCATTCATAACCCGTTTCACTTTTTTGGCGACTACTTCATAAGGTTGCAGGTAACGATCAGTTAATAACGGCCACACCCGGCTGTGGGGGAAACCGGCCCCGGCGTCATCTTTGAACAACCCGTCATAATCGAAACGGCGCTTGGCCGAACTCCGGGGAGGTTTCCATTTTTCGGCATGGTTATGTAACTGCGCCATTATTCTGCCCTGGGCCCGGAAGTGGCGCGGGCCAATATTTTTTGTGATACGCCGCCCCTTAAGCCAGCGCAGGAGCGTGCAATCGCGTTGCCCCGGGACTCCGGGAACGGAACAGCGGGTTATAAAATTGCCATTGATATTTGGAACCGGTCGGGGTACCGGAAGTCCGGTATCGCGACAAATGGCATCCAACCATTCCATTTCCAATTGGATCGCATCGGTCGGCTGTTCTTTTGAATCATGAATCCGCAAGAGATATTGACCATTTTCGTAAGGTTCATCGGCCGTTATGATTTGTCCCGGTTTATGTGCAAGTACGCGGAAAACTACGTTCCCGGCGACCCTGACGATCCTGATTCGCACCGGGTTTATACCGCAGGTATCAAGCGCGAGATATGCCAGCCGCCTGAACCGCCGTATTTTCCCCTGATATGTTAATTCATTAAAGGGTTTCATAACACTTACAACCACGGTAAAACCGACGCAATTATAATGATAATATTATTGTGATTAAAGACGCAGAAAATATACCTCAGCGCAAGATGATTGTCAAATTAGACACCGGCAAAAATAGGTCAATTGCTTTTGCCGTTATTTAAGAAAAAACATTCAGGGTTAATTTATACTATACTGTCAAGTATAGAATACCGGTGAAAACAATATCATTTTAGAAATATTTCTAAATAAAATTTAGAGGATTTTCTAAATTCGGCCCGCCAATTTCCCCTTCCCAATCGGCGCGACCCTGCTAACTGGATGTTATTGTATAGGATAAGAGAGTGAGCAGGTTAACGGCACACCCTTTGCATAACCATTAAGTAACAGAAATTTAAAAAAGCCCGGGGGTGTGGTGAATATCAAGAAGAATCAAACAGCTCACTATACCCCGGACAGGAAATAGACTACGACAAACGGCGCTCGAAGGAGACATTGGGATGGCAGAAAGAGCTTTATCGATCGAATCCGGTCCAACCACTGCCGGACCCGAATCAACCGGCCATACTGATATTGTCGATCAGGCCCATTGCCTGATAAACGACACGCTTATGAGGGTCATGATAGAGGGTCACGCGCGGCACAAAATCGGTCTGACACATATGAGCCCACTTATCGCCGACAGGCCGGGCTGGTATATCTGGACCGATAACAGAGACGGCGCCTATCTTCTGGAGCTTATTAATGCCGAACCGGCTGGAAGCGCCGACAAGCCGCTTGTTACCGCTGATTTTCTGGTTAGATATTACCCTTCGCCGGAAGAAAGCGTCTTCAACGGTTTTTCCGAAATCGAGAGAGAAACACGGCAAAAAAACTTATTCGATAAAAGCGGGACACCCCGGTATGAGAACCAGCATGAGATAGACGAATCTCTTTATGCCGTCGGGGCGATTCAGCTTGTTTTCGACAACGACGCGGGATTCATGCTTATTAGAGCGTTTGCATTGAATCACGCATTTTATATAGATGAGGGCGGGAAATCCCGGAAGGAAACTCCTCACCGCAAACTAACATGGGAACTCCTTGACAAACTACTACTTGGATTATGTTATGTTCGCCGCGGCACGCCGGCCGACGTCAAACTGGTAAACACGAATGGCCCGTCTCACTGGGGGCTTGAGATAGGCATTTCGTGGAACAATGCGAACAGTGACAACTCGACTTGCACCGATCCCGGAATCGACATGGAACAGGTTCTTGGCACGATTGACCGACAAAAGGAACTCAGGATGGAACGATTCGACACAGCACCTGAGCCGAAACACGAATGGATCAACTCCGACTGGTGGCAAGCATCCTCATGGGATTTCCCGCCCGATACTGAAATCACGCATCGCTGTTTTACGGATCATTGAGATAATTTATGTGATGCAACAAAGGACGGACAACGAGATGGAGACAACAGGTGGCAACTCATAAAGGCAGAAGAGACTTCCTCACCAAAGTAATCCCCCGACAGGCGGCCAAAATCGTCAATGAGGCCAAAAGTCTCCGTAAAGATGCCGGTCAACTTCTTCGTGAAGTCACTGATGCCGTCGACGAGGTGCGTGATGAGGTGGCCGAGTTGAAAAAAAGCTATTTTGCGAGTTTTGAGAGCTGTTATCCGCTCTTGTCCGAGTGTGGCTCGATGCTTTTCGAAGAAGCCGCCAGATTGAAGATTCCGGTCGAGGGCCGGAGCCGGCTTGATATAGCCAGAGAAATCTGGGCACATCTTGACGGACCGCCCGCCACCGAGGAGCAATCGAATCCGTCCCGGGACAAAGACTCAATTTCCAATAGAGAAGATCAGGATTAGGAGGTTATTACGTGGAACAATCTATGACGGAACGCTATGGCGAAGGATATCTGGAGGAACGGAAGCTTGTTCCCAGATGGCGGTCGCCGTGGCCTCAGATAGTGAACGCGCTGTTCATTCTGGCCGTTTTTTACGCTACCTGGTGGATATTCCAGGACCCGCGGGGGTGGTTACGGATGTACACCCCTTATGTGGGCTATATGTATACAAGGTGGATTCTGGTCGTATTGATCTGGCAGGTATATCTTTTTTATTACTGGCCGTTCAAACGCAAACTGCTTGAAAACTGGCACCCGGTGCTTAAAGGTATAGTCTTCACCCTTGTTACTTTTTTGATTCTCATGGCGCTTATCAAGGGATTTTTCGAGGGTATTCTCGGAAACTACGCCATCGCATATTTCAGCCCGGAACAGAGCCAAAAACTCGGCATAACGGCGTTCTACGCCACCGAATACGCGGCGTGGGCATGTCTTATGTTCGCGGCAATCGCCTCGTGGCTCAGCCCGGCCTGGGTGGTCGGTATGGAAATGTCACCGTGGCAGAAACTGAAACAACCCGCTTTGGGATTTACAGTTCTGGCGGTGACGTTTTTTATTTCGACGATCGTGTATTTCTGCACGATGCATCCGCATTTCGGCATTCTTTATTATCCCTGGCAGTATTTCGCCGCGCTGGCGCCGCCGTACTGGGAATCGTTTGCCGATACCGTCAGCGGCAATTTCCATGTGTCATGGATCATGTGCTGCACGGTTATTGTCTGGATGGTAGAGACAATCTGGGACCGTTACCCGTTTCGATCGATCAAGAACAAGACACTGCGTCGTTTCACCACCTTTTTCGGCATTATTGCCATCGCACTGTGCTGTCACTTCTTCCTGTATTTCGCACAGGAACTATGGTGGGGACCGGCTATTCGGGGTACCCGTCGGCTATTCTCACCGGACTGGCGCTGGCTGCATGTCGGTGAAACCATTGTCTTTTTCCTGATTCCGGCCCTGTTTTCGACATTTTACTGCCGCAACTGGCCGCGGAAATACAGCGCGACCGTCAACTGGCTGATACGCACCGTGATCACCATCGCAGTCGGCATGCTCATCTACTGGATTTACTACAACATCAGCCATCTCTGCCTGGGCACACAAAAAGGTTATTCGCATCCGCAGCAGTTCCCCATGATTCCGACCATCTGGCTGATAAATGTAATGCTTATCAATCACTGGTTCATGGATAACTGGCCGGGATGGAAGAAGGTGAAAGTCTCGAAGGCGGAAGTTGCCGCCGTAGAGGAAAAATCAGCAGCGAGTCTCGATGACTCGAAAGTGGCCGGGGAGGTGTCATAATGAGCAAAATGTACAAACTTGGAATCGGCGCCGGGTTCCTGCTCGGTATAGCCATCTATTTCTTCTGGGTCTGGCTCCTGCCCATCATGGGTCAGTGGGACTGGATAATAACGTGAGCGATCGCAACGAATGAAAACAAAGGCTTTTGGAGCAGAAAATATGGATACTAAAAACAAAGATGGAATGAACCGGCGGGACTTCGTGAAAGGCCTGGTAGCGGGTTCGGCCGCGGGCGCCGTCGGCATGATGGGTATATACTCATACAGCCCCTGGCGCAAGCGACATTTCCCGCAGGAACCTTCCAAAAATATAGATATCGGAGAATGTCGGAGCATCAAAATAACCAATATCTCGGAAACCAGCTGGTTCTCCAATGACGTTCTGATGACCGACATCAAGGATGCCGGAGGTTTGCTGGTCAACCAGTACACTTTCAACTGGCCGCCGTTTGCCGAGAAAAAGGGAGTTCTGGGTAAGGGCTCGTACAAAAAGGGCATTAAAGAAATAAAACAGTGGCTCCCCAACAATCTCGACAAGGCGTGGGAATTCCAGATGGAGAATTCGGTTCATCCGGAAAATCCGGGCGGTTTTGCATGTCTGGTCGATGTCGAGCTTCTGGATGGTTCGCACAAGAAGATACTGCTCGACAGCGGCTGGTCCTATGACTGGATGGATAAATCTTTCCAGCGCGAGGGAATCGACAAGATGCTGGCCAATCATGAAATCGATTATTTCTTTATTTCCCACGAGCATTTCGATCACTTCTGGGGATTGCCGGTAACATACAAGTATGATCCGACTGTTCCCACCTATATCCCGGAGGGCTTTTATCCGGAGGGATATCAGTACATCAAGGACAGCGGTTTGCGGGGCGACCCGATCACCGTAAAAAACGGATTGTATAAAGTTTTCCCGGGATGTGCGGCCTATACGTTCCCGGTCCCGATTATCACCCGCGTCTACGGCGAGCTGTCGCTTTTCTTCAACGTTCAGGGTCTCGGTTTGTGTCTTGTCAGCGGCTGTTGTCACCAGGGAATCATCCGGATGACCGACACAGCCATACGGAACCTGAAGTATGACAGGTTGTACGGCATCTACGGCGGATTGCATATCTCGCCGTTCGAAGACTGGGATCCGAAGTACGACGACCTCGTGATTGCGCTGGACAAGTACAAATTCGAGAAAATAGGATGCAACCACTGCACCGGTATCGTTACCGCGCGCAAGTTCATCGAAAGCGGTTACCCCGTCGTGCAGGGAACGGCGCGATTCCGTTCCAAGGACACGGCTTATCTCGGCAATGGAGACATTATCGAGTTTAAGGCCTGACGGCGGCGAACCGGGTATGAGAATAAGGAAACTGTGTAATGCACAACAGAACATTACAACCCATAATTCACAATAAACTATCAAATTCGAAAGGATGATAGAGATGACCAAGGTAGTCTCATTCGTAGCCCTGCTTATGCTGCTGGTTATTCCCGGCATGACATTCGCGATCGACAACGAGTTTTACTCACCTGAGGTGCACGGCGCATGGCAGGAGTTCGATCTGGGCAACTTCACTCTTGAAAACGGAGCCACGCTCACCAATGCCAAGCAGGCTTATGTGACGTTCGGTGAAATGAACGCGGCCAAGGATAACGTGATTGTCTTCACGATCATGTATTCCGGCTCTCACATGCACATGACATCACTGGTCGGTCCGGGCCGAGCCATCGACACCGATAAATATTTCGTCATTATGCCCGACCTTCTGGGCAACGGTATCTCGTCTTCACCGTCGAACACCGAGGGCGCGTATGCAATGGGCGCTTTCCCGCACGTTACGGTCGGCGACATCGTTCGTGCCCAGCACAAGCTGGTCACCGAGAAATTCGGCGTCAAGAAAATCCAGATGGTCACCGGCTGGTCCATGGGTGGACAGCAGACCTGGGAATGGGCCGTCCGTTACCCGGATATGGTCCTTCGCGCGGCCCCGATCGGTGCCACGCTGAAAGCCGGTCCGTGGAACAAGATTCTCACCGACCTGGTTATGAATACGCTGAAAAGCGATCCCAATTTCAACAACGGCTTCTACACCGAAGCTCATGCCTGTCAGCAGGGATGCCGCAACCTTGGCCGCCTGTTTTCGCTGATCGCCGCCTCGAAGGAGATGTATCAGGGCGAGCACTGGAAACGGATGGGCTTCACCTCGCTCGAGGATTTCGAACGGCGCATCTGGGAAAACCACTTCCTGCCGATGGATCCCAACAACCTGATCTGCATGGCCTGGGCCTGGCAGCATGCCGACGCCAGCCTCAACACCGGCGGCGACATCAAGAAGGCGCAGAAAGCCATCAAGGCCAAAGTCTTCCCTATCGTTTTCACCGAGGACATGATGTTCGACCAGAGCGATATCGAAGAACAGTGCCAGTACGTCCGTGACTGCGAAGTCAAACTGGTTCCCTCGCACTGGGGCCACTTCGCCACGCTGCCTTTCTTCCCCGAAGACACCGAGCTGATCGAGTCGATCTGGAGTGAACTGCTGGCGGCGAACAAGTAATAAATTATCATTTCATCTTCCGCAACGGAAGGCTGTAGAGGACTTCATGGGATTTCACCCCCGGGCTTCCATGGAGTCCATAGAACTATAAAAAAGGAGACGGCAATGTCTAAACTAATAACAACTTTGTTGCTCGCATTGATGGTGGTTTCGTCGGGCGCCGTGTTCGCAGATGACGATGCCCGCGACTATATCGCGGCGCCTTCGGGCACCAAGGCCTTTATGGTCTATGCCCGCCATATTTCGGGCAACCAGGTTTATGTCGACGGTGATAAAGTCGCCGACAACACCAATCTGTCCATGAATCTGGGGATTGCGCGACCCATTTATTACACGGAAATCGGCGGAGTAACGGCCATTTTCCAGGCGCTTATCCCGTTTGCGGACGCGACTCTCGACGGATCCGACCTCGGCGGAGCCAGTTTTCTGGGTTCCGGTTTGGGCGATCCCATTGTCTCCGGCGGTGCATGGCTCGTAAATAATGCCGAAGCCCGTACCTGGCTGGCCGCGGCGGTTTATGTCACGGTGCCGGTGGGACAGTACGACAATGAGACTGTTCTCAATATCGGCGGCAACAGATGGGCCTTCAAACCCGAAATCGGCCTGGCCAAGGGTCTCGGCACCAGCAAGTTTCATTTCGACCTGATCGGCAATGTCGAAGTTTATTCCAACAACACGGAATACGGCGCCGCCAGTGTTACGCTGGAGCAGGATCCCCTGATCACGCTCGAAAGTCACCTTTCATACGACCTCAGCAAATCGGTTTTTGCTTCGGTCGATTACTGGGGACATTTCGGCGGCGAAACAACGGTCGACGAAATTGCGCAGGATGACGCCCAGAGTAATCATTCGATCGGCGCCGCGGTTGCCTTCGGATTTGCGCCGGGTTATCAGTTGCTGGCGCAGTACAACGGACTGGTCGGAGTCGACAACGGTTCCAAAACCAACACTTTTGGACTGCGTTTCGCTCATTTCTGGAACTAAGGGAGTTAATCGGCGAAACGGAGCGTTGTAAACAACATATTCCACCCCTCCGAACATCGCCAATTGCCACAAAAAAACAACACAGCTTTAATATAAGGCAGGATTCAATGCCCCCCAAGTGGGACTGGAATCCTGCCTTTTTTATGACCGCCGTTAACTTAAATTTCGTTAATGGGTTTCATACTATTTTTACTCCTAATTACATGCAATTAGGAGATTATTAATCGCCTTTTTATTGCCTATTATTCTCCGCCTGCGTATATTGAGAAATGCTATGGGGGATCCGAAAGTGAAATGGATTTCGGCAATAAAGAATCTGCAGAACAGATTTCTTATTCCGCTGAAGATTGGCGTGATTTACAGCGTGGTGGGGGCGGTTTATTTGTTACTGTCAACCATACTGCTGAGAAATCTGGTATCCGATCCGCAATTCCTTGTGTTTCTGACTATTCTGAACGGTTGGCTGTTCGTGGCGGTCTCTGCGGTTTTGATATACACTCTTATCTTTCGAAACATGACCAGTATATGGCAAAAAGAGAAACAATTCAGCGATTTGATCGACAATTCGGTGGTTGGAATATCTATATATCAGGACGGCCAAATCATCTATCAAAATCATTTACAGGAAAGTTATATCGGCCCACTGCCCCGCCCGACCCTGATTTTCAATCCCGAACTTATTTACCCCGACGACAGACAAAAGGTGAAAGAATACAGTGATTATATAACCGCCCCAGATTTTGAAACCGGCGATCTTGATTTCAGGTTTTATCCGCACGATCAATCTCATGAGAAGATTAACCTCAAATGGGCCGTATGCCGGGCCATATCGATCGAGTATCAGGACAGAAGGGCGGTCCTGTTCAGCATCATGGACATTACGAAGTTGAAAGAGCTCGAGCGCATGGCGGCGGTTCAGGATAAGATGTCCTCCCTGGGACGCGTTGCGGCCGGTGTCGCGCACGAGATAAGAAATCCCCTTTCCGGTATCAATATATATCTGGAAACCCTGGAAAGAATACATAATCGTGACGACAGCTTTGAGAAGATGTCTCAGATTATCACCCAGCTCAAATCGGCCTCGCGGAAAATAGAGACGGTGGTGCGTCGTGTTCTGGATTTTGCCAATCCCGGTGAACCCAAATTCGAATTGATCGAGATAAATCATCCGGTCGGGGAAGCGGCCGAATTGACCTCGGTTACACTGCGGAAAAGCGGTATCAAGCTGGAAATTGTCCTGGGTGATTCTCTGTCCCTTTGCCGCGCCGATTCCAACCAGTTGGAAGAAGTAGTTGTAAATCTGATCAATAATGCGGCCGAGGCAATGCGTAATATGTCCGGTGAGCGGCGCATAAAAATAACGACCGCCGCCGAGGGTCGCAATATAGTGATTACCGTTTCGGATTCTGGTCCCGGAATACCGGAGGATATACGCGATAAAATTTTCGATCCCTTTTACTCTTCCAAGGATGGTAATTCGGGAATCGGGCTGAGTATTTGCCGCAGAATAGTCAATGACCACCGGGGATCCATCGAGATAGAAACGAGCGAGTGGAACGGCGCACGATTCAAAATTGCGCTGCCGCAGGTAGTCGAGGAAACAGTAAATGCTTAAATACTCCATTTACATAGTGGACGACGAAGAAACAATACGGAACAGTGTTTCTCTTGCCATGGAAGACAAACATGAGATCAGGGCCTTTTCCAATGCCGTCGATGCCATCGATGCAATTCGGAAATCTCCACCCGATCTGGTTCTGCTCGATATCGGCATGCCCGAGATGAATGGAATTGAGGCCCTTCGTCGGATCAGGGAGCATGATCCGGAAATCCTCGTTATCATGATTACCGCTTTCGAGGATGTCGATTCGGTGTTGGCCGCAATGAAGGGCGGCGCCCATGACTATATCGTCAAGCCGCTCCATATGGACAATCTCGAGGTGACCGTCGGTAACGCCCTCGAAACGATAAGGCTGCGGAAGGAAGTTCGGCTGTTGCACAAGCAGTATCTCGAAGAACACATGCCCTGTTTCATAGCCGAGAGTAATGCCATTCAGAGTATCATGGAGTTCGTCAGAACGGTGGCCAAAAGCCCCGATACGCCGATTCTCATTCAGGGCGAGACAGGAACCGGCAAGGAACTTATTGCCGGGGCCATTCACTACCACAGCCCAAATTTCAAGGGACCGCTGGTGACGGTCAATTGCGCCGCAATCCCTAAAGACCTGATCGAAAGTGAACTTTTCGGGTATGAGAAAGGGGCCTTCAGCGGAGCCAGCCCGGAAGGTAAAAGGGGTTTTGTCGAAGCGGCCGCCGATGGGACGCTTTTTCTGGACGAGGTCGGCGATTTGAGCCTGGAGGCACAGGCCAAATTATTGCGGTTTCTCGAAAACGGCGAATACACCCGTGTAGGCAGTACCAAAATACGCCGCGCCCGGGCACGGGTCGTGTCGGCCACCAACAAGGATCTGAAGAGTATGATGGACGATGGAAAATTCAGAAAGGATCTCTTCTTCCGGCTTGGTGTCATCAATGTGGCCGTCCCCGCTCTGAAAGAGCGAAAAGGGGACATAATTCCGCTGGCCAAGTACTTTCTGCTTATGTATGGAAAGAAATTCGACAAGGAATTCACCGGTTTTTCGGGTGATGCCGAAGAGGCGTTGCTCTCGCGTAACTGGTCGGGCAATGTCCGCCAGTTGAAAAATATTATTGAGAAAGCCGCTCTCACCGCCGACGGCCCGGTCATAGAACTCAATAATCTGGATATGACCGGACGATTGACACCAACGGTATCGGAATCGGCGGCGGGACAGGCGAATATTCCGAAGGATGGGATCGATCTTGGTTCGATTCTGGATTCACTCGAGAAAAGCTATATCAGCGAAGCGCTGAGACTGGCCGGTAACAATGAAACCAAAGCGGCCGGGCTTTTGGGAATGAATCATCATACATTCAGATACCGCAAGAAGAAACTCGGGCTATAAAAGAAACATACATTCAACAGATCCACACAATTTCTAAAATTTCCGATATTGCATTTTTTCAAAAAAAATTATCGAAATTTTCAAAAGTATTGTCGGCCGGGAGCCTCCGCGTCGCCCGGCCCACCATTGCAACACGTTGTCATACAGTCATCTAATGCGAACGGTAAATGATGGTACGAATATTGCTTATATATATTTCGAGTTAGTGTATTAAGGGATGAAGTAGTGAGTGTATTCGAAAGATTGAGAAACAAGCAAATCCTGCTGGTCGATGATGACGAGTGGATCAGGAATTCCATGAGCCTTCTTTTTGAAAATGAGGGGTGCCGCCTTACTGCCGCAGGGACCGCCGAGGAAGGTCTGACCATGCTCAAAAATCAAACATTCGATATCATTATTACCGACTATCAGCTTCCCGGTATCAACGGCCTCGAGTTTCTGAGACGAATCAATACTTCACAGGCCGATGTTCCAAAAATACTTATTACCGCCTATGGTAATGCGAGTATCACCTCCAAAGCGCTGGCGCTGGGGGTGAAAAAAGTCATCGAAAAACCGATTACAACCGCCCTGATAGAAAAAACATTGTCCGGCCTGATTCATTAGATTATTACCCGGCTCGATCCTCTCCCCCTTCCCGGCTTCGCAATCCGGATCGTACCATATATCCTAACATGAGACGAAACAATTCGTTTTTTACACGCGCATCTGTCACTAATGAGCTTAATTTATTTATAATACTTTATTATCGAGGGACTTTACTTATGATCACAGGCAGATCCGGAAAACTGACGATTATTTTGCTCACCGTAACATTGATTATGGTGGCAGGAGGTATTTCCCGTGCGGATGACGGGGAAATCGACGTCATCGAGCTATCGAAAAAAATATCGGGAGACAGCGGGAGTTCCATGGCCCGCGCCGGGCGATTGATCGAATGGGTAAACGACAATTTCGAGTCCACCTCGACCGATTACATGAAACGAACGGTCGAGGAAATTATCAAAAACCGTCACGGCAACTGCGCCGAACTTGCCAAAGTATTGAGGGCGCTTCTGGAAGCGGCCGAAATACCCTGTCGCTGGGTGGCCGAAATCAATGTCCAGGCGGTAAACAAGGAACGGGAAGATTGCGCCAGGAATCTTGTCGCCAAAGAGGGGCTTTACGCCACGGTTTTCGGCCTCATGCACAATGACCATCGCTGGCTGGAGATATACAACGACTCCGTGGATACCTGGATCCCGATGGATCCCACGCTCGGCACATGGGGAAACGAACAGTGGATGGAAACGCGGATGCAGTTTGGCCCCAGAGAGGGTAAGGAACATAACATGATCGTCCCCTGTGTGGTTATCATACAGGACGGCGAGACGCTTGTCGAGGATCGTTCGACCGAATATTTGATCAACCGTTTTAATGCATTCTACGGAAACAAACTGGCCAATCTGCCGGGCTGGCCGCAATGGAAAGAATCGGTCGCGCGTTTATCTCAACTGGGTATAGGCGCCTTTGACGGCAAAGTGAATTTGCATGAGCACAACGATCTCATGGAGAAGCATTTGGCCGCCTATAACACGCTCAAGGAACAATACGGCAAACTGACGGAAAAGAAGTGACAGAGGCGGCCCGCAAAAATTATTGTGAGCCGAAGTATAATTTATCCTCTTTTTCCTTTTTTTTCTCTTTCGGAGGCGTCGGTTTGGATATTTCCCCGGCGTCATCCATATCGGGCGCCGATCTCCGCCAGGCCGAGAATACCGAATCCTTGAATTCATTAAACGATTCGGCGCCCTGATTGAATAATATACCCGCGGCGATATCATAGTAGCCGGATTGCGCGACATCCATCAGGCCCCGCATACCGTGATAAGCTTCATGAAAATCATCGGCCTCAAAAGACACCGACTGATCATTGTAATCGATTCCGGGGAACCTTCTCAAAATGCTCAGGTCGGCGGGAGGTCGTACCCGAAGTTCGGCCGTTATCGGTTTGCTCAACCCGACCGCTTTCATTTTGTCGATATTTTCGAGCGACCTTTGCGCCGCCGCGCGCAGATTTTCATGGACCTGGTCCACCGGATACAAGACGGCATCGCCAATACCGGCGGCTTCTTTGACCGTCACATATTCGATCCATTTCATCCATGAGAGCTGATCCGCAAGTTTATCATCGCCGGATACGAAAATCAGCGGGATACCGATCCGCCCCCATGAATAGGCCAGAATTTCGGACTCATTGACGGACATGCCATTGAGAACCCAGTCGGTGCCGAGATTGATGGTATGTTCGGCAAAACCGCCGCCGCCCGTTTTGGAATGCATGCCGACGGCGACAATGGCATCATAGTTGTTTTCATCCAGCAGATCGACATACGGATGAAATTTTTCCTTTTTAAACAGCATCTGCGCCCTGGGATCCATCTTCTCGAGAATGATGTCCGGTTCCGGGTTGAAACTTCCATGGGCATCGACCACATAGATCGAATCCGCCCCGCCTTCGCAAAGGCCGTCGATCACGGCATTGACATCATTGGTTAGCATCTCCCTCGCTTCGAAATATTCCGGGCGCGGGAAATCGATGGATGTCAGAATTTTCTGTCCGGCAAGCCCCTCCATATCGTAATAAAGCAGTATTTTCATCACATTGTCATGATTTGCGGTCCGCTCGAATACATGCCGCGGAGATGAGCCACCGTCGCCATTGGCGCCGAAACAAGGCTGCGAAGCCAATACAATTATTGCAATTGCCAGCAAAATGAAGATTTTGGGTATTTTGTTCTCAGACATAACGCCCCCCTGATTAATAATCCTACGGTCTTTTTATTGTCAACTAATCTGACTGCTTTTGTAACGAGATGTTGCAAGAGAATCGAATCTTAACATCGGTTTATAATCCGGCCGACTTGCCGTCTTTATGCATTCTATTTCCCATTGTATCAATGACTTACAATCGGCCCAGAGGTTGCCGCAGGCATGTAAGTCGTTGTGAATCATGCTGTTGTAGATTGACATGCAAATCGTGCCCGGTTGGCAGGGGCTTTGCAGAAACTGATTACAGAAATAAGTTTCTTTGCCATAAGGAGATAGCCATGAAAAGGGAAATTGCCTTATTTACAATCATAATGCTGTCGCTTCTTCTGGGGGCAGGCGGATGCGAAAAGGAGAAAATTGTCGAATCGACCGAGTATATACATGACATCGAATATGTCGAGATGGATCCCGATACGATCTTTGTGGTCGATACCGTTTTCAACAGCGATTCCGTCACGGTTCACACCACCGACACGGTTTACTATACGAATATCGTCCATGATACGGTGACTGTTCATGATACTGTCTTCACGGTGCAGAATCATTATGACACGACGGTTATTGTCGATACGGTTTTGACCGTTCAGTGCGATCCCAATGAGTACCTGGCTATCGCCGCCCTACACTATTATACCGACCCGCTTGTTCTGGATTTCATTTACCAGGAGTTCGGCTATACCGACGGCTGGATATTTTACCTGTCGTCGTTCCAGCTCGACCTGACCAAACAGTCATCGGACATTTATGACATCTATGGATATATCGAATACTGGGCGCCCGACTGGTCGGGGTACTACCCTCTCGAGTTTTATTACCGGATGACATATAGCGGCGGCGATCCGTCCGATGTCGCCAGCTGGGTGATTTCCGAACCGCCGACGGCCTCGCCCGGCGCCTACACGCCCGGAATTAAACTCGTACCTGAAGACATGCAGGTGCAGAGAACCCTTCGTTAGATAGAATTACTTTCGATTGCCTCGTTGGAAAGCCCCGGCCCCCGGGGCTTTTTATTATTTCCCGAATCGTTTACTGTCTTTTGAATCCATTTTGAAAAATGGATTCAAAAATAAATTTATATTGTATATAATATCCTTATTATATTAACTTATTTAAAATTTACAAAACCAAAATGCAGGGGGGAGATCAATGTCACTGCGGATTATTGTATTAACAGCTTGTATTGCCGTATTGGTTTTCGGTTCCGGTTTGTATGCGGAGGTCGAACTTGATATATCGGGGCAAATCAGATTCAGAACCGAAATCGACGACAAAAGCTTCGACAAAGATGCAACCACGAAAGAGTACAGCTTGCTTCGTTCGCGGATTATGGTCGAAGCATCGATCGGCGAGAATGCCAAAGCCGTTATACAGCTTCAGGATAGCCGTCAAATCGGCGGTGACTCGCAATCCGGCACTTTGACCAATACCGATAATGTCGATGTTCACCAGTCATACCTGGTTATCGATCAGCTATGGGAAAATGGTCCCGGTTTACAGGCGGGGAGATTCGAGTTGAATCTAAGCAACCAGCGGATTTTCGGAGCCGTCGGCTGGCATAATGTCGGACGCTCATGGGAGGGTCTGCGGCTGTGGCTCGAACGCGAAAATTTCAAGGCGGCCGGATTCTGGTTGAAAAAAAACGAATTGAATTTCGATGAGTACAACGGCGACTTCAATATTTTCGGGATGAATGTCGAGATACCGGAATATGGTATTGACATTCTGGGATTTTACGAACATGACGGATTCCGGCCGGACACGACCATCAATCCCGGTGAAATAGATGAGGCCACGTTCGTCTCCGATGTCAGGAATTTAAAGCGGTTCAATATCGGCGCTTTCGGCAAATGGACCAGGGATGCTTTCGATTTTGAGTCCAACATTAATTTCCAGTTCGGCACTCAGCCCATGTGGACAGAACCGTTTATAGATGTTCTCGAGGCTGTCGAGGCCGACATCAGCGCGTTCATGTTTGCATTCAGGGGCGGATATAAATTCGCCGGTCCGAGTAATGTTTATATCGCCGCCGGAGTTGACTATACATCGGGTGATGACGAAATGGACGACAAAAATAAGTCATACAATAATCTCTATTACACCGGCCATAAATTCCGCGGGTATATGGATTATTTTCTCGGTTCCGATGTTCCCGGCCTGGTCGATATTATTTTACACGGCAAGTTCGATCCGACAACAGGCTGGACCGTCAATGGCGATTTCCATTATTTCCAGCGCGCGGCAGATTATATAGATTTCAATAGCGAAAAGACCAAAGACGTCGGTATGGAGCTGGATGTAACAGTTACGACCAAACGAGTTTCCGGTTTGAACCTGGTTAACGGCGCAAGCATATTTATCCCGAAAGAGTCATTTGCCGGGTATGAAGATCCGGATCCGACTTTATGGGCATACAGCATGCTGACGGTTAACTTCTAAAATAAATGGGAGGCCCCAAATGAAAAATATTCTATTAGTTTTGGGATTAAGCATGTTCATGGCATGCCTGGGTTCGGCCGCTTTCGCCGAGGTGTCGTCACAGGTGGCCGGTAAATGCATGACCTGTCACAAGGAAATATCGGTCGGTTTATACAATCAATGGTATGAGTCAAAACACGCCTTTCATAAGGTGACCTGTATCGACTGTCACGAGGCGGACAAGGGAGAAAGTGACGCCTATTTGCATGAGGGAGCATATATAGCAACACTGGTTACCCCCAAGGACTGTGGTGAATGCCACAAGAAAGAGGCGGAAGAGGTGGAAAACTCATACCATGCAACCGCCGGTTTGATTCTGGATTCGCAGGACGCATATCTTGCCCATGTTTCCGGCGGTCACCCGGTGGCTATCACGGGATGCGAATCGTGTCACGGATGTAAAGTCAAAATCGATTCCGACTCTTCCAACAAGCTGTCTTCGGAATCCTGGCCGAATTCGGGTATCGGGCGTCTCAATCCCGACGGTTCCAAGGGTTCCTGCAACGCCTGCCACACCCGGCACGCTTTTTCGAAAGCCCAGGCGCGGCAGCCGGAGGCCTGCTCCAAGTGCCATCTCGGCCCCGATCATCCGCAAAAAGAGATATTCGAGGAATCCAAACACGGCAATGCCTATTACACACACAAGGCCGATATGAATATCGATTCGGACAGCTGGGTGGTCGGCATCGATTATTTCGAGGCCAACACCTGCGCCACCTGCCATATGAGCGCCACCCCCAAACAGGCTTTGACGCATGATGTCGGGCAGCGAATTGCATGGACATTGCGGCCGATAGTCTCGAAGAAAAAAGATAACTGGGAGATAAAAAGAGCAAATATGAAAGATGTCTGCTCCGCATGTCATACCAAAACATTTATCGACGGGCACTATTATCAGTTTGATGCCCTGGTCGAGCTTTACAACGAAAAGTTCGCCAAACCGGCCCTGGATATTATCAATCTGGTAAAGAAAAAGAACCTGCTCGAGAATAAGGCGTCATTCAGCAATGAGATCGAGTGGACATTCTGGGAACTCTGGCACCATGAGGGCCGAAGGGCTCGGCACGGTGCGGCCATGATGGGACCGGATTATACCTGGTGGCACGGTATTTATGATGTCGTCCAGCATTTTTATTTCAAATTCCTGCCCGAGGCCCGGGAATATGATGACCCCGAGGTAAATGCCTATATAGATAATATGCTGACCGACGATCCGATGCATGCCTGGCTAAACAGGCCCACCGCCGAATTGAAGGAAGATATCAGATCGGGTAAAATGCAGGAGATTTACAAAGAGTTGTTTACCAAATAACATGGAAGAGTCCTATGTTCGATAAATTTCGACATTTCGTAATCGGGGTATCGGTCAATCTGACCGGCAAGCTGGGTGTCATGCTTACCACCTCGGTATTCATCATTTTCATTTTCCTCGAAATATTGCGAATGGCGGGGGCTTTGACCAATACCTACATCGGCCTGATTACTTACCTCGTCTTCCCCTCTTTGTTCGTAATCGGTCTTGTCCTGATATTGATAGGGTGGATGAAATATCGAAAACGGACCGGCAAGACGACCTCGGAACTATTAAAAATGAGATTCGACGAATCCGATCTGGCGCTCAATCAATCCGGTTCGCGGATATTCAGGACAATCATAATATTGACCGTTGTCAATATAGTGTTTTTGTCCGGCGCCAGCTACCGGATGCTGGGCTTCATGGATCAACCCAATTTTTGCGGCACGGCCTGCCACAGCGTCATGAATCCGGAATGGGTCACCTATCAAAAATCGCCTCACGCCCGGGTCCAATGTGTCGAGTGTCATGTCGGTGAGGGTCTTGGCGCCGCTTTCGACGCCAAGTTAAACGGTCTCTGGCAGATGATATCGGTGACATTCGATCTTTATGAAAGGCCGATACCGACGCCGGTCCGTAATCTTCGCCCGGCCAGGGAAACTTGCGAAAAATGCCACTGGCCGGATAAATTTTACGGCAAACGATTAAAGTCAATCGTCCATTTCGATACTGATGAAAGCTCCACACCCGAATATTCCACGCTGAATTTGAAAATCGATGCCGGCTCCGGCGGCGGAGAAAGCGGAATTCACTGGCACATCAGTCTGGACAACGAGGTTCGATACGCATCGGTCGATGATGAACGAATCGATATGATATGGGTCGAGGTCAAACAACCCGACGGTTCATTCAAGCGGTACGAAAACAGGAACCTGAGCGGTTTAGCGTTCGAATCCTCATCAATTCGCACCATGGATTGTGTCGATTGCCATAACCGGGCCACCCACATATACGAAGAACCGGATGTGGCAATAGACGAACGCATGCGGCTTGGTTTGCTGGACAGATCACTGCCATTCCTGAAAAAGGCCGCGCTGGCGGCCTTGAAGACAAGTTACCGATCGCATGATTTGGCCGGGGAAGGTATCGAGAATACGATAAGATACTATTACTCGAATAATCACAGGGATATCTATCGGCAGAAATCAAGGTCGATCGATTCCTTGATTCTTGTCCTGCAGGAAATATACACAAGGAATATTCATCCCGGTATGAACATAACCTGGAGCAGCTACAACAGCCATATCGGTCATCGTTCGAAAGAGGGCTGTTTGCGCTGTCATAATGTCGATCTGGTGGATGCCTCCGGTCATTCAATAAGCGGCGACTGCACCCTGTGCCACTCGATTTTGGCCAATGAGGAGCCGGACCCGTTTAAATACCTTATGCCCGCCGATACAAGCGACAGGAATTACGATATGCATCAATATCTCAGGGATGAGTTTTTGAAATCCGGAGAAATATAGCCGGCCGGAGCGGGGCACGACAAATTGACAAAAAAGCAAGGCAGGGGTCATAAACCACTCCTGCCTTGTTTTATTTAAGAGACCTGTTTCTCATCGGATTCAGTGAGATCGTCTCCTTTTTTCGGGGGATCGCCGGAATCGGCCTCCTCACGCTGGTCCTCGCTCATGTAATGCATTTCCTCCACCGCCGCTTTTTTGCCTTTGGTCTCCCACAGCGAAAACATGTATTCTCCCACAAAACTCGTCCCGGCGCTGTAAATGCTCTTACCTTTGATTTTGCGATAGATAATGCTGACCACAAGCGCCAGCACGCCCAGCGGGATCAATAAATAAAAGCCGATTGAAATGTACCGATATAAATCTTCCATAGATAAATTTTATACGCCCATATTCGAGGATCGACAATATAAATATTACTGGAGTTGAGAAAGCCTATACCAGGCGGGCGGCTTCCCAGCCAAGAATGGCCTTTTTTCTCGTGGTTCCCCAGCGATAGTTGTGAATTTTTCCGGATTTGGCAATCACGCGGTGGCAGGGAATGAGATAGGCAACCGGATTGGCGGCAATAGCACCGGCGGCGGCGCGGACCGCTTTGGGTTTGCCGATAAAGGCGGCGATATCCTCGTAGCATACCATATGCCCCGGGGGAATACTCAGTAACGCCCGCCAGACATTGACCTGAAAATTGGTACCTCTCAGGAGGATATGAAACGGTTCGGATTCGCTTGTTTTGCCGGGGGCGAAAATTCGCTTCACATATCGGCCGGTTTCGACCTTGTTTTCCCGCATCACGGCATGCGGCCATTTTTTGCTCAATTCATGTAGCGCCGTCGCTTCCCTATCGCGGTCAACAAAGCCAAGATGGCAGATACCTCGTGGAGTTACGGCGATAAGACAGCGGCCGAATGGAGTCGGATGGATTCCAAATTGGATTTTCATTCCCTCTCCCAGACGCTTGAACTCGCCCGGCGTCATGGCATCGAAAGCAACGAACAGATCGTGAAGCCGACCCGGTCCCGAAAGTCCCCCCTCAAGCGAGGCGCTGAGAATATTATCGGCCTCGGCCAGCTTTTCGCGGGCATAATCAAGAACCAGATAATGCATGAATTGAGTCGGGCTGATACCGGCCCATCGCCTGAAAAACCGCTGAAAATGATATTTGCTCAAACATGCGGAGGCGGCGATTTCGTCAAGCGAGGGTTGGGATTTGAAATTGCGCTCGATAAAATTTATCGCCTTTTCGATGCGATTATAATCTTCAAGTTGTTTTATCGGGTTTTTGCTTTCCATGAGTAAATTATAAGCCGCGCGCATCGGCATGTCCACCCGAATCTTGCTGAATTTCAGGAAGGGTTGGCCTGTCCGGCCCTTTTCATGACCAGATTGAGCCCGATTATAATCAGGACAATACTCGATAGCATAATGATCGATATTTCTTCCCGGAAAAACAGGAAGGCCAAAAACGCCACGAAAACGGGAACCAGGCTGTAAACGGCGCTCGCTGTCCGGGTGGGACCCATTTTGTGCACGCTGAGATTGTATAGAAAATAGCCGATCCCGGAAGCGACAATACCCATGTAGATAATCGATAAAATGGCGGTGGTCGATACATCGCCCGGTCCAAAATCAACCCCTTCGAAAATCGGGACGATAACGGCCAGAATCATTACGCCGAACAGGGCGGCATAGAATGTGACGGTAAAGCCGGAATATTTTTTCATCAGCGCCTTGACAAGAAGAGCGTATATCGCCCAGCTGATAACGGCGCAGAGCATCAGTATATCACCCGGGTTAAAATTCAATCCGGTAATATTTTGGAGTTCGCCGTCGGTCAAAAGAATAATGACCCCGACCAGAGCGACGGCCACCCCGGTGTAATTCACGCCTGACAGTCGTTCACGAATAAAAATCGAGGCCAGCAGACCGGTGACGACGGGACTCATGGCATTGATGATGGCAGTATTGCCGACCGATGTCAATTCGAGGCTTGAGAAAAAGAAGAAGTGATATCCGACCACCCCGAACAGGCCAAGCAGAATCAATCCCGGCAGATGACGACCGGCTACTTTCAGTGATGACGCGCCATAATGATACAACAAAAGGGCGAGAAAAAGAAGGGCGATAAGATATCGGATCAGGGTTATGGTCAACGGTTGAAGATCATATATGGCGTATTTACCGGCCACGAAACTTCCGGCAAATGTCAGAGCGGTTGCCAGCGGCAGAGTAATATTTTTCGGATTGGTCATATTTATTGATAATAGTACATATCACGAAATATATCAACCAAACCGGACCGTTTTGGGTCCGGGTATTCAGCTGAGCCGGCGAATGGCGGCGGCTCGCCCAAGACCGGCCAGCGCCGGCGCCAGACTCGGGGCATGCGATTCGACTAGCACATTTTTAAATTCCGCCATAAGCTCCTTGAGATCTTTCAGGAATTTTTCTCTTTCGTTCTGATCGAGTTTCTTGGCGAGATTGTGATAGTACTCGATTCCATCCTGAATCTGCTGTCTCAATTCCGTAAAATATTTCGTGGTGCGGTCAATCAGGCCCTCGGTCGAATTTTTGAATTCCTTGAGAAGATATTCCAGGTACAATCTCAATTCCGTGATAAACATATGGGCGCGATCACAGGCCTCCATCAGTGAATTGCGGCCATAGATATGATCAAGCATCTCTTCGAGGGTGGCGACTCTGGTGAAATCGGCGATACCCGGTCCGCAACAAACGGCTGTGGATGAAGTCGATGACAGCGAATATTTATGCTCGGCCCCTCCGGCCAGATCGAGGCAGATGCATGATTTGGACATAACCATCCGCTTGGCGGCGTCTTTCTTCTCCCGCGGAATATTCTCGGATTCCAACTGCTCCAGACGCTTTTTCTGATAGGCGCGCGATGCATGACAGAGGGGGAAATCGGAAAATTCGGTTTCGGCGCCGAGGTACCCTTTGGGGCAGGGACTTCCCGGTTTTCCGAGCCGGATACGTTCCTTGCGGATATTTTCACTGTCGGAGGTTTTCAGGTTCCAGAAAGGTACCCCCAGCGGCGAGCAATCGCTGAGATAAACATCATCACGTTTCGCGGCCAGCAATTTGCGCAGATGAGGGGCATCGACATTGGTGGCCTCGGGAACAAGCAGAAAAGGCGTTCCCCAACCGGTTTTATGCAGATGGTAGTGGCGCAGAAGAAAATCATGTTCGGCATGGGTGCCGATTCCACCCTGGGCGGTAATTTGCAGGGGTAAAACATCCGGACAACTATGACCGCGTTTCGTCAGCGCTTTCCGATATTCGCCGCTAAGCTGATCGACAAGGCTCTCACGGCTGTTCAGGAATTCCTCGAGAATCGGTCCCATCAATGAACCTTTGCCCACGAAAGCATGGCCGCCGCAGTTGAGCCCCGATTCGATACGAAACTCGGAGACCCAGAGACCGATTCGGGCCAGCATCCGGCCCTGAATCAAAGCCGAGCGGTAATCACTCACCTTGATAATAATTTTCTTTTTGGGCGGGGCACCGTCGATCGAAAGGAAATCGTCGAATTCGGACATATAAGAAAATAAGCGTCGATTGACCCCGGCCGACAGGACAATAGCGGACCTGAGATTACTATTCGCAAAACCGCGCATGGCCGACATGGCCAGCGCATAACGCGGGGGAAGCTTCACCCCTTTACGATACATATCACGATCGGCCTTCGTCATGATATTGACATCGATACGGCCGGGTACCGCTTTGCACCTGAGTTCCTGCTGAAAAATTTCTTTCCGCTCAGGATCATTCTCTTCGATCATCAACAGGTAATCTTTCTTGGCGGGGCAATCCGGCAATAGATTATAATAGCGGACAATATCACTGCGCGGCGAAAAATCGGATGCCTGCAGCGCGGCCGACTGCTCGGCGACCAGTTCGTCGAGAAGATTCAGATAGGCGGTAATACGCCGCGAACGGGCATCTTCTTCATTACGGCCGATGGCGACATAGGCCCGCTTATATATACGGCTGTAGAACTTCCGCATTTTTTCGATGAGAATATCATCACCGATCGAAACAACCGAGGTTATCCCGTATTTTGCGAGACGAAGCGGCGTATCGATGGTAAACCCGGTACCCATAACAGGAATATGAAATGTATGAGGACTGTCGGCCGACTGTAATCTCATGCTTCCGCTGTCCTTTCCCTGATTATTGTCCGTTTGTTTTTTGTTCTGCATAATTTCAACTCCTGCAAATGCCGTGCATCATCATTTCCAGCATACCATCGACCATGGTCTCCAGCGAAATATCATATTCATCCAGAGCCCATTGAAATTCGAGTGAAGCCAGTGCGACTATAAGAACGTGCGCCGCCATTTCGAGATTTTCGACCTTCAATTCGTTGCGCCTCACCCCCTGGGCCAGGATATCCCTGACAACACCTTTCTCGGCCTCGAGAAATTCCTGTCGGACATGTTTGATATAGGGCCAGTAATCACCCCATGTGTCCTGCGTCACGCGATAGAAATTTACGAATTCCTGGACCTTGCCAAGCCTCGTCATCAGGTGCGCCTTGAGTTTCTCGGAGACTTCGGTTTTCTTATCGACGGCCTCCCTGATGGCGGTTATAAGCTGGTCGGTTTCGGCCTGAAGAACCATATCAAAAATCTCATTCTTATTTTTAAAAAACTTGTATATTGTCGCCTTGGAAACATGCGCTTCCCGAGCAATATCATCAGTCGTAACCTTTTTCAACCCGAACTGAGCAAACAGTATCTGGGCCGACTGGATAATATGTTCCTTCTTTTCCACAGCATCCCTCTTTAAAACTAAAAAACGATTTTTTTATTATACGTTTTTTAGTTTTAAATGCAACGTTTATTTTCATTTATTTCTATTTTATGCTACCTGACCCGGCTCGGATAAGCTTATTCATTGTACAATAATAAGTTAGAAGCAAATAAAAATCTACCAAATCCGACGACATTTACAAAAACGGGGCGGCAGTTGGTCCGATTATCCCGATATTTATGGCAAAATAAGGTTTTTAGCACTGCAATCGAAAGGAATTCAATTCTGATATACCTAAATATATAAAGACCGCCATTATATAAAAGGAGTGCTAAATTGCCAAATTATAGAAGACATAAAATAGCCGGTTTGATCGTAACGATCTGTCTGGTGATGATAGTGATAGTACTATCACGTCAGGGTGGCCCGGGGAAATCATCAACTCTCCCGGACAACAGCGGTATTGATATTCTGCTTCTGGTCAGCCGCGATTACGGGGCCAATTACTTTTTAAACAGCGATCGGTTCGAACAGTACGGCTGGAACATGTTATACAGCGGCGTGCTGAAAGAAATTCCCGCCTGTCCCCCATACTATTATCACCATCAACTGCCGACCATTGTACCGGATTTCATGAACGGTGACATAAAAAATGTCGACGATTTCGACGCCCTTGCGATAATGCCGGCCACGGCCTTTTTCACGCCCATTCCATTCGATGAATTCATAAACGATCCCGGCACCCTGGAATTGATTTCATCGGCGGTGAGTCAGGATATACCGATGTCGTCGATGTGCGCCGGCGCGCGGGTGCTGGCGGCGGCCGATGTTATCCGGGGTGCGGAAATTGTCGGCAATCCCAAATTTCAGCATGAATATGAATCGGCCGGGGCGACATTTCTCGGCAAGGATCATCCGCCGGCGACTCACGGCTGTATTATTACTGCCGGGCGCGATATGTATTACAGCAGGCTCAATTGCCAGGCGATAGCCACGGCGGTCGAGGACCGCCAGCCGACCGGAATACATGAGAATTATCCCGACATCGAGTTTATTTTCTCGGATACGCCCGATTTTCCGATTGACTCGGTCGTGTGGGCAAGGACATTCGGCGGTTTCGCGGCCGACGGCGGCCATTCGATATGCGAAACCGAAAACAGCGGTTATTTGCTGACCGGCTACACATTTTCGCACGGTACCGGGGATGCCGATTTACTGGTGCTAAAAACCGACCCGCGGGGCAAGAAAATATGGGCCAAGACATTCGGCGGCGCCGGAAGCGAGTACGGTTATGACTGTATTACCGTCGATGACGGCTACCTTATAACCGGATACACCACCTCGTTCGGGAACGGCTCCAAAGACGTTTATCTGGTCAGGATCGATCAGATGGGCAATGAGCTGTGGACAAAATCCTATGGCGGCGAAAAATGGGATGTCGGCAATGCCCTTTGCCGCGCCGACGACGGCGGCTTTATTATATGCGGTTTCACCCATTCGACAGGGGCCGGTGAGGAGGATATTTACGTGATTAAAACCGACGCCGACGGCAATGAAATCTGGAGCCGCACTTACGGAGAAAAGCGTTTCGAAATCGGCAATTCGGTTTGTGCCGTACCGGGCGGATATTTGATAGGGGCCACCACCGGGACCACCGAGGGTGGTAACAGTGATTATTATCTGTTAAAAATCGACCGCGACGGCAAAGAATTATGGTCGAAAAAATATGCGACAAACGGAAGTTACGGACACGGTTTCGACTGGTGCAATTCGATGCGGCCGGCGCCGGACGGCGGTTTCGTATTATGTGGTTACTCCGATTGCGAGGACATAATGAATGCCCATGTCATCAAAACCGATGCCGAGGGTAACGAAATCTGGTCGCGAACTTTCGGCACAAGCAAATTCTATGATTACGGCAACTCGGTATGTATTGCCGACGACGGTGCGATAACGGTCGTCGGAACGGCCAAGAAAGTCGACAGCGTTAATATTTACAACAACGATTTTTATGTCGTCAGTCTCGATGCGGACGGCAACGTCCTGCGCGAGCAGGTTGTCGGGGGCGACAGCAACGAATGGGGCAGTATGGTCTGCCCGGCAGACAACGGTGATATCATCCTTGTCGGTCAGACGAGAAGCAAATTATCAGATTCATTCGATGTTTGTTTGCTGAAGATATCCGCCCCTATTTAAGCAATTCTCTGCTTATATATACATAAAAAAGGGCAGACTCAGTGTCTGCCCTTTTGCTATATTCCGCAGCCTTACTTCATCAGAAGCATTTTCCTCGAATCCCGAGAAGATCCAATTCAAAATTCCGTTATATTTTATTAATTGCGGTCTTCATACTTGAATCATTCACGGCATTTACTTATCTAATAAGAAAACAGAAACATTTTTAGGCTGGAAACATATGAATAGGAAGAAATTAAACCCGCGGATTTTGACATCGTTTTTTACCATCTTCGGCTTTTTAATCATGGCGGTCACCGGGCTGGTTCTATATATCGTCCCTGAGGGGCGGATCGCCTACTGGACCCACTGGGAACTGACCGGGCTGACCAAAACCGACTGGGGTAATATTCATATTCTCTCGAGCATACTTTTTATCACGGCCGGAATATTTCACATTTATTTCAACTGGAAACCGATCGTCAATTATCTCAAAGACAGGGTTACCGGTGGACTCAATTCCAGACGCGAACTGCTCGTTTCATCGGTGGTATCGGTTGTGATTATCATAAGCGCCATATTTTATATGCCACCGCTTTCATATCTGCTCGATTTTAATGAGTATGTGAAAGACAGCTGGATCACCAGCGAGGAGTACGAGCCGCCGTTCGGTCACGCCGAGCAACTCTCGCTTAAGGTCTTTGCGAAGAAGATGTCAATCGATCTGGATTCTGCCCTGGCAGAATTGAAAAAGAACAATATCGAAATCGCCAGTGTCAAACTGACCCTGAAGGAAATCGCCGAAACAAATAAAATGTCTCCGATGGATCTGTACATGCTTATAAAGAAATTCGAGGCGGTCGAAGAAATAAGCGATGCGCAAGAATACACCGCCGAGATGGTCGAGCATGAGTTCGCCGGAAGCGGTCTTGGTAATAAGACAATCGAAAGTCTGGGATCGAGTCTTAATATCGAAAATGAACTAATCTCTCAAAGATTTCAACGGGCAGGATTCGAAATCGACAATTCGGAGACATTGAAAAAAGCGGCCGAGCGATACGACATCACGCCGATTGAACTGCTCAAAATCATGCTGGTGGAGAATTATCTCTCCGGCAAAGACATCTAAGTTGCTCCCCGCAATTATTCATAGCGCAGGGCGTCGATGGGATTGAGGCCGGACGCTTTGCGGGCCGGGTAGAAACCGAAAAAGATACCAACCGCCGCCGAAAATAAAACCGAGATGGCAATAATTTCCGGGCTTATAACGGCATAAACATCGGTCACGCTGTTTAGCAGATATACCGTCCCGAAAGATAATATAATGCCGATAAATCCGCCCGCCAGACTTAGAACGACCGCTTCCGACAGAAATTGAGTCAGAATGTCGCCGGCTCTTGCGCCCACTGACAGACGGATACCGATTTCGCGCGTCCGCTCGGTGACCGAGACCAGCATGATGTTCATGATCCCGATCCCGCCGACAATTAGCGACACCGCCGCGATGGCGCCCAGAAGCAGGGTCATCGTTTTCGAGGTTTCGGTGAAGGCTTCGCTTATCTCGGCCTGATTGGCGATGCTGAAATCATCGTCATCGCCATCATCGATACGGTGCGACTCACGGAGGATAAGCCGCATTTCTTCCTGAGCGGCGTCCATTTGCTCGGATGATATCGCACTGGCGTTAATCATATCGATGTACTGCCGCCCCTTGAGACGGTAAAGAACCGTCGTCGAGGGCGCCAGAATAACATCGTCCTGATCCTGCCCCACTCCGCTCTGGCCCTTCTCCTTTAGGACACCGATGACGGTGAAGGGGATATTGCGGATGCGGATTTTCTGGCCGGTCGGATCGGAGTCTGGGAAAAGCTCATCGGCGATGGTTTTGCCGAGCAGGGCCACCTTTTTTCTGCCGGTTACATCCTTATCGGTGAAATACTCGCCGTACTCTATTTCCCAGTTCCTTATTTCGAAATAATCGGGATCGACACCATAAATCTCAGTGTTCCAGTTTTCGCCGCCGCCGATAACCTGACCGCCGGAACGCACGACCCCCGAAATTCCGCTGAGAAGCGTCGCCTCTTTCTGCAATTTTTCGACATCATCGAAGGTGAAGCGGTTGAAGCTTCCCGCTCCGCCGCGAACGCCGCCGGAGCTGGAACTTCCGGGGAAAACTATAATCAGGTTTGTCCCCAGCGAGTCGATACTTTGTTCTATCTGCGCCTGCGAACCACTACCGACGGCAACCATGACAATTACGGCGCTGACGCCGATGATAATGCCGAGCGAGGTCAGAAGGGAGCGCATACGGTTTTTCATGATGCTTTTGAAAGCAACTTTCATCAGGTTTTTCAGTTGGAGCATGTCGGACTCACCTCGCTTTCTTCCTCTCTGTCGATATAGTCTTCCAGATCGACCGCGGCATCACGGCGGTTTTCGACCGGTTTATCCCATTGCACCAGACCGTCTCGTATTCGCACAATCCGTTTGGCATAGACAGCGATATCCTCTTCATGGGTCACCAGTATAATTGTAATTCCCTGCTCATTCAGTTTTTGAAGCACCGAGATAACTTCGATCGATGTTCGCGAATCGAGGTTACCGGTCGGTTCATCGGCCAGCACAATCGACGGTTTATTGACCAGCGCCCTGGCCATGGCTACCCGCTGCTGCTGGCCGCCGGAGAGCTGGTTCGGTTCATGATCGAGCCGATCACCCAATCCGACCATATTCAGCGCCTCGATCGCCGCTTTATGCGGCTCTTTTATTCTCGCCGCCCGATCATAAAGAAGCGGCAGTTCGACATTTTCCAGCGCCGAGGTTCGCGACAGGAGATTGAATCCCTGAAAAATAAAACCGATCTGCTGATTGCGTATATCGGCGTAGTCTTTTTGATCGAGGGCGCTGACATCCTGACCGTTGAGAAAGTACTCGCCCGATGTCGGTGAATCGAGACAACCCAGTAAATTCATCAGGGTCGATTTACCCGAACCGGATGAACCCATGATGGCCAGGAATTCGCCGCTTTCGACCGACAGATCGACTCCGCGAAGAGCATGAACCGATAGGTCGCCCATCTCGTAAGTTTTTGTCAAAGCCGTCGTTTCAATTACTTTATTCATCATCATCGTACTCGTTTTAGTTCAAGTTAATTCGAATCGTTAAAATCCTCGTCCCGGCGGCGGGCCGCCGCCCATCCCGGGATTCATTTTCCTGTCGGATGTTTCTGTCGATGTTGTCGAGCTTGAACCGCTCTCGTAGCCGCTTATTATCTCCATACCCTCGCTCAAATCGCGGCTCATCAGAATTTCGGTGCTGGTTCCATCAGTTATACCTTTTTTGAACATCGCCATGGCCAGTTTGCCGCTGTCATCGAGATACCACAACCGCCCCATCGACTCCTTCATTTCCGATCGATCCATCTGCAACATCATGGGGCGTCCGGGCGGCTCATTGCCGCCATCCCCGCGATTTTTACCCACCTCCGCTCGGCGTTTTTCCAAAGCTTCTTTCATCACATCTTCCGAAGGCGTAAAACGAAGCGCCGTGTTCGGCACGGTCAGGACATTTTCGCGGCTTTCGGTGATAAAATCGACGGTCGCCGTCATACCCGGCAACAGCAGGCCCTCTTCGTTTTCGGCATCGACCACAACCGTGTATGTTACCACATTCGAAATTGTCGTCGGTTGCAGCCGAACCTGCCTGACGGTTCCCTCGAAAATCTCATCCGCGTAAGTCTGCACCTCGAACCGAACCGATTGCCCCTCTTTGATATCGCCGATATCGCTTTCATCGACCTCGGTCAGGATCTCCATCCGGGATAAATTCTCGGCAATTAGAAACAGGGTTGGTGTGGAAAAACTTGCCGCCACCGTCTGCCCCGACTCGACACTTTTGGAGATAACTGTCCCGTTGATGGGCGATGTAATAACGGCGTAACCGAGGTTGCTTTGCGCCCGGTCCAGCGATGCTTTCGCCGATTTAAGCTGGGCCTTCTGGGTTTTCACATTGATTTCGTACGGCAGATAATCGGCCTCGGAAACCAGCTCTTTTTCGAACAACTTCCGATACCGTTCATAGTCGGCCTCCGCCTGTTCGAGTTGCGCCTCGACTCTTTCAACGGCGGCTTCGGCGTCGGTAAGCGAGGCTTTCAGCATGGCGGTATCCAGAACGGCCAGAAGCTGCCCCTCACGGACAATGTCGTTATAGTCAACAAAGACGCTGTCGATTGTCCCCGAAACCTGCGTGCCAATCTCAACCGTGGTCACCGGGCTGAGTGTCCCGGTGGCGGAAATCGTATTTTCCAGGCTGGCGGTTGTTATCTGACTGATTTTGTATGCGGCATCGCCATTGTTCGCAAAAAAACTGTAAATTATTCGTGCCCCGCCGATTATGAGCAAAATCACAATCAGGCTGTAGATTATTTTTCTCTTCATGGTTTGTGTCCCCAAATTACATAAAATTGATGCTTTCGTTATCCTTCTAATTATTTTCGCTTTTAGGACAAATGGATTAATGAAAAAGACTAATTGTATCAATAGAAGAAAGGTGAGATTGTCTTTACGAAAGATATCGCAGGGCCGTTTCGGCATAGATCCGTGCCACCGGCAGGAGCGATTTCAACTCGACATATTCAGCCGCCATGTGATGCCGTCCGCCTTTCGGCCCGAAGACGATTGTCGGGATTTTCCCCTCGCCGTAAAAAACATTGGCATCGACAACGCCCCGGTGGGGAGCAAAATGCGGCGCGAAACCGTTAATCGTCCTGTAAACATCCTTGAAAAGGCCGATCAGCGGCATTTTCTCATCGAGAATATATGGCTCATAGCAGGGCGGCGGAGTATCGATTTCCACCTTTGATTTTAATTTCAATGAATCAATCAGTTTGCGCATATCATCGACCGCCACGTCGATTGTCTCGCCGGGGACGGTCAGGCGGGTGATAATAATCTCGCATTTTTCGGGAACGACAATGGCATATTCTTTATAACCGCCGTCGATTTTAAGGGTGCAGACCGTTCCTTTCCCGAACAACTCATGTTCCCGCAGTTTCAATTTATTCAGGTTGTTGATTATTCTTGCGGCGTCATCGACGGCATTGATACCGCCCAGATGCGGCCGGAAAGCATGAGCCGATTTGCCTGCAACTTTTATTTTATAGAGAACTTTGCCGGTTACCGCCAGCGGAAGATAGTCATTCTCGGAGTCACCGAAAAAATGCTCGGCATGAAGCATAGCATCGCAAACGGCATATTCGGTTTTCAGCATGGCGCGGGCGCCGGCGCTGAGTCCCTCCTGATCCACCGTCACCACCAACCCGAGACGGCCCTTCAATTTGTTTTTTTCGCCTGATTTCACCAGCGCCCTGAACGCGGCCAGCATACAGGCCAGCCCCGATTTCATATTGATGGCCCCCAGGCCGTACAGGCGGCCGTCTTTCTCCACCGGTCGGAAAGGATCGCTCTCCCAATCGGCGGCCGCGGGGACGGTATCCGAATGGCCGGAGAAAACCATGAAGCGGCCGGAGTCGCCAAAACGGGCCGATGCGTACACATTGGGTCGTCCCGGTGCGATTTCGTGCCACTCCGGTTCGATTCCGAAAGACCGTATTTCATCGGCGATAAACTCTGCGACCGGTTGTTCATCGGGCAGGACGGAGTTAAGACCGATTAACTTTTTTAATGTCTCATTTATATATTCATATTCGATTTCGACAGCCGACATGATGCCTCCCATCGATAAGGTTTACTTTTCATATGCTATACTGCTATAAGACGAGTAAGTTGCAAAAGCAATCAAAAAAAGCCGGATCCTGTGTCCCCTGCAATCTCTTAAGCTCTGGCGGGATTAAAAATATCTCATAGCGGCGAAGCGACTTTCGGGGATACAATACGCAGGGTTGCTGTGATTAATAGATTCAGCCGTTATCGATCCAGACAAATGACGCAACCGGCGGTTCACCGTCACTGGTATAGCCCGACATATCGATTGAGCACGACCGGAGAAACCGTCTCAAATCAAACGGCGGCGTTTTTTGTGAACGGCTCCCATAAGCGCCGATAATCAGCCGGCCGTCCGGCTTTACGAACCTTGCCAGCAGACGTCGGATATATTCTTCGAGATAATCATCCGGCACACAGTCATGCAACGAGTAAACATATTTGAATTTTTTCGGCGGGCTCCAGTCCCAGGCATTGCCGACAAAAAAATTGTCGGCGTAATCGGATTGGCGCTTCCGGGCCAGTTCGACCAGCCTCTCCCCTATATCGAGACCGTACGGGATGAGCCTGATGCCTTTTTCGAGCGCCCATTGCACCATACACTCGAGAAGATGACCGTTGGCACAGCCGATATCGATGAATTCGCCGTCGGCATCGACCGCCTCGAGTATCGGGCTTCGTTCCCGCCGCCAGCGTTCCGCCCCGCCGCCGAAACCTGATTGCCGGATGGGGTCATCCTCGGCCAGATACATTTCCTCCAGCATCATTATTTTACGGATAAAATTTTCCGGCAGTTCTCTGCTTGAAAACATACAACTCCATTTATTTATCCGGCCGACCAGAGATAGCGGTCGAGATCGACCCGTTCGCCGATACCGAAAACGACGCCTTCTTTTTCGAGAAGCATTTTCTGAAGTTCATAGCCGCGCCCCGGGGGAAGCGAGATTTTTCCTTCACGGTTTATTACCCGGTGCCACGGAAGGTCATGTTTTTCGGACGATGAATGTAAAATCCGCACCACCTGACGCGCCGCCCGCGGACTTCCGGCACAGGCGGCAACAGAACCGTATGTCGCCACTTTTCCCGGGGGAATATTTTTGATGATATCGATAACTTTTTCATGGAATGATTTTTCGGTGGTCATAATCACACTATCCAATAAAAATAGCTTCCCGGCTGATCTTACACCTTAATTATAGTCACGATTCTTATTTAAAAAAGTCAAAAAAATACGATTTTTCCAATTGGGCCACCGGTTGTCGGAGCCACGACCTCCTGATTCTCATGTATTCCGGCCATTACGGGATGCCGCGCAGACTAATGGTGAGAGTCCTTTTCTATTGCGATAACGGCCGGCAGCCCTTATATTTATTGAAACCTTCACCGCTTTCAAAATAATCATACATGGGGAGTTATCTGATGACAACCCACGGCCATAATAATAACCGGCGTGAGCCCGATAAAAAACATGAGTTTATCGAAACCCTTCTGGAAACCTCCAATAGTCTTATTATCTGCCTTGATAAAAACGCCGATATTACCGTATTTAACCGTGAATGTGAACGAGTTACCGGCTATAAAGCGGATGAGGTTCTCGGCAAAAACTGGCCGTCCATATTTCTTCCCGATGATCATCCCGCTCACCGGATAAAAAATTTTGGCGCCTGGGTAAAGGAACATCCCAGCGACACTTATGAGGGCCCGCTCAAAACCAGGTCGGGCGAAATCAGGACAATTCTATGGTCCAATTCAGCAATATTCAATGCCGACTCGGATGCCATCACCGCCCTTGCCGTGGGTCAGGATATCACCGGTCGCAAGCGAGCCGAGGAGGCGCTGATCCGGACACAGCACGAACTGGAAAAACGTGTGGAGGAACGAACCGCCGAATTGAGCCGGCGAAACGAAGAACTCAAACAGCAAATTAAAAACCGGCACCGCGCGGAAGAGGCTCTCAGGGAAAGCAAGCAACGCTATGAACTGGCCACCAGCGCAGGTCAGGTAGGCGTCTGGGACTGGAACCTTGAAACCGACGAGATGTTTATCGATCCCAGGCTGAAGGCGATGCTTGGCTATGAAGACAATGAAATAAAAAATCAACTCAACGACTGGGGGAAATATGTTCATCCGGATGATGCCTCCCGGGTAATGGAAGAAGCGGAAAAGCATCTCTCGGGAAAGGCTCCGGTCTATGAGGTCATTCACCGTATGTATCACAGGGATGGATCGATACGATGGGTACTTGCCCGCGGAACCGCCATTCGTGACGGCAACGGCAAACCGGTCAGGATGCTTGGAACCGACACCGACATAACCGATCGGTATCAGGCCGAACAGGCTCTTAAGGAAAGTCAGGAACGCTTCAGAAAATTATCCGATGCCGCCGAGGAGGGTATTGTCATCCACGAAAAAGGCCGCATCATCGAAGTCAATGAAGCCGCCCTGAGAATGTTCGGATATACGCGGGAAGAATTCATCGGCAAGCATATCAGTGAAACATCAACCCCGGAGACATGGGCCGAAGTCGAACGGCATATCAAAGCCGCCGATGAAACACCATACGAGGGGATTTCGATACGTAGCGACGGCTCACAGTTCCCCTGTAATGTTGTCGGTAAGGAATATACTTATCAGGGGAAAAACCTGAGGGTGGCGGTGCTGAGAGATATCACCGAGCGCAAGAAAGCCGAGGAAGAACTAATCAGAACAAAATTGCGCCTCGATCACCTGATCTCATCCAGCCCGGCGGTTATTTACAGTTGCGGTCCGCCTCCCGATTGCCCGACCACATTTATCAGCAACAATATTACCCGGCGGCTTGGTTATGAACCGCAGGACTTCTATGACGATCCATTCTTCTGGAGTAAACAGATCCATCCCGATGACCGGGAACGAATAATGAAACAACTTGCCAAAGTCGATGAAGCAGATGCCCTTACTTATGAATATCGCTTTCGTCTCAGAAACGGCAATTATGTCTGGCTGATCGATGAGTTAACGGTTATTCGCAATCAAAAGGGGAAAGTCACAGGATTAATCGGAAGCTGGTTTGATATTTCCGCCCGTAAAGAGGCCGAAAACAAACTGGTCGAAACCGCCGATCAGTTGCGCGCCGAAAGAATGGCCATAACCAAAAAAAATATCGCCCTCAGGGAAGTTCTCAACCATATCGAGAAAGAACGCGAAGACTATAAACAGCATATTTGCTATGACGTGGAAAAATCAATTAAACCGCTCTGGCGAAAGCTTAGATCGACGGCCGATCCTGATAAAATCGAGGATATCGATGCGCTGGAAATACGGTTAAAGAATATACTGAGTCGTGAAATCGATGTCTTCCGGGACCGGTTCGCTCGCCTCTCGCCCCGCGAACTCGAAATCTGCAAACTGATTAGAGACGGCAAATCTTCGAAACAAATCTCCGAACAACTGAGCCTGGCCTTGGTGACTGTTCATAAACACCGCGAAATAATTAGAAAAAAACTCGGTATGACCAATAAAAACATCAACTTAAGCTCCTACCTGCAAACTCACACTTTCCCCAACAATACGTAATAATTACGTAATTATCACGCATTGACACCTTTATTAAATTTCCTTAACCTGCAAGTGGCGGTGAGGAAAGACAGCCCCTCATCTTGATGGAATTGAATTCAGCAGAGATGGTGGTGGAGGTTTTAACTCTGTTTTGGGTGGAAGACTGACAGAGTCTGACGGACGCCAAGAGCACCACGACTGACCCTCAGTTCGTTTTGGTTGTCTGTTCGACACGATTGTTCGAGATATTTGTCAGTTTGGCGCATGTGCCTGATTGGGTTCCCCCCCATCCAACTTTCAGCCGGGGAAGCCGACAATTAAATTCTTCCCCCCCGGTATGGAGAATCAGGTTCATGCGCTTTTTTTTGCCTGTGAATCAATGCCCGGATATTTACTCTCAGAACAGGTAATCGAACAGAATTTTCAAACCAATCGCAAAAAGAACAAGCCCCCCGGCGACTTCGATTTTACGGCCGAATTTGTGACCCAATCGACTTCCCAGCATAACGCCGATAAGCGACAATGCCGCCGTTACCACACCTATGATCAAACAGGGATACCAGATAGCAACATCGAGGACGGCAAAGCTCAATCCGACCGCCAGCGCATCGATACTGGTGGCGGTCGAAAGCATCACCAGCGAAAAGCCTTTGCTCGGGTCGCCGCGATGATTATTATGGCCGCTCTCATCATGATGCCGCGATTCATAAATCGCCTTTGCTCCTATCAGGGTAAGTAATCCAAAGGCAATCCAGTGATCCCAGGCGGCGATATATTCATTAACCGACCGCCCGGCCAGCCACCCGATCATCGGCATCATCGCCTGGAAAAGACCGAAATGAAACGACAGCCGGAACACCTGCCGCTTGTTCACTTTGCCGATTATAGCGCTTGAGGCAATCGAGACGGCAAAGGCGTCCATTGCCAGCCCGACCGCAATAAATATTAATGTTATTGTATCCAATACCACGCCTTTGGTTTAATTCGCCAGTAATTCGGACAGATTTCCGCTGATCCTTGCATATCCCCGCTCATTCAGATCGATTGCCGCCGCCGCATATTTCTCATCGAGATACCCCCCGGTGTCGCTAACGGCGCCGTTGAAATCGACACATCTCAAACCATTCTCATCGCAATATTGTTGCAGCCAATCGTTGAAGACGCCGATTGAATCCATAATATTATAATCATCGATCAGCACACTGTCCCTCAGCGGCGGAATAATTGTGGCCGGGACAGCCTCGATTCCATTATACCGGGCCAGATCGGCCATCGAGGCCAGGTATTCGCATATTTCACGAACACCGCTTTCGGGTCGAAAATTATATGAGCTGATTTCGATCACGACCGCCTCTGGGGACAAATCGATAACATCCTGACGAAATCGAAGCAACAGTCCCGAGACCCGTTGTGCCGTCACACCCCGATTGATAACTTCAAATCCATCGGGATAATTATTTTCCGGCCAGTTTTCCATTATTTGTGATCCGAACAAAACGAGCCGGCCTGTGATAGTGGTATCGGAACGAAGGGCGCTGTTTACATCGGCGTATCTGTCGAGACGCGAAAATTCATTGACGACGTTGGTATATTTATCGAGGTATTCATTAATATGGGCGCGATATTCCAGCGCCTTGACAGCCACATAAATTATGGCCAGATTACATATAAGCGATATTATCAGGACGGTCCGCCATTTTTTACTCATTTTCAGTATCCTTCAATAAAATAGTCGCCTTTGGCTTAATTTAAGTCGTTTTAACCCGGGAATCAACGTTCAATTTTACCGCAAAAAAATTACCGGTGGAGAGACATTTTTTCGTTTTCCCGCTTGTTCGTCGGCCGTTAATATGGTATTTTCGGCGCTATGCTGGAGAACATACCTTACTTCGGAGAGATACTCGCCATCCTGACCGCGATAACCTGGGCGATGGCGGTAATTATGTTCAAGAAAAGCGGCGAGAAGGTCCATCCGATAGCGTTAAACTTATTCAAAAATTCATTGGCATTTGTTCTGTTTGTACCCACTATGTGGTTTTTTGGCAATTCGTTGTTCAGGCCGGTTCCATTCTATGAATATGGTCTGCTTATTGCCAGCGGTGTTATAGGAATAGGGATCGCCGACACCCTTTTTCTAAAAAGCCTCAATTATCTCGGGGCCGGAATGCACTCGATTGTCAACTGCCTTTACGCCCCCTCCATTATAGGATTTTCCATTCTGTGGCTCGCCGAGAGCATGTCGGCGATTCAGATAACCGGTGCCGTCTTGATCGTCTCGGCAGTACTGGCGGCGACGACCAAAAAGGGACAGGGGAATCTCAGCAGGCATAATTTGTTCTGGGGCATCTTCTTGGGTATCACCGCCAACTGCTTTATGGCAATCGGTATCGTCATGATAAAAACGATTCTTGAGCGCTCACCGCTTCTGTGGGTTACTGAGGTCCGTCTTGCCGGCGGCATTATCGTTCTGCTATTGATTCTGATATTTAATCCTAAACGAAATGCCCTGATTTCCACACTGAAAGCCAACGGCCGCCGCATATACATGATCTCTGGCTCATTTATAGGCGCTTACCTGTCGATGGTTCTCTGGCTGGCCGGGATGAAATACACCCAGGCCTCGACCGCTTCGGCCCTCAACCAGACCTCGAATATTTTCGTTTTTATCTTCGCCGCCCTGTTTTTACGCGAACCGGTCAATCTCCAGAGGATAATCGGCATATTGCTCGGCGTGGCCGGGGCCTTCATGGTGACATTCGGATAAAATAATTGTATTACAGCTTTAATTTTTGGTTGCTTTCTCCATCGAAGATTATTTATTATCGACGAGATTTTTAAAATATCGAGGAGATCTGTAAATGAAAAAATGGGAATGTGAAGCCTGTACCTATGTGTATGATCCGGATAAGGGCGACCCGGACAATGGTATCGAGCCGGGAACCCCGTTCGAGGACATCCCGGAAGAGTGGGTCTGCCCCGACTGTGGTGCGGGTAAGGAATATTTCCGCGAAGTTAAAGCCTGATACCGGCGAGGAAAATGATAGATATCGAAATCCCCGGATTCGGGGAAGTGCACATCGAGCATCTGGTGGCCGATTTTTCGGGGACGCTGTCGCTTGACGGAATTTTGTTGCCGGGAATAAAAGAACGACTCAACAGGCTGTCGGAAAAAATCAACATCAATATCCTGACAGCGGATACGCACGGCAAGGCAAAAAAACAACTTGAAGGCATCGATGCCAGGATTAACTTCCTGTCCGATAATACGCCTGAAGATGACTTCAAGGAAAATTTTGTCCGTAAACTCGGCGCCGAATCTGTCGCGGCTGTCGGCAACGGCAACAATGACCGAAAAATGCTCAAAGCGGCCCGAATCGGTATTGCCGTCTGTATCGGCGAAGGTTGCGCCGGTGATGCATACCGCGCCGCCGATATTCTTGTTTGCCGGGCCGAAGATGCGCTCGACCTGCTGCTTTATCCTGACCGGTTAAAGGCGACTCTCCGCTTTTGATTAACTGCATTTGTATTCATATTTAATTCATTTTTTCGACCAAAAACATACCGCGCGGCATGTCTACCGATGCTCTAATTCATTATTAATTAACGATATAGAATAATTGAGCATATTCGACATAATTTTGGCACGCCTTTTACAGTCATATATGGCGGTATTTTATTATGGAATTTTTAACCGAAAATACATTTGACGCCAATGTCTTTATTTTCCTCACCGGCCTGATAGCGGCGGCCATGTTTTTTGCGATGATCGGTATCAGGGAACTTAAAATCCGGCGTTTCGAGGGAATTCTGTATATCGCGTTGTCGCTGTTTTTCCTCGGTGCGCATATACTCTTTATCGTATCGACCGAAAGCCATCATTCAATGCTGAAATACATCACCCAGATATCTCTCGGGGGCTGGGTGACGATTTTATTCGCGCCGGCCCTGATATTTCTGTACATCATGTTCGGACTGTTCAATTTTGTCATGCAGCGCTTTGCGGAGGGATTCTTCAAGGTCTTTATCGGCGCCGTTATGGTGGTTCTGCTTTACAGTCTCGGCCATGACTGGTCGGTCATATTCAAGATTCCGCTGATTATGATATCATCGATAGTCTGGTTCGGCTTCGAGCTCCACGGAGCCGGCGAATTGGAATAGGCAAAAGACACAAAAAAATCTCCCGCCGTCGGGCGGGAGATCATAAAATCAACTCTTTATTTCACTTCATCATTCCACCGTCACGCTTTTGGCCAGATTACGCGGCTGATCGATATCGCAACCCCTCAATACCGCTATGTGATAGGCCAGCAACTGAAGCGGAACGCTGGCCAGAATCGGCGTAAACATCGGGTCAGTCTTGGGAATATGAATGACATGATTGACCTTGTCGTCGATCTCGGTATCGCCCTCGCTGGCGATAGCGATCACCTTGCCGTACCTGGCCTTGACTTCCTCGATATTGGACAGGACCTTATCATACACCGAATCCCGCAAAGCGATAACGACCACCGGCATATTCTCGTCGATAAGCGCAATCGGGCCGTGCTTCATCTCGGCCGCCGGATACCCCTCGGCGTGGATATATGAAATTTCCTTGAGCTTAAGGGCGCCCTCGAGCGCGGTCGGATAATTGACACCTCGTCCAAGATACAAAAAATTATTATTCTGATAGTACTGCTCGGCGATATTTTTTATCTGATCGTCGATTTGCAAAATCTGCTCCACCTGCGCTGGAATATTGTTCAGGAACCTGATAAGCTCCTTCCCTTTCTGCATCGGCATATGGCGCATGCGGGCCAGAAGCAACGCAATCTGGTACTGGACCATCACCTGCGACGTAAACGCCTTGGTCGAGGCCACCCCGATCTCGGGCCCGGCATGAATATACACACCACCATCGGTCTCTCGGGCAATCGACGATCCAACCACATTGCAAATACCAAGCACGGTGGCGCCGATTTTCCGCGCCTCGCGCAGCGCCGCCAGCGTATCCGCGGTCTCGCCCGACTGGCTGATGACAAACACGAGCGTTCCCGGCTCGATAATCGGCAGGCGGTAGCGGAACTCGGAGGCATACTCCACCTCGACGGGGATACGCGCCATCTCCTCGATCACATATTCGCCGATCAAGGCCGAGTGCCACGATGTCCCGCAGGCGGTAATAATAATACGGTTAATATTCTTCAATTCGTCATATTGCAAGTTGAGGCCGTTCAGGCGCGGGATACCTTCATCATAGTTCAAGCGACCCCTGATGGCATTGGCCAGCGTCATCGGCTGTTCATGAATTTCTTTGAGCATAAAATGCTCATAGCCGCTTTTTTCGATCTGGTCGAGGGTCCATGAAATTTCCTCGATCTGCGGCGCCCTCATAAGATTTTTATCGACGGCGCTGATCTCGTATTTGTCCGCCGTCACCGTCGCGATTTCGCCCTCTTCGAGATAGACGGCCCGGTTGGTGTAGGCCAGGATGGCGCTCATATCCGACGCCACGAAATTCTCCCGGTCGCCGTGCCCCACCACCAGCGGCGAACCCTGGCGGGCGGCGACTATTTTATCCGGCTCATGCGAGGCTATTACGACTATTCCGTATGTTCCCTCCACCTGCGTCAGGGCAATACGAACCGCCTCGGTCAGATCTCCCTCATAATACTCCTCGATCAAATGGACCAGTATTTCGGTATCGGTCTGCGTCCTGAATTTATGCCCGCGTTCCTCAAGAAACGCTTTCAGCGCCCGGTAATTTTCGATAATACCGTTGTGGACCAGCGCTATCTGATCCTTGCTGTCGAGATGCGGGTGGGCGTTTACAATGGTCGGTTCACCGTGGGTCGCCCAGCGCGTATGCGCAATACCGGTCATGGCGTGGTATTCCTTGCCCTCGATCTGCTCCTCGAGACAGACAATTTTACCGACACATTTCTCGACCGACAACCCGCCGTTTTCGGCCAAAACAATGCCGGCCGAATCATACCCCCGATACTCGAGCCTTTTCAAACCCTGGAGCAACACCGGCAACGCCTGACGAAAACCAACATAACCAACTATACCGCACATATTATTTTTCCCGTAAAAATCAATTTAATAATCAAGTTAACCGCCTCGATCCGTCTTAACATGCCCCCGCCATCGACTTATAGGTTATATAATTAATTATCGGCAAGGTTCCTGTCAAATCCAATATCGGCTGATAATTCATGTCTTATCTTCGAAATCAAAGCCCCGGACCGCATAAAAACAGCCATATTCCTCTCAAGTCAATTTATATACAGCTATCAGATTATAATACGAAATCCGTCAAAAAACAAACAAGTCATATAAACATTATTATGGGTTGACATAAATCCGAATAAATCCGTAATTTCAAAACGAAACAGGGCCCGGAAAATATATGTCATACTTTGATTTCAAAGATTATCGAATACATTACCGCTCCACAGGTCACGGAGATACGGCGTTGCTGTTTATTCACGGTCTCGGCGGCGACCTCGACAGCTGGAAATACCAGAGCGAGTATTTTGCCGACAGATACGAAATCGTGACGGTCGATCTGCTCGGTCACGGAAAAAGCTCGCAAAAGGCCGACCCGGTCACCGCGCCGAGGCTCGATGCCGAAGCGGTCGCGGATTTGATGCAAAAAGAAATCAAAAAGCCATACTTCATAATCGGTCACAGCTTCGCCACCAATATCATCCCGGAAATAATCAAAATCGGCGATACGGCTCTCAAAGGCATCGTTTTTGTCGATTGCACCTATCAGGGCTTCGACGAAATAATCGATGCCCGCTTGAAATTCGCCAAGACTATGCTCGGTCTGCCCGATGACACCCTGCTCACAGAGACCCAGCGATGGTACGACGAGTTGATCGGCGACAATGTTACGGAGGATGATCGGCGGTTTATTCATGCCTCGCTGGAGCGATGCGACATAAGGTGGCTGTTCGAATCGGTCGCCGGATGCCGTCAATACTGCTCACAGCATCCTCCCGAACAGACCCCGATCGACGACAACTTGCCGGTGTTTATCATGGAGGCCGACGGCGGTGTCGGTTCCGACCTGCTTAAATCATGGGTGAATCATTTCAAGGCGGCGCGCTACTACCTGTTCGAACATGCCGGACATTTTTTCTTTGTCACCGAACGGGATAAATTCAACCGGCTTCTCGATGAATTTTTGAGAGAAAACAGCTGAGATTCGCGATTTACCCGGCCAGTATCTTCTTCATCTGAGCGTGAATTTTGCGGTTGGCGGCAAGAATGTATTTGCCATAGATGGAATATTTTCCACCCTCGAAATCGGTTACCCGTCCGCCCGCTTCCTCGACAATTATCTTGGCCGCGGCTGTGTCCCAAGGGTGGAGTTTCAGTTCCCAGAAACCGTCGAAGCGCCCGCAGGCGAGATAACACAGGTCGAGCGCCGCCGAACCGGCGCGCCGGACACCCCGCGCCTTTTTGGCGAAACGGCGAAAATATTTCAGGTTATCCTCACGCGAGCTCCCGATATCGTAGGGAAACCCGGTCGCCAGAAGAGCGCTTTCCAGTTTCGACTGACTCGAAACATTGATTTTTTTGCGGTTCAAAAAGGCGCCGCCGCCTCTGTAAGCATGAAACATCTCGTCCCGCACCGGGTCATAGACAACCCCGGCGACTATGGCGTTTTTATACTCGAGACCTATCGAGACACAGAAAAACGGAAAATCGTGGGCGAAATTGGTGGTCCCGTCAAGTGGATCTATCACCCAGCGAAAATCGGAATTGTTGTCGCGCGCCGCTTCCTCTTCGGCCAGGATGGAATGGTCGGGATATTTTTTCATGACGGCATCGATGATTAATTTTTCCGAGGCCAGATCGGCGTCGGTAACAAGATCGACCCGCCCCTTGAGCATAATCCGGTGTCTCTGATTGCTTTTTCCCATTAATATCCGGCCCGCATTGCGGGCGGTGGTTTTCGCAAATCCGGCCAGTTGTTTGAGTTCTTTCGGCGTCGCCATATTTATACCGTCGCTTTCATACTGTTGTGTTTGAATTGCATCTGGTGCAATCTATAGTAAATTCCCTTTTTATCAAGCAGTTCCTTATGTTTACCGATTTCCCGCAAACGCCCGTGATGCAGGACTATTATTTTATCCGCCTTCTCGATGGTCGAGAGCCGATGCGCGATGATAATCGAGGTGCGGTTTTCGAGAAGCTTGTCCAGCGCCTTCTGGATCATCCGTTCGGTTTCGGTATCGACCGAGCTGGTCGCCTCGTCGAGAATGAGAATATTGGGGTCGAAGGCCAGCGCCCGCGCGAATGACAGAAGCTGTTTCTGCCCCGTGGAGAGAGTCGCGCCGCGCTCTTTCACCTCGGCTTCCAGACCACCTTCATATCCGTACACAAAATCATGCAGGTTGACTTTTTTCAGCGCCTCGTCAAGCCTGGTTTTGGATATATTTTCGTCACCAAGGCGGATATTGCCCGCATAATCGCCCGAGAATATAAAAACATCCTGCAGTACCAACCCCAGTTGCGAGCGGATCGTCTCGCTCGACATATCCTTGAGATCGACACCATCCATCCTGATCGAGCCTTTCTGATAATCATAGAAACGGAACAACAGCGATATCAGCGAAGTTTTCCCGGCCCCGGTTGCCCCCACAATGGCCACCTTCTCGCCCGGCTCGACGGTGAACGAAACATCCCTGAGAACATCCTCATCCTTGTTATAGGCGAACCAGACATTTTCGAATTCGATGCGCCCCTTGAATTCTTTCGGTTTGGCGCCGTTACCGTCTTCTTCGAATTCCGGCTCGGTGTCGAGCAGTCTGAAAATACGCTCCGAGGATGCCATCGACGATTGTAAAATATTGTATTTTTCGGCCAGGTCGCGAATCGGGTGATAGAACCGCTGAACCAGTTGTATGAAAGCCACCAGTTCGCCGAATGTGAGCATATCGGCGCGGATCTGAAAACCGCCGTAATAGATCAGGATAGCCAGCGAGAGGGCGCTGATTATTTCCACGATCGGGAAAAAAGTGGCATAATAATAAATCGACTTCAGGTGCGTGTTCCTGAGATCGGCGTTGATGGTGGAAAATTTTTCATGGATCGAATTCTCACGGGTGAAAAGCTGTATGACGCTTATTCCGGTAATATGTTCCTGCACGAATGAATTCAGCCGCGCCAGCTTGAGCCGCACCTGGCGGTACAGCGCCCGAACCCTCTTCCTGAATATGGCCGTTGCCAGCACCAGCAGCGGCATCACCATCAATGTCAGCAGGGCCAGCGTCCAGTTGTAATATAGCAGAGCAATCACGATACCGGTCAAAGTTATAATATCTCCGAACACCGAAACCAGCCCCGATGAGAACATCTCGTCGAGCACATTGACATCGTTGGTGACCCTTGTCACCAGCCGCCCCACGGGATTTTTATCGAAGAAACCCATGTGCAGTTTTTGCAAATGCTTGAAAATCTGCATGCGAATATCATACTGCACCTTCTGGCCAATCAGCATCGTTATATACATCTGGGCGTACTGGAGCAAAAACACCGCCAGCAAAATACCGGCGTATATCAACGCGATCCGGGCCAACCCGTTCAGGTCGTCTTTCATCAGGTAATTATCGATGCCGATCTGGATCATAATCGGCAGGAGCAGTTGCAGAAGCGATCCGGCGACAAGGAGAAAAACGGCGGTGCCGAGCTGCCACCGGTACGGGCGGACATAGGCAAGCAGGCGCTTCATCAGGCGGGCGTCATATGCCTTACCCAGCACTTCCTCTTCATGATAGTTGTTATAGTCCGCCATAATCTCTACATACCCTTGAGTTCTTCTTCGAGCAACTGCATTCTGTACAGTTTGGCATATTTGCCGTTCTCGGCTGTCAGTTTTTCATGGTTGCCCGACTCGGCAATACGGCCCTCTTCCATGTATAAAATCAGGTCGGCATCCTTGACCGCCGAGGCCCGGTGCGATATGATAATCGACGTCCGCTTGTTTATCTCCGAGCGCATCCGCTCGTTTATCAAATGTTCGGTCTGGGTATCGACGGCGCTGGTGGCATCGTCGAGAATAAGTATTTTCGGTTCGGCGGCAACGGCGCGGGCGATCGCCACCCTCTGTTTCTGGCCGCCGGACAGGGTGATCCCCCTTTCACCCAGCATCGTCGCGTAACCGTCGGGGAACTCCTCGATCTCGCTGTCGACAACCGCCGCGTGCGCGGCGACAGCCGCCCGCTTATGATCCTTTTCATCCAGACCGAACAGAATATTATTGTCGAGAGTATCCGAAAACAGGAACGGCTCCTGCGGCACAAAACCGATCTGCCGTCTCAGTGCCCCAAGGTTCCAGTCATTTACATCGACATCGTCGATAAACAGCATCCCGCGTTCGATCGGGAACATGCGCCCGATGGTCGAAGCCAATGTCGATTTGCCCGATGCGGTCGGGCCGACAATACCGACCACCATCCCCGGTTCGATCAGCAGATTAATATCATGCAAAACCGGTGTGCCGTTGTACGCGAAATTCAATTTGCGAAACTCAATTTTGCCTATTAATTCTCTTTCGCTGTCGGAGTCGTCATTCGACTGCACCGCCGGATCGGTCTCGATTATCCGGTTTATTCTGGCCAGTGATGCTTTCCCCCGCTGGTACAATGAAACCACCCAGCCCATAGCGATCATCGGCCAGATAAGCATCGACAGGTAGGCAAAAAAGGCGACCAGGGTTCCCAGGCTGATGTCCCCGTCCATCACCGATTTACCGCCGAAATACAAAACAAAGAGATTGACCGTCCCGGCGATGGCAAACAGAATCGGCATCGACATGGCCAGGATCCGAATCATGCGCAGATTCAAATGTATATAATGTTTGCTGTGGCGGGAGAAATCGTTTATTTCCGAATTTTGCTGGTTGTAGGCGCGGATTACCCTGACCCCGGCCAGATTCTCCTGTACCTTCGAGGTCAGTACCGCGAAATATTCCTGAATTTTGGCATACCGCTTATGAATCGCCATGCCGACCCGGTTGACAACAATCGAGAGTAACGGTAGAGGTATCAGCGAATAGAGCGTCAGTTCCGGCGATAAATACAACATGAACGATATGGCTATCACCGATGAAACAGAGGCGTTGGCAATATGCATGATCCCGGGGCCGGTCATCATCCGCACCGCCTCGATATCATTGGTGGCACGGGCCATAATATCGCCCGTTTTGTTATTGTAATAAAAAGTGGGATTGAGTTTCAACAGGTGTGAAAACAGCTCGGAGCGAATATTGTACTCCGTCTTTCGCGACATCCATATAATTGTCCGGCGCATCATAAAACGGAAAATTCCCGAAACGACGGCAAAGACGACAATGAGGATGGCTATATTCAGAATTTCACCGGAGGGCGCCTTGTTTTCCAGCTTGTCGAAGGCGGTTTTCATCAGGTACGGATTGAGCATTATAATCCCATTGGCCGCCAGCGTGGCAATGCCGCCGAAAACCAAGTACCATTTATACCGTTTCAGGTTCTTCGTTATTAAGCCGAAACTCACTTTATCTTTTTTCGTTGCTCTGGACATAATACTATTAAAACGCCTCAGCAGCGGACTGGTTCCGTTACGGACACGAATTCTAATTTCCCGAATATACGATAAGATTGGTAAAAAGCCTGACGGCCTCGGTATCCAGATTGCGAATCATCTCAGTAAGCGGCAAGCCGCAATAGATAAGCTTACCCTCGCCCAGTTTTGTCTCGGTCAGAACGGCGGCGCCGCTCCCGGCCCGGACAATCCTCTCCCCCGGAAAAACAATAGCCGGTCTCGATTGGTATTCCTCCGCCGCCCGTTTAAGCAGATCCGGGACATTTATCCGGTATTTTTCCTTGAACAGGGGATGATTGCCTGTTTTTGCGTTCAGGTCGGCCGAGGTTCGAACGTCACCACCCGGCACGATCGAAACCGGAAGAATTTTATCACCCCATTGTTCCGGCCGTCCGAAAGTTATCACTGTCCCGCCGAACTCGATATATTTTTTCAGCTTGTCGTTCAGGACCTGTTTGGCCCGGGCGTCATCGATCACCCCGTCACCGATCAGGACGGCATCATAATAATCGAAATCGCCCGCGGCAATATAACGGTCGCTGAGTACCTTGTAGGCCGCATCCGACTGCATCAGCAAATCTTCGAGCACGCCGCTTCGGTCGGCGATCACCGCCAGCGTGACGGACGACGGTATCTCATAGGGACACTGGCCGACATAAACCATATCCGAGATACTCCGCCCGGCATCATCTTTTATATTTATAATCACCTGCCGGCGCCGGTCGCCGATACTCTTCGTGATAGCCAGCGGGATTTTTATCTCGACCGCCGTTTCGCCGCTGTGAAGCTTCAGCTTTTCGGGATAGGCCCCGACATGAATACCTTCCGGCGCAATTACTTCGACACTAACCTCGCCGCTGTATTCACGCGGCTTGTTCAATATCGCCTTGAGATGAGCCGGTTCCACCAGTTTGTCCACCACCAATTCCGGGAACGGGTCGATTATCAGAAAATCGGGCACCATTTCAACGGCAAAACCGCTCTTCTCGACCACCCGGGAACTGTACGCAAATTCGATGTCTTTTCCGGCATACATAACATGCCCGATAAACTTCACCGAGCGATCGCTGAAATTTTGCAGTTTATCCTGCGGCACATTGACCGCGTACTCCCGAATCAGGCTGTTGTTGGGAAGAATATCGGTCCAGACCGAGTCGATCCGGATCGCTTCGTCGCTCCAGACCGGTTTGAAATCAAGACGGCCCGCCCTGACCGTCATATAGCCGTTATTGTTTATTTCACCCCTGAACTTCAATTTCCGTCCCTCGGGCGTTTCGATAATCGTCACATTGCCGCGATAATCAATCCGCGCCTCGAAAAACACCGCCTCGACAATCGAGGCCAGCGTTTTTTCGATATATGCAGCCACCGCCGATGACGAATCGACCCGTCCGACCTGATAATAATAAGTCTGCCTGATCTTTTTCGCCTCGTTCATCGCCTTGATAAGCAGTTCGATTCGCTTTGCGCCATGATTTTTCAGGGCTTCATTGATATGGGTAACATAATTTTTCCGATTGATTCCAAGGGCGCTTCGCTGGACGGCGCTCTGTATATTGCGGCCGATTATCAAATCGAATTTGAAGCGGTCGATCCCGCTCAAAAACGAGTGTTTATCACTCCCGGCGGTGTTGTTTTTGATTAAACCATAGATGGAGTAAATATTTTCCGGATCATGCGCCGGTTCCCTCAACGAAACGGCCTCGGCCATCTGCGCCAGAATATTATACCTGTTTTCGAGATACTGTTTTGATTTCAGGTAAACATCACCGCTGTCGAGAGCGCCCAGGCGACGGTAAAATTTGCGGACATAAAACACTTCGGAGGTATCGGTCCCGGTATCCAGCAGGTGGTTTCCATAAGCCGTCATGGCCGGGTCCTCGAAAATACCGGAAAAAACCACCACGTCGGGGATTTCCTCGCCGAAAACCGCCGCCGTAACCGAATCTAAATTTCCCGCCGCCGTATCGGCAAGCAAGACGCGCGACGAACCCAGATTGTACCGATCCGAATGCCGCGACAGATGTTTGAACATCGGTCCGCCCGTAACCGTAACCAGTTCGACCCGGCACCCGTTTTCCTGCGTCAGATAGTAAACCAGCGGCCAGTCGATTTCGTCGGGATGCTCATACAGGTATGCCGCCTTGATATCGGTCAGCAAATTGATGGTATTACCCGATGATGTCGAAGCCATGCAGAGAATTGCCAGGACCGGGACAATTTTAAGAATTGATTTTAACGGTATCATCGAGCGGAATATAGGAAGTTCTCTTATCTCTGTCAAACTCAAATAAAAAAGACCGCCGGCACATCGCCCGGCGGTCGAAATAATTATAACAATATTTTTATAAAGCCTGTTTGTCCTTAAGCTTATCATACAGCTTATCGGCGATTTCCTCGGGCGTCTCGCCCTCGATAATTTCGCCTTTCTGACGCGGCGGGGGCGATGCAACCTTGGTCTTTTTGGTGTATGAAGCTTCACCCACTCCGGAACCGTCAAGACCGACATCGGCGGCGGTCCATTTGGTCACCGGCGCCTTTTTGGCCATCATTTTCCCCTTCAGCGAGGGCAGTCTCGGCTCATTTATCTCCTTAACCACCGACACCACAACCGGCAGTGAGGTTTCGACGACATCATAACCTTCCTCGGTCGTTCTCCAGACAACCGCCTTGCCGTCGCCGATCGAATCGACCTTCTTCACGAACATCACCTGCGGAAGATCGAGACCGGCCGCGACAGCCGCGGGGACCTGCGCCGAGTCATCATCGACCGCCTGCTTTCCGGACAACACCAGATCGAATTCGCCGAGTTTCTTGAGCCCGGCGGCGAGTATTTTGGCCACCGCCTGCGGATCCGATTTGTCGAACAGCGGATCGCTGATCATGATCGCCTCGTCGACTCCAAGCGCCAGGCACGCCCTGAGAGCCGATTCCGATTTTTCCGTGCCGACTGTCATGACAGTGACCTTACCCTCGTTTTTCTCTTTGAGACGCAACGCCTCTTCGACGGCAAATTCGTCAAACGGGTTAACAATGCCGGGGCCGGACGGCAGTACCACGTCACCGGCCGACTCATCGACCTTAACCAGTTCAATTTCCGGCACCTGCTTAATAAGAACAACTATATTCATTCGATCCTCCCGCCAAAACGGTCAAGAAATAATTTTCCGAATTTTTATTAAATAATCAATTTACCGGCAATTGTCAACAGTTGCCGTGATTTGTCAGTCTTCCTTGCTGGTTTCGTCATACTCCCGTGATTTAAGCAACTTCAATGACTCCGCGGCGGCATGCTGTTCGGCTTCTTTTTTCGAGGCGCCGGTACCGTGACCGCTGATTTCACCTGCTGAACGAACCACCACATTGAATATTTTTTCATGGTCCGGGCCGGACTCGCTGACAACTTCATAATGAGGCGGTTCCTGGCCGCGGCTCTGGAGATACTCAAGCAGTTCGCCCTTGTAATTGCGCTGGGCCGAATCGGACAAAATCTCAGCAGAACGGGATAGAATCTGCCGGTGGATGAAATCCGCCGAGGCTTGAAGGCCGTTGTCAAGATACAGCGCGCCGATTATCGCTTCCATGGTATCGGATATGATCGAGGGTCTTTCCCGGCCGCCCGATTTTTCCTCCTCGGACGAGAGCAAAATAAGCTCATTGAGACCGCATTCCACGCCGACTTTCGATAGAGTAATCTCGTTGACAAGGATGGCCTTGGTCTTGGTCAGGTCACCTTCATTGTAATCGGCGTGCAGTTTGAATAAATACGCCGCCACCACCAGACCCAGCACCGAGTCGCCGAGAAATTCCAGCCGCTCGTTGGAGGGCATATTATCTTCGTTGGCGTAAATATAGGAGCGATGCGTCAGCGCCTCGACGAGCAGACTTTGATTGATAAACTGATAACCAAATTTCTTCTTAAAATCAGAAGCAAGCTCCAGATGAGCCTGCTTCTGTTTTTTTCCGAGTAGTTTCTTTATTGAACCGAATAGCCTCACAGCTATTATTATCCGTTGTATTTACGGCCGGCCAGAGAAACGTTGTGCCCACCGAAACCAAATGAATTCGTCAGGAAGGTGTCGAATTCATAATCGCGAACCTTGTGGGGGACATAATCGAGATCACATTCCGGATCAGGATTATCAAGGTTGATAGTCGGATGCAGGATACCTTCCTGCATGGACAACAGGGATGCGATAAGTTCGACTGCTCCGGCGGCACCCAGCAAGTGTCCGACCATCGACTTGGTGGAGTTGATCGGTATCTTGTAGGCCCGCTCACCGAAAACGGCCTTAATCGCATTGGTTTCGGCCGGGTCACCCAAACCGGTGGCCGTACCGTGACTGTTGATATAATCGATATCATCGGGACTCAAACCGGCATCTTTGACGGCATTCACCATCGCCATTTTGGCCCCGCTTCCGTCGGGAATGGGAGCGGTCATATGATGTGCATCGCAGGTCATACCGGCCCCAATTAATTCGCCGTAAATCCTGGCGCCCCTGGCCCTGGCCGATTCCAGCGATTCCAGAACCACCATCCCCGAACCCTCGGCCATGACAAAACCGTCACGATCCTTGTCGAAAGGACGGGACGATCTTTTCGGGTCGTCGTTCCGCGTGCTGAGAGCACGGGCGGAACAAAAACCGGCCAGCGAGGTCGGTGTGATGGTCGCTTCGGCGCCACCGGCAACCATGATATCGGCGTCTCCCCTCTCAATAATCTTGAAGGCGTCAAGCAGGGCATGAGAGGATGAGGAACAGGCCGAAACGGTGGCATAGTTGGGTCCCCTGAACCCGAACCTGATCGCCACCAGCCCGGCGCACATGTCGATAATCATCATCGGGATAAAGAAGGGGGAAACCCTCTTGGGGCCCGATTTAAGCAGCGTTTCATGCTGCTGTTCGAAGGTGCCGATTCCGCCGATACCCGAGGCAATAATTACCCCGGCCCGGAAGGGATCGATGCTCTTGACATCGAGACCGCTGTCGTCGATGGCCATTTGCGCCGCCCCGATAGCATACTGCTCCGAAAGATCCATCCGGCGCAGCGCTTTCTTTTCCAGGAAATCGGTCGGTTCGAAATCCGCAACTTCACCGGCAATTTGCGATGCGAACTCACTGACATTAAACCGGGTTATTTTGTTAATGCCGCATTCACCCTTCTTGAGGGCCTGCCAGTAATCTTTGAGAGTGGACCCCAGCGGAGTAACCACACCCATACCGGTGACAACTGTTCTCACTCTTTCCATTTCAATTAGCTTTATAAGAGATTATTATTTAGCGTGATCCTTGATATAATTGACGGCGTCACCAACGGAAACGATTTTCTCCGCCTCTTCATCAGGAATCTCAAGAGAAAATTCCTCTTCGAGAGCCATAACCAGTTCCATGGTATCCAGCGAATCCGCGCTGAGATCATCGATAAACTTCGCGCCCTCAACTACCTGAGCGGCATCAACGCCGAGTTGCTCAACAATGATATCCTTGACTTTCTGTTCGATTTCTGCAGACATTTTAGAACTCTCCTTAAGTTTATTAATATCCCAAAATGATTCCAAGTTTAATACATTAATAACCCGCCGTCAACCCCTAAGACCTGCCCGGTTATAAATGATGCCTCGCTGGAGGCCAGAAAGGCCACCGCCGAAGCAATATCCTGAGGCTGCCCGAATCTTTTCAGCGGCGTGCTCTGGATAAAAGATTCCCGCACCGCCTCGGGCAGTTTCTGGGTCATCTCGGTGTCGATAAAACCGGGAGCGATGGCATTGACCGTAATCCCCCTGGCGGCCAGTTCACGCGCCGAGGTTTTGGTCAATCCGATCAATCCGGCTTTACTGGCCGAGTAATTCGCCTGGCCGACATTTCCCATACGGCCGACCACCGACGATATATTCACAATGCGCCCGGAGCGCTGTTTCATCATAATTTTCGCCGCCGCCTGCGTCACCAGGAAAGCGCCCTTGAGATTGACGCTGAGAACCTGGTCCCAGACCTCTTCCGACATCCGGACCAGAAGTGTATCCTTGGTAATGCCGGCGTTATTGACGACAATATCGAGCGTTTCGTATTTGGCCACGATCTCATCGACCATATTTTTGACCTCTTCACGACTGGTCACATCAGCCTTGAACGCAAACGCCTCGTATCCCTTGCCTATAAACTCCTTAACCGTCTCTTCGGCCTGCTCGGGAAGGACATCCGATATAACCACCCTGGCTCCGTGTGAGGCCAGTTTTTCGGCTATCGCCTTGCCCAAGCCGCGGGCCGACCCGGTTACAAGCGCTGTTTTTCCGTTAAAATCCATTTTTATTATTCCACCCGGATTTCCTTGAAGTTTTCGATATCCTCCAGCGTGTCGATATTAAATATCCGGGCGCCTTTCAACTCCCGTTTCGCCAGTCCGGAAAGGACTTTCCCGGGACCGACCTCGATCACGGCATCGACACCGTGCCCCTTTTTATACTGTAATGTCTGATGCCAACGTACCGGGCTGGTAAGCTGGTCCACCAGAAGCTTTTTCAATTTTTCGGGATCGTTTTCCGCCCGACCGGTCACATTGGGAATAATATCGACGGCCGGTTTTTCGAAATCGACGGTTGACAAATAATCCTGCATCCCTTCACGGGCCGGTTCCATAAGCGGCGAATGAAAGGCCCCGCCGACCTCGAGCATAACCGCTCTTTTGGCGCCTTTTTCCTTGCACAGGCGGCAGGCTTCCTCGACGCCCTCAACGGCGCCGGAAATCACTATCTGGATAGCCGAGTTGAAATTGGCCGGAACAACAACGCCCTTCTCGGAGGCTATTTCACAGCACTCGGTAATTGTCTTTTCATCAAGCCCCATAATGGCCGCCATCGTGCCTTTACTCCGGCGGCAGGCATCCTCCATCAGCGACGATCGTTTCACGACCGCTTTGACCGATTCCACCGGTGACAGAACCCCCGATAACGCCAGGGCGCCGTATTCTCCCAGCGAATGCCCGGCGGTAAGAACCGCTTTCGGCAGACGCTCCTTCATAATTTCCAGAACGGCCAGCGAGTGAAGCAAAATGGCCGGCTGTGTGTAACGGGTTTCTTTAAGCCTTTCGGCGGGCCCGTTGAAAGACAGCTCGGCGATATCATCACCGATATCGTTCGAGGCCGTCTCATATAATTTGCGAACTTCGGAATCAGAGTCGTACAGGTCCCTGCCCATACCGACATACTGTGATGCCTGTCCCGGAAAAACAATCGCAATCTTTTCCATAGCTATCCCCTACCATTTAACAAGCGCCGCGGCCCAGGTCAATCCGCCGCCGAAAGCAGTCATCAAAATTATATCGTCTTTGTCCACCTCACCGTTCCGAACGGCTTCGTCGAAAGCGATTGGAACGGAAGCGGACGAGGTGTTGCCGTACTTCTCGATATTCATATAAACTTTTTCTTCGGGAATATTCAGTCTCTGGGCGGTCGACCTTAGAATTCTGATATTGGCCTGATGCGGCACCATCATTTTCAATTCATCGGAGGTAACATTCGCCTCGGCCATAACTCTTTTGGAAGCATCGACCATCTGGCGAACGGCGTGTTTCATCACCTTGCTGCCGTCCATTACTATATTGAATTTGTGACCGTTCAATGAATCCAGCCTGTGAGCCGGCGTATTTGAGCCGCCGTCGGGAATCCACAACAATTCGCCGTAGCGGCCGTCCGACTTGATATATGTCGAAAGTATGCCGCTGGCGTCATGGGATGGCTCGACAATCGCCGCCCCGGCGCCGTCGCCGAACAAAACACATGTTCCGCGATCGGTGTAATCGGTTATCGACGACAGTTTTTCCGTCCCGATAACCATAACTTTTTTATACTGGCCGTTTCTGATATAGGCATCAGCGATGGATAAACCATGCAAAAAACCGGCGCAGGCCGCCACGATATCGAGCGCCGCGGCATTGATCAGACCGAGCTTTTCCTGGACCATGCATCCGGTCGAGGGAAGCCTTCTGTCGGGCGTCACCGTCCCGACCAGCAGCAGGTCGATTTCTTCCGGTTTGGCCCCGGCCATTTCAAGCGCCTTGCGCCCGGCCTCGGTGGCCATATGAGAATTGGTTTCGTTATCCGCGCAAACCCATCGTTCCTTGATTCCGGTTCGGGTGGTAATCCACTCATCCGAGGTGTCCACCATTTTTTCGAAATCGGCGTTAGTCAGAAGACGGGATGGGTGGAACGATCCCAGTCCGGTTATCTTGGCTCTTGTTATCCTGTCCATTCTTAATTCCATTACCATTATTTAATGACATTTCCTTGCGGATATTGTCGACGATTTTGTGGCGATACATTTTGGCCGCGACAAAAACGGCATTCTTTATAGCCTTCGAGGTCGAGGTCCCGTGGCAAATTATACAAATGCCATCGACACCAAGAAGAGGTGCGCCGCCGGATTCGGTGTAATCGAAAGTTTTTCTCAACCGGCTGAGGAAGGGCATCATGAGAGTGGCGCCCATGCGCGAAAAAATATTCGTCTGCACCTGATGCTTTATCTTTTTAGTCAAAAACCCTTCGACCGACTCGGCAAACTTGAGAAGAATGTTGCCGACAAAACCATCCGTTACTATAACATCCGCCTTATTATGCAATACATCGCGCCCCTCGACATTTCCGATGAAATTCAGACCCGACTGCTTCAACAACTCCCAGGCCTGAAAAGTCTGCTCATTGCCCTTGCCTTTTTCTTCGCCTATGGATAAGAGTCCTACCCGGGGCGACGTTCGACCGGTCATCAACGATGCGTAAATCGAACCCATAACCCCGAATTGATAAAGATGCGCCGGTCGACAATCGACATTGGCTCCCACATCGAGGACCAGTCCCGGTTTTCCGGATACGGTTGGAAACATGCCGACGATTGCGGGTCGGCTAACCCCCTCGATTTTGCCCAGCATAACGATGGACGACGCCATAACGGCCCCGGTGTTGCCGGCCGAAACAAAAGCATTGGCCCGCCCCTCTTTTTGCATTTTGAGCCCGATTGCAATCGAGGATTTCCGCTTGCGGATACCCTCGGTCGGTGCATCGCTCATCGCCACGGCATAATCGGCATTCTCGATAACGATATTATCGGGAAGGTCCTTCTGTCCGGCGGTAAATTCGGAAATAACTTCTTCTTTTCCCACCAGTACAAGTCTGAGCTTGTCGCCCATCTCGCGGGCGGCCTCGACACCGCCGCTCATGATCGCTTCGGGGCTGCTGTCGGCCCCCATAACGTCCAGAGCGACCGTGGTTGTCTTCTTGCCGTCGTTCATTATGTAAACTGAAGCCGGAGACGCGAACTATGCCTCCTTGGGTTCCAGTACCTGGTCTCCTTTGTAATAGCCGCAATGCGGGCAGATATGATGCGGCAATTTGGGCTGATTACAATTCGAGCATTCAACCACATTGGGAGCTGTCAGTTTCCAGTTGGTTCTTCTCTTGCGGCCTCGGGCGCGTGAGTGTCTTCTTTTCGGCAGTGCCATAGTAATTCCCCAAAGCAATAATGGTTTATTCCAGAAGGTCTTTCAGACCTTCCCACCGTTCGTCTATTTCCTCGACTTCACAGTCGCATTTCTCTTCATTCAAATTTGCGCCGCAACTCGGGCATAAACCCTTGCAGTCATCGCTGCACAGAGGTTTCATCGGAAGCGCCAGCATCAACGACTCCTTAATCAAATCGGTCATGTCGATGACCGGATGCGCGGCGCTGATCGTAACCACCTGCGCACCGCTGTCGGTCGCCAGAACCGCCTTCGATTCCTCCGACTTGATAATAAAATTCAACTCTCCCGACAGTTCGGTATCGAATATCTCCAGACACCGTGCACACTCCTCTTCGACCGGAACCGTCACGTTTCCCAGGCAGTAGTACTCTCCTTTAATCTGCTGGATCGACATCCTGATACTCATCAGATCCCTGAATGCAACACCCGGAATACCGTAATCTTCATTGTCAGCTTCAAACTCAACAGCGTATTCTGCCGGGAATGAATCAAATTCTCGCAAATCCAAATTCATAACCTAAGAGATTAGCTAATATGACCGCTAAAGTCAAGCCAAAAAGCTCCCTCTGGCAGCAGTGAAACAACAGATTGGGGGATAAGGTTCCGGGGAAATTCGGGGGTGTTTATTCCTCTTTGCCGGTTACCAGTTGAATTCTGCTCCGGGCCCTTTCATAGGCTTTCTGAGCCCGCGGGATATCTATCTCACCGGCCCTGTCGGCCATTCTCTGCCGGGCCCGATCCAGGGCTTCTTTCGCCCGTTCCAAGTCTATGTCCGACAAGAACTCAACCGAATCGGCCAGCAGTGTGGCATGGTTCGAGGAAACCTCGAAAAAACCATGCGCAACCGACATAATAATCTCGGCGTCGCCCTTGTCCCGCAGAGTCACCTTCCCCGGAATCAAAGCGGTTATCAACGGCGCGTGATCGGTCAAAACGCCCAGATACCCCTCGCTTCCGGGGACGATCAGCGAGGATACGTCCCCTTCATAAAATTGCTTTTCCGGTGTAACTATCGTCAGTTTAAACATTTCACCGACCGCGCCTATTTCATCTTCTCATAGTTTTCCAGAACTTCGTCAATTCCGCCGACCATGTAAAAGGCCTGCTCCGGAATATGATCGAATTCTCCCTCGGCCAGGCGGCTGAAGCCGTCGATCGTATCTTCCAGCTTCACATAACGTCCCGATTTACCGGTGAAGACTTCCGCCACAAAGAACGGCTGCGAAAGGAATTTCTGTATTTTTCTGGCCCTGGCCACCAGCAGCTTATCGTCCTCGGAAAGCTCGTCAATACCCAGAATGGCGATAATATCCTGCAAGTCCTTGTATCTCTGAAGAATCTGCTGAATGTTACGGGCCGTATTATAATGTTTTTCACCAACGATATGCGGGTCAAGAATTCGCGAGGTCGAGTCGAGAGGATCGACCGCCGGGTAAATACCCAGCTCGGCGATCTGACGCGACAGCACCGAGGTGGCGTCCAGATGCGAAAAGGTGGTTGCCGGAGCAGGGTCGGTAAGGTCGTCCGCCGGAACATAAATGGCCTGCACCGAAGTAATCGAACCGGCCGTCGTCGAAGTGATTCGTTCCTGCAGGGCGCCCATTTCCGTTCCCAGTGTCGGCTGATAACCGACCGCCGAAGGCATACGGCCGAGAAGCGCCGAAACCTCGGAGCCGGCCTGTACGAATCGGAAAATGTTGTCGATAAAAATCAGCACGTCCTGGTGCTCGCGATCGCGGAAATACTCCGCCATCGTCAGACCGGACAACCCGACACGCAGTCTGGCGCCGGGAGGCTCGTTCATCTGACCGAAACACATAACCGTCTTGGCGATAACGCCCGACTCCTTCATTTCCAGCCAGAGATCGTTACCCTCACGGGTACGTTCACCGACACCACAAAACACCGATTTACCACCGTGCTCGGTGGCGATGGCGCGAATAAGCTCCTGAATCAAAACCGTCTTGCCCACACCGGCGCCGCCGAAAAGACCGACTTTACCGCCCTTGGGATACGGTTCGAGCAGATCGACCACCTTAATACCGGTCTCGAGAATCTCGGTCGTCGTATCCTGATCGGCGAAACTCGGGGTCGGTTTATGAATCGGACTGCGTTCATTGTCTTTGGGAATATCGCCCAGATTGTCAATCGGTTGACCGAGAAGATTGAACACGCGGCCAAGCGTTATTTCGCCCACCGGCACCGAAATCGGCGCCCCGGTATCGACCGCTTCCATTCCCCGAACCAAACCGTCGGTGGAGGCAAGCGAAACACAGCGGACGATATTATCGCCTATGTGCATAGCAGCTTCGACAGTCAGATCAATTTCCTTCTCTTTGTCCTCAATCTTAATGGCGTTAAGAATCTCGGGCAGGTGGTCGGAATGGAATTCACAATCCACCGTCGCTCCGATAACCTGCACCACTTTTCCGATGTTATCAGCCATTTCAAACAGCTCCGTTTATAGTAATATTATTTTTTCCAAACTAACCTTTTAACGCCTCCGCACCGCCGACAATATCAAGCAGTTCGGTCGTGATGGCGGCCTGACGCGCCTTGTTATATTGCAACGTCAGGGCATCGATCAATTCACCCGCGTTTTTGGTAGCCGCGCTCATCGCGGTCATCCTGGTACTGTGCTCCGAGGCGAAATTATCCGCCAGCGCAGTGATCATTTTCGTCAGCGCATAACGGGGCATCAGGTTGGTGAATATCGATTCCGGCGACGGTTCAAAAATATACTCGAGGTGGGCCGTGTGCTCCTCCGATACTTCGGGCCGCTCCACCGGAAGATAACGTACCGTTAAATTATCCGACCGTCCCGTCGAAATAAACTGGGCGTAAATCATGTCGATCTGATCCGTCTCACCTTCGAGAAAACGATTGGTGAGGAAGCCGACGACATCACGCGCCTTGGCATGATCGAGATTGCCGTTCCATTCATCGAACAGCCGGACAATGGGCCAGTCTCTTCTCTTGAAAAAGTCGTTGCCCTTTTTCCCCAGTAAAACCAGTTCGGTGTTTTCGGGGCTCTTCCCCTCCAGCCAGCGCCGGGCCTCGCCGATCAAATTGGTGTTGAACGAACCGCACAGGCCGCTGTCCGATGTCACCAGGACCAGCGTCTGTTTCTTGACTTCCCTCTTTTCGAAAAAGGGATGGATCAGTTCACCCGAAGCAGCCGCGGAAAGGTGAATCAGGATATGATCCAGCTTCTCGGAATAAGGCCGCACCTGCATCACCCGCATCTGGGCCTTGCGAAGTTTGGCCGCCGCCACCATCTCCATCGCCTTGGTGATCTGACGGGTGGAAATAACCGAATTGATTCTTTTCTTTACTTGACGCAGTGTGGCCATAATCTATGCTCAGACTGAATATTGCGCTTTAAATTTATCAATTGACTCCTGCAGATTGCCGAGAACGGCATCCGAAAGAACCTTTTCCTTTTCGATAGTGTGCTCGATATCCGGATATTCCTTGCCGCAGTACTCCAGATATTTTTTCTCGAAATCATCGATCTTCTCATTGGGAATCGAGTCGAGATGTCCGTTGACACCGGCCCAGATAATGATTACCTGTTTGGCCATCGACATCGGCACATACTGCCCCTGTTTGAGAATCTCGACCATTTTTCCGCCCCGTGTCAGCTGGCTCTGCGTGGCCTCATCGAGGTCCGAGCCGAACTGGGCAAAAGCGGCCAATTCGCGGTACTGGGCCAGGTCGAGTCGCAGCGAACCGGCGACCTTGCGCATAGCCTTGACCTGCGCGTTACCGCCAACACGCGAAACCGAAATACCGACGTTAATGGCCGGACGAACACCCGAGAAAAAGAGGTCGGTCTCGAGGAATATCTGGCCGTCGGTGATCGAAATGACGTTGGTCGGGATATACGCCGAAACGTCACCCGCCTGGGTTTCGATAATCGGCAGCGCCGTCAACGAACCGCCGCCGAGATTGTCGTTGAGTTTGGCGGCGCGCTCAAGAAGACGCGAATGAAGATAGAACACGTCACCGGGGTAAGCCTCACGTCCCGGCGGACGCCTCAGAAGCAGGGACATCTGCCGATACGCGGTGGCGTGTTTCGAAAGGTCGTCATAAATAACAACGACATGTTTTTTATTGTATAGGAATTCTTCGCCCATGGTGCACCCGGCATACGGCGCGATGTACTGCATCGGGGCCGGATCGGAGGCATTCGCCGCAACCACGGTCGTATATTCCATAGCGCCGTGCTCCTCAAGAATCTTGACCACTTTCGCCACGGTCGAGGCTTTCTGACCGATGGCCACATAAATACAGAAAAGATCGGTGCCCTTCTGGTTGATAATGGTGTCGATCGCCACCGCCGTTTTACCGGTACCACGGTCGCCGATAATCAGCTCACGCTGGCCGCGGCCGATCGGGATCATCGAGTCGATCGCCTTCAAACCGGTTTGCACCGGTTCCTTCACCGGCTGACGTTCGGTCACGCCGGGAGCCCGACCTTCGAGAATACGGAAATTCTCGGTAACAATGGGACCCTTACCGTCGAGCGGCTGTCCCAGCGGATTAACCACCCGGCCGATCATCGCATTACCAACCGGGACTTGCGCCACGCGGCCGGTCCGGCGAACGGTATCGCCTTCCTTGACAGCCGTATTGTCGCCGAAAATGGCCACACCGACACTGTCTTCTTCAAGGTTCAAAACCACGCCGATAATGTCGTTGGGAAATTCCACAAGTTCCGACATCATGACATCTTCAAGACCCCAGACGCGCGCGATGCCGTCACCCACCTGAAGAACCGTCCCAACCGACTCCATCTCCAGCTTGGTTTCGTACCCTTCAACTTCTTTCTTGATTATTGAAGATACTTCTTCAGGATTTAAGCCCATATCTATACCTCAATTCAATAAAACTAATTTTCACATTCGCTTTCGTACCGCATAAGTTTCCATGCCGTACGACAGAGGTCCGTTTTCCGTTATTTAAGGCCAAGCTCCTTTGTTAAGCTTCTGCAACCTCCGAATTTATCCCTTCAAGTAACCGGCAACCGGCCGGGCCGCTTTAGGTTTAATGAACCTTAACCTTGAGCAACCTGTTCCTGAGCAGGTCGAGACCGTGCTTCAGCGAACCGTCGATTATCTGGTTACGCAGCATGACAATCATGCCGCCGAGAATGGATTTATCTATTTTTTCCTCAAGCTCGACTTTCAGAGAGGTTTTCCGTTGCAGGCTCGCGATCAGCTTCTGCCGCTCGGCATCGGTAATCGGCACCGCCGTAAGGCACACCGCCCTGGCGATACCCTTATCTTCCCGAACCAGCGTGTCGAAGTAATCGACAATTTCGGGGAGATATTTAAAACGCCGCTTGTCCACCAGGACCAGGAGGAAATCATAAAACGTCTTATCCATCCTGTCGGCGAAGGCCTTCCTGACAAGGGCCAGCTTCCGCTCATCCGGCACCTGCGGTGCTTCCATGAAATCAAGCAGGGTTCTGTCTTTTTCAAGGAACTCCGCTATGGCGTTGAACTGATCCCAGGCGGCATCGACAAGGTTTTTCTCCCTGGCCAGTTCGAAAAGAGCGGTGGAATATTTCTTAGCAACCTGTTGTGCCAGCATATTGTTACGCCTTCTCTATATTGTCGATAAACTTGCCGATCAGATCCCGCTCCTTCTTCTCATCGAGCTTTTCGTGAAGAACTCTCTCCGCGGCGGCCAGCGTAATAGTCACCATCTCCTCTTTGAGCTGCACCTTGGCTTTGGCGACATCCCGCTCGAGCTGCTCGTTGGTGCGATTGATAATATCGCGCGCCTCTTCCTGCGCTTTCACCTTGATATCCGAGGCAATCTTGTTGCCCTCGTTGACAGCTTCGGTCACTCTCTGGCGTCGTTCCGCATCGATATTCTTCAACTTCCCTTGATAATCGACTTTCATATTTTCGACTTCCGTCCGGTCGTCGTCGATCTTCTGGAACTCATCGACAATCTTCTGGCGCCGCTCGTCCATCATATTCAACAGCGGTTTCCAGGCGAATTTCTTCATGAGCCAGACAACGATCAGAAAACCGATCATGTGGGTAATAATTTGATATATATCGGGACTCATTTATGCTCTCCAACTTTCAGTTGGTGATTCGTTTGTTGATCTCACCTGTCTTACTACTTATGCGCCAATCTTACCCATAAGAAGCAGCAGACCGACCAGGGCATAAATGGTCAACGCTTCGATAAACGCGGCACCGATGATCATACCGGTCTGAATCTTACCGGCCGCTTCAGGCTGACGACCCATCGCTTCCATAGCCGAACCAACGGCTTTGCCAAGGCCCAAACCCGAACCGATAGCAGCGATTGAAACGGCAATCGGCAGTGCAAACGATAATGCAGCTTGATAATCCATCGTATCCTCCAAAAAAACTTACTATTAGTTAAATGTTTCTTTTTTTCAATCCTGTATTAGTGCTCCTCGTGGGGCAGCATCATAAAGAAATAAATCGTCGATAACATTGTAAACACCAGCGCCTGAATGGTTGAGGTCAGAAGCGCCAGCAGTATAAACGGTATCTGGAACGGAAATCCGATCGGCGACCCGAATATACCCATGAACATTATACCCAGCGAAACAAAAGCCGCGATCAGGATATCCTCGCCCGTGATATTACCGAAAAGACGAAGCGCCAGTGAAAACGGCTTGGCCAGCTCGCCGACTATGTGAATCGGGAGATTGATCGGCGTCAGCGCCCAGGTCACGGCGTCGTTCGGCGAACCCATCAGGTGATGGAAATAACCCCACACCCCCAGCCGCCTCATACCGGTGTACTGAACATACAGAAAAACACAGAGGGCAAGAGCCGCGGTGGTGTTAATCGAAGACGTCGATGATTTGAAAAGCGGGATCAGCCCGGCCAGGTTCATAAACCAGATGTAAATAAACAACGTTCCCAGAAACGGAATGAATTGGCGCGCCGCCTTCTTTCCCATCACCGATTCCACCGTGTTATAGAGCCCTTCGACAATCATCTCGACCAGGTTCTGAAGCCGTCCGGGAATCATCTGCCGTTTGCGATACGTGATGAACGCCACGGTTATCATGAAAAGCGCCACCAACCCCGCATAAATCAACGCATCATAATGATGCGCGAAAGTCTTGTTGATCAGGGTGATCAGGTTGGGCAGTTCATGCGATTCTCCGCCGCCGTGGCCGCCGGCATGCTCCGCCGCTTCCGCGGCATGGCCGGCCGCCTCGTGCGAGGCCGTCACTATGTGGAAAAGCAGCTTATTAAACACTCTTCAAACTTTCCTGTCTATTTTTCATATCATTATTATCAAGCTTGAGTAATACCCGCCCGGCCGCTTTCAACACTATTACCAGCAATACGGTCGTAAAACCGACCAGCAGCAAAATGGCGTTGAAAAATTCCGAGGTAACCATGAAATACATCGCGGCATAAAGAAGCGGGAACTTAATGAACAAATATACGAGGGCCGAGGTCTTGTCGACTCCATCGGGACGAAGAGCCGAGCGAATCAACTTCTCGAGAAAATGAAGATTGACCATCCCCCAGACTATCCCTGTAAAAACCGATAGTGTCGGATAAAAACCGTAATAAAATGATCCTATTACAAGTACGATCAATGCCAGAAGACTGGTCGTCCGAAGCGTTCTGCTGATAAATCCGATGTCCATTATCTAATCAGCTTCTAATTTTCGTCCGTATCTTTTTCGGCTCGCTTAATTATCTTCCAGATCTCTTTACCGGAGGCTATAAAACCGAATATCAGGAAGACAATCATCAGGTAGGGTTCGGTCCCGATTTTTTCGTCGAGCCACCGGCCGATCAGAAATCCGACCACCGGGCCGACTGCTAATAAAATGGGAACGGTTCCAAGTAAACCTGCCTGCCTGATATACTTTCCGGCACCCCTGCCTGGTTTTTTTGACTCGGGCATTAGTCACCCATTAGTCGCTATATTAAAGTTCACAAATATATGCGCGCGGCCCGAAAAGTCAAGCGAAAATATCGAGAAAAAGTGAAATTTTTCACTTTTTTTATATCGCAACCCATAAGCGGGCAGGAATATCAATCAATTTCATCTGAAAAAGAAGCGGCAAGTTTCTGAAAGCGTTTTCTTTTCGCCAAACGCCCGCAATCGCCCTATTTTACTTGCTTTCAAGCCCTTAAAGTCGCGGAAAAGGCCCTCATTGCGAACCCGGTTAACAACAATATACAATATTTCAGACGTCAAATATACAACGTACATCACCATTCTATTTGAGATCCAAAAACATTATAAGCTCAAATATGCAAAAATACCGGCAAACGAAAATCATATGTAAGATTGCGCCGTTTGCGGAACCATACCATATAAATTATGTAAGCGCTTACGCTTAATTGCCGGGCCGAATTCTTACAGATTGCCTGGACAAGGACGTCCTCGGCCAGTATGCTGAGGCCTATAAAAATCACCCTGATCGCCTTCCTTTCCATGCGGCGGATTCAAAAATCCGCCGCTTTCTTTTTTTTCGAGATACCGACCGCTCAGATTTTTTTGCGGCATCCGGTATTGTGGACGTATTCTATCTATTATTTCATACTGTTCACGGGAGAGCCGATAACCACGGCTCATTCGTTTGCATATTAATATCGAATCGAATGCAATGCGGGGCCGGACGGCCCTTCCCGCATTCACATGACAGTCATATGGAGGTTTTATCATGAAAATGCGCAAAGAAGATCTTCCGGTTGCCCTGGAACTGCCGGTTGCCACATTCCGGGTCGGCGAATGGGACGACATCGCCGCAGCCTATGTCAAACTTCAGGCCGGCGCCGACGCCACCCCCCTGCTCGAGGGCCTTCCCGGCGACAAATGCCAGTGCCCGCACTGGGGCTATATGCTCGAAGGGGCGATTCATGTCATTTACAGCGATGGTAAAGAAGAGGTCTGCAAAGCGGGCGAGATGTTTTACTGGCCGGCGGGGCACACGGTCCGGGTCGAGGAGGACACCTCATTCGTCGAGTTCAGTCCCAAACATGAACTGAAAGAAGTTTACGGTCATATCGGCAAAAAGATGGAAGCGGCCGGCTGATAGATTGTAACAGCACTAACCATGAAGTATGATAGGGGCGCACCGGCATGTGCGCCCTTTTTTTTCAATCAAACGCGGACCGACACCACAAAAAATGTCGGGTATCCCGTTCGTCACCCATCATCGACGGGGAGACTCTCTCGGCCCCCTGCCTGATCTTACTACCCTTGCTGTAAGGCCCTGCGCCAGGCACGATTCTTTCGTTTGGAGCCCTGACCGACGGATTTCTTTTTGGCCGGCTGGTTCTTTTTAAAGTATGACCAGAAGGGACTTTCATTTTGGGAATTATTTTTATTGGATTCAGCCGTTCGTGAACTTTGCGGTTTTGAGACTTTGCGTTTTGATTTCCGACGTTTCGAATCTTTTCTTTTGAAATCATTCTGCTTTGGTGCAACCCGCTTCGCAGTTGATTTTTTAGAGGAATTTTTTTTGAAGTCCCGGCGTTTTGACGAGCGATCTTTCGAAGATTTTCGTTTCGCGGGCTTTTCTTCTTTTGCCGGTTCGTTAATTAAATTCAATCGCGAGGCTTCCTCCAAAAGGCGCTTCTCGGAAGGCAGATCCGGCAGAGCCGAAATTGCCAATTTGGTTTTCATGAACCGTTCAAGCTTTCTGATCGAATCTTCCTGATTGCTATTGGCATAAGAAACAGCATGACCGATTTTCCCGGCACGACCGGTGCGCCCGACACGGTGCACATAATCTTCCGAGTTAGCCGGCATATCGTAGTTGACCACCAGTTCAATTCCCGAGACATCGATTCCACGGGCGGCAATATCAGTCGCGATCAGGACCCGATAGACTCCCTGTTTAAATCCGTCCAAAGCATTTCGCCTTTGTCCCAGACTTCGATTGGAATGAATTTCAGCCGCGGCAAAGCCCATTCTCTTTACCTTAATGGTCAATTTATTTGCCATCCGTTTTGTCCGGGTAAAAATGAGCACCGGGCCGGAATACTGTTTGAGCTGGACCGCCAGGAGCCGCTTTTTATCCCGGTTTCCGATGAGAAACATTTCATGGCTGACCTCGGCGGGGGTTGCACCGGAACGATCAATTTCAATGCGGGTCGGATTTGCCATCAGTTGCCCGGCAATTGTCTCGATTTCTTTCGGCATGGTTGCCGAGAACAGCATCGTTTGACGTTTATCGGGAATTGATTTTATTATTTTTTTGATGTCGGGAATGAATCCCATATCGAGCATCCGGTCGGCTTCATCCAATATAAAGACCGCAACCTTGGACAGGCTGACCGTTCTTCTGGCGATATGATCCAGGAGTCGTCCGGGGGTGGCAATAATAATCCGGGGTTTCTTTTTGAGAGCCTTCATTTGCAAGGCTATCGATTCCCCTCCGATCAAGACGACCGAATTAATATTCACTGAACGGCTAAAAGCTTTAAGCGATTCCTCCACCTGAATTGCCAGCTCACGAGTCGGGGCCAGAACAAGTCCGACGCCTTTTTTCATTTTCGACAGACGCTGTAACATCGGGATGCCATAGGCTATGGTCTTGCCGGAGCCGGTTTTGGCGATGGCGATGATATCATCACCACGGATGCCGACCGGTATCGTTTCTTTTTGGACGGGAGTCGGCTTTATGAATTTTAGTCGGTTGATCTCTTTTATAAAGTTCGGGGCAATACCAAGATCATCAAATTCGTTGTTTGATCGTTTGGTCATTCTGTCATTTCTTCTACTAAAGTCATCTAAAGCAGTATCATGTAATCGTTGGTTTAAGTTCAAAAAATCCTCTTTGTATTTGGTATAAAGTTAAGTGGGGGTAATAAGCCGTTGAGACAATAAACCCTTTAATCGCCAAATGTCAAGGGAAAAGAACAGATATGGAGTGAATCGCGTCGATGTAAATCAATTCACAGGTCGAAATGGGTTCGTTTTGTTTTGTTTTTTTGGTTTCATGCATATTGCGCCACAAGAAAATGTAGGCGCGACCCTTGCGGTCGCCCCCGGTTGCGATGCACGGGCGTATTTCCCTTCGCAAAACTCAGGATCTTAGACAATACGCCCCTACCGATTCCATCCCCTCCTGTAGCGCAGACATTCCTGTCCGCGGGGCGCAACAGCGCCTTGTCTTTCTCCTCATTTTTCATCTTCATCATTCCAAAATCCGACATGAATCCCAAAAAATTCCGACATCCCCAAACCTGTCACAGCAGCGCATGCTCCATGTTTGAGGCTGGCACCCATCATTGTTATAATTGTCATATCGTATCATGCCTTTTTTCGTTGTACTATTATTGCTGTCATGCATTTACAGCGAAATGGGTTCGTTTCGTTTTTTTTAGTTTTTTTTGGTTTTTGATATCTCAAATTGTGATCGGCGGGTCCTCAGACCCACCGGGTGTCGGGTGCCCTTCGCAAGGCTCAGGATTTTACGGTGACCCGACACCACAAAATCATAAAATAATATTCCCTGTAATATAATCATGGTCATGCATTTACAGCGAAATGGGTTCGTTTCCTTTTTTTATTAAGTAAGAATGTCGGAACCCCGCCGGCCCCCGGTGGGGGCCTTGGGGGATTCCAACCTACCCAGATTCGCAACGACGTTTATTGTGTTATTTATCATCATAAACAATGCTCCTTTCATATATCCCGGTCAGCCCGAGTTTACCACAATACCACTACAATATCGAAAAAACGGCTTTGTTGAACGGCAATGATTTATGGCAAAACAGGCATAAAAAAAACGGGCGTTTTGCCCGCATTTACCACAAAACCACTACAATTATGAAAAATGAGGAATTGAGGTTTTTGCCATGGCGGGCGAATGATGTTAAAATTGAAATGATTGCCGTCAGGTTTCCAACCCACCGGGTGGGCGGGGTACAGAGTACCGATGTCAATTCCTGACACATGGATATATTTATATAAGATATCGCTTGACATTGGCGATTGGATGTGGCATTATTTGTCTATATAACACATTTATACTGTAGCGCCATAACACCGATTCAGCCATCGCCGGGGAGGGAACAGCCGGAGGTGAAGTGATTTAAGTTCGATCCGGGTAATTTGCTTTGGGCGAATAATTAATTGTGCCCCACCCTTGTCGAAGATCCCGATTTTATCGGGGGGGTGGGATGCCTGCGCCGTCAGGAACCCTTTCCTGACGGAATCTTCCGTCACCCGTGATTGGACAAAACAACGGTTTGGATCGTCATATTTTTGACGCATCATCGATCAGACATCCCGGACAAAAAGAATATCGGCGATTTGTGAAATTGGGCGGATCGAAATCCCGAAATCGGGGTAGGTCGAAATTCCGAATGGCGGCCGATCGCCAACCGCGGGTTTCGACAAGAACTGCGCCGTCAGGAACCCTTTCCTGACGGAATCCGCGGACGGAGGATGAAGGATCTGCCCCAAATCAAAGGGAGGTGGTTGAATGAAAGGTGTAATATTATGTTGGCTGGCTAACTTCAAAACGGAGGGAAATGTATGAGACAGAGACTTTTAATCACGACAGCTTTGATCGGCATCTTTGGTCTTTTTATTTATTTATCTTGTTGCGACGACTGCCCCACATGCCCGACAGACCCGGTGGATGAGTTGGGTAATTACAGGTTGTATGCCATTCACGGTTCATACCAGTTCCTGATGTCGGTCGATATACCGGCGGACACGATTATCGATTCCATACGGGTGGATTATTACCCGAGTGAAATCTTCGTTACGCCTGACGGCAGTAAATTGATTGTTATGGGCGGTCCGACATATGTTTACAACACAGTGGATCTATCGCCTATTGAAATGCCCGTAAATGCCGGTTTATATTATTTTGACGGCAGTGATAATTACGGGGTGATGGTAAACAGCATTAATATATATTTTATCGATCCGGTTAATTTGATGGCTTACGATTCCCTTGAACATCCGGACGGTTTTCCGTATCTGAATACAGGACAATGTTTTTTGGATACGGTAAACGATCGGTTTTTCGAATCGAATTTCAGACTGGAGGATACGACCAACGCTGTTTACATATTTGATTGCCTGACACACACGCTGATCGACTCGATTATTTTCACGCCTCATCTGGGCGATTTTGTGAATATAGCCTATAACTGGCTCACCAACGACTTATACATAATCAGTTCCTACGGTTCATTGTATTCACTCTTCTACCAATACGATCTGGATGCCGATTCAATGATCAGTCAATTGCCGACCATACTCCGAAGGCCTTACGGTTCGATAGCCATATCTCCGGATGGAACACGGGTTTATATGACCGACAGCGGTCACGGCATGTTCGGAGAATTTCCCATTCACCCTATCTGGGTAATCGATGCTTTCACCCATCAGCCGATTAGCTGGATACCAAATTATGATTCCACCGGTATTATACTACCCTTCTTCGGTCAGATAATTCTGACACCTGATAACCGATGGGCCTATATAGGCAGTAATTCCAGTTCGGGCGGCGGGGTTCCAATCGTTGTCGTCGATAGACAGGTAAACAAAATCGTAAGACAAATAAGTCCATACCCGGCTTTCGGTTCGCGGATAGCGATCGGGCCGGTACCATAAATTTATGTTGGCCGACTAACTTCAAAACGGAGGGAAATGTATGAAACAGAGACTCTTCATCACGACAGCTTTGATCGGCATCTTTGGTCTTTTCA